>Ga0334885_1000073_pt1 | contig 173505 bp, 136 predicted proteins | sample GraSluR1_MG_8_FD_207233 | JGI IMG/M metagenome (GOLD analysis project Ga0334885, IMG submission 207233) | Sludge microbial communities from methane-producing bioreactor in Wageningen University, Netherlands - Granular Sludge_31_05-R1 | ecosystem: Engineered > Bioreactor > Anaerobic >...
CGCTTGCCTCCTTTACCTGTAAGACAAGCGTATCACGATCTGTCAACTATGTGCTGAGCCTACCGTTTGAGTAACTGTCAACTATGTGCTGAGACTTTCCAAGTACACGATGTGCTGAGACTAACCAACTAATGACTACCCGACTGCCCGGCAAACCAACCCCTTGAGGTATTCCCCCTCCGGGAACGTCAGCGCGACCGGGTGATCGCTGCTCTGCGTCGTCCGTCCCACGATCTGCACATCGCGCTTCACATCCAGCGCCGCGCCAAAGACGATCTTCTGAAACAGATCGGCAGAAATCGCCCCGGAACACGAGAAGGTGAAGAGCAAGCCGCCGGGCTTGAGCAGCCGCAGCGCCTGCATATTGATGTCCTTGTAGCCGCGCCCGGCGCGCTTCACGTCGCCCTGCGTGAAGGCGAATTTGGGTGGATCGAGGATCACGATGTCAAAGCGCGACGGCGTCGCGTTACGCTTCTGGCTGTGCAACTCCCGGAGTACGGTGAAAGCGTCACCTTCGATGTCCTCTACGTTGGCCTCCGCAAAGCCATTGCGCGCGAGGTTTTCGTGGCCCACGCGCAGCGCCTCCGCCGACGTATCTACGTTGGTCACGGACGACGCCCCGCCTGCGAGCGCATAGACGGCGAACCCGCCGGTATAGCTGAAGACGTTGAGCACGGTGGGCGCATCGCGTTGTGCGACGGCAGCTCGTAACAAAGTGCGGTTGTCGCGTTGATCCAGGTAGAAGCCCGTTTTGTGCCCATGACGCACATCCACCCCAAAGCGCAGGCCGTTCTCCACAATCTCGACGACATCCGGCGGCTCTGCCCCGTCAAGCAAACCCTCGCGCGGGTCCAGACGCTCCTTTTCGCGCACATCCACGTCGCTGCGTTCGTAGAGCGTTGCAGGATGTAGCAGGTCAACCAGCAGTGCATTGAACAGCTCGCGTCGTGCATCAGCTCCGGCGGAGAGGTACTGGACGACGACTACATCGTTGTAGCGATCCACCACCAGGCCGGGGATACCATCTGATTCGGCGTTGACGAGACGGCAGGCGGTGGTGCTCCCATCAGCGAGCAACGGTTGCCGCGCTGCAATCACCCGTTCCAGCCGCCCACGCCAGAACCCCGCCGTCTCCGGCACATAGCGCTCATCCCACGCAAATAGCCGCGCGCGAATCTGCGAGGCCGCGCTGTAGTGCCCCCAGGCCAGGAACTCTCCCTCGAAGCTGTGGACCGCGACCAGCGCACCGGGTTTAGGCGCGCCTTCAACGCGCTTGATCGCCCCCGAAAACAACCAGGGATGCCGCCGCCGCACCGACACATCACGCTGCGGGGCCAGGATGACACGCGGGTATTCGTTCATATGGTGGATTGTAGCAGGAATGGGGGGATCGTCAAAGGGTGGTTAGCCGTCAGCTATCAGCGTCAAGACTGATAGCTGACGGTTTGAATGTTGTGGTAGCTATGCTGTTGTTGTCCGCCGGTCACGATGGCGTTTGTGAAATACGCTATACCCCAGAAACGCGATCACGAGGCCCCAGGAGGGATAAGACGCCCCACGACGCTGCACTGTGTTTAGTGTTAGCAGTTTGACCGCATTTGGCTGCCCGCCGCTGCCGACGCCGAATGGCGAGTAAGTGTTCACCCCCGTTGCCTGGAGCCAACAGGCTTGACCACCGCCGGAGACGCAGGTTGTCCCGCTCTCCGAGTAGGCGTACCCGCTGCCTGCCTGAGACCACTGTCCCGGTGGGCCATCGTAGTGCCAAAGCTTCAGGGCATTGGCAGCTTGGTTGTTACGCTCGTTCTCTGTGTACCAGAATCGGATCGTAGCACTTTGCGCCGCGCCAGGATCGATGATGTAACACCGATGCAATAACGCATCGGACGGATCATCTGTACAGCCGCTGCTTTGGTTGCCTTTGATGCTGACCGTCGTTGTGCCCAACCCGGTGCCGGATGGGGTGATGTCCACGCCGCGGTATTTGAGCGTCGTACCGGCGTTGTTCGTGACGTGCAAGAATCCCGTTGTGCTTCCACCGGGCACGTCTTTGCTCTGACTGATCGTGCCGTTGTTGGTGAGCACACCTTCCACAGTGAAGTCGTAGCCGTTGATGTTGAGCGCGTTATTGGCGTCGATAGTGAGGTTGTTGTTGATCTTGACATTGTTGGCGAAATTCGCAGCTATGGTTGCACGTATTGTGAGATTATAGAAAACCAGTTCTTCACTGCCCACTAAGATGATGTTGTCCAATCCGCCATAGCTGCTTCCCACCGTGGTGTCATGATTGCGAATTCCGAGATAGTATGTCCCTGAGGTGAGCACTTGGAAAGCCTGTGTAGCAGTAACCCAACTCGTGTTGCTAGCGCCGGGAACGGCAATGATCTGCGTGGTCATTCCTCCTGAATCTCGGCTAACACCTATATACGCCTCAAAATCCTGTGGGTCTAGCGAGCTGCTGACGCCATACCGGAACGAGAGTTCATATACAGCATCACTGCTCAGAAACACTGCCGGCGAGAATAACCAGGCATCCACTTCCGTCGCTGTCCCGTCATACCAGCGTCGCGCGTGACCCATCCCGTAAGGATTGCTGTTCGGGGCACTTGTCGAATCGCCAAACAACCACATTGCTCCAGGGGAACCTGTTCCATTGCTTTCGTTGGCTGTGACCCACCCGTTTGGCGGCGTAGTGGTGAAATATCCACCACTGCCATCACGATAGGAGAGATTTTCGCTGAGTACAGTTTTTGTCGTATTCAGTTTTGTGATATCCTGTACGCTACCATCAAAGATCACCGTGCTGGTTTCTGGGATGAAGCTTGTCCCTTCATCCGTCCAGTTTCCGTGGATCATAAGCGTGCGGTTTCCACCGTATAAAGAGGCGTTCGTCTCGATCCTCAGGTCGCCGTTAACATCCAGATCATCATTCAAGCTCACTTTTTGTGTGCTGACACCATCACCGATCGTCAGGTTGTAGAAGGCGTTTCCGCCACTGAGGATTGCCTTTTCGAAACTGCCTTTGAACTGCACTGTTCCGCCGTTTGCGTGAAAAGTGCCATTGTTCTGCCATTGGCCATAGATGCTCAGTGTCCCGCCGTTCATGGTCAACGTTGCGCCGGGTTCGATAATGATCTCGCGGACGCTGGCATCGGTGTTGATGATCGGGTAGTTGCTCACGCCGGATGGGATTACGATGTCGTCGATGATTCGGGGAACGTATCCCAGGCTCCAGTTCCCGGTGTTACCCCAAGCCGTTGTGACGCCCTGCCAGCGGTTCTCGCTGTTGCGGAATCCATCCATTATCACGGCAGTGTTGTTGAGCGCCGTGCGATTGTCCGCATCGCAAGGTGGGTTGGCGCTGTTACCGACGGTGCATGAGGTGTTGGTTCCTATCGGTACGCCGGTAGGACTGCCAGTGAAACTGACATCGGGATTGGAAAAGTAAGGGATGCGGACGCAATTGAATCCTAACACGGCGCAATGATCGTTGTAGGCCATCACAGTTCGCCAGCGGTTCGCAGTGTTGACGTAGCCTTTGCTGTAAGAGTAAGGCGAATTTAGAGCTGCGTCCATATACCAATCGTGCCGTGCATACATGTTATGCGCCATCTCGTGCGGCAGCGTGAGGTTGGTCAGCATACAATCTCTCGAAAATGCGCTGAAAGCCGTGCTCGCCGAACTGTTCACATAGGCTATGCCACAACCGCCTGTTTGGACAACCAATGAAACCAGGTCGGCGTGGTAAGTGTTGCGTAGGGTATGCGCCTCATCGATGTAATCGTCTCCGTCGACTCTAAGACGGCTCAACTCCGTGCTGATGTTACCTGACTCTATATACCCCGTCGCTTTCGCGGTGTGGACCAACTCAATCCGTTGTGTCATGCCGCTATTTGCATAGGTTTGATTGGCTTCCGCCACGGCCAACAAAATCTCGTTTTCCAGAACACTATCGCCACCGGCTGCGACGCTGGCGGCTTCGGTATAGAGGATCATCACATCGATCAGCGTCCCGTCGTTGGCAGCGAGCGGTGCCATAGTGCTAGATAGCGGATCAGGCAGTGAGTTGCCCACTTCGAGTGGATTTGATTCGTCAGGGAATCGGGTGGGATCGAGTTGCATAATCGTATGGATGTTTTCGCCGGTATACCGGATTTGATAGACGCTCGCCGGCGTGCTGATTTTACCGACCAGTACATTCTCGTGGGCGACCAAGAACACATAGCTGTGTGCGATATCTTCGACGTGCCCGATCCAGGTATAGCTGCCATTACGATTTGACTCCACACGATCTATCCTGGCGTTCAAGACAGCATCCGTGAATAGATTGAGCTTCAGTTGCCCACCAGGATTGGTGGCGTCCTGAAGCCGCGTGAAGTCGACTGTAGCAAGCCGGGCGCGTATGACGGCAGGATCGTTGCTTGCCGTGGTGACTTCTCCGCTGGTTGAGAACAGATACTGATTCGCTGCGATTGTTGCCGAAATGGCTGCCGCGGGAAGGGCGTGAGTTGAGAAAGCCAGGGATAGCACTGTGAGGTGACAGATTACCTTGCAAACCAACGCATACCACCGATTCATCGTATGACCTCCTGTGATTGGGAAACGGGTTAGCTTTCATTATACATTGAAATGCTAGAAAATGGTTATAGTATTATGCTTGACCTTCTGGCTAAGCTGTGGCGGACATTGGTGAATTTGGATTTTCCTGATTTGGCGTTATACTTTCGCGCAATAAACAGGTTCTTCCACTTTCACGGGATCAGCAGTATGTGCTAGACTTCAGGCGTGTGCTCTTCGATGCGCTCTTGACCGGCGAAGTCCGCGTCCGCTATGATGTGAACTGCGAACGCGCTGGAGTGTTGCATGATTGGGGTCTACGCCTCAAGCTGCACCTCAACGCGCCGGTGATGGCAGCTTTCGGCAACGGACAGTAACGCGGCATTTAGCCGCCCCGGCTACGGGACTAACGACAATACGGCTAAGGACTGCTATGATGACAAAACTAAAGTGGCTTACCCACGCCGATCTGGCGATCAAGAAGACACCCACGGTCTCTCGCGAGGAGTACCTGGACTATATGACGTTCCAGCGCAACGAGCGTCCCTTGTTCACCGAAATCTTCGGGCCGATTGTGGGGTTGAAGGAAGAATGGCTGGCGCAGGGCGCGACGCCGGAGGAGTTGGATTTCTCCGCGTTCCGCTACCGCTGTGAAGCGCGGGGTGGCGTGCCGGTGCGCACGGGAATGTTCGGCGGCTTTGCGCCGGAAGTGCTGGAGGAGACGGACGACGTCATCATCTCGCGGGACGAGTACGGGCGGACGATGAAGATGAACAAGGGCGTGTCCACGCTCCCGCTGCCGCTCGATCATCCGGTCAAAACGATGGACGACTGGCTGAAGGTCAAGCCGTGGTACGCCTTCTCGGAGGCGCGCTTCGGCGACGACTGGGAGCGCGTGGCCCGCGAGCATCAGGCGGCGGGGCGCGTGATCACGGTCTCGATTCCCGGCGGCTTCGACGAGCCGCGCCAGTTGATGGGCGAGGCGGCGCTGTGCACGGCCTACTACGACGCTCCCGAGTTGATCCACGACATGCTCACGACGATGGGCGAGACGGCGTTCCGCGTGTTGGAGCGTGTATCGGCGGCGGTGCCGGTGGATATGCTCTCGGTCCACGAGGACATGGCGGGCAAGTCCGGGCCGTTGGTAGGCCCGAAGCAGGTACGCGACTTCATCAAGCCGTACTACCGCCGCGTGTGGGATATGCTCGCCGAGCGCGGCGCGCGGCTGTTCGATCAGGATAGCGACGGCAATATGGAATCGGTCATTCCAGCATTCCTCGATGCCGGCGTCAACTGTATGCACCCGATGGAACCCGCCGCCGGGATGGACATCGTCAAAATCCGCGCGCAGTACGGGACGCGGCTGGCTTTCTACGGCGGCATCGATAAGCACGTCATCCGTCGCAGCAAGGCGGAGATTGTCGCCGAGTTGGCGTACAAAATCCCGCCGATGCTCACCACGGGCGGCTGCGTGCTGGCGCTGGATCACCGCATCCCGAATGGCACGCCGTTGGAGAACTACAAGTTCTACGTGGAGAAGGTATGGGAGATGATTGGGGGGTAGACCGTAGACAGTAGACGGTAGACGGTCGACAGGGGGGGGATTCCGTTAGAATCCGTTAAATCCGTTGAGGGAGGGGAGGTAATGACCCAAATACAGGATGGCGTACACGCGCTCGTGGCACGTGAACAAATGACGGAGCCGGCGCGGAAGTTGCGCGATACGTATGCCCGTGTGCCGGGGATTCCGCTGTTCAAGCGGGAGTTCGGCTATTACTGCCTGGAGCGGTGGGCGGAGCAGGGGATGCCGCAGGATGTCCCGCTGGCGGAACTGTTCGACTATGACCCGCCGGGCCACTATCCCTTGGGACAACTGGGATGGTGCGAGGCGGCGTTCGATCCGCTCTTCGAGACGGTGGTGCTCGAAGAGCGCGGCGATTATGAGCTAGAGCAGGACTTCGCCGGGCGGCACGTGCTCTATTTCAAAGGGCGGCGCAGCGGCTTCATGCCGGAATACGTGGATCACCCGGTGAAGGACCGCCGCACGTGGGAAGAAGACATCGTCTGGCGGCTCGATCCCACCACGCCCACGCGCTACGCCGACCTGGAAGCGCGGATGGCGCACACCCAGGCCCTCGCCGCGCAAGGGGTGATGATTTCACAAAACCTGATCGGCGGCTACATGTACCTGCGCAGCCTCATCGGGCCGGCCGGCCTGCTCTACGCTTTCTACGATATGCCCGACGTGATCCACGCGGCGATGGAAGCGTGGTACAATCTGGCCGACGCCGTCATCGCGCGACACCAGCAGTATGTTACACTCGATGAGATTTTTCTGGCGGAGGACATCTGTTACAACGGCGGCTGCCTGATTTCTCCGGCGATGATGAAGGAATTTCTGTTCCCGTATTACCAGCAGCTCATCGCCCACGCCAAAGCGCGCCAGCTTGACCCCACGCGCCATATCTATATCCAGATTGACACGGACGGCTACGCCAATCCTGTCATCCCGCTCTACATCGAAGCGATTGGGATGGACGCGATGAGTCCCTTCGAGGTAGTGGCCGGCTGCGACGTGGTTGAGATCGGGCAACAGTATCCCGGCCTGGCGCTGTTCGGCGGCATCGACAAGCGCGTGCTGGCGCAGGGTCCGGCAGCGATTGACGCGATGGTGGAGCGCATCCTTCCGGCGATGCGCGCGCGCGGCGGTTACATCCCCACCTGCGACCACGGCGTCCCGGAAGAGGTCTCCTACGCAAGTTACTTGCACTACCGTAAACGGTGCATTGAGCTAGGTGAGGGTTAATTTTGTCAGCAGATGGGCAACCAAAGGTTGCACGCAGATTAAGTGGATTTTTATCTAATCTAATCTGCTCAATCTGCTTAATCTGCTTAATCTGCTGACTTTTTGTGGAGGACAAACGATGGCTGAAAGAACATTCCTGGTTGGACACCGGTATCTCAACTTGCCGGTGAAGAATACTGCGGAGAAGCGTGTGGTGCGGTTTGTGGTGGATGGCGTGGAGGTCTACCGCTTCGATATCGAACTGGCCGAGGAGGACGTCGATTTCTGGGTCTACGCCGATCTCGCGCCGTTCCAGGGGACGCGGCTGACGGTGGCGGCAGAAGACGTGACCGAGGACGCGCTGGCATCACTCGTCCAAAGCGAGACGCCGGTGGGGATGGACGACCTCTACCGGGAAAAGTATCGCCCGCAGTTCCATTTCACCTCGCGGCGCGGCTGGCTCAATGACCCGAACGGATTGGTGTTTTACGACGGCGTGTATCACCTTTTCTACCAGCACAATCCCTACGGGTGGGGATGGGGCAACATGCATTGGGGGCACGCCGTCAGTCCTGATCTGGTGCATTGGGAAGAACTGGGCGACGTGCTGTACCCCGATCATCTGGGCGTGGTGTTCTCCGGCTGCGCCGTGGTGGATTGGCAGAACACCACCGGCTTCCAGGATGGCGACGATCCGCCGTTGGTCTTGATCTACACCGCCGCGGGCGAGCCATACACCCAATGCCTAGCCTACAGCACGGACGGCGGCGAGACGTGGGTGAAATATGCGGGCAATCCCGTACTCGGCCACATCGCCGGACACAACCGCGATCCGAAAGTCATCTGGTACGCGCCAAGCCAGCAGTGGGTGATGGCGCTCTATCTGGTGGACAATGATTACGCGCTGTTCGGCTCGCCCGACCTCAAGACGTGGCGCAAGCTGTGCGATGTCCATATCGGCGACGCGACGGAGTGCCCCGACTTCTTCGAATTGCCCGTGGATGGCGATCCGTCGAACACGCGTTGGGTGTTCTGGGGCGCGAACGGCAACTACGTCCTCGGCAGCTTCGACGGCGAGACGTTCACGCCGGAAACTGATGTGCTGCGCTACGCCGGGGAAGGCGACAGCTACGCCGCGCAGACGTGGAGTGACACGCCGGATGGTCGGCGCATCCAAATCGCCTGGCTGCGTGGCAATCTGCCGGGGATGCCGTTCAACCAGATGATGACGTTCTCCTGCGAATTGACGTTGCGGACGACGCCGGAGGGCATCCGACTGTGTAGTTGGCCTGTGCAGGAGATTGTATCCCTGTACTGGGAAGAACACTGCTGGCAGGATGTATCGCTCACCCCTGGCGAGAATATGCTGGACGTGATCGAGAGCGACCTGTTCGACCTCCTTGCCGAAATCGAGCCTGGCGCAGCAACCGCGATCAGCCTCGCCATTCGCGGCGTCCCGTTGACCTACGATGTGACGCGCGAAACACTGACCTGCGAAGGCCATACCGTGCCTTTGCCGCTGCTCGAGGGCAGACTGCACCTGCGTCTCCTGGTGGATCGCGCTTCGCTCGAAATCTTCGGCGCGGATGGTCTGGTGGCGTTGCCGGTTGGCGTGATCCCGCCTGATGAGGACTTGACGTTGTGCCTCTGTGTCAAAGGTGGGGCGGCGGTGGCGCATTCGTTAGTCGTCTACGAATTACAGCCAGTGTGGCGCTGATGGCGACGGCGGACCCGGAACAAACCCACGCGCACCTCACACGCGGCTACACCATTGCCCTGATCAGCGCCGCTTTCCTCTCCACCACGGCGATCTTCATCCGTTACCTGACGTTGACCTATGCCATTCCACCGTTGGTATTGGCTTTCTGGCGGGATGTTTTCGTCATTGTCACGCTGTTGCCGGTGTTAGGTATGCTGCGCCCGGCGCTGTTGCGCGTGGAGCGCCGTCACATCCTGTACCTGGCGGTGTATGGACTGGTGCTCTCGCTCTTCAATATCCTGTGGACGTTCTCCGTGGCGCTCAACGGCGCGGCGGTGGCGACGGTGCTGGCTTACTGCTCGGCGGCGTTCACGGCGTTGTTGGGCCGGTGGTTGCTCAAGGAGCGACTGGACGGCGTCAAGTGGCTGGCGATTGCGCTGAGTTTGGGCGGCTGCGCGCTGGTCTCCGGTGTGTTCGCGCAGTCGGCGTGGCGTATCAGCGTGGGCGGCGTGCTGGTGGGGATGGCGTCCGGCTTGAGCTACGCCGCTTATAGCCTGATGGGGCGTTCGGCAGCGCAGCGCGGATTGAATCCGTGGACGACGCTGTGCTACACCTTCGGCTTTGCGACACTGTTCCTATTCGGCTTCAACCTGCTGCCGGAGACGGTGATGCCCGGCGGGATCGCGACGCTGTCCGACTTCTTTTGGCTTGGCGGCGCGTGGGTAGGGTGGGGCGCGCTGTTCCTGCTCTCGGCGGGGCCAACCGTGGCGGGCTTCGGACTGTACAACGTCAGCCTGAGTTATTTGCCGTCGAGTGTGGTGAATCTGATCGCGACCTCGGAACCGGTCTTCACGGCAATCAGCGCGTACTTTCTGCTGGGCGAGCGGCTCAATGCGCCTCAGATCGCCGGCAGCCTGATGATCCTCTCCGGTGTCGTCGCTCTGCGATTGTACGATGGCTGGCTGGAAAACCGGGCGCGAGTTTTGTCAGCAAATTTAGCGGATTAAGCAGATTTTTCTGCATGGCAGAGTAATCTGCTAAATCTGCTTAATCTGCTGACCTAAAATATAGACAATGGAACGACTGATCAATTTTCGTGATTTCGGTGGTTATCCTACAGCGGACGGGTGGCGCGTGAAGACCGGCTACCTGTACCGCTCCGGGCGCGTGGATCAGGCCAGCCGCCGTGACCGGGAAACGCTGCACGCTCTGGGCATTAAAACGCTGATCGATTTGCGCTCGCCGAGAGAACGCAAACGGGCGATACGGCTGTGGCCCGGCGCGCGCGTTGTCTCGCTGCCGATGCCTTTCGATGAACTCACCCGCGAACGTCTGAAGCCGTTGCTCTTCCGCCGCGATATGCAGGAGGCCGTCTATGCTATGGTGGAGGGCGTTTACGCCGACACAGTCGATCACTCGTGCGCGCAGGTAGGGGCGCTTTTTGCGCTGCTCCGGCAGCCGGAGGTTTACCCGGCGCTCATCTACTGCCGCGCGGGACGGGATCGCACCGGCTTTGTCAGTCTCGTCATCCAACTTGCGCTTGGGGTGGGGACGGAGGACGTCGTTGCCGAGTACCTGCGCTCCAACGCCTACGTCTTGCCACAGGCGCGGCGCACCATTGCCTTTTTTAAGGCGCTCTCGCTTGGGATGCTCCCCGTGCAAAGCCTGCGCGCCGTCTTCGCCTCGCAAGAACGTTATGCGCGCACCGTCATCCGCAAGATCGAGGACGAATACGACGGCATCACCGGCTATCTGGCGCGGTGCGGCGTCGGCACGGAGGATGTGTCCGCGATCAAGGATATATTGGTGGAAGCCTCTGACTCACTGACCGATCTGGCTCAGATTATTACCTCTTCACGACCTGTCGGTTCAGTTGATATGGAAGCGTTGATGGACCGACACGGATACGAGCAGATTGATGGCCGCTTTGACTTACCGGAAAATGCATAGCGCGGGCGTCTCGCCTGCGCTACAGCGTGTTACTTCCCGCATAGAAGTTTTTCTTTTTGCTCCATATAATACCGGAAATTCTCCCAACTCACGTCCGGCGGGACGGTATGATCGACCGTGGGGATGAAGCCGCCTTCTTCTATGAGCGGGATGAACTCCCCCAGGTGGGCGTCGATGGCGGCTTTGCCCTGGGCGAGCACGCGCTTGTCCACGCCGCCCCACAACCGCAGCGAACGCCCGTATTTTTGGCGCAGCCGCACGGGGTCTTGATCGGCGGCGCGCTCCAACGGCCAGATAATGTCCACGCCGGCATCCAGCAGCATCGGGATGAGCGCTTCCGGATTGCCGTCGGTGTCTACGGCGACGTAGCGCACGCCGTGCGTCTTGTAGAATTCGACGACGCGCTTGAGACGCGGCAGGAAGAAATGCCGGTAGAGGCGCGGGCTAACCAACGGCCCGGTTTTCATCGCCATATCCTCGCTCAGGCAGATGTATTCCACAGTCGTTTTCTCCAGGATCGGACGCGCGCCTTCGATGAGAAAGTCCGCGTGATGTTCGAGCATATCGTGAACCAGCTCCGGCTGGTCGAAGAAGGCATAAGACAGCCCTTCGGTGCCGAGCATCTCCCGCGCGAACCAGTAGAAGCCCTCGGTGGCGGTGTTCGTCCCAAAGATGAGGGGATGCTGGCGTTGCTGCCAACCGGCTATGCGGAAGATGTCCCAGTTCGCCTCGTAGCGCTGCGGTGATGTGGAATCGAGACGCGGCTTGAGAGCGCGCCAGTCTGCCAACGACTTGACCGGGAAGTCGATGTACGTATCCATCGACATGCGCCCGCCGCCGACTGTTCCCTCTTTCAACGCCCGGCGCGTGCGGCCTAGCTCGTCACGAAATACGACGGTGCGCTCGTCTTCCTCGTAGACCTCGATCTCGAAGGGTGGGATCAAGTGCTTGTGAAAGGGGATGAACTCTTTAGGGTCCATACCGAGCGCCGCTTCACCCGGAAACCACTGCCAGTGAAACTGTGCGCCGTCCAGCCCTTCCGCCTCCCACCGCTCGCGCGTCTGCGGCCAAACGCCCAACTCCCAGTTGGGGACGCGATCCACCGGCTGGTACTCCATAACGGCGAGGAATCGTTCCAGAGGGTTCATGATGTTCTCCTTATGCGTCGCTGGTCATATAGTCCTATAGTCGCGCAGTCGCGTTGTCGTTAGTCTTTGTAATCGTTTCCGTAATTTTGTCAATTTGCCTCTTGACAAGTATTTGATTCTAGTTATAATTTAGTCGGCTAACTATTAGCCGTCTAAGTAATATTTGTAACATTTGCCTATCAGACTAAAGACTATCAGACTACCGGACTATTTTCGCAGGAGCCTTGTTATGTCACATACTGAGGGATCGGAATCACTCGACTTTTTGTTAGGTCAGTGCTGCAAGCTGCACCGGGGCCGGATGTTCACGCTGTTCGAGGAATTGGGGCTGTATCACGGGCAACCGCCGATGCTGTTTGTGTTGTGGGAGCAGGACGGGCAAACGCACACGGAATTGGCCGGACGACTGCACATTCAAGCCTCAACCGTCACCAAAATGGTGCAACGGATGGAAAAAGCCGGCTTTATCGAGCGGCGCCCCGATCCAGATGACCAGCGCGTGTCGCGCGTATACCTCACCGATGCCGGTCACGCGATCCGCGAAGACGTTAACCGTATCTGGCAACAGTTGGAGGAAGAGACCTTCACCGGCTTCACTCTGGAAGAGCAGGTGTTGCTGCGACGCTTCTTCTTACACATCCGCGAAAACTTGTTGCGCGCGGGTGGCAGTCTCGAATGGTAAGGGTGAGGAATAGTTAGACGACAAAGTAAAGAGTAATCAGTAATCGGTGACGAGTAATTGGTAACACGTAATCGGTAATAAGTTATCTGTTCCCGAACCCGATCCCTGATTACCAATTACCGCTTACCAGTCCCAAATCAGTTTAGGAGAATCGCACAACTTATGAAATCAATGAAAGCGTTAATGATATATCTCAAGCCTTATTGGATTTGGGCGACGCTGGCCCCGCTGTTGATGGTGCTGGAAGTGGTCATGGACTTGATGCAACCACGGATGATCCAGCGCATCGTGGATGTGGGTCTGGCGCAGCTTGATATGCAAGTGGTGATCAACACCGGCCTGTGGATGATCGGCTTTGCGCTGATTGGCGCAGTGGGCGGCGTGGGTTGTACCGTCTTTTCGGTGCTGGCCTCGTTGGGCTTCGGCGCGGACCTGCGCGACACGTTGTTCCGCAAAGTGCAATCGCTGTCGTTCGGCAACCTCGACGAACTGGAAACCGGGCAACTGGTCACGCGCTTGACCAACGACGTGGTGCAGGTGGAAGGGCTGGTGTCGATGATGCTGCGCATTATGGTGCGCGCACCGCTGATGCTCCTCGGCAGCCTGGTGATGGTCATCTTTACCAGTCCGCGGTTGGCGCTGCTGCTCGTGATGCTTGTCCCGCTGGTAGCGGGGATGTTGGCCGTGGTCATTAAGAAGGCCTACCCGATGTTCGGTGAAGTGCAACGCCGGCTCGATGGCCTGAACACGGTGATGCAGGAGAACTTGGCCGGCGTGCGCGTGGTCAAGGCGTTTGTGCGGGGGGATCACGAAATCAAGCGTTTTGGCCGGGTCAACGATGCCTTGATGGATCAAACGATCCGCGCGTCGCGGACGGTGGCTGTGGCCTGGCCCTTTATGCTCATTGCCGTCAACCTCGGCGTGGTCGGCGCGCTGTGGTTTGGCGGGCGTATGGTGACGGTCGGCGGTATGCAGGTGGGGCAGCTCATCGCCTTCATCAACTACCTGATGCGCACGTTGATGTCGTTGATGTTCGTCAGTATGTTGATCATCAACTGGGCGCGGGCGCAAGCGTCGGCGGATCGCATCCAGGAAGTGCTACTGAGCGTGCCGACGGTGCAGACGAAGGCAGACGCACTCACCGATTTCGCGCCGCGTGGGCGGGTGGCCTTCGAGAACGTGACTTTCAGCTACAACCTTGACGGGCATGACCTGGTGCTTGGCGGTGGGACGGGTGATAACGGCGGGACGCCGGGCATCAGTTTCGTGGCCGAGCCGGGGCAGACGGTGGCCCTGCTTGGTGCGACGGGTGCGGGCAAATCCAGCCTCGTTCACCTCATCCCGCGCTTCTACGACGTGAGTGCAGGGCGTGTGACGATTGATGGCGTGGACGTCCGCGACCTCGACGAGGCGACGCTGCGCCGCAACATCGGTATCGCACTGCAAGAGTCGGTGCTGTTCAGCGGCACCATCCGTGATAATATCCGCTACGGGCGGCCCGGCGCGACCGACGAAGAGGTTGTCGCCGCCGCCAAAGCTGCGCAGGCGCACGACTTTGTCACCGAGTTCCCGGAGGGCTACGATACGGTCGTCGGGCAGCGCGGCGTCAATCTTTCCGGCGGGCAGAAGCAGCGCATTGCGATTGCGCGCGCGTTGTTGGTCAAACCGGCAGTGCTCATCCTCGATGACAGCACCAGCGCGGTGGACGTGGAAACCGAGACGAAAATCCAGGAGGCATTGGACGACATTATGCGCGACCGCACCAGCTTCGTCATCGCGCAGCGCATCAGCACGGTGCTCAACGCAGACAAAATCCTCGTCTTGGACGACGGGCGCGTGGTCGCCGAAGGCACGCACCGCGAGTTGCTGATATCCAGCCCCGTCTACCGTGAAATCTACGATTCTCAACTGGGGAGTGGGGTGGTGAGCCATGGCTAAACGTGAAACAAGCACAACGCAAACTCCGCCGCGTCAAGGCGGCCCTGGACCGGGCGGCCCCGGTGGTCACATGATGCGTCCAAAAGAGCGCGCCAAGGATATCCGCGGCACGGTGTTTCGTTTATGGCGTTATTTGCGGAAGCAAGGGTGGGGGTTGGTCATTATCGTCGTCCTGGTCTCCATTTCTTCGGGTTTGGGCCTGTTGGGGCCGTTTTTGATGGGCAAGGCCATCGACGAGTTTATCCTCACAAACGACATCCCCGGGTTGGGACGTTTGCTCCTGCTGATGCTCGGCATTTACGTAGTCGGCGCAGGCATCAACTGGGTGGAAGCTTACCTGATGTCGGCTGTGGCGCAGCGGACGGTCCGTGACCTCCGCAACGAATTGTTCGCCAAGCTTCAAACGCTCTCGCTGCGCTTCTTCGATCAACGCACGCACGGTGAGTTGATGAGCCGCCTGGCGAACGATGTGGAAAACGTCAGCAACGTGCTCAACGGCAGCATCACGCAGTTGATCTCCAGCGTGTTGAGCCTGGTAGGCGTCGCGGTGATGATGTTCGTCATCAACACGCGGCTGGCGCTGGTGAGCATCATCACGCTGCCGCTAATGATGTTCCTCAGCAACCGGATCGCCAAATATACGCGCCAGGGCTTCCGCGAGCAGCAGGAATACCTCGGCGACCTGAACGGCATCATTGAGGAGACGATCACCGGGCAACACGTGGTCAAGGCCTACGTGCGCGAACAGGCCGTGATCGAAGAGTTCGGAGAAGTCAACGTCAAGCTGCGCAAGGCCGCTTCCCGCGCCCAAATCTTCGCCGGGACGTTGGGGCCGATCAGCAACTTCGTCAACAACACCGGTTTTGCCATCGTCGCCGGGGCCGGCGGCTGGATGGCGGTGCAGGGGATGGCGACTGTGGGCACAATTGCGGCTTTCATTAACTACGCGCGCCAGTTCTCGATGCCGTTGAATCAGATCGCCAACCTATACAACACCATCCAGTCGGCCATTGCCGGCGCCGAGCGCGTCTTCGCCATCCTCGACGAAACGCCGGAGCTGATCGACGCGCCCGACGCGACCCCGCTCACGGACATTCGCGGCGACGTGGTCTTCAGCGACGTAGGCTTTGGCTACAATCCGGAGACGCCGGTGCTCAAGCACGTGAGCCTGCACGCCCGCCGCGGGCAGACCATCGCTTTGGTCGGCCCGACGGGTGCGGGCAAGACCACCATCGTCAACCTGCTCACCCGCTTCTACGACATCGACAGCGGCAGCATCACCGTGGATGGCATCGACATCCGCCAGCTCAAGATGGCCGATCTGCGCCGTGAACTGGGCATCGTGCTGCAAGACACCTACATGTTTGCTGACACGGTGATGGAGAACATCCGCTACGGGCGGCTGGACGCGACGGATGACGAAGTCATCGCCGCAGCGAAACTCGCCAACGCCGACCAGTTCATCCACCGCCTGCCGGAGGGCTACCAGACGGAGCTATCGGAGCGCGCGGGCAACATCAGCCAGGGACAGCGCCAGTTGCTCGCCATTGCACGGGCGATCCTGGCCGACCCGAGCATCCTCATTCTCGACGAGGCCACGAGCAGCGTGGACACGCGCACGGAGAAGCACATCCAGGAGGCGATGCTGCGGCTGATGGAGGGACGCACCAGCTTCGTCATCGCGCACCGCCTCAGCACCATCCGGGATGCGGACGCGATCCTCGTCATCGACAATGGCGAGATCATCGAGCGGGGCACGCACGAGGCGCTGCTGGCGCAGCAAGGGTTCTATTACAACCTGTACATGAGCCAGTTCAAGGGGCAGCACGAGGTCGTGCCGGAATTAGTAGCGGCGTGATTTGAACATGGGACGCAGATTTTCGCGGATTGACGCAGATTTTATCGTTTTGTTTACGTCGCTTCGCTTACGTCGCTTTGCTTACTATCTGCGAAAATCAGCGTCAATCTGCGTCCAAATTTTTGAGGAATGCCTCGCCCTTACTTACGTCGCCCGCCACACCTCGACGCCGGCGCCGAGCGTGAAATCGACGTGCAGCCAAAAGGTCGCCAGCGCCTGCAACGCACCTGAACCATCCAGGTCCAGCCCCAGGGTTTCGGCAAGAGGGTGACTCGCCAGCGATTGGCAGGTCAGGATGTAAGCTGCGTCGATGAAGCCGCCGCCGTGGAAGGTCGTGAGCTGCACCGGCGCTTCGACAATCGCTTGATAGCAGGCCTTGCGCGAATCTGCCGCGTCGCGGAACTGCTTGAGGAACACGAGCGGCATGTTCTCCGCCATCTCGAACCACTGCGTACCGCCGCCGTCACCTGCTTGAGGTTCCCAATCTTTGAACACCTGCCGGATGAGGGCGCTGCGCGCGGCGTCCCAACTCGTCCATGTATCGGGCGGTGCGGAGTCTGCACCCGCGTCGCTCTTCCGAACCTCAAGTAGCGGCTGTACTGTGCCTTTGGCCTGTGCATCAAATTCCGTGAAGCCCCACACATCGACGGCGAACTCTGGATTCTGGATGCCGGCGGGTTTCTCGAACTGCCCCCACGTCTTCGGAAACCCGTACACTTCACGCCCCGAGGCGATGGCGTAGGGATTGTCCACAAAAAGGTAAGGCAGGAACCAGGCGGCGCGCCCGCCTCGGCTCGTCACCGGCGTCCAGAAACTCACCTCCGTCTCGCGCATCCATCCGATGGCCTCGTCGTGCTCGTCCAGCGATTGGATCTGCATCTCGGCGTAGAAGAGCAGCACATACGGTCCGAGTGGGCTAACCTTCACCGCGCCGCCGGATGGCGTGTCGAAGTACGCGCCACACAGCGCGCGCAGCGCTTCGACGCGCGCCGGGAGCAGGAATGCCGCGATGCGCGCGTCCCGTTAGAGATAGGGGCCGCGAAACACCGGGATGCCAATCCCGCCATCGACGTAGTCCGGCAGCGCCGTTTCCTCAGATGCCGGCGTCTTCGGCGTGCAGCCCACGGCCAGCGCGCCCAGCGCGCTGCCCGCGAGGTGCAGGAAACGTCTGCGGGATAGGCGCGTGCGTGATGACCGCGCGGTAGGTCTGCTTTTGGTATTCACCTTTGCTATAAACTCTCCAACCACGTGATGCCCGGGTGAGGACCCGGCAATGTTGTCTCGAACAGTTCTGCACGGAATTTTAGCCCGTTCTCACTGTTGCTCATGACAACTACCCCCGTTCTCTGCGTCTGGCTTCCCATGACAAAGGCTTTGAATGTCCCGTTATCGCCCCAGTGCCAAAACACGGCCTCCCCGGAGAGGTGCTCCAAGCCCCATCCCAATCCCCACGAGACTTGCGGATTCACCCGGAAGCCGGTTGCAGGCCAGGTATCTCCCCAGGGCGGATCGTCGTTGACAAAAACGTGTGGGCGCAGCATCTCCGCCATCTGGGCTGTGTTGAGATAAGCGGGTGACTCACGTGGCTCCATGACGGCGCACACAAAGCGTGCGAATTCTGACGGTGTGGTGTAGAGGCTGTAGGCAGCGTTGGGCGCCTCCATTTTTCTCACCTCCGCCGGTTCGCCCGTGGTCTTGTAGCCTTGCGCGGCGAGTGTCTCGTAGGGTTCGATCCACACGTAACTACTGCTGGGCATGTCGAACGGCTGGAATATGTGGGTTTGCGCCAACTCAGTCAGGCTTTCGCCGGTCACGTGTTCGACGACTTTCTGTAAATACATGTAGCCCTCACCGGAGTAGGAGAATCGCTCGCCGGGCGTGAAGTAGATGGCGAGGGGTTTCTCTTCGGAACGCCAGTTGGGGAAGCCCGGCATGTGGCATAGGATGCGCCGCGCGGTGATCAACGGCAGGCGCGGTTCATCGGCGATGTAGGGTTCCGGCAGGTAGTCGCTCAAGGGCGTGTCCAGATTGAGCTTACCGGCGGCTGCCAGCTTCAGTACGATGTAGGCAAAAACCGGTTTGCTCAACGACGCCGCCTGGAAGATCGTCGCGGGTGTTACCGGTTGTTCGGCAGCTTTGTCCTTATAGCCAAAACCCCGGCTCCACATAATGCGCGCGTCCGCGATCAGGGCGACGGATAGGCCGGCGATGGCGGATGCTTCCATCCAGCCGGGAATGTGCTGTTCGAGTGTTGCGATGGTTGATGTGATTTCCATTCCTTATTCGCCAGACCGGAAATTCTTGACCGCTTCGTGGGTCAGCGTGAAAGTGCTGAAGCGCGCCGAGCACCCCCCAACGAACGGCGCTTGCGCATGCACGCCGACCATCACCGTGGGCGGCAGGACCAGCCCGAACGTGCGCACGAAGCGCCAGGTCGCGCCGTCCACGCTGTAGTGCATGGCGAACACGTCGCCCGCGCGCGTCAGGCGGAGATAGCACTCCGGCTTGTCCAGTAGCTCGTTGTTGGCGTCGTCGGACCACGGGTTGGTGACAACGGACACGGCTGAGACATCGCCGATGGGGCTGCGCTCCAGGCATAGCTTGGCCCACTGCGTCGCGCTGGCCCGCACGGTGATCGCCGCCGCGTCGCCGAAGCCGACGAGATGCGCTCGCGCATGTGTGACCGCCGTGAAATCACCGGTCACGTTGACGTAGAGCAGGCACGCATTATCGCTCGGTGTGCGCAGATATCCGCGGAAAAAGTCGGTCTTGGCGGCGGGCGTGATGGTCAGCCCGTCCGCGTCGTATCCCCATTCCGGCGGCTCCTGAAACCACGCCAATCCATTGGCCAGGGATTTTCCCGTACAACCTTCGAAAAGATTCATGGCATACTCCTTCAAAAAAGTCCTAATTCAACACTTAAAGCGGATCACAATCCGCCGTCCCCGAATCGCCGGATTGTGATCCGGCGCAAGCGTTGACATGATTTGTGCTCTCGGCGGTCAGCGATCAGTTCTTGCTGCCGGCTGATCGTCGAAAGCTGATCGCTACGCTTCGATTCCCAACCTGGCGGCCAGTTCACTCGCGGAAGGATCGAAGAGGAGCGTCCCGTCGGGGAAGGCGATGGTGGGCACGATCCAACAGCCGTCGTGGACTTCATCGCAGTAGGCGCAGGCATCGGCGTCTTCGTTGATGTCAATGTAGATATAGGCGATACCGTGTTGGTCGAGGAACCGCCTTGCCCGTCGCACGTCCGGGCACCAACGTGTGCCGTAAACGGTCAGTTCAGTGTGTTCTCTAGTCATTACTACCCCCGGCTCGATTTTAGATTTGAGATTTTGGATCCGCGAGCATCATTCGCCGATTCGCTCATTCGCCGATTCGCCCATTCGCTGATTCTTCCATATCTTCTACACGTGATCCAACGGCGGCACATAAATCGGAACCGGCAACAGCGCGAGCAAGCCCGGCGGTAGATGCGGCGCTTCGGGAATCGCCGGGCCGCCGAAGACCAGCCGCGCGGCGACGACCGGCTCCAGCTCGACGTAGTGCTCCGCTTGTCGCCCGGCCTCGATCTGCACAAGACCATTGCGCACGGTGATGGTCGTTGCCTGCGTGCGGTCGTGCTCACGGATGCCGATCGCGACGGCGAAGTCGCGCAGGCCGGCGGCACGGCGTTCGAGTGCGGGGATGGCGGCCTGCAGCACGGCGGTCAGATCGTTGATGCGATACAATCCGGCGTAACCGGCTGTCCGGAAACCCACGTAGGGCATCACCCGGGCGATGCGCTCTTCATCCCAGGGGGATACTTGCCACGTAGCCCGGTCGCCGTGGTTCCACTCGATGATGGCGCGAATCAACCCGGCTTCATTGCCGGAGGTCGAGACCAACTCGATGAGGTCCACGTGATCGCGCTCTTGCCCAAACGCGATGGCGTAGCCGTCCTCTGCAAGCCACACGCGCAACTCGGCTCTGTGTAACTGTGTTTCAAGATCCGGTCGACGTGCGTGACACGCCGGAACGGTCATCCAACGCGCAATTTGCTCTGTTGCTTCCCACGGCAATACTTCTTCGATGGGGGTTGGCGCAATGTGACGCCAGTCCAGCGACCGGCGGGAAAATTGCAGTTTGTGGGCCAGCATGGCGGTTTCCCAACCGAACGTGTTGTAGCGTTGGCGGTCGCCGCCGAGCCACGAAGCGGGATAGCTCTGCGCGCGCATCTCTTCGATGGCGTGGTAGAGCAGTTGCGTCATATAGCCCTTGCCGCGCGCCTCGACCGCCGTGGAAACTGCACCAATGCCGCCCAGTTTGAGCGGAACGCCGGTCGTGACCACCTCCAGGGGATAGACGCCCACATGGGAGACAATCTTGCCGTTCTCTTCGACGACGTAGCCCCACGCGCACACCTCTGGCGTCGGCTTGTAAATGTGCGGGCCAAAACGCCGGAAGAAGTCCACCGAATGGCCGAACGCGCGCTCCACGTAGCGCATAAAGTCTTCAAATTCCTCAGCACGAACGGTACGGATTTTGGTTGTCATAGTGCTCCTGAACATTGAAAAAGTCTACAAGATAACGCCATGCATTGTACCGCCTAATGACCACGGCGCAACAAAAAAGCCTTGCGAAGGTGTGTGAACCTTTGGTTCGCCTGAACCTTCGCAAGGCTTGTGGCGCGAAACCTTCGCAGGGCTTGAGCCTCACTCCCCTGCCGGCCACTGCGGGCATGTCTTCTCGTAGGGCACGTCCGGCAGATAGCGCGCCCACTCGGCTTGGGCGAGGTTGCGCCCGGCGAGGAAACAAACCTGTTTACGCCAGGAAGCAGGATCGACATTCCAACGGCGAATGAGGCCATTGATGCTGCTTGAGAGTAGCACTTTGCCGTCCGCGACAAATGCCAGGCTACTCACTGTGCCGAATGAGCCATAAGGCGCTTGTGAGTTAAGCATGAGCGGCGGACCGATGAGTTGTCCTGTGGCTACATCTATCAGGCGGATCGTGTTATCCAGGCTGCCGGAGGCTAACGTTGTTCCGTCCGGACTAAAGACTATAGGCCATGTCGAGAATTGATGCGCCTTTATCGGTGCGCCGATGAGTTGGTACGTTTGCGTATCCCAAAGCACCACCGTACCCGCTAATCCCGTCCCCACAGCCAGAATTTTGCCATCCGGGCTGAAAACGACCTGCGTCGCGCCTCCGGCGGCGTCGGTGGGGAACCGGGCCAGGACTTTTGGGGTAGTGACGTCGCTGATGTCCCACAAGATAGCCATTTTTTCAGGTATTGCGACAGCGGCAGCCAGCATAGACCCGTCAGGGCTAAAGGTTACCTTCCACACCAGCGCTTCAAATGTCGCCAGAACTCCCGCGTCGGGACCTAAAGGTTGGCCGGTGTGTGTGTCCCATAGACGTACGCTGTTGTCATGACCCCCTGAGGCCAGCAGTGTGCCGTCGGGACTGAAGGCCACGCTCCGCACGCTGTTTGTGTGTCCCTCCAATGGCGGCAGGATGCTTTGGCCGGCGCCGACATCCCACAAACGGAGCGTTGTGTCGGCGCTGCCGGAGGCCAGCGTTGCCCCATCAGGGCTAAATGCGAGGGTCTGTATCACATCGGTGTGCCCGGTGAGAGGGTCGCCTACGGCTTCTCCGTTATTGATATCCCACAAATAAATCTGATCTGTGGATCCTGCTGCTGCCAGTAGCGTTTCCCCAGGATTGACCGCCATCGCCAGCAACGGCGCCGGAGAGCGGGTAAAAATAGTGGCCGTGCGCAGTTTGTCAACCTGATTTATCTGCGCGATATCCCAAAGATGAACTTGGGTGTCGAGTTCACTGGCGGTCGCCAGCAGCGTACCGGCGGGGTTTATGGCAACTTGACTGATCAGCAGCCCGTACTCGTTCACTGCGGGCGCTAAAGGCTCTCCGGTCATCACATTCCAGGAGCGGATTGACTTCTCTTTGCCCACCGAGATGAGGACGGCGTCGTCGTAGGCGAAATTCAATCCCTGTACCCAATCTGTGTGTGCAGGGATGGGCGAGACAATCATCTGTCCGTTGGCGACATCCCAAAGCTGAATTCGGCCCGCCGTGCACTTCTCAACCGTGTCCTCGATTTTATCAATACGGTTACACCCGGCGGACGCCAGAAGGCGGCCATCGGCACTGAACGCCAATTTCGTTATGACAAGGTCCTCGCCTGAGATTTGACGCTCAATCTCCGCACGCTCGACGTTCCATAGAATGACATCGGTTGGAAAATCGATGCAATGGAATTCTCCGTTCTCAATTTCGCATCCCCCCATAGCCAGCAGCGATCCATCTGGACTAAAGGTCAAGTCGTTGATGTGTCTTTGCCGTTCGAACTTATGGACTGGTTGCGCAGTCGCCACGTCCCAAAGAATAACAGCATCATTCGCCATTGAAGCCAACAGTGTGCCTGTGGGATTAAAGACCAGGCGCCGTACTCGCTCATCATGCGCATCAGAATAGAACGTGGCTTGTCCGGTACTGACGTCCCAAAGGATAAGTTCACCCCGGTCGCAAACTTCGTCGGACTCAGCCGCTTCGTACCAGGCACATGCTCCCGAAGCTAGATACGCGCCGTCAGGACTGAAAGCGAGTGCCGTTGCATCAGAATGATGCCCGGTTAGTAGTTCCCCAATGGGTTGCCGTGTGCTCAAGTTCCAGAGTCGAATTGCTGTGTTGTTCCCAGAAACGGCCAGATATTGTCCATCGGGACTGAAGGCCAGCGCCCAAATTCCGCCAACCCCGGCGTCCAGAAAGCCGGCGAAACTGGGGTTGGACTCCAATCTGGTAAGCACACTGGAACGGGTTGCGGGTGTGTCCAGCATCGTGTTGGCCTGCGCTGCGAGCAGAAGGGACAGATCATGGTGTTCTTCCACGAGTTGATCGGATAAGAGCGTCATCAGATTGACTTGGGCAAGCCGGGTCTGGCTTATGGCCTCGGTCTTTGCCGCCTCAGCCGCAATGCGTTGCCGCGCTTCTTCTGCTTGCGCCGTTTCTGCCGCTTTCCGTTGCTCATCCGCCTCGATGCGCGCGGCTTCTTCGGCGGAACGGGCCGTCTCCGCTGCGGCGCGTTGTGCGGCCTCCAACTCGCTGACCGCCACCGCCGTCGCCGCGATGTTGGCGTTGTCGTTTGCCAGCGTCGCGTTTTTCTGCGCTGTGAGTCGCGCCTGGTTCCACTGTAAGGCCGCCAATAGCGCCACTACCAGGATGCCCACCGCCGCGAACGCGAGCGCGCGCGCCCGCCCCTGCAATTTGCGCGCCGCGAACCGGCTTTCCTCGGCCCTGGCCTTTTCCGTTTCTGCCAGCTTGCGCGCGGCGTCTAGCTCGCGCTGCCGTTGCGCTTCGCGCTCGGCCTCCGCGCGTTCCGCCTCCGTTTGCGACGCGACGAGGAATTCCTGTTCCATCGCGTTGAGGGCTGTTGTGTGGGCGCTCGCCCATTCGGCAGCTTGGGCCAGTCGCGCCCCGCGATAGAGTTCGCCGGGATCGCGTCCCAACTGCGCCCACGCCTGCGCTGCTTCGGTGAGGTGGCGGTGCAGGCGTAAGCCCTCGCGGTCGGCCTCCAACCAGCCGCGCAAGGTCGGCCACTCGCGGATGAGGGCCTCGTGCGCCACCTGCGCCGTCTCCTGCTCGGTCGTGATCAGCCGCGCATCCGCCAGCCGCGCCAGGACGCCGTCCACCACCTCGGCCCCCGCGTGCTGCGCGCGAAGTTCGGCCAGCGTGACCCGCCGCCGCGTATCTTGCGTGCCTTCGCCCAATTCCGTCAGGCGCAGGAAGATGTTGCGGGCAACCGTCTGTTGCTCCACGTCGAGTTGCTGGTAGACGGCTTCGGCGGTTTTGGCAATCGCGCCGCGCACCCCGCCGGCTTCGGCATAGCCGCCGAGCGTCAGCGTGTACCCGCGCCGTCGCTTCCACGTCTCCAGCAGCGCGTGGGAGAGCAGCGGCAGCGCGCCCGGCTCCGGCTGCTGGCCGTCGCCCGCGCCGATGTCGCGTAGCAGTAAATCCACCAGCCCCGGCTCGAACATCCACCCACTGCGCTGCGCCGGTTCCTCGATCGCGTGGCGCAAGCCGTCCGCCGTCATCGGGCCGATGTAGACCTGGCGCTGGCTCACGGCTTCGCGCAGGTCAGGATAGTGCGCGCAATGCTCGTAGAAGTCGGCGCGCAGCGTGATGACCACGAACACGTCCGCGCCGTCGCCCTGTGCTGCGTTGAGCAAATTGGCAATGAACGCCTTCCGCTCGGCAGGGGCGCGGCAGAGGGTGAAGATTTCTTCGAATTGGTCGATGACGAGAAGATGCGGGATGCAGGATGCAGGAGGCAAGATGCAGGATGCAGGATTTCCGTTCTCTGTCTTGCTTCTTGCTTCCTGCCTCTTGCTTCTTGCCTCTTGCTTCTTTAGGTAGAGGCGCAGGCTGCGGGGATCGCGGGCCAGGTCGTCGATGAGGGTGGTGGCGGCGGTGAGGCTGGCGCTGTCGTGGGTGAGGGCGAGGGCCAGCGCTTCGAGGGGGTGTGCGGTGGGGGTGAGGATGTAGGCGGTGCACGGCGGAACGTCGGGGCTAACCGCGCCGCGTTGCAGCGCAGCGACCAATCCGGCGCGCACCAGCGAGGATTTGCCGCTACCCGATGCGCCGATGACGGCCAGAAAGCGCGCCCGTCCCGCGCGTTGGTCGTGCGGCGCGACCGGCGTGACCTGGCGCACCAGGCGCGTTGTCAACGCCTCGCGCCCAAAGAAGAGGTCGGCGTCGGCCACGTCGAAGTGCTGCAAGCCCTTGAAGGGCGGATCGCCGGGCGCAGGGGCAGGCTCTCCCGCCAGATGCGGCCACCAGGCTTCCGTGCTTTCCGGCAACGCCTGTGGGGCGGCCAACCCCAACGCCTGCGCGAAGGCGCCCGCCTGGGCGTAACGCGCTTGCGGATCCCGCGCCAGCGCCTTGAGCAACACCTGTTCCACCGCGATGGGCAGGCCGGCCACGTGCTGGCGCGGCGGGGTGGGATCGGCCTGGACGCGCCGCACCATTTCGGTGATGGCGTTATCGGCTTCGAAGGGGCGGTGGCCGGTGAGCATCTCGTAAGCGACGACGCCGAGCGCGTACACGTCAGCCGCCGGGCCAATGGTCCCGAGGCTGTGATCCACCTGTTCCGGGGCCATATAAGCCGGCGTGCCGGTAGTGGCGACGGTGTGCGCGGCATCTTCGCCGGGGCGCAGCAGCTTGGAGATGCCGAAATCGCCCAACAGCGCGTGCCCGTCGGGGGTGAGCATCACGTTGCCGGGTTTGATGTCGCGGTGGATGACGCCGTGCGCGTGGGCATAATCGAGGGCGGCGCTCACCTGCTGGAGAATCGGCCAGACCTGTTCCAGCGGCAGCGCCTCACCTTTGGGCAGCCAATCCGCGAGGCTCTGCCCGGTGACGAATTCCAGCACCAGGTAGGGTTGGCGGGTGGCGTCCTCGATCTCGCCGAAGTCGTAGACCTGGATCACGTTGGGGTGGTTGAGGCTGGCGAGCGTCTTGGCCTCCTTCTCGAAGGCGCGCAGGGCGACGGGTTCGAGCAATTCCGGGCGGATGAACTTGAGCGCGACGTAGCGCGCGAGGCGGGTGTGGTAGGCTTTGTAGACGTGGGCCATGCCGCCGTGTCCCAGGTGTTCGACGATCAGGTAGTTGCCCACGGCCCGCCCGACCAGATCGGCCTTGCTGGACGCGGCACCGGCGAAGACTCGCGTGCCGTCGGGCAGGGTGTTGGACTTGAGCATATGCGCCAGTTCCAGCGTCGCGGCTTCGGGTTCCACACCCAGACCGGTGGCGAGGGCGTGGCGGCACTCCTCGTAGTGGGCGACGGCGGCGGTGCGCTGCCCGCTCAAGACCAGCGCGCGCATCACCTGGCGGTGGGCCGGTTCGCGCCAGGCGTCCAGTTCGAGTTGGCGGCGGGCATACTTCAGGGCCGTCGCTGCATCGCCGTGTTGGAGGTGACCCTCGGTCAACTGTTCGAGCGCGTCGAGCGTCTGGCGGCGCAGGGATTCGCGTTTGAGCAGCGCCCATTCCTCGAAGGGCGCGCTGTCGTCCACGAGCAGGTCGGCCAGGAAGTCGCCGCGATAGAGATCGGCGGCGGCTTCGAGGTGGGCGATGCATGGCGCGCACTCGCTCAAGGCCGCGTGCGTGTGCGTCTGCACGGCGTTGAGGTGCGCAGTCAGTGCGTCTATGTCGAGCCAGAGATCGCACGCGGGATTGAACTGCAACTCGCGGTAATCGGCCAGCAGGAAAGGCGGATCGTTGTCGCGGTCGCCCAACGCGCCGCGCAGGGTGGAGAGCGCCTGGCTGAGGTTCTGGCGGGCGCTGCGTTCGGGGTAGCCTGGCCAGAGCAAGTCGGCGACGTGTTCCCGGCTGTGCGGCGTCGCGGCTTCCACGACCAGGTAGGCCAGCAAGGCGCGCACTTTGTCGTAGGCGAACGTCTCAACCGGCGCGTCATCCAGGGACGCGGTGAAATGGCCCAGTAGTGTGATCTTCAAGCGTGGCATTTTTCCCCCTCTCAAAATAGCCACCGAGTACACAGAGTTCACAGAGGAAAACGAAAAAAATCTCTGCGTGCTCCGCGTCTCTGCGGTGGAAAATCTCCGCGGACAGTTGCCAGCAGGGTCAGGTTTGGAGTAGTGGTTGCGGCTGTGATAAGCTTTTGGGAGAATCCCGCCTGATTTCAGTATAGCTTGTTTTTAGAGAGAGTTCAAGAGGATTTAGGTTTTTCTGAACCTCTTTTTAGAGTTTTTTTAGAGTCCTTTGCTAGGATAGATGCAATGATCCGTGAAGGATACTGCGAGGCGACAATGAAAGCGAAACGGAAACCCTATTCGGCGTACCTGTTGCGTTTGTGGCACACCCAAGAGGTGCGGGATGCCTGGCGCGTCTCGCTGGAGGATGCGGAAACGCGGGAGCTGCGTGGCTTTGCGAGTTTGGAGGACGTGTTCGCTTTCCTGCGGCGGGAGGTTGAGGGGGAAGCGACGTCTGAAGAAATGGATGCGAAACCTAAAGGAGGAGAACTATGAAATCGCTGAAGTTGTTCTATCTGTTGTGTTTGATTGTATTGTTGGGCGCCTGCGCACCGGCCGCAGCCGTTGCGCCGACGGCGACGCCGGAACCAACGATGACATTGGAACCGACGGCGACGCCTAAACCGCAGTACAAGATTCTATTTGTTGGCAATAGCCTGACCTTCTGGAACAGTGGACTCCAGTACTACATAGCGCGTTTGGCGGATTCTGCCGATTTACCTTTGAGTATCAAAGCATACAGTGTGGTTGAGCCTGGGGCATCCCTGGAAATTATGTGGGAAAAAACCGGAGCGCGTGGCATGATTGAAAAAAATAACTATGACGTGGTCATATTGCAAGATGCCCTACCTAATACAGATGTGGAGACGTTCCACATGTATGTACGCAAGTTCGTCGAAGAGATCAGGAATGTGGGGGCTGAACCAGTGTTGTTTATGACATGGTCGCGTAAAGGGCTTACAACGGAAGAGGTTGCCCAGGCGTATTTTGACATTGCGACGGAGCTTGACGTAGCTGTTGCGCCAGTTGGCCTCGCCTGGCAGCGCGCGACGGAAGAACGCCCTGAGTTGGATATGTATGACACAGACAAAGTACATCCAAGTATTCACGGTAGCTATCTGACAGTTAGCGTCATGTACGCAACGATCTTTGGAGAAAGTCCGGTCGGTCTATCCTATCTGCCTGCAGGTAATCCTGGTGTGACTGGGGAGGAGGCTGCTTTCTTGCAACGCATTGCTTGGGAGATGGTGCAGGAGTACGGGGCACAACAATAAACGATTTGTGAGTGGCCTAGCAAATCGCTAGCGCCAGCCGGGGGACTGGCATGTGGCAAGGCGTCTCACGGCATCAGATTGACGGACGTGTTTATCCGTGGGTTGTCTGAATGTGGGCAACCCCAAACATCAATCAAATTTAAGGAGGTAACCGATGTCCAAGCTCAAGTACATTTTGTTGTTAGGCGCACTGTTGTTGCCGCTCGCCTTGCAGAATCCGATTGCAATGGCGAGAAATACGCCAGAGCTGCCGTTGGAATTGGAGGGCGAACTCCACGGCGCGGCCTACCGTATCGTCGTGCCGGAGAATTGGAATGGCACATTGCTGTTGTACGCCCGTGGCTACAGCCCGAATCCAGTCACAAGCCCCGATGTAGCGATTCTGGGAGCACCGACAGAGGCGTTGCTGTTGGAGCACGGGTATGCTCTCGCTGCGTCGGGATTCCGCAACGCCGGCTGGAACGTCGAGGAAGGCATCTGGGACACCCAGCAGCTCCTGATCTTCTTCAGGCGGAACGTCGCCTACCCCGAGCGCGTGCTCATCTACGGTGGGTCAATGGGCGGCGCTGTCGTGCTGAACAGCATGGAGATGTTCCATGGACTGTACGATGGCGCGGTCCCAATCTGCGCAGCGCCAGATGGCACCCTGAATGCCGACCTCAAACTCGACTTTACCGTGGCCTACGCAGCAGCTTTCGGGTGGGCGTCGAGTTGGGGCGACATCGGCGACCTGCCCGACGGTGAAGAAGGTTTCCAAGTCTACCAGCAAGTGATGGCGAATTTCTGGGGAAACTTCGCACAGCTTAGCGATCCCGCTGTCTTTGCGCGATTCGAGTTCATGCGCCTGGTCAACGACATGCCTCTAGGCGCGTTCTACCAGCCCCAGGGTGCCCAGTTTGGGCCAGGCGTGGCGCTCAATATGATGCTCGGCTACTACATCCGCTATGAGCTTGAGGCCCGCGCCGGAGGGCCGGCGGCCCAAAATGCCAACCACGTCTACAGCCTGAGCGACGCCGATCGCGCACGACTGATGGGGCTTGGGATGACCGATGCGGAGATGGACGACCTGCTCGCAACGATGAATGGGATGGCCAACATCGAGGCTCGCCGGTCGGCGCGGCAGTACCTGAAGCGCTTCGATCCCAGTGGGCGAATCATAAGCCCGGTGCTGATGCTGCACAACATCGAAGACCCTCTTGCGATTGTGCAAAGCACCCAAGTATATTACGAGAAGGTCGCCTCGCAAGGACGGGAGGACCTTCTGATGCGTGCCTACACCGACAGGCCCGGACACTGCAACGTCACACCGGTCCAGGTGTTGGCGATGTTCGAGGCTATGGAAAGCTGGCTGGACACTGGGACGACGCCGGGGGCGGAAGCCTTCCCGACCGACCTGGGCTTTGTGCTCGATTTCGAGCCGGAGCCGTGGCCGCAGCCGCCGCAGGAGTAACTACAGTAGTAGTGGAGGTGGGGCTTCCTGGGCTACGCGCCGTAGTGTTCGCTTCAACCCTTGCGAAGGTTTCCGAACCTTCGCAAGGGTTACTGATCTGGCAGACCAAGCAACTCGCGCTCTGCATCTGTTAACTCACGGACCACACAGTGCTCATGCGTGTACTCCAGCAACGCCTCAAGTGATCGCCATGCAGGGAATACTCTCAACGGGCTGTTGAGGCCGCCCGTGACGATGCGCGTTTCGTCCGGTGACAGGGCTACATCAGCGAAGTATCCCAACTCATAGCAGAGCAGCTCCGCACCGGTGACTGTGTTCCATACTCTCACGGTGTTGTCCCCACCGGTGAAGATGCGCTCCCCGCTGCGCGACCATACGAGCGTCCACACGTCACTGGTGTGTCCAGCAAAGGCCACGAGTTCCGCGCCAGTGGCGACATCCCATATTCGCCCGACGCCGTCGCTGCTGTGGGTGGCGACGCGTTTCCCGTCTGGCGACCAGGCCACTACCGTCACGCCGAATTCGGCGCCTGGATGAGTTAGATTCCTGAGAACCTGCCCGGTAGCCGCATCCCATATCTTGGTCGTGCTATCACGGCTGGCGGTGGCAATCATTTTTCCATCTGGGGACCACTTTGCATTGCATACGCCTCCGTTATGGCCCGTGAAAGTGAGAATCTCCTCACCCGTTTCCGCATCCCATATTCTGGCTGTGCTGTCGCCTTCACTGCCAGTGACAATGTGTTTGCCGTCGGGCGACCACCCTCCACCGAACACGTTCCCCGAATGGCCGAAGAGGGTCAAAAGTTCCTTACCGGAAGTGGTATCCCACACTCTGGCACTCAGTTTGTCGGGACTTACATTCCAGAGATTGAGGGTCAGGAGCCGGTCGCCGGATGGGGACCAACCAGGCATAGGGAAGACTGAGCTTTCTGCGCCTGAAAGGATGAGAAGTTCCTCGCCCGTGGCCGCGTCCCAAACTTTCGCTGTGCCATTGCTGAAGCCGGCGGCGATGCGGTCGCCTGTAGGCGCCCATGCCACCCCTCCTTCCAGGTCTTCAAGGCCGGCAATCGTGAGCAAGGCCGGATCCGGCTCCCATACTTTGGCCGTGCCATCAGAACTGGCAGTGAGAATGCGATCTCCGCAGGGCGACCACGCTGCGCTGATGACCGCTCCCGTGTGTCCAAAAAGAACAAAGCGTTCTTCGCCCGTCGCTGTATTCCAGATCTTGACTCTGCCATCCTGGCTGACGGTGGCGAGGTGCGAGCCGTCCGGCGACCACGCCAAATGGTAGATGGCATCCGTATGCCCGGCGAGGGTGAATAACTCCTTTCCATACGTCGGTGACGACACTGACATATCCCATATCTGCGCCGAACCCTCTGTGTAACCGCCGGTGGCCAACTGTTCTCCCGTCGGCGACCATGCCGGGTGGTATAAGGGCACGCGATGTTTCGAGAGGGTAAGCATTTCAGCTCCGCTCCTGGCATCCCACACTTTGGCTACGCCATCATTGCCGGCAGTGACGATGCGCAGGCCATGCGGAGACCACACAGCCCACTTGATCTGATCGGTATGCCCAGAAAGGGTGAACATTTCTTTGCCTGTCAGCGCATCCCACACGCGGGCGGTATGATCCTCGCTGCCGGTGAGGATTTGCTCACCGGAAGGTGACCAGGCTACTATGTTCACCCGATCGGTATGCCCTGATAAGATTAGGCATAATACGCCAGTGGCTGCGTCCCAAACCCAGGCTGTGGTATCATCCCTGACCGTGAGTAGATTCTTCCCTGTAGGCGACCATATAGCCCTAGTCGTCGGAGTTTGCTGGTTCAAAGTCAGTAACGCTGTGCCGGTGCTGGCGTCCCAAACCTTCACGGCACCCTCTTTGCCCGTGGTGGCGATATGTTCCTCCGAAGGCGACCACAGCGCCGTGATTACGCCATTCGTGTGACCGGTGAATGTGACCAGCTCTGCACCGGTGCGCGCATCCCATACTTTTGCGGTGCCATCCTGGCTTGCTGTGAGAATGCGGTTCCCGTCTGACGACCAGACGGCAGTGTTGACAGGAGCGCTGTGCCGCAAAATCAAACGCAACCGGCTGCCTAGAACGGCTTGGCCCAGGGCGTGTTCCGCCTGCCAGGTGTAGGGATAGTTTTCCAGCGCTTCCAATGCCAGTAGCACCGCGCGTTCGGGGAAACGCCCCTGGAGTTCGAGCAGGGCCTGAGACGCCAGGCCGATGCTTATCTGTGTCAGCTCGCGTTGCCGTTGGGCCTCCCGCTCCGCTTTCCTCCGTTCCCGCAATGCGATACTGGCTTGGATAAAACCGTTTTCGGTGGCGCCTAAACCGGCCGCCCGTTTCGCCAACCAGGACTCAGCCTCTGCCAGGATGACGCCTCGCAGCAAAGCCCCTTCATCGTGGTCGCTGATTTCCCAATGATACAAGGCAGCCCTCAACCGTTCTTGCCAGGTGCGAAAGGCACGGTCGGCGTCTATCCAGGCTTGCAGTTGTCCCCAGCGCCCGATCAGCGCCTCATGCACCACCTCGACGGTCTCGTTGCCGGTGAGGGGATCTCGTCCCGTGACCACCAGGCGTTTTTCCGCCAGGTATTGCACCAAGGGCCAGTTTTCCGGGCCGATCTCCGCCTGGGTTGCCACCCGGCGGGTGTCTCCGGTGCTTTCGCCCGGTTGCACCAATTGGACAAAAATGTGTTGAGCCTTTTCACGCTCCCCCTGCGCTAGACTATCGTGCACCTGTTGGGCGTAGCGGGCCAAGGCTCCTTCCACACGCCCGATTGCTTCGTAGGCTTTGTGGGTCATCCAGCCCCGATCGAGCCGCTCCCATAGCAAGGTCAGCGCAAACTCCAACAGTGGCAGGTTGCCCGGTTCGTCTCCCACATCGTCCAGAAGTCGCTCCGCCAGTCCGGCTTCAAGCGCTGCCCCCTGCTTCTCGGCCGGCTTTTCGATGGCGGCCCGCAGTTCCTCCCGCCTCATCGGTCCTAGCAGCAGTGACGAGGTTTGCAGCACATTCACGAACACACGGTGCGTCAGCGCCTGGCCCATGAAATCAGCCCGCATCGTCAGCAAGAGAACGAAAGGCATTTCCTCTTCCTCAGTCGCCGTCAGTAGCATGTCCAGAAAACGTTGGTGGATTTCAGGTTGTGGACAAAGTGTGTACAGTTCCTCGAACTGGTCAATCAGCAACAGCAGACGATTGAAACCAGCACCTTTTTGCAGTGCTTGTTCTACGAGATCGTGGAGGGCAATGCTTTCTTGACCCAACGCCTCAGCCAGTTGGCAGGCTTTGACCGATCGCGCTGTCTGGCTTAGTTTTGGCTCCAAGACAGGCAGCAGTGCCGCCACGAGTGCATGAAAGGGCTGAGCGCCAGGGCGAAAGGCGATCATGCGCCAGTTGCCTTCCTCATACAATCGTGGCAGTAACCCGGCAAATACTGCCGATGATTTGCCTGATCCCGAAGCGCCAACAATCACCACCGCCGGTCGCGTCCGGACCGCCTCTACCAGCCGTGCGGTGAAGGTCTCGCGCCCGAAGAAGAAGGCGGCATCCGCTTCTCGAAACACAGCCAGGCCACGGTAAGGACATGCGCCGACCGTTCTCAGTTCGCGCTCCCGCAGGGCTTCGACGGCAATTGGCGCAATGGGAATCTCGCCTTTGAGCAACCGTCCGTGCAACGCCTGGGTCCTCTCCGCAGGTTCTACCCTCAGTTCCTCTGCCAAAATCTGGGCACATATCTGGTACTGCTGGAGGGCAGCAGAGCGGTCGCCGGACCAGGCGTACAGCTCCATCAGAGCACGATGTGCCGCCTCGCGCAAGGGATCCACCGCCAGCCAACGATGGGCGAAGGCAATAGCGGGTTTAAGTTCCCCCCGGGCACTATGCCCTCGCACGAGTCTCTCCAACGCCACCTCCAACTCCCGCCGCAAGTATTCCCGCTCGGCCAGCATCCACTCCTCGAACAAGGGCGCATCGGTGACGTAAAAGCCGGCCAGAAAGTCACCTCGATACAGATCAGCAGCCTCTTTGAGTGCGATTAGATCTTCGGGATCCGGCGTCACAGTTGCTGTCCCATCCCACTGAACGCCGGATAACCTGGCTGTAAAGCGTTCGCCGTCCACATTGAGAGGCGCTTCCCGGTTAAGGGCAACTGTCTGATGGGTGATGTGCAGATAAGGTCCGATCAATTGGCGCAGGTTGGTGAGAGCATTGCGCAGGCTGTTTTTGGCGGCGCTTTCCGACCGGTCGCTCCAGAGCAAACCGGCCAAACTCTCGCGGGTTTCAGGTTGGCTTGTAGCAGCCAGATAGAAGACCAGCGCCTGGGCCTTGCTGGAGACAAAACCGGTCACCGGCTCGCCATCCAACGTCACGCTGGGATTGCCTAACAAAGTGATACAGAGCGCTTTCGTCGCCATTCTACTCCTTCCTGCCGGTAGAGAGTGCCACGAAGCAAGCGTTGTTGTTCATTATATGCCCGTTTTGCTGCCTGACGAAATGCTGCTGGAAGTGTTGTCAACCAGTGTCACATATTGGGTGGCTTGTTAATGATCTCTTAACGCACGTTTGGTACTATGCAAACATAAGGAGGTGTAACATGAGAGACTCAAAGTTTTCGATGTTGAAGTTGTTGATAGCAGTGTTACTTGCTGCTGTATTGATGGCCGGGTGCGCATCTCAGGCCGGTATTGCTGAGGTCAGGGCGACGGATACACCACAAGTCACCGTTGGCGAGCCAACCGCCACTCCCTCACCGGCCCCGCTCACCGTCGAACAAGCCGTAGACGAATTCATCGCCCCTTTAGTGAATGGGTATTTTAGTGGAGCCATCCTGATCGCTCAGGGCGACACCATCTTGGTCAGCAAAGGGTATGGCATGGCGAATCTAGAATATGACATACCGAATACTCCGCAGACCAAATTTCGTATTGCTTCGATGACCAAGCAATTTACGGCGATGGCAATTCTTATGTTACAGGAACAGGGAAAACTGAACGTGCAGGGTTCTATCTGTGAGTATCTACCCGATTGTCTTGAAGCCTGGCGTCCGATCACGATTCACCATCTCTTGACGCACACTTCAGGGCTACCAGGTGCCATCCCTTCACCAGAATACGAAGGGGATTCATTCCCCTTCCTTTCAGAGATGGTGATAGAAAAACTTGAGGATAGTCCCTTGTATCCACCCGGAGAAAGGTTCAGTTACTCCAACGCCGGATACTTTTTGTTAGGCTACATCATTGAAAAAGTCTCCGGGAAATCCTATGAGGTTTATCTACAGGACAACATCTTTCAGCCGCTCAACATGGTGAATACCGGACTGGAGAAGAATGAGTCGGTGCTTAAAAAACGTGCATCCGGGTATCAGTTGGGTCTTTATGGTCTTCAACAGGCAGCTTACACGGATATGAGGATCCCCTATGCCGCCGGTGGTTTGTATTCCACGGTCGAGGACCTTTATCTTTGGGATCGGGCTTTGTATACTGAAAAACTGGTAAGCCAAAGCTCATTGAATCTGATATTTACCCCTGTGGATGCGCCTGGGTTATCAGACTGGAAATATGGCTATGGCTGGGATGTCGGGAAAATTAACGATCACGCCATGGTTGGACATGGCGGTAACATCAATGGTTTTATAACGGATATTCGCCGGTTTGTGGATGATGACATGGTGGTTATTGTGCTGAGCAATATCGAGAACGCCCCTATGTGGGATAAAATTGCGCCGGGTTTGTGGAAAATTGCACTCTCTAATCTCGAAGAGTAACGTAGACAAGAGCATAGCATTTGACGACCTCATAATACGCGTTTCATATCATGTAGGCAAAGGAGGGTTATGAAATGAACGGGAAAAGATTTCCGATTTCTATGGCGTTGATGGCAGTATTGTTCGTTGCCGTGTTGACGTCTGGGTGCGCTCCTCAGGCCAAAGTGGCTGAGTCGACGGTTACCTCTTCGCCAATCCCACCGACCGCGACACCCTCGCCCATCCCATCAACCGCGACGCCCACTGAACTGCCAAAGATGGACTACGACGGGTATGAGAGTCGGTTTATTCACAACGTGCCGTATGTCCCAGGCGGAAGCGTAGATCAGGAACTCGATATCTACTTTCCGACAGAGGGGGACGGCCCGTTCCCAGTTGTGCTCGCGATTCACGGCGGAGGCTTTCGATGGGAAACCAAAACGAACTACCTCAGGTATGCGAGTTTTTTCAACGGGCTAGGATACGCGTTGGTCTCAATTGACTACCGGCTTGCACCGAGTTTCACGTATCCGGCACAAGTCCAGGATTCCTTCTGCGCCCTGGCATGGATCTATGCCAGCGCGGCCACCTATGGTTTTGACACGGAACGTATCGTCGCCGTCGGTGAATCGGCAGGGGGCTACCTTGTTGCGATGCTGGGCGCTGTGGATACCCCGAGCCTCTATATGGAAGGCTGCCCCTATGCGCTGCCTGAAACAAACTGGATTCACGGCATAGTGCCTTTCTATGGGGCATTTGACCTTACAAACACGGAGGGCGTTTCAGATTGGGTCGTACAAGAATGTCTTGAGCCATACATGGGAACCACGCTCAGTGATGCCCCTGCAGAGTTGTTAACGGAGGCGTCACCCATATCCTGGGTGGATGGTAGTGAGCCTCCTTTCCTGGTTGTACACGATCTGTCGGATACGTTAATTCTATCCTGGACGGCAGAGGGCTTTGCTTCTAAACTCGAGGAAGCGGGTACAGAAACTGAGCTACTGCTTGTTGAAGCTGAGCATGGATATGTGACTGATGACCCGTTATGGAGCGACGCAAATATACAGACACAGGAGGCCGTTGCGGCTTTTCTTAAGGCGGTGTTTGGGAAGTAGTATAACAAAAAGGGGGGAGAGATGAAAGTCGCCAAGTTTTCGCTCTTTATGTTGTTTATGGCGGCGCTACTCGCTGCCGTGTGGTTGACCGGCTGTATATCCCAAGCCGGTATCGCCGAAGTGAAGGCAACGGACACACCACAAGTTAACACTGTCGAGCCAATGGTTACCTCTTCGCCAATTCCTCCGACTGCTACACCCACATCGCTCCCGCCGACCGCGACATCATCGCCCATTCCGCCAACCTCGACGCCTTTGCCGCCGACTCCAACTGAATTGCCCTGGGTCCAGTTTACCGAATCTTACGTTCCAGATGGCGACAAGCGCCAGCAACTCGAAGTCTACTTGCCAAAAGAGGGAGACGGGCCGTTCCCGACCATCCTAGCGATTCATGGCGGATGTTTTCGCGCGGAGACCCGACGTAACTATCACAGGTATGCGGGTTATTTCAACGAGCTAGGGTATGCGTTGGTTTCTACGGATTACCGATTTGCGCCAGACTTCACGTATCCGGCGCAGGTCCAGGATTCCTTCTGCGCCTTGGCCTGGATTCACGCCAATGCTGACACGTACGGTTTCGATACTGAGCACATTGCCGCCATAGGTGAGTCGGCGGGTGGTTATCTGGTTGCGATGCTGGGGACTGTAGATGATCCTGCCCCTTACCTGGAAGGCTGTCCTTACACGTTGCCGGAAACGGACTGGATTCAGGGGGTAATTCCTGTGTATGGTTTGTTCGATCTTACGACTGCGGAAGGTTATGAACCACTGACTGTAAAACAATGCAACGAACCGTACTTGGGAACCAAGATCAGCGATGCCTCTGCAGAATTTCTAGCCGAAGTATCGCCTATCTCCAGGGTGAATGGGAACGAACCGCCGTTCTTGATCATTCACGGCTTGCAAGATTATTATATACCGTCCTGGATGGCGGAGGAGTTTGCTTCAAAACTCAAAGAAGAAGGCGTGGAAGCAGAGCTACTACTCCTTGAAACCGGGAAACATGGATTTTTCACTGATATCCCTTTATCCAGTCCCGTAAATGTACAGACACAAGAGGCTCTGACCGCTTTTCTTACAGCACTGTCCAAGGAATGATCTGGAGAGCCTTGCAAAGGTTTCCAAACTTTCGCAAAGCTGCAGCTTCGTAATTCACACTCGCCGGCCGCCTTTCAGTTCGCCCTGCAGGGAGGCCAATCCGTCTAAGTCTCCTGCGGCGGCCAAGGCGGCCTGCTCGGGCCAGGTGGTGGGATCGGCGATGCGGAGGTTGACGGCGTCGAGAATCTCGCGCAGGCGTTCGACATCGGCAGCGGCTAACTGGGCGAAGGTAGTGATACCCGCATCCTGAAGCAAGCTCGATATCTTCGGGCCGATGCCCTCGATGCGCTTCAGGTCGTCCGGCGGCGTGGGTTCAGATTTTTCCGGCTGTGGGATTTCTTCGATTTCGCGGGTTCTCCTTCCTGCTAATACCGGTTCCTATGAAGTCCCCAGACCAACGATACCATCAAAGATCAGAACTGCACAATCGATGCATGTTGCCTTGACGACCTGCCAGTCGCGCCAGCGTGCATCGAGGTTCTTGTACTCAGCCAGATTTAGCTCTTCGAGATCGTAGGGCAGTGGGTTGGAAAGTTGAATTTGTAGCTGCTGCAAGGCCGATTCTTGATTGGGTTGTGGATAAAGCCGGTCAAATGACTTTAGAGCTTCTATCATTGCCTCGTTGCCCAGGTGGTCAGCCAGAGCGACAAAATCGAGATAGTCGCGAGTAGCATTCCGCACCAAGATCAGTACGCCTTTGATGCGCAACATTTCGGCTTCTGTGGGGAGGGTAATGGTTTCATCTTCAAACTCGATCTGCGTGGTTTCCAGTGGCTCGTTCCGGATCAACTGCCGTACGCCGGTCTCGATGCCATCCAGGCTGCCGAGAATCTGAACAGGGCGTTTGACTCGGGCTGTTTTCCAGCCGGCGACTGCTTCCAATTCTGCCAACACTTGATCGAAATGCTGGCGCAGATCGGTGAGAACGTGGTCGGCGTCGGTGGACAGGCGATGTTGCGCGTATACGGCTGCAGCGCTGCCGCCTACCAGGACTGTTCCCGGTAAGATGCGCTGGAGATGCGCGGCTGCGGCCAGCACTTGCTCCCAATCAGGCCAGGTATCGTTCGGCATAGTGCTTCCAGAAATGGTAACGCTGGGCATACGGGTCGGCGACGTGCGCCAGGCATACCCGTAGCACTTTTTCTAACACAGTGCGCTCGGCCAGCGCTGCTTGGCGCAGGCTGGCCCAATCCTGGCGCTTGCCGCGGGCAATGATGTCGTCGATGGCGGCCAAGGTAAATTGCTGGTGGGTGAGGTGACGGTGTAACATAGCCCAATTATACACCAGATTGAGGCTGCGTGGCAATCAGTGCTTTGACCTTTGCCGTCGCCTGCTGTGCTTCTTCCGGCGCGAGCGCGCCAATCTCAAACTCCGCCACGAATTTCTCACCGGGCGGTATGACCTTGACGTACCCCTTCGCCTTCTCCGCGAGATAGCCTTCCGGTTCGCACGTCCCGGCCTCCACCAGAGCGATGGCATCCTGGTCGGACGTGCGCGAGATCCAGCGCGTGGCCTTCGGCAGTTGCGATGGCCGGTGGTGGATGACGTCGGCGTTGCCGTCGGGGTGGATTTGCAGCGAGTGTGCCCAGCCGTTTTTGTCGGCGAGGTAATCGATGAAAAAGACGCCCTCCGGGTCGAAGGCCAGATCTGGCGTGAGCACGTGGTGCTTGGCGGGATTGTCGCGCAGTTCGGCCAGGAATTCCGCGTAGCCCGGCCCCGGCTTGATGTGGCTGGGAATGCTCGCCCGCACGCGCACGTGTTCCGGTGTGGGGATCGCGCTGTAGACCAATCGCCCGTTGTCCATCGGTTTGAAGTTGACGTGTGCCAGGTAGAGCAGCTCCTGGCCGGAGTTCTTGAGGTTGGTGATGGTCATTGTTACGTTGAACAGCGTTGATCCGGTGTAGAGCTTGACCAGTGGCTCGGCAACGTAGTTGTGCGCGAAGGCGACGGTGTGCCGGTACTGCCCGCCCATGCCGATGTACGCGCCCTTCTCGTCCTCGCCCGTGACGACGTAGGCGGTCTCGTAGGGTGCGTTGGGCAGCTCGCCGTGCAGTGGATGGGTGTCCTGCGCCGACGGCCCGCCGACGCCGGTGATCCCGCAGTGCTGCAAGAAGCCGCCAAACGTCTCGAGGAACGGGCGGTTTGGGTAGGGCTGGGTGAACATAGATTTCATCGTCAGGTTGCGCCCGTTGAACGTCGCCGACCAGACCTGCTGGCCCTGGAACGGTAACAGCGCCAGTTCGCCTACATCGCTGGTGAGCCGCAAGCCACACACGCCGCTTGGGAAGCGGAAGGTCGAGGCGGTCAGTGCGCTGTAAGTCACCAGCGTTTTCTCGTGCTCCGCAAAGCACTCAGGATACAGATTCGTTATCGCCTTGAAGCCCATACTTGTCCTCCTCAACAATAAACCGCGAATCTCGCTAATCTACGCGAATCTTTTTTGAAAATTAGCGAAGATTCGCGCGATTCGCGGTTTGAAATCTGCTTAATCTGCTCAATCTGCTGACGAGAGTTTCTCCCACAAGAAATCATACGCGCGGCGACCGCTGATTTGGTGGCGGCCTTCGAAGTAGTCGGTTTCGACCTGGCCTTCCGCGCTAAAGACTTTGTAGACCTCCCGCGCTTTGGCGACGCTCTGCTGCACGGCGGCGATGGGGAAGATCGGGTCGCGCGTTCCGGCTTCGACGAGCAATGGGCGCGGCGCGATGAGGCCCACCAGATCGTACATCTCGCCGAACTGCCACAGTCCAGGCACGAAGTTGCACGTGCAATGGTGCATCGCCAGGATGCTGTCTTTGAACGTGCTGTAGTAGCCGCTGATCACGCACGCCTTGATGCGCGGATCGGTACAGGTGGAGAAGAACGTGTGCATCCCGCCGCCGGAGATGCCCATTGCGCCCAGGCGGTTGGCGTCCACGTCAGGGCGGGTCTCGAGGTAGTCGATCAGCTTGCGGGCATCGTGGACGCGCAGACCGGCTGCCGATCCGCCGAGGTGGAAGGCCAACTTGGCGGTATGGTCGCACGTGCTGGGCGCTTCCTGGCCGATGACGGTGTTGAGATACGAGAAATCCGTCTGGCGCTCACCGAAGCACGAAATCTCCGGCGCGGCGACGACGAATCCACGCCGGCACAGCGCCACGGCGAAGTCTTTGTGGTAACCGTCGGGCGTGTCGCGTTCAACGCCGTCTTCCCACAGGCCGACGATGTCCTTCACGCCGTAGCCGTGTCCATGAAAGGCAATGACGACAGGGTAGGGCACTGTCCCACGCATGGGCACCAGGATGTAGACCGGCATCACTGTGTGCGCCGAAGTGCGCAGCAGCCATTTCTCGCGGACGTAGTCGCCTTTATCTACGGCCTCCAGTTGACGCGGATTGAGCGGCGCGGTGGGCAAGGCATCGCGTTGCCTGGCTCCGTCGAATCCCAGGGTTTCCACCAATGCTGCGCGGGTGTCGGTTTGCCACGTTTCGGCCTCGGCGCGGGTCTTCGCCCGGAAGCGATAGGGCGCTTTCTCCGGCGCGTAGAGCCGCCACAGTGCGTGAGCGGGTTGCAGTTCAAGCAAATCCTGGTGGTCGAGTTTGGTCTTGGTCATGGTTATAGCATCGGTGCGGCGCGCTGGCAGAGTTGAAGGGCCACGCCCCAGGGATCGCGCAACATCACGAGCAGCGAGCCGTCATCGAGCGTCTGGTTGACCACGAGCGTTGCGCCGTTGGTGATGAGGGTGTCCCGTTCGGCGGCGGCATCCTCAACGGCAAAGGCGATGTGAAAGCACAGTGGGTCTTGATTCGCGTAGTCCGGGATAGGGGCAGCGGTGTTGGAGTAGATTTCCATCACTACGCGCCCGGTGGCGTCGGCGAGGAAGTGCGTGTACGGCGCGCCTTGCACGGCGCGGACGATCTGCATGTGCAGGTGTTCCACGTACCAGGCGGCCATAGCGGCAGCGTCGGGTACGTTAGTACCAAAGTGTTCGAATTTCATCGGGGCCTCCTAAAAAAGTCGCATAGTCGTTAGTCTTGTCGTCGGTTAGGGGCATTGTGGCACAATTTGCGGCGAGTGCAAATGGTGAATGATGTTGTGTAGTGACGACTTTAGTCGTTTTCTACTTCAAGGAGCGACTGAAGTCGCCACTACACTGTCGCCACTACACTGTCCCCCAAAGATGATCGTAGAGAGCGGTGGTGCGGCCTTGATAGGCGCGCATTAGATTGATGGCATTGGTATCTCCTGCAATATGTGCCAGCATCAGCCGGCCTTCTTCGACGCACAACGCGTCGTGCAGCGGGATAATTTCGCGTAGCAAGTACTGTGCGTATTTGGCGAGACGGAACGGGCCGTGCGCGCGCGGCATCTGGCCCGGTAGTGCCTCCACGGCCACGGAATACAGCGCCTTCACGCTTTCGACGAGGTCGGGCAACGCAAGCGACGGCGCGAAGACGATGGTGTAGTACCAGCCGAACAGCTCGCCGGTCTCACAGCCGTGCGCGTCGCTCACACCGACGATGGGAATAACCTTGCCGCGGGCGCGTTCATCGTTGTAGCGTGCTACCTGGAGCATGTTGGATTCGAATTCGTGCGGGTGATATCCGCCGATGAGTTCCAGCGCGTCGTAAGGTTGGCGGTCGAAGATCAGTGTTGTCATTGCTTCGGTTACGTCGTAACGGTGGCGGGAGTACCAATAGGGGTGGCAGAAGATCGCCAACCCACCGCCTTCGCGGATTTTGTCGAAGCACCAGACGCACGAGGCGTAGGGGTATCCGTCCATATCCGGCGGAAAATCGACGAGTGTGTCGGCGAGGGCCTGCACTTCGCGCCGATAGCCTTCAATCGCAAACAGGTCGTTGACACTGAAGCTCCCGCCGAAGTTGATGATGTGTACGGGATTATCCGGTGGGTGGACTTCCTCACCGGGATAGAGGCGCAGGTCGATAGGGACGCCGTCGAAAGCGTGGATAGCTTCCAACGAAGGCGCGTACTTGTGATGATCGGTGATCGCCATAAAGTCCAGCCCGATGCGCCGCCCGGCCCCCGCGACGTAGGCTGGCGACTCCTTGCCGTCCGAGCGGAAGCTGTGGATGTGGAGATCGCCCTTGTAGGGGCGCCGCGCGAACAGGTCGTCGTCCAGTGCGTAGAGACGCGCTTCGGCCTGAATCTTCGGGCCGCTTCCAACCAACAGCGTGTATTCCTGCTCGCTTCCGAATTGATAGCGAATCCGCAGGCTGCCGTCCACGAGCACGGGTTGCGCCGTGTCTGGAGCCGGTTGTACCGCCTGCCTTGTGCCACCCTCGGCAGGATAGATGAGAACTTCGGGAACGGCGTCGCCGAAGCGAACGTGATCGAACAATGGCCGGATGGTGATCGTTGTTTCGCGCCCGGCGCGGACGATTTTGGGGTAGATGTCGAAGTAACGGTTATCGTTACGCATAGGCTACCGCGACCAACGTTCGTGAACCGGTGGGAAAGCCGGGAAGGGTGCGTGCGGCTTGCTCTGGTACCAGTAGGCGACAGACGCAATGTCATCGGTCAGTGGTTCGTATTTGCCGTTGGGCCACCAGCCTAGTGCCTGGATGGTCACTTTCAGATCGCGCTTGAAGCGGATGGGGTCGAAGATGTGCCAGCGATAAAGATCGTGCCGCGGCACTTCGCCTGGCTCTTTGCGGTAGAGCGGATAGCCCAGGAACGGCGTCGAGTAGGTTTCGCCGCCGAAGCCCCAAGCGCCACCGAAGTAATCCTCCGTACCGGTCCCGCAGATGGTAGGAAATTCAGCGTCGCCATCAACAAAAAACTTAATTTCACCCTCGCCCCACCAGCCGTTGGAGAGCTGCGTCCAGGCCAGGAACGTACCGACGTAATGCCCCTGTCCCCGCACACCGTCGAGGAGGGCGTGCTCCGGATCGTCGCGGGTGGTGAGCGTGCGCCGCCATTGTGCGTGGAAGTAGGCGGCGTTATCGGGAATCGGTGTGAGTGCGTAGGTGATTTGATAGAAGAAGCCGCCGATGGCATCCTTGTGCTGGCTCTCTATTGTGATGCGCGCGTGCTTGCGGAAGGGCATAGGCCAATAGCTGTTGAATCCACCGGCGGGGTTCACCGTGATGGGTAGCGAGTTGACGTTGTGGCGCAGCGCGTGCCCGTTGCAGAAGAAGTCGCCCAGCGGGACTTCGACGGAGGGCGTTTCCTCGTCATCCCAGAAAAAGCGCAGAATGGTATCGCGGTAGGCGCGCGGGTCTACGGTGATCCAGATGTGTTGGATGACGCCTGGCCCTTCGATATCGGCCAGGGTGGTCGTCGTGCCCGGTTCTAGCGTGATGCACGGGCGAATCTTCCACCCTTGCCCAAGCATCGATCCGGCGTTGTGCGCATCAGGGACGGCTTTCGCGCCGCCACCTTTCGCGCCGGTCGGATTTTCGGCGGAGATCGAGCGCGTTTCCGCGTCGGAGAGCAGCGGCAGGCTGCCCAGTCCTAGATTGAGTCTGTAGATTTCGTTCATAAAGAACCTCCTTCTATACACATAGCCATACCCATTCACCAATCGCCTGCCACCGTATGATAACGCGCTAAACAAAAAAGAGCAACCCGATCAGCGTGACAGGTTCACGTTCTTGTTGCACGATTGTTATGCTTATGTTACGGAAATTCACGGCAGATATTGTATGATAAGGTTGTTGCACCGCCAGCAACGATCTGGAACGATGACCACGATTGCGAGCGAGGCGAGAGTATGTCGATAGATGGAACGCTTTCCTACGGCGACAGCAGTGAGATTCCGTTTGACGTGTTGGTGCAGATTTCTAAGCCGCCGCCCCTGTCCTCTTGGTTGACATTGGCCGTATCGGCGGTGCGCCAGGCGCTCCACGACGCGGCAGAGGGTGACTACGATGCCTTGCTTTGGCTCCTGGATGAAGGCCGCGCGTGGTTGGCTGCGGTTGGCCTCTCTATCGATGTGCTAGATACGTGGGGTATTACGTTATGATTCGGTCTGATTGGGTATTGACATATATTCCGCTTTATGCTATTATCTAGGCTGTAAGTACACATACCCTATACCCAAAAACGCCTAATGGCCTCATCATACCGGATGAGACAGCGGGGGAACCAGATAGGGGGCGAGTCGGTCAGTAGACCGTAGGGCGAGCTTCTTCGGCCCAAGCCCGACAGCTAACCTCGTAGGCGTGGAAGAAGGCACCTGGTGTTTGAGGTGCCCTTTTTCTTTTTAGGGCGCCTTATTGGTGAAGTTTCGTCGTGACGGAACGGCTGTTGACCAATAAGGAGGATCGGATGCGTGACTCGACGCAACCGGTAGCGATACCGGCGGTTGTCAAACCGGGTTTTGTGGCAGAATTGCCCCCCTCGGTGACGACCACGCTGCAAGCCGAGGGCGTTCAGCCCGATGCGCTGACGCTGGCGGTGCAATCGGACTTGGGTCCCGACGGTCGCTTTGGCGAACAATGGCTGTTGATGGATCCTCACGATTTGTGGGTGATCGAGCGCCATAACGGGACTGCCAATCTGCGGCACAAGTTCCCCCTGGACAAAATCGAGGATGCGAAGGTCGAACGCTGCGTCGGCAACGGTTTGATGCAGGTGATGGTCGATCAGCAGCCGCACGTGCTGCTGCACTATTCCAACGAGCTGACCGACCGCTTCGGACGCGTCGCGCATTACCTGCACGCGCGCGCCGAGTACGGTGAGGATGTGCCGGTTCCCGATCCGGCGGCGGACAGCCACACCTGCCTGGTGTGCGGGCGTTCCCTGGTCGATACTTCATCGAAGGTGTGTCCCAACTGTATCCAGCGCGGTAAGTTGTTCCGCCGCTTGATAGAACTGGCTCGCCCCTATTGGGGCAAGATGGGCCTGATCGTGATCCTGTTGGTAGCGGGGGTTTTGGTGGACTTGTTACCTCCCTACCTGACCCGTATTCTGATCGACGACGTGCTGAGGGTCGGCGGAAGCGCGGGCGGAGACCCAACGTTGCTGCCCTGGTTGGTGGGCAGTTTGTTGGGTATACAACTTATTCGAGTGCTCCTCACGATCGTCACCAACTGGTCGACGATTAACGTCAGCACTCGTTTCACGTCGCACATCCGCGATCAACTGTTCGCGCACCTTAAAAAGCTCTCGGTCGATTACTTCGACAAGAACCAGGTTGGGCGGTTAATGACGCGCATCAATCAGGACACCGAGGAGCTGCAGGGCCTCGTCTCGCAGCTGACGACGTTCACCCTGAACATCTTTTTGGTGATCGGCATCGGCGTGGTGCTGTTCTCGATGGCGCCGTCGTTGGGGTTGTACGTGCTCATCCCGACGCCCTTTGTGGTGGCAGCGGCCTATTTCTACTACCGCTACATGCAGCCGCACTTCCGGCGCTTCTGGGTGGCCCGCTGGCGCTTGAACGCGATGCTCAATACCTTCCTCTCCGGCGTGCGCGTGGTGAAGGCGTTCGCCCAGGAAGACGAAGAGGAACGACGCTATCACAACCGTAATGTGACGTTGCTCAACTCCCGTTTGCAAGTCGACCTGGCATGGAGCAAGTTCTTTCCACTGATCTCGTTCGCATTCAGCGCAGGCGGGCTGATCATCTGGTACGCGGGCGGGCGCGCAGTGCTGGCCGACAGGATCACGCTCGGCACGTTGATGGCCTTCCTGAGCTACCTGGGGATGTTCTACGGCCCGCTCTCGAACCTCACACACATCAGCCAGGCGCTCAACCGCTTCCTGACCATTTCGCAGCGGACGTTCGAACTGTTGGACGAGACGCCGGAAAAGCAGCCGGTGAAACCGGTGCGCACGGCCTGCCTCGGCGGCAGGATCGAGTTTGACAAAGTGACCTTTGGTTATGATCCTTATTACCCCGTGATCCGTGACGTGAGCTTCACCGTCGAACCTGGGGAGATGATCGGCATCGTGGGGCATAGCGGCGCGGGCAAGACGACGCTGGTGAATTTGCTGTGCCGCTTCTACGAGGTCACGCGCGGCGCAATCCGTATTGATGGCATCGACCTCCGTGACCTTTCGATGGAGGAAGTTCGCCAACAGGTTGGGATTGTGTTGCAGACGCCGTTCCTGTTTCACGGGACGCTGGCGGAGAACATCGCCTACGGTCGGCCCGATGCCACCCGGCGCGCGATCATCCAGGCGGCGAAGGCGGCGAACGCGCACGGATTCATCACGCAACTGCCCGAAGGCTACGATACTATCGTCGGCGAGGGCGGGGCCGGGCTTTCCGGCGGTGAGCGGCAGCGCATCTCCATCGCGCGCGCGATCCTGCACAATCCGCGCATCCTGATCCTGGACGAGGCGACTTCGTCGGTGGATACCGACACCGAGCGCCAGATTCAGGAGGCGTTGAACGAGCTGGTGAAAGGACGGACGACCATCGCCATCGCGCATCGGCTCTCGACGCTGTACAACGCCAACCGCATCATCGTCATCAATCGCGGTAAATTGGAAGAGCAGGGGCCGCCCAAGCAGTTGATGGACAACAAAGGCTCGTTCTACCATCTCGTGCAGATGCAGACGCAGTTGGCCAGCCTCGACGGTGTGGCAGCGGTCTAGGGGGCATATGACGAAAGCCTTCGAAGTCGTTTATCTGGACCCGGAGCGCATCACGTTCGAGCGCAAGGGGGACACTTTGAGCCTGACGCTGCAAACCGATGTGGCGTCACCTGATGCGCCGGATGGCGTGCTTGAGGGGACGGACAATATCATTCACTATCCGCGCGTGGCGCTGCGAGCGTGTTTTCCGGTGTCAGATAGCACAGAATTCCTCTCGGTGCGCGACGCGACCGATGAAGCGATTCCTGAATTGGGCATCATCGAGGACTGGAGCCAGTTGCAGCCGGCAAGCCGTGACGCGGTGGCGGCGGAGTTGGGTCTGCACTACTTTGTCCCAAAGATCATCCAGGTCTTTAGCATCAAAGAGGAATTGGGCTTCCTTTACTGGGTGGCGGAGACTGACAAGGGACGCAAAGAGTTCGTGATGCGCAACAGCGTCATCCATTACGCCCGTGAGGTCGCGCCCGGCCATTGGCTGCTCATCGACGTCAACGAAGCGCGCTATGAGATTCCCGACGTCGCTGTACTGGATGCGCACAGCCAAAAACTGGTACAGCAATTTCTGTATCTGTAGGAGCGTTCCAACGTCTCAACGTTCATACGTTCCAACCATCTTTCGGTATCTTGGGAATAGCAGTTGGGGCCTGCCGTTCCTTTGCATACAACGCGTGTTGCTTGGTTTTTCTTCCTTTCTTTGCGAGAGCGCAGAGGCATAACGCTTCTGCGCTCTCTGCGTTTCCAGACGGCCATGGCTGTGAAATAGTGTTGACACTTTTGGCGGTGCGTCTACAATCTTTGTCATCATCTCGACAAAAAAGTGGGGAAGTGGGGATTTGGGGGCGGACATGCCCCCCCCCAAAAACCCCCACCCCCTGGTTTTTTTTTAGACTTTTAGGAGGCTACTATGACAAAACCAATCACAATCCAAGACGTTAAAGTCATCCTCACCCAACCCGCCGGTTCGCGGTTGGTGATCGTCAAGGTCATCACGTCGGAGCCGGGGCTGTACGGGTTAGGCTGCGCGACGTTCACGCAGCGCTTCCACGCGGTTGTTGCGGCGCTCGAAAAACACCTCATCCCCTTCGCCATCGGGCGGGATGTGGCGCGCATCGAGGAATTCTGGCAGATGGCGATGGTGCATAGCTATTGGCGCAACGGCCCGGTGCTCAACAACGCCATCTCCGGCATCGATCAGGCGTTGTGGGACATCAAGGGCAAGCTGGCGAACATGCCGGTTTACGACCTGTTGGGCGGCAAATGCCGCGAAGGCGCGGCGGTCTACACCCACGCCGATGGCCGCTCGCCGGAAGAAGTCGCCGACAACGTCAAGAAGTTCATGGCCGAAGGCTACCGCTACATTCGCATCCAGATGGGCGGTTACGGCGGGCGCGGCGATACGATGGTCAAGCCCGTGGGAGCACCCGAAGGCGCGTACTACGATCCACGCGCGTACTGCCGCAACATGCTGCACATGATGGAGCACGTCCGCCAGGAAGTCGGCGACGAGGTCGAGCTGCTGCACGATGTCCACGAGCGCTTGCAACCCATCGACGCGGTGCGCTTCGCCAAGGATGTGGAGAAGTTCAACCTCTTCTTCCTCGAAGACGACCTCGCCCCGGAGGACATCGCCTACTTCCGCCACATCCGCCAGCAGTGCGCCACGCGGATTGCGATGGGCGAGCTGTTCAACAGTCCACATGAGTGGCAGCCGCTCGTCGAAGAACGCCTCATCGACTTCCTGCGGATGCACGTCAGCCAGATGGGCGGGATCACGCCCGCGCGCGCCGTCGCGCTGTTCGCCAATATGTACGGCGTGAAGACCGCGTGGCACGGGCCGGGCGATACCTCGCCGGTGGGCCACGCCGCGAACCTGCACCTCGACCTGTGGGCGCCCAACTTCGGCATTCAGGAGTGGTGCCGCTTCCCGGAGCACGTCTACGCGATGTTCCCCGGCCTGCCTGAAGTGCGCAACGGCTATATGTACCCGAGCGACAGACCCGGCCTGGGCATCGACATCGATGAGGATTTGGCGGCAAAGTATCCCTGCGAGGACACCGTCGAGTGGTGGACGCAGACCCGCTGGCCCGACGGTAGCCCGGCGAGACCGTAACGTATTGTCTTTCGACAGGATTTACAGGATGAAAAAGGCATCCTTATTGGAGTCAGGCCTTATCCTGAAAATCCTGTTGATCCTGTCAGAAAATAGAGATTTGACATCGAAACATTTGTGTTCATAATAGCGGTGGAGATTGGCACGCAAACTTTTACACCTTGTAGTATTTTGTCTAGTGACAGAAGGGGGGAGAAATGAATTTCCGGAAATTAGGTATCTTGATGGTGTTGGCGGCTATGCTGGTGACGAGCCTGTTGACGGGCTGTCAGTCGCGGTCGCAGAAGATCGTCGTGGCGACGGATGCGACGTGGCCACCGATGGAGTACGTGGATGAAAACAAGAACATCGTCGGCTTCGACATCGACCTGATGAACGCCATTGCCAAAGAAGCGGGCCTGGAGGTTGAGTATCGCAACGTGGCGTGGGACGGCATTTTTGCCGGCCTTGCCGCGGGGGAGTACGACGCCGTGATCTCGTCTGTGACGATCACCGATGAGCGCAAGGCGCAGTACGACTTCTCCGAGCCGTACATCAACGCAGGGCAGATCGTCGTCGTGCAGGCCGGCAGCGACATCGCCGGGCCGGGCGCGTTGGGCGGGCGCACCGTTGGTGCGCAGATCGGCACAACCGGCGCGTTCGCCATCCAGGATATGGCGGACGTGACGCTCAAAGAGTATGACGAGATCGGGTTGGCATTCGAGGACCTGGTGGCCGGGCGCATCGACGCGGTGGTCTGCGATACGCCGGTAGCGGCGGACTTTGCGCTGCAACGCGAGGAGTACCGGGCCAGGCTGAAGATCGTTGGCGATTCGTTCACCGAGGAGTACTACGGCATTCTCGTGCAGAAGGGCAACAGCGAATTGCTTGCCAAGATCAACAAAGGTCTCGCCGCGGTACAGGACAAGGGCATCGACAACGAGTTGGAAGAAAAGTGGTTGCGGTAACCATTGCATTTGTGCTAATCTCCATGACAAGTGTGTTTTAGTCCCACACGTTAGTTGAATGACAGAGAACACGGAAACGACCTCCGTGTTCTCTGTGATTATTTCCAACCGATTGAACCTTGCGAAGGCGAGTCAATCGCAACCTTCGCCAGGTTTGTGTAGGAGGTCTTATGAAAGCTGAATCCCATCACAAACCCGCAGCCCATCCCCATGGCTGGCAACAAGATGACAGCGCCATCATTCCCCGCGAGCGCAGCCTGATGATCGCCTGGTGGATCGCCATTGTTGCGGCGGTCATCTTCATCATTGGGGCGGCAGTGCTCAAGCCCGTGCCCTACAGCGAAATCATCGTCTTTATCGGCGACGGGCTGGTGACGACGTTCCAGATTACCATTGTGTCGATGACGTTCGCGTTGATTCTGGGGCTGATCGCCGGATTGGGTCGCACTGCAACGAACTCTTTCTTCAACATCCTGGCTTCGCTATACGTCGAAGTCATTCGCGGCATCCCACTGCTGGCGCAATTGTTCTGGATTTATTACGCGATGTCCCGTTTCATCCGTTTGGGCCCGCAGGTTTCGGCGGTGTTGGGGCTGACGATTTGTTACGGCGCGTACATCGGCGAGACGTTCCGGGGCGGAATCCAGTCGATTCCCAAGGGGCAGATGGAGGCCGCGCGCGCGTTGGGCCTCACCCGTGGTCAGGCGATGCGCCACGTCATTATCCCGCAAGCCGTGCGCGTCATCCTGCCGCCGGTCGGCAATGAGTTCATCGCTATGCTCAAGGACTCGTCGCTGGTCTCCGTGTTGGCGATTTCGGATATGCTGCGCCGGGGCCGTGAATACGCCTCGCGCACGTTCGCCTATTTCGAGACCTATACCCTGGTCGCGCTGGTCTACCTGCTGGTGACGTTGATCTTCTCGCGCGTCGTCTACTACATCGAGCACGGTATGTCGCGTGAGGACAAGGATAAGCCGGTGACGCTGATGCACCGCCTCGCCGGGGTGGTGGTCGATCTGGTCGTGTTGGATTTCATCGGTCTGATCGTGTATGCTCTGATTCAACCGCTCGCTCTGGTTGTTGCCGAAATGCCGGTCTATACAGTCTTGTTGATTGTGATGCTCGTTGTAGGTCTGATCTATCTTCTGTTCTTCTGGACGCGCATAGGGCGGACGCCGGGCATGATGGCAGTGGGACTGCGGCTTTATACTGTGCAAGCCGAGCATCCGTCGTTAGCGCAGGCGCTCAAGCGGCTGTGGTTTCTGATTCTGCCACTGCCGGGTTTGAGCCTGTTATGGATGCTGTGGTCGCCCACTGGCGAAGCCCTGCACGACCGTTTCGCCCGCACCCGCGTTGGACGGGATTAAGGAGCACATAATGAGTACAACGCCAATCGTTCAGATTCGGAATTTGCACAAGCGTTTTGGTCGCGTCCACGCGCTCAACGATGTGAGCCTGGACGTGGAAGCAGGGGAAGTCATTGTCATCATCGGGCCGAGTGGATCGGGTAAATCTACGCTATTGCGCTGCGTCAACCGGCTGGAAGTACCGACCAGTGGTACGATCAGCATCGATGGGGTGGAGATTCGCGGTGACGAGCGCCAGATCAACCAGATGCGCGCCGAGGTGGGGATGGTATTCCAGCAATTCAACCTTTTCCCACATATGACGGCGACGGAAAACATTGTCCTGGGGCCGATGACGGTCCACAAATGGGAGCGTGATCGTGCCGTGACGCTCGCTCACCAACTGCTGGACAAAGTCGGCATCCCCGAAAAGGCCGACGTCTACCCGGAACAACTCTCCGGCGGGCAGCAGCAGCGTGTCGCCATTGCACGGTCGCTGGCGATGCAGCCGAAGATCATGCTCTTCGACGAGCCGACCTCGGCCCTCGACCCGGAGATGATCAAGGAAGTGCTCGACGTGATGCTCGACCTGGCCCGCGACGGCATGACAATGATGGTGGTTTCGCACGAAATGGGGTTTGCACGCAATGCTGCCAAACGCATCGTCTTCATGGATCAAGGCCAGATCATCGAAATGACCACGCCCGAATTGCTCTACACCGCCCCGCAACACGAGCGGACGAAGCGGTTCTTGAGCCAAATACTGCATTAGTCGAAGTCAAACGTCGAAGGTTGAAGGTTGAAATGAACATCGAAAATCCAAAATCCAGAATCGAAAATCCGACGATGACCAGCCGTGAGCGTGTAATTCGCGCCTTGCGCTTTGAACACCCCGACCGCGCCCCGCGTCACCTGTGGACATTACCGGGCATCGCGATGTTCCGCGCCGGCGAGTTGGCGGTAGTGCACTCTCGCTTCTCGGACGATTTTGCCGGGCCGGACGCACAGTATGGGCGCGCCGAACGCTCGCGCGGTATTCCTAACCAGGTGGGCGTGTATACCGACGAGTGGGGCTGCACGTGGGAAGTGCTCCAACCCGGCGTCATTGGCGAAGTCAAGGGCGCACCGTTGGACGATTGGGCCGCGCTGGCACATTATCGTCCACCTGACGAGATCCTGGAAAACGCCGACTTCAGCCGCGTGAACGCCAGTTGCGCACAGAGCGACAAATTCATCCTCGCCGGAACCACCGTGCGGCCCTTCGAGCGAATGCAGTTCATCCGTGGGACAGAGAAACTCTACATTGATCTGGCTTATGGGACGGCGGAATTGTTTACCTTGCGCGATATGGTCCACGAGTTCTTTATGCGCGAGTTGGAACTGTGGATCAAGACTGACGTAGATGCGATCAGTTTTATGGATGACTGGGGCGCGCAACACCGCCTGCTCATCTCGCCGCAGATGTGGCGCGATGTGTTCAAACCACTTTACGCCGATTACGTAAACCTCATTCACAGCGCCGGGAAGTTCGCCTTCATGCACTCCGATGGGCACATCGCCGCCATTTATCCCGACCTGATCGAAATTGGCGTGGATGCGCTCAACTCGCAATTGTTCTGTATGGATATCGAGGCGTTGGGGCAGGCATACCGGGGCAAGATCACCTTCTGGGGCGAGATCGACCGTCAGGGCTTGCTGCCGTTTGGAACCCCCGACGCGGTGAAGGCTGGCGTGCGCCGTGTGCGCCGCGCACTCGACGACGGCTCCGGCGGTGTCATCGCCCAATGTGAGTGGGGCAACGACGTGCCGATCGAGAACGTCGCCGCCGTTTTTGAGGCGTGGTTGGAGTAGCTGTCAGCCGTCAGCTCTCAGCTTTCAGCCAGAGACAATCCCGCTGAGACCCAATCGCTGAAGGCTGATTGCTGAAAGCTGATAGCTAAAGGAGGAACGACTATGCAATGGGAAAACTTGACCGTATCGGCGTTTGCGGAGGCCGTGCGTGAGACCGGCGTCTGCGTGATGGCGATGGGCGTGCTGGAGAAGCACAGCGAGCATCTGCCCCTGGGCACAGACTTTCTCAACGCGCACAAGATTGCGTGCCTGGCAGCGGAAAAAGAACCGGCGGTGGTCTTCCCACCGTTCTACTTCGGCCAGATTTACGAAGCAGGTTGCTTTCCCGGTGCGGTGACGCTCAAGCCGACGCTGCTGATGGACGTGATCCAGAGTGTTTTTGACGAAATCGGGCGCAACGGCTTCGAGAAGATCATCGTCTTCAACGGGCACGGTGGCAACACGCATCTACTGCAATTCCTGAATCAGTGCGCGTTGTGGGAGGAAAAGCCATACCAGTTGTACATGCCGCTGGGCCTTACGCCGGAACGCCAGGCGCAGTGGCAGACGATTGTGGAAACCGAGTTCCACGGTCACGCCTGCGAGTGTGAAACGTCGATCAGCCTGGCGAATCATCCGGAGTTGGTGCGTATGGAGCGTGTCCCGCTGGCACCGGCATTGCCGCTCGACCGACTGGCGCACCTGCCCCCGACGCATACCGGCATCTGGTGGTACGCGAACCATCCCGATCACTACGCCGGAGACGCCCGCGCTGCCACGCGCGAAAAGGGCCTCGCGCTGCGCCAACTGGCGATCGACGACCTGGCAGAGTACATCGCGGCGGTCAAGGTCGATCAAGTTGTATCTGCACTCACCCGAGAGTTTTTCGCACGGAGCGGCGGATTATAGTTCACGCTAAAGCGCGTTCTGCAAGATCATCAAAGCCCTGAGATCGCCTTCAACTTTGAATTTCCCGGTCATCATTGCCGCCACCGGACTGAGTTTGCCGGTCATCAGTTTCACCGCATCCTGCGCCTTCATCGTCACCGTCGCGGCGGCTTCTCCGTCGCCCTCTTCGGCGCGGCAGCGCCCGGCGTCTATAACGAGCCGGTAGACGCCTTCGCCGGTCAGATCAAATTTGAGCGTGGTGGTGAGTTCCGGGTGTTGGCCGTCCAGTTTTTGGGCGATGTGCGTTAAAGCCTGGTAGAATGGCGGCGCATCTATTGCCGCGGCTTGGGGTTCCGTAGCTGATGGGGCCTGTGGCCGAATCCACTTCTCGCGCAAGAAATGCGCTGCCATTTTGGGCCGGCGGTCGCGGGTGAAGACGCCCTTCATATTCAGACCGCCCGCGCGGCGCGTGCCCTGCCCGGTCTTGAAGTCGGCGAAGTTCCACACGTGCAGCCCGGCGACGAAGGGCCGCGTGCTGGCGGCATCGAGGTAGCGGCGCAAAAATTCCACCTGGTATTCCTCGCTCCACATTTCCGGCGGATCGCTGTGCATCCCGGCGAGCGTGTCCGCGCCGAATTCGGTGATGATGATCGGCTTGCCCAATTGCTCGTACAGTGCGTCGAGTTCCTGAGCGAGTACTGCCGCTCCCTGATCCAACTGCCCGCTTTGGGTGTACCAGCCCCAATAGCGGTTGATGCAAATTACGTCGGAGAGCGCCAGCCACTCGACAGGACTGCCCATCATCCCGACGACCGTGCTGGGGCGCGTCGGATCGAGTGCGCGCGTCAGGCCGAATAACTCCTGGAAGAAAGCGGTTCCCAGGGCCACGCCCTCGTCCCCGTCGCTCGCGCCGGCCATCATCCGCATCATATTGGGCGGGAACGGCTCATTGGCGACGCTCCACATGATGACGCTCGGATGATTTTTGTCGCGGGCGATCAGTTCCGCCATTTGCTGTTTGCACAGCGCGAGTCGCGTCTGGATGTTGGCCTCGCTATCGCCGAAGGTCAGGCCTACTGCCGGGATTTCGTCGATGATGAGGATGCCCGCGCGGTCGGCCAGCATCATCTGTTCCTCTGAATATGGATAGTGTGAGGTGCGGTACGAATTTGCCCCGATCCATTTGAGCAGCGTGTAATCCTTGACGATGAGCGGCATATTCAGCCCGCGCCCGTGGACGGGAAAATCCTCGTGGCGGCCAAAGCCGGTGAGGAAGATAGGCTCGCCGTTGAGCAGGATTTTGTCGCCCTCGACCGCGACCGTGCGGATGCCAACATCGAGCGTGTAGCGGTCGAGCGTTTGCGCGCCATTGTGTAGCGTGATAGCGAGTTGGTAGAGGAACGGGTCATCGGGCGACCACAGCCGCGCGTCCGGCACGGTCAGCGTGGTCGAGGCCGCGCCGTCGTCGGTAAAAGCGAGATCGGCCTCGAAGGTCTGCCCCATACCGGTGAGCGTGACTTTGCCGGGATGGTCGCCGCCGCTCTGAACCGCTCGGATGTGGACGACGCCATCTGCTCCAGAAATATCCGTGACGACGGTGACGTCCTCAATGCGGTTCTGCGGTACAGTGTAAAGCAGCACCGGGCGCTGGATGCCGGTGTAGGGGAAGAAGTCGAAGCTGGTGTTGGGATAGCCACTCATAAAGCCACCCATACCGCCCCGGTCAACGTTGCCCGGCGGCACGCGGGTGGGGGCCAATTTACCTTCGACCATAATGGCGACGACGTTGGGCTTGTCCAGGCTGACATAGTCGTTGATCTCGAAAGCAAAGGGCAGGTGTCCGCCGTGGTGTTCTCCCACGCATTGACCGTTGACCCACACCTTGGCGGCGTAATTGGCCGAGCCGACGCGCAGAAAGATCGCCTGCCCGTGCCAGCCTTGCGGAACGTAGAACTCGTTCGCATACCAGGCCGTGCCAAGATAATCGCGGGTGTCCTGGAACAGCTCGTTCCAGCTCGCGGGCACGGCGATGGTACGCGGATCGCTCAGGCCGTTGAACCAACCTTCAGCTTCGCCCACGTCGTCCGGGTCGAGTTTGAAGTCCCAAAAACCGGAAAGATCAAGCAAGTTTCGTGTGTCGTTCTGCTGCGGGTATAACATCGTATGCTCCTTTGGTAGGTAGGGATTGGGCGCTGCTAAATATCGAACAGCCTGGCGGCGTTGCCGCCCATGATCAAGTCGTGTTCGGCAGGGCTGACGTCATCCGCCAGTGCGGCCTCGTACGTGGCGCGGACGACGTGCGGGCGCTGGAAGGGGGCGTCGGTGCCGAACAGAACGCGATCCGCGCCGAGCGTCTTGATGGCGTGCATCACGGCCCGTTCGGTGGTCGCGCTGCCGATGAGGAACATATTCGGGCAGCGCTTGGCAATTTCGACGACGGCCTGGTTCATACCCCAATCGGCCATCCCCATGTGGACCATCAACACGGGCATTTCGGGGTACATCCTCGCCACACGTTCCGCCCGGAAAGGATGCGTGTTCTCGTAGAAATCCGCGCCGATGTGGAACGCCAACATCACGCCGGCCTTGGCGATTTCCTCGATGACGGGGAGCGCCAGCGTGGGATCGTCGATGCGGTAGTTGTTCTGCGCGCCGTTGAGCTTCACGCCGTAAAAGCCGTACTCCTCGGTACAAACTTTGACCATTTTGATAGCGTGCTCCTTGCTGACGGTGGGATCAGCCCAGCCAAAGCCGAGGATCTTGTCGGGGTACTGCCGCATCGCGTCGTAGACGTAGCGGTTGTGACCTTCGATCTCCTCACCGTGATAGTCGGGCTTCAGCCAGGTGAGCGTCTTGTCGATGCCGGCGTGTTCCATCCGCTTGAGGTGTTCTTCCAGCGCGAACGCGTCTCCGGTGGGGGCAATGTGGGTGTCTGCGTCAATGATGACCATAGCAAATCTCCTTTAGGATGTTCGATGCCCGGTATTGTAGCGCAAGGGCACCAGGATGCAAAGGCGGGGATTGGGGATTGGTAACTGGTAATCAGGAACTGGGAGTCGCTTTCCCCAATCCCTAGTTACCTATTTCACGCAGTACCCGCGTCAGCACCGCAATCCCCTTGTGATACTCCCGCAAATCGATATGCTCGTGCGGCGTATGATCGAGCGCCGAGTCGCCCGGACCGTAGGCCAGGATGGGGCAATTCCACACCGGGCCGACGACGTTCATATCCGAGGTGCCACTCTTGACCTTGAACTGGATGCGCCCGCCCTCGGCGTCGATGGCTTTGACAAAGGCGCGCGCCAACGGCGTGTTCTTCGCGGCGTGGTAGGCGACCTCGCCGCCGTTAAAGCGCAGGTCCGCGTCTCCGGCGAAATTGCGCAGCGTGGCTTGCAGCTCGTCAATGGCGATCTCCGGCGGCAGACGGAAGCCTAGCGTGAGCGTCGCCGTCTGTACGAAGCCATCGTCTTCGGAGTGCATGGCGCGTAGCGAGGGCGCAATCTGGTCGAACATCCGTGGATGGGCAGCGTTGTAGGCGTCAGCGTGCTCCATCACCGCGTGCCAGAACGCGAACGCCTCCTCGCAGGCGCTCGCGTCGGGCCGGGCGGTGTGCCCGATCTCGCGGGCGAGTGTGTACTGCGCCAGCAGACGACCTTTGTAGCCCGTTGTCACGCAGTCCCACCGGCTTGGCTCGCCGATGATGACGGCGTCTGGTGCGAGTTTGTCCAGCAGGAAGCGCGCGCCTTTGGACGTGGCGACTTCCTCTTCCACCGCACCAACCACGACGAGACGTTTCCCGTTGTGCGCCCCTGCCTGCGCTGCCGCTGCCACGAACGTCGCTAAAGGCCCCTTCGCATCGACTGCGCCACGCCCGTAGAGCAGGCTCCCCTCGCGTCGCACGTCAATGAAGCCCGGCACGGTGTCGATGTGGCCGAGCAGTAGGACAAGCCGCTCCCCATCGCCGATTTCGCCCACGGCATTGCCCGCGCTGTCTATGCCGGCGCGGAAGCCGAGCGCATCCATCTGGTCGGCCAGGTACTCGACGGCGGGACGCTCTTGCGTGGAAGGGCTGTATTGCTCCACAAGCCCCTGTAGTAAGGCGTTTGCCTGGTTATCGTCAATTGTTGGCATTGTCTCGCTCTTCTTTGACAGGATTTACAGGATTCACAGGATGAGAAAAAATCCTGAAAATCCTGTGAATCCTGTCCAATATTATGCCGCCGCAACCTGCAACGTGTAGTCGATGACCTTCGCCGGGATATTGACACCGGTAGTGTCGATACTGTTGCGGAACTCCATGGTGTAGTTGATCTCGTTCACCAGCAATCCCCGGTGTTCGTCTTCGAAGATGTCGAGTGCGACGACGCCGCCCCCTACGGCGTTCGCCGCGGCGATACACAACTCGTGCAGTTCCGGCGTCACCGAGCACTTCGTCGCCACGCCGCCGCGAGCCGTGTTGGTGATCCAATGCGGCGATGTGCGATAGATGGCGGCGATGGTCTCGTCGCCGATGACGAAGGCGCGGATGTCGCGGCCCGGTTTGTGGACGTATTCCTGGATGTAGTAGATCGAGTGGTGGTAGGAGCCGAGTACCTGTTTGTGTTCGAGCACCGTCTCGGCAGCCTCGCGGTCGTTGATCTTGGAGAGCAGCCGTCCCCACGAGCCGACGCCGGGCTTGAGCACCACCGGATACCCCATCGTCTCGATAGCTTCGAGCGCCGATTCCGGTGTGAAGGCGACCATCGTGCGCGGGGTGGGGATGCCGGCGCGCACCAGGGCGCTCGTCGTCAGCAGTTTGTTGCCGCAGTTCTCGGCGACGGTGTAGGTGTTGACGGTGGGCACGCCCCAATCGCGGAACAGCAGCAGCGCGTACAGCGCCCGCGCGTGGCTGATGCAGCGTTCGAGGACGGCGTCGTACTGCCAGCCGTTCTTTTGAATGTCGAAGACCACCTCGCGGTCGTCGATGATGTCAAAATCGACGCCGCGATTTTGCAGCTCGGTGATGAGCAGTTTCTCTTCGACGCGGATACGGGAGCACAGGATTCCTACTTTGCCCATGGCGTGTACTCCTTATTCGCCCCAGTCTTCTTCTTCCTGCGGTGCGTAATCCACCGCGGGCGGATCGAGGTTGATGACCTCAAGCTCGGTTCCGCAATCGGGGCACACCACGATCTCGTGGACAATGGCATCGATAGCCAACGGGATTTCGGCGGCGCACTCTGGACATTCTGCAAACATGATTCTCCTCCTTAGATTTTGGCTTGGCTGATATGGATATATGAAAAAACCAGCTTCCGTTTTATGCGCGAGGCTGGAAGCTGGTTTTTGCTTGTTTTGACGCAAACGCCACTATCCAGACTCGTCGTCCGGCTTGGTGCGCTTGCTTGTCTTATTGGTGTGCTGGTAACACGTGTTCATGACATCCCTCAGGCAACATTTTCCCAGGTCTGGTGAAATTGTCAAACGGGCGGGAAGGTTCCGGCGCGCAATTCCTTCAGCGTTTGCAGGATTTCTTCGTGTGTGTTCATCACGAACGGGCCGTAGCGGGCGACGGGTTCGTGCAGCGGTTTCCCGGCGATCAGCAGGAAGCGCACGCCTTCGTCGCCGGTTTGCACTTCGAGAAGATCGCCATCATCGAAGATAGCGAGCTGTGTAGCCTGGATGTCCGTCCCGGCGCTGCCATCCGCCACGCCGAACGTCCCCGCACCTTCGAAGACGTAGGCAAGCGCGGTGTGTCCGCGTTCGATGACCTGCACGAAGCTGCTGTGTGGCGGAATGTCCACATCCAGAAAGAGCGGGTCGGCGACGATGTCCGTGACCGGGCCGGGGATGCCATCCACTTTCCCGGCGACAACGCGAATGTGAATGCCGTTGGGGCGTTCGACCTCCGGGATTTGCGCGGCGGGCACATCCTGATAGCGTGGCTTCATCATTTTATCTTTGGCGGGCAAGTTAACCCACAACTGGAAGCCTTCCAGCACGCCTTCGTACCGCTGCGGCATTTCCTCGTGCAGGATACCGCGCCCGGCGGTCATCCATTGCACGTCGCCCGCGGTGATGTCACCGGCGTTGCCCATACTGTCGCGGTGGCGCACCAAGCCGTCGAGCAAGTAGGTGACGGTTTCGATGCCCCGGTGCGGGTGCATCGGGAAACCAGCCACGAAGTCCGCTGCATTGTGGGAGCGGAAATCGTCTAACAGCAGGAATGGGTCGACGTAATCCAGCGCCCGCGAGGCGATACTGCGCCGCAGTTTCACGCCTGCGCCTTCTGTCACCGGTTCTGGTTCTACGAGCCGGATAACCCGGCGGGGAATCTGTGTATTCATATCGTCCTCCTTATGTTCTGACGGCGAGCCGGATGTTTTTACGTCCAATTAAGAAGATTAGTGTCGGAATATTAACATAAAAGGAGGCGTTGTCAAGCCTAAGCATTACGTTTCAGTGATCACGGCTTCCAAAATGGCGTGTTCGCGGCTTTGTAACAGCTTCGCCAACGGCTTGAGCGTGATCGCGTACAGCCCTACGCTGTAGATGAACGCAACGGGAATGGTGACGAATAACGCGGGTTTCCAAAAAATGTACGGAAGCACCAGGAGCAGGGCCATCGGGATGCCGGAAATGAACCAGGCCAACATCCCCCACATATTGCCCCGCTGGCGTGTGCCGGCGGTGTACTGGAGTTGCATCCGGTACGGACCGATGATCGCCGCGAGCGTGTAGAGCGGGCTGCCGCCGATCTGCATCAACAATCCCAGGCACAGTCCCAGGGGGATGACGTCCCAGGTGTGGGTAAATATGGCTATCCCGGTGAGCACCAGCGTATAGATCGCCGCCGCCACGATCAAGGCGGTAGTATTCGCCGATACGATAATCTGGCGACGGTCTATCGGCGCCATAGCGAGTGCGCCAAATCCCTCGCGGTCGATGATGCCGAAGTAGTTCGATGTGATGCCCAAGTTGATCATCATACCCACGATGACGATGCTGAACAGCGCGGCAAAGAGCGGGACGATGCTTTCGAAATCGGTATCCTGGATGCCCGGCTGCCAGATAAGGAGGATTGTCGGTAACATCGCCATAAGCCCGGCGAAGATCATTCGCCGTGTGCCGGGGCTGCGCCTGAGATAGAGCCAGTCCTTGCGCAGGAGCGCCCAGAACGTCGGCGGGCCGGGCAAACGCCCGGTGAAGCGCGTTTCGCGGGTGCGCACGCGCTCCGCGCCCAGCCCCACCGCCGCGCCCTGCATCAGCTTCCGCGTGATGCCCGCGTGTAGCCACAGCATCAGCCCGACGGCTGCCATCGAGATCGCCAGAAACAACACGCTGCGGGCCCAGTCTCCGGCGGACGCAGAGGCTATGCCCGCCGTGGCCCACCCGGCAGGCAGCCACGTCAACACGCGCGAAGGACGCAGGATTTCCAGGAATTGGCTGGGATTTTGCGCGGTCGATAACTGGGCAAGCAATCCCTGAATCGGCAGTTTTTGCAGAAAGGGGATGTTCTCATAATTCTGGATGAACGTCTGAATGATTGATTGCCCGAATCCTAATAGCATAAACGGCAGCATCATCACCGTGATCACCAGCGTGCGCAAACGCCGGTCCCCGGCAACGAGGTCGAAGAGGTCTTCCATAATCCGGCCCGTGAGCACGAGTATGGCGAAGGTCGGCAGGGCGCCCACCAGGATCAACGGCAGCGCCAGCGGTTGGTGCCACGCCAGCCCGACGATTTCTCCGCTCAGGAGGATTACCGACCACACGCCGGTCATTGTCAGCAGGGAGATGAGCGTGCTGCCCACCACGATGCTGCGGAAGCGGATCGGGTAGGCGAACAGGCGCGACATCTCGAAGCGTTCCACGATTTGCGAATTGTACGACGCCGGCAAGATCAGCCATAGTGCGAACAGGCCGTTGTTCACCAACATCAGGAATTCGTAATTGGCCTGGGGAGTAAACAGCAGAATGCCGAGGACGGCAATGCCAATGCCCATGCCCAGGAAAAACGGCAGCGCAACCACAAAGCCCACAACTTGGAGCACAAGGCCTGCCACGCGCAGCCGTTCGCTGGCCCGGCGCGTGCGGAACATGGATACGGTGAGCTTGCCCTGGAGCCACAACAGGTTATTCAGATCGCGCCACATGCTACACCGCCTGTCCCGTCAGCCAGTCGAGTAGCCCTTGATCGGCGACTTCCGCGCCGACCGTGCGCAGGAAGACGTCTTCCAGCGGGGCATCGGGCGGCAGGGACGCGCGCTCGCGCAGGTCGGGGATGCTGCCTACGCCGGCAAGCTGTCCTTTGTTGATGATGCCCACCTGATCGCAGAACCGTTCCGCCAGTTCCATAACGTGTGTAGAGAAGAAGATTGTCGTCCCGCGATGCTCGACCATCTCCCGCAGTGTGGCCTTGATTGCCCGCGTCGAAATTGGGTCGATGCTTTCGAAGGGTTCGTCGAGGAACAGAATTTCCGGCGCGTGGATGAGCGCGCAGGCCATCGCCGTCTTCTTGCGCATCCCTTGCGAATAGTCGAGGATCATTTTATTGCCGGCGTCGTCCAGTTCCAGCATTTCCAGCAGCGGTGGGATACGGCGCTTGATCTCGGCCTGGTCGAGGCCGTACAGGCGGCCCACCAGCTCGATCTGTTCGGCGGCGGTGAGACGCTCGTAGAGGTTGAGGTTTTCGGGGACGACGCCGATGCGCCGTTTGACTTCCAATGGCGCGGTGAGGATATCGAAGCCACTCACGTGGGCCGTCCCCGCCGTCGGCGGCAGCAGCCCGATGACCATGTGAATCGTCGTGGACTTGCCTGCGCCGTTCGGTCCCAGAAAGCCGAAGATCACGCCGCGCGGGACGGACAGGTTCAGGGTGTCCACGGCGGTCAATTCGCCGAAACGCCGGGTGAGGTTTAGGGTTTGAATAGCAGGTATCGAATCATTTTGCATGGTTGCCTCATGGATTGTTTTTAGAGTCTATCCGAGAATTCTACAAGCTCATGCTTGCGCGGGATCACAATCCCGCGCTGGTGCGGCAACGGTGGATGGTGATTCGCCTGAAGCGTTAATGAAAACAATTTTCGGATAGATACTTAGCGTGCCGTCCAGCCGCCATCAATGGCGATGCCTGCGCCGGTAACAAAGCTCGCAGCGTCGCTCGCCAGAAACAACGCCAGCCCACCGATTTCCTCAAGCTCGCCCCAACGGCCCAATGGTACTTGCGACACGAACGCCTGATACTTTTCCGGGTCTTCGAGTAGTGGTCGATTCATCTCCGTGCCAAAGGGTCCCGGCAGCATCGCGTTGACGGTGATGTTCCACGGCGCCCATTCCAGCGCAAGCGCGCGCGTGAACTGCAAGACCGCGCCCTTGCTCGTCGCGTAGGGCGTGCGGTCGGGCATCGCCACCACGGATAACATCGACCCCACGTTGATGACGCGGCCGTAGCGACGGGCCTTCATATGCGGTGCGACTTCGCGGCAGAGCAACCACATCCCGGTGACATTGGTATCTTGCACTTCACGATACGCTTCTAGCGACAGCGCCTCGATTGGCCCACGGATGTTGATGCCCGCGTTATTGATCAGCACGTCGATCTGCCCGAATACGGCGTTCACGCTGGCGACCAACCTCTGGATATCCGTTGGTTTCGTCACATCGCAGGCGTAGCCCCGGCATGTGCGCCCGTATTGCGCCGCCAACTCTACGGCGACGGCGGCGGCATCCTCCGCGCTGCGGCTGGTGATGACGACGTTCGCCCCGGCTTCAGCCAACGCCTCGGCCATAGCCTTGCCCAACCCCCGATTCCCCCCGGTGATGAGCGCGACGCGGCCGTCCATTCGAAAACGATCCAAAACTGACATATGCACTTTCTCCTTGGGGAAATAAACTCAACGGATTGAACGGATTTTAACGGATATTCTTCCGTTGAATCCGTTCGATCCGTTGAGGCCGTTGCGGTGTCATGTTTTTTCAATCAGACCTTCGCGCCAGGCGTAGACTGCGGCCTGGGTGCGATCGGAGAGGTGGAGCTTGCTTAGTAGATTGCTCACGTGCGCCTTGACCGTGCGCTCGGTGACGACGAGTTCCGCGGCGATCTCGGCGTTGGACTGGCCCTGCGCGATGAGTTGCAGCACTTCCATTTCCCGTGCGGTCAACTCGGCGGCGGGATCGTGGGTGGGGCCGGGTGTGCTGACCTCGCTCATCAGCCGCCGGGCGATGCGCGGGTGCAGGCTCGCCTCACCCCGGCTGGCGGCGCGGATGGCGTGCAGCACAGTTTGCGCGTCGGCGTCCTTGAGTAGGTACGAGAGCGCTCCGGCCTTGATCGCCGAGAAGAGCAGCTCGTCCTGCGCGTAGCTTGTCAGGACGACGACCTGCGTGTGCGGGCTGTTCTGCCGAATTTGCCGCGTGGCCTGCACACCGCCCTGGTCGGAGGGCTGCCCATTCGGTTTGAGCGGTAAAACTAGGTCCATGAGGACGACATCGGGCACATGTTCGGCGCAACCTTCGATAGCAGTCTGCGTGTCACCCGCTTCACCCACAATGGCGATGTCGGGATGCGCGCTCAGATAGAAGCGCAGTCCTTTGCGGACTACATCGTGGTCATCGACGATAAAGACGGTGATGCGTTCGCCGTTGGTTTCTGAAGTCATGGTTCTGTCCTGTCCGGGTTATCCCCCGGCGAAAAAGATGACGCCAAAAGCCAGCGTCATAGCAACCAACATCATCAGTATCACCATACGGACCGTTTGCGCGTTCTCGCCCCTGCTTCTGCGCAATCCAATGCTTTTGAGCATCGCGACACCGATAAAGACGATGATCGTGAAAACGACAATTACACCCTCGGAGGCAAAACCGTTCTGCATCTCTTCGATGAAGCCACCCAGGTTCCCACCGCCGATGAGAAATCCGGCGACCCCACCGAGGACCAGGCCAAAGATCAAGCCTCCCCACCACCGGTTTGCCGGTTTACGCGTTGGTGTCTCTTCTTCTTCGAAATAGCTGCGATAATCATCCATTGACATTGTAGTCCTTCCTTTCGGAGACGAAAGCTTAGTCAGACCAGCTTTCCCCTTCCTTCAATAGCACAACGTCAGCCGCCAACCTGGCCCCCTTCACGCGACGCGCGAAGCCTTGAGGCGTGTGGTTCGTGCGGAGTAACGGCGCCCGTGGCTGAACGCCCAGGTGGATGGGGATGACGACTCTAGGGGCAAGGTCGATGACGGCGCGCACGGCTGTCTTTTCGCTCATCGTCAGTGGGATGCGGAAAGTGCTGACGGGCATCAGGGCGACATCGATCGTGCAGTGACGGGTGATTTTGGCCATAAACGCACCGTAATAGGTATCCCCCGCGAAGTAGATGCATTTGCCTTCCACCTGGATCACGAATCCCCCTGCGAGCGCGGGATGCAGCGCCGGAACCGCCGTTATCGTCACCTGTCCGAATGTTTTCGATTCCCACGGCGACAACCGCACGGGATGCTTCGCCCCGCTGAGCTGCGTCATCCATGTGGCCCGCTTGGGTGTGACGACCGGGACGCTGTCGGGCAGCGCGCGCAGAAATTGGCGATCCACGTGATCCCAGTGGTTGTGCGAGATGAGCACGAGGTCCACATCACCGAACGCTTCGCGTGATCGGGCCGGCGGCGCGACGCGCTTGTACGCTGGATTCCCCCGCGTCCCGAAGTACGGATCGGTGAGAATCTTGGCCCCGTCGGCTTCGATCCACGTCGTGCTGTGCCCGATCATCGTGATGTGCATAGTCTTCTCCTGCGTAAGGATTGGTAATCAGGGATTGGGGAATTAGAGGTAGATCACTCAATCCCCAATCCCCAATCCCCAATTACCAGTTACCGATTACCAATCTACTTTTTAGATACTTCGACCGGTAGGTTGCCCAGGAGCAGGGTGGGGCTGACCCCGTGTTCGGTGACGACGATCTTGGCGTTGTCCTTGAGGGAGTTCTCGGTCATCTCCAACTTGCGCAGCAATTGCGCGTTGCCCTGGAAGTATTTCTCGGCGGCCTCGTTGACCAGGCGGATGGCTTCGGCGCGACCCTCGGCGACGCGGATGGCGGCTTCGCGCTCACCTTCAGCGCGCCGGATGGTCGCTTCGCGTTCACCTTCAGCGCGCTGGATTGTGGCTAGTTTTTGCTGTTCGGCGGCCTCAAATTCACCGGTTGCCAGCAGGCGCATCGAGCGGCGCTCTTGCTCGGCAGTCTTTTGTTTGTGCATGGCCACCTTGATATCCTCTGGCGGGTCGATCAGCATGATCTCGACCTTGCTCACCACCAGGCCCCAGTCCGCCGAGAACTCGTTGAGGACGCGTTGCAAGTTGTTGGCGATCTTTTCACGGGCCACCAGACTCTCGTCCAACGTCAGGTCGCCGAACTCCTGGCGCAGGTTGGTCATTGCCAGTTGGATGATGGCGCGCTTCCAGTTGTCGATATTGTAGAAGGTGCGCTTGATCGACTCTTCGTCAGATTTGGGCCGTACCCACATCACGCCGTCCACGCGGATTTCGACATTGTCCTTCGTGATCACCGGCTGCGGCGGGATGTCCATCGTGTGCTCGCGGATGTCGCGCACGCGGACGAGTTGCAGGAAGGGGATCTGGAAGCCGAGGCCGGGCATAACGAAGGCGTCGTATTTGCCCAGGGTCTCCTTGATGCCGCGTTCGTAGGGCTTTAGGGTATAAATAAGGCTGATAATCGTTCTCATGGTACTCCTTTCCTCTGTGAATTGATTTGGATGTAACGCTTGCTAACTTTTACATTGCCACAGACGTCTCGTCGATGACGCGCGCTGTGACCATGATCAACAAAGGGAGCGGCAGGGCGCGATAGAGTGTGACCTGATACGCGCCGTTGCCTTTGAAACAGGCCAATTCTTGTCCGCCTTCGTCAAAAAGGATGAAAGAACAGCCAGCTTCGCTCTTCGTGTAGGCGAGACGATACCCCCGGTTGTCGTAAATCATCTCGCTCCAGGTGTTCATCTGCCGTCCCTGGTACTGGATCGCCGCCAGGGGTTGTTTATTGCGCTTGAGCGCCATGCGCCCGCTCAACCCGCGGACACGCCGTAGCGCCCACGAAGCGTTGGCCTCCTCCCACTCATATCCCGACCGGCTGCGATGAATCCGCGCCAGCAGTATGTTTTGTTCGCCGGCTGTGATACTGTAAGCGCGTCCGAATCCCAGGAATCCCGGTATGCGTTGGCAAATCAAAGGCGTGTTCTCGGGTTCGATCAGCGGCCTATGTAGATGTTGCAAGTCGGCGGGCAACCAGGGCCACGTTTGCCCCACCGGGATCACCAGTTTTGCGCCGAGCCAGCCCCAATTTTCCAGGCTCAAGTCGGGGCGGTCGCTGATCCCGGAGGCGCCGGTTGCCCCCGGCAACGTCACGGGCATATAGGGCAGTTCCGCTTCGGCCCGCACGGTCGTGCCGATGCCAGCCTGACTCTCCAACGTCAGCCGTCCGCCGACATTGAGCATACGCTCCTGCATATTCGCCAGACCCAAGCCGGGGGTGCGTTGCGTGGTATCGAAGCCAACGCCGTTATCCTCGATGGTCAGCGCGACGCGCTCGACGCTACACCGCAAGTGCACATCCACGCGCGTGGCCTTGGCATGCCGGGCGACGTTATGCAGCGCCTCCTGCACCACGCGATAGAGCGCCTCGCTCACGGCGGGCGGGAGGCGTTTGTCGTCGCCTGTCACTTCCAGGTAGATGAGCAGGTGTTCCTGCGCGCCAAAAAGTAATGTGTAATCGTTGAGCGCGGCGGCCAGGCCTTGCTCTTGCAGCGAACCGGGACGCAGGTCTTCGATGAGCCGGGTTGTCTCGCGTTGAGCATTTTGCGCGGCGATCTCGATCTCGCGTACCATGTCACCCAAGGCAGTGACGGCGGCGGGCGATGCGCTTTCCGGTGTGCGTTCCAGCGCTTCGAGATGGGTGCGGATGGCGCTGGCGGTCATCGCTAGACTGAAAAGGTACTGTTTGACGCTGTCGTGCAGTTCGCGGGCCAGTCGGTTGCGCTCTTCGACAACGGCCAGCGCGCGCACTTGATCGGTCAGGCGGGCGTTGCGTTCGCGCAGGGCGGTCAGGTCCTCTTCATCCTCCTCAAGCTGTTCAGCCAGGGCGTCAAGTTGATCGGCGAACTGGCGCACATCATCGCTGTGGATGTCATAGATGCGCATCGCCAGGTTACCCCGTAACCACGCCTGGCTGACATCACGCATCCGGCGCAGACGACGCGTGAACGGTTGGATTAACAGCGCCCCCAGCAGCAACCCGATGACGGCGGAAGCGATGATGACGACGCCAATGTGCAAGCCCCACGTAATTTTGCCGTGCAACAAGGCGAGCAGTGCCAATCCGAGCATCTCGGCAAGCAGAACGCTTCCAGCAGTCACGATGGCGTGTGTAAATGCTAACGTATACCCCACTTTCAAGCGTGGGGTGCGCAAATCGCGGCGCAAGTTGTTTCGCATAGTCGGCACTCCTGTATCTTCAAGCTAGGGTGCGCGTGTCAGGCGCGCACGCTTGGGTTTTTATGATGCTCTTATTGTAGCAAGAGTGCGCGGGTTTGTCATCAGGCATACGGACAGATTTTATCTTGTACCTGAGTACAGGTATGGCCGGACCACAAAAGTCTTACGGTTGTGGTCTGGGGGCTATTCCGTCTTCTGCTGTAACGCCAAGGCTTTTGTGAGGTCGACGCGCGCGCCCAGTTTCTCGAAGGTCGCGATGGCCTCGCGCAGATATATTTGTGCCTGATCGGGGGATCGTGTTTCTACGGTTGCGGTCAGGCGGGCTAACGCGAGTTTCGTTCGGGCGATTTCGTGCTCGTTGTTCAGGTGGCCGAGCATATCCAGGCTGGTGTGTAGTGCCTCTGTCGCCAAGTGCGGTGCAGCGCTTGCCATATGAATTTCGCCCAGCGAGCGGTGTGCGATGGCCTCTTCTAGCGGGTCGCTGTAGGTTTGGGCCAGGGTGATGGCGTGTTGGGTGTGTTGCATGGCTTGCTCCACATCGCCGGTCTTCAGGTAGTATTCGCCCCAGAGACGTTCAAGTTCCGGCAGAAATTCTTTGGAGCCGATGTCCTCCAGAAGGGCTTGGCTCTGTTCCAGGTATTCGTGGGCCTGGGTCCAGTTTTCTTGATGGATGTAGACTTGCGCCAGATTGAGCAACGCCACCGCCTCGCCGCGCGGAGCGCGGATGTTTTGCCAGGTGACGAGGGACTGCGTGTACATCTCACGCGCCTCTTGCCATTCGCCACGTTTGAGGTGTAGATTCGCCAGATTGTTGCTGCTGATGGCTTGCCCGTAAATGTCGCCGATCTCGCGCTTGATTGTCCACCCACGCTCATAAGCGGCGGTGGCTTGCTGCCAATCGCCCCGCAGAACGTAGGCGCTGGCGAGGTTGATATAAGCGTTGGATTCGCCGGAGAGGTCGCCGACTTCCTGGTAGGCGCGAACGCTTTCCTGGCACATGTGGATGGCGCTGTCGAGGTTGCCGAGACGCATATCGATACCTGCTTGGGTATAAAGAGCAGCGCCGTAGGCGCGCTTCCCTTCAGGGGTGGCGATGCGTGTAGCTATTTCCAGGCTCTTTTGACACCATGCCAGTGCTTGCGTGTTGTTGCCTTGCCGTGAGTACACTCTAGCGCCCAAGAGGTAGATGCGCGCTGCTTCGACGGTGGGCGACAAATCGGCGACGATCTCCAGGCCACGGCGTAGCCAGGCGAAAGCGGTGTCGTAATCGTCGCGTAGCTCATAGACTGTGGCGATCTCGTAGCAGAGTTCGGTTACCTGCCGGCGCTGTGCATCCGTCGGTGGTTGTGATTCGAGCAGGGCTTGCGCGACGGCGTAATGGGCCAGCGCCTCGTCGTATTGCCCGGTGAGCGTCAGTACGATGCCTGAGGATTGGTGCGCGAGCAACAAAGATTCGTGATGCCGCGCCAGTGTATCTGGCTCAGCTTTGTGCAAGATCTCCAATACCCGCGCGTACCACTGCAATGCGTTCGCGTTCGCATACGCCAGATGCGCCTGCCGCGCGGCCTGAAGACTGTAGGTGATGGTTTTTTCGATTTCGTTGGCTTCTCCGAAATGATAGGCCAACTCCTCGGCAAAGGCGCCGACAAAACTGGCGCTATCGGTTGCTCCGGCAGCGCGATGCTCCAACGCCTCCCCGGCTTTGCGGTGCAGAAGTCTCCGCCGCAATGGGCCGAGATCGGCATAGATAACGTCCTGGATTTCTGTCTGGTGAAAACGCAGACGTGGTCCACGTGCCTGTGTGTCAGCAGGTATTTCTTCGATGAGCTGGCGTTCGAAGGCCTCATCCAGGCGTTCCAGGAGTTGCCACTCGGATAGGCCGCTCATCCTTAACAAGTCTTCGAAACGAAAACTTTGCCCTAATACCGCTGCTTGTCGCAAGACCCCACGTGTTTCGGCGCTCAATCGCTCGATGCGCCGCCAGACGCTTTCTCGCGCGCTCTGGGGGAGCCGCACCTCTTTGAGCGCCTGCTCGTACCACATAGGATCGACGTTGGCGTCAGAGGTTGGGATCAAGCCGTCGTCCTCCAAGACTTTGGCGACTTCTTCCATATAAAATGGATTACCGGCAGTTTGGGCGTAAATTTTTCGGACGAGGGCTTCGGGGACGGCCAGGCCCCATAGGTACGTCAACGCCAACTCCACTTCATCCTGCGATAATCGCTCTAGCGTTACGTGGCGATACGTAGGATGGCTGCGTAACCCACGCAGGGTTTCGCGTAAGGGATGCTCCGGCTCCATATCGATGTCGCTATACGTACCGAGGACAAAGATCGGCATAGTCGGGATGTGCCTTCCCAAATAGAGCAACAGCTCCAGACTGCTGGTATCGGCCCAGTGCAGGTCTTCGAGGATGAGGAACCATGGGCGCTCCTGCGTGGCACGGCGGATGAACTGGGTTAGGCTCGTCATCAGGCGCAGTTGTTCCTGTTTGGGATCCAACGGCGGCGCCATTTGTAATTCAGGCAGCATCTGGTGGATTTCGGGGATCAGCGATGCGAAGTTGGCGAGTTGTTGGCGGGCCTCCGTATTATAAAACTCCGGTGGGACGGTGTTGAGATACTCACGCAACACTTCGGTGAACAGCCGGTAGGCTGGCTGTCCTTCGCTGTCCTCACAGTGGCCGACGAGTAGCACCGGCGGGTGACTTTGCGCGGCGACCTGTTGCGCCAGGCGCGTCTTGCCGATGCCCGGCTCCCCGGTGATGAAGGCCAGTTGGCCGTGTCCAGCGGCGGCTTCCTCCCAGCAAGTGCGTAGCGTCTGCACCTGCTTCTCGCGTCCTACCAGGAGTTGGCTGCGGGGACGCGCTGCGGATTCGATGTCGCTGAGCAGGTTGCTGAGGACGCGCCGGACTTGTTGGGCGCTGGCGTAGCGATTGTTTGGATTTTGATCCAACAATTTCATAATCAGGTGATCCAGTGAAGCTGAAATCTGCGGCTTGCCATTGGCGCTGTTGAAATCGCGCGGGTGACGCGGTGAATGGCGCAGATGGCTCAGCATCACAGCTTGTTCACTGGTGTCGGCGGAGATGGTTGTCTCCCCGTGCGTCGGTTCCTCGAAGGGTAGCCGCCCGGTAAAGAGCTGGTACAGGATCACGCCAAATGCATACAGATCGGTGCGTGCGTCCAGAGCTTCGCCCAGGATTTGTTCGGGCGCCAAATAGTCGGCGGTGAGAAAGAGCCGGGGTGTATCGAGCAGATTACGCCCTTCCTCTAGACGGCCCAGGCCGATGCCGGTCAGGCGTGCCCCCTGTGGCGTGAGGAAGATGTTTTGCGGCTTGAGATCACCCAGGACGACGCCGTGGCTATGGGCATATTCCAGCGCATTGATCACGTCCAGGGCGATTTCGAAAAGGTACGCCGGGCTGGTACTTATACCGGATGGAGTGCGTACCTCATCACCACTGACTTTATGTTCGTTCAGAAAATCCTGGAGCGTAGGATGGGGGACGTAAGCTTCGACGCTCAACACGTAGTTCTCCTCACGATCCCACGCGAACACTTCCACGATGTTGGGGTGATCCAGGGCGACGATTTGCTGCGTCTGTTGCATAAAGCGTTCGATCGTCGTTGCACTGAAGGCCGGCGAGAGGATTTTCAGCACGACCGTCCGGTTCTGTTCGGTGTCGGTGGCTTTGAGGACGGTGCCCAACGGGCTTTCACCGATTTTCTCCTCGATCCGGTAACGGCTTTTGACGACCTGTCCCGGCAGGTTGAGCGCCTCGCGCGCGTGGACGGCGCTCAACGCTGCCCCTACTGTGGGATAGACGGTGAAGAAATCGGCGCAACCGCCCAGCTCGATAATGTGTTTGACGTTTGGTGGCGGGTTGGCGAGGATGATGGGCTTGCCCCGCCATTGCTGGCGGAATGCGACCAGTGATTTCAGACTGGCCGTCGTGAAGGTTTCGACCTGTGACAGATCGATAATCGAACTGGTCGGTGAGTGCGGATCGGACATCCCGGTCAATTGCCGCGCCAGCGCGTCAATGCCGTCCTCATCGAAGATGCTGGTGGGGGTGACGATGGCGGTTTCGCCGTTGGGTGTAAATTGCAAATCCATGGCTCCGGGCGGCGTCAGGTCGAAGGTCATACCCTCGTAGGCGACAACTGTTTCGAGGTTGAACGCGCGTTGCTTTTGATATTCTACGGCGGTTGTATAGATTTGTTCGATCTGTGCGTCGGAGTAAGAGGGGTCGTGATGGAACAAGATCAACCGCTTGACCCCGGCAGCATGGGCCAGGTCTACACCGATCATTGCCGAACTGTGCCCAAAGTCCTCTTTAATCCAGGCTTCCTGGAGGGTATACATTGCATCGAAGATGAGGGCGTCGGCATTACGGAAGAAGGTCACATGGGGATTGACGACGTCGTCCTCTAACTTTTTGTATTCGGCGTCGCTGGCGTAAACGAAGATGCTGTGCTGATCCTCAATGCGGTAGCTGTAGGCGTCGCCGGGATGCACGTTTTTGAGCGTTTCGATGCGCACCTTGTCGATGAAAAGCGACTCGCCTGGTGTGAGACGCACGAACTTGATGTCCGCCAACATATAAGACAGTGTTACCGGCCACGTCAGCGGGCGCTGTTGGATCTCGAACGCGGTCTCTAGATCGTGTGCGCCATAGATGAAAATGCGATTGCCCGGCACAAATGCGGGTGCAAACATTGGGAAACCCTGGATGTGATCCCAATGTGTATGGCTGATGAAGAGATGCATCGTGCCCTGGCCTTGTCCAAACGGCCCCTTCATCAATTCGAGACCCAGGGGATAAAGACCCGATCCGGCATCGAGGATGATATGCTGTCCATCGGCTTGCACTTCGACGCAGGCGGTATTTCCGCCTGCCGTTCCGCGTACCATGGGCGGGAGTTTGCTCACGTAGGCCCGTACCGCTTCCGGGTCCTGCGTGTTCATCTGCGGCATAGCCACGATCGCCCGACAAATTTTCTCTTCGATATAGGTGGAACTCAATGGGGCAGGAATAGAGCCGCGCGCACCCCAGATTTTGATCTTCATCTATCTCCTCGTCAGCATGATCTCAAGATGTGTGTTAGCCATTATGCTTCTTCTGGCAAGGGGAGGGCGATGTAAAAAGTGCTACCCTGGTTGGCGACGCTTTCAGCCCAGACACGTCCGCCATGCCGTTCGATGATCGACTTGACCAGGGCCAGGCCTAATCCGGTCCCTTGGATGTTGCCGGTTTCGCGGCGTTTGATGCGGTAGAATTTTTCGAACAACCGCACTTGATCTTCCGGCGCGATGCCAATGCCGGTGTCGGTGATGTGGATCACGGCTTCGTGCGCCGTGGTGCTCAATCCTACACTCACCTGACCGGGCGCGGGAGTGTATTTGATGGCGTTATCCACCAAATTGCTCACGGCCTGTCGCAAGAGCGTGCGATCACCGGTCACCGTAGGCGCGCCTTCGGTTGGTTCCAGGCGCAGCGTGACGCCTTTCGACGTCGCCCGCGCGCGCATGGCGTCTACTGCTTCCACCAGGATGAGGCCCAGGCGGCATGGCTCCTGGCGAATGCCCACACCGGCTTCGATACGCCGCAGGTTGAGTAGATCGCCGATGAGGGCGCTCATCTGGTCGATGCCTTCGAGAATGCGCTCGAGATAATCGTGTTGTTTCTCGTTGAGGTCGCCGGCCATCAGCAGCATCGTGGCGTAACCCCGGATGAACGTCAGCGGTGCGCGCAGGTCGTGCGACACCGTCGCCACGAACTCGGATTTCATCTCGTCGAGTTCCTTGAAGTGCGTGACGTCACGCATCACTGCCACCATCCCCAACGTCGTTCCTTCGGTCCCCGTGATGGGGGCGATGCTAGCATAGTAGATGCGCCGGTCATCGATGGGCACTTCGACCGTGGGCAATTGTTGCTCATCTCTGGGGGGCATCAGGGCTTGCGCCAGGGTCTCAGGCAACGCCAAACCGCTCAATGGGCGTCCTAAAGCCGTTTCGTCAAGCGCCAGCAAGTTTTGGGCTGCCGGGTTGGTCAGTAACAGGCGTCCTTCTGCGTCGGTGACGAGGATGGCATCGGTGGTGCTGGCAAGGATGGCTGCTAATCGCCGCCGCCCACCTTCAGCGGCCTGGAACAACCGGGCATTTTCGACCAGGACGGCAGCCTGGCTCGCCAACGTAGAGAGGAAGTTGACGCGCGCCTCGTCGAAGGCGTCTTTTTTCTCATCCCCTACCCACAACACAGCTACTGTGCTGTTTTGCGGGCGCACCGGGAAAATCGCTACACTTTGCAGTTTCGCTGTTGCTTCTGCCCCTTTGAGTTGCGCGAGGTCCTGGATCACCAGCGGGTCGCGGCGCCTTGTAAGGACGGCAGCAAACGCACGATCCAGCTCCGCGTAGATGCCGCTCTGGCTTGCCGCAGGCGTTCCTCCTGCAACGAACGCGCGTTGGGGACGTTCGCCCCCGCCGAGCATAACGAAACGGGCTACACTTGCCTCCGTTTCTTCCAGTGCACCTTCCAATATGGGATGCACGCCACGTTCCAGATCGAGTGTAGCCGAGACGCTCTGCGAGATATTGAGCAAGAGCGAGAGATCATTAAGGCGGGCTTGCAGCCGGACGCGCATTTGTTCGAAGGCGTTGCCCAGTTGTGCGACCTCGTCCTCACCGGAGATGGCCACCGGGACGGTCAGGTTGCCACCGGCGATGTGATCGGCGGCTTCGGCCAGCGTGTTGAGGGGTTGGATGATGCGTGAGGCGAAGTATGGAATAGCGATGAGCAATAATGCACCCATCACAATCTGCACCAGTAACAGCGGGCTAGATATTTTGGCCGCCGTTTCGAGTACGGTGCTGAAGGGGAGTTGCAGCACAACCTGATAAGGTGTGCCCTCGATGTTGAGTGTATAGATCAAGATACGGTAGCCTTCGGCGCTCACATCTTCATAGGCGAATCCGCGCTCGATACTGGCGGAGAATTGCAGGGCATCTCTGTTGGGAGACCAGGGACGCAGCACAAATTCAGGGTTGGGATGGGCGATGATGAAACCGCTTTCGTCCAAGATGAAACCCGCGCCCGATCCACCTGCGGCCTGCAGCGCCTCTAAGGCCCGCCGCATCTCTGGATTCATATCCAACTGCACTCGCCCTAAGAGATAACCTTCTGGGGGCTGGTCGAGATTCTCCCCGTTTCTGAAAATCTGCCGCACGAGCGTGATCCCGTTCTGTCCAGAGGGCAATTCCGACAAACGTGTGACTGTAGAGAAAGGGATGGGTGAACTGGCGCGAGTCACAGCCAGTTCTTCCTCAGTTGTGAGTCCCAGGGTGCGGGCTTCGCCAGGCACGGCCTCAGTAATCCTCAACTCTTGATCGACCAACAACAGCTCTTGGAAGAAAGGCACGACCTGTCGCGCTGTAACCAATGCCGCAGTGCGCTGCTGGGGATCCGGGCTAAGCAGCGCCGGGTCTTCAGCGAATGTCGCAATCAGGTTTTGGCCGGAATAGTGGAAATAGGTGAGGCTGTTGGCGGCGTTCTCGGCGCTGCGGCGCATCTCATCGAGCGATTGCTCGCGGGCCAGATTGATGGCCCGCGAGGTGACGGCGACCATCGACAGAATGACGCTCAACAGCACAAGTGGGATAATGATGATGATGAATCTGGCGCGAATGGATTTGCTGTACAATGATACAGTGTCGCCACGTTGGAACGCGCGCCAACAGGGGTTGAGGAAGAGCAGTTGGAAGAGGATGCCCAATACCACCGCGCTCCCCATCCACAACGGCCACTCGTTATTCCAGACCGCGATGACGTAATCGATCGCTAACAGTCCGCCCGGAGGAAGGTTGGTAATCAGCCGGCTCAGCGATAACAGAAACAAGGGTACTAGCGTGGCGGCCGGCAGCGCAATCAGCGGCCGGCGCAGCATGTCAAAAAGTTCACCCTTATAGGTCTGATAGAGCAAATAGCCGGCAGCCAGCCCCCACGAGGCTATGGCCATCACGTCGGTGAAGGTCAACGGTCCGAACCAGGCCCACGTGATGGCTGCCGCCAGGTTAACGATCAATCCAGGACCAGGTCCCAGTTTGATCGCCACTAAAGCCACCAGGAAAAGTCCTACCAAAGAGAGTGTAGGCGCGGCGGGCAGCACACTGATCGGAGAAGCCGGCAGTGCTCCAAATTGATAGCGGTAGAGCACCAACAGTGAACGTGTGGGGAAGAGCAGGATCAGGCAGATTGCAAAAAGCCCCCATGCTTTTCCACCCATCTTTCTGAAGTCTGCGGAACGCAACCACAGCGCCCAGATAAACAGGCCGATGTAAACGATGGATAAAGCAATATTCGGCAACTCCAAGGGGAATTCTAACGCAAATCCCCCTAGCGTGCGCCAAAAATCAAAACCCATACTGTGATCCTTTGACTTGGTATGTTGGTGTGAACAGTAGTTTTTTCTGCACTGATTCCAACTATAATAATACTCAAATGCCTACAAACGGCAAGTAAGGTCTGACCCCACGAATTCTTACTTGCTGGTAAGAAAACGGGGGGGGGTACAGGTTCTGTTGCTTCTGGTTTATTCGGGTTAGGGTAAGCTTGGGGTTATAAAACCTGCCCCGTTCAGTGAGAACGGGGCAGGTTGGCTATGATATGGGAACATCGACCGGCGCGTTGAAGGATTATTGCTCGTCCCAATCCTCATCTTCGTCGTCTTCGTCGTCCCAATCCTCCTCCTCATCCCATTCTTCGTCGTCATCCCATTCTTCATCGTCAAGCTCATCTTCCATGAACGCCCAATCAAGCTCAACGGGATTGATTTCGATGACTTCCAGATCGGCCTCACATTCGAGGCAGGTGATCTTTTGACCAATCTTGGGATGATCGGGGAGTTTGACCCACTCACCGCAGGATGGACAAATTGCTTTCGCAGACATACAATTTCTCCTTACACGCAATGGTAGAATGATGATTGGTCTGTGTGAACCGCTCTAATGTCATTTTACCGTAAAAATCAGGCTTTGCAATCGAGTTTTATTCGCATACGGCGGAATTTCGGTTATACTATGTGGCTGATTGGCGACATTGACCACTTGGCTAACGACGGTCAAACTGTTCTCGCATGAGGAGGTATCTATGACGACTGTACCATTAGCGCAACGCAATACTGTAGGCGAGACTCGGCCCGCGTGTGGCGAGTGCTGTGGTACTTGCGTCTGTCTACCGGAAAATGAACGGCCCGTACCTCGCCCTGGCTTGATCGAACGTATCCGCGAGGACGTGCAGACCGTCTTTGCCAAAGACCCGGCAGCGCGCGGCGTGATTGAGGTACTGACCTGCTACCCGGGTCTGCATGCGGTGTGGCTGCATCGTGTGGCGCACGCTTTGTGGGTCCGTAAGTTCCGCTTGTCGGCGCGTCTACTTTCCCACATCACTCGCTGGCTAACCGGGGTGGAAATCCATCCCGGTGCGACCATCGGGCGGCGCGTCTTCATCGACCACGGAATGGGCGTGGTGATCGGCGAGACGGCGGAGGTGGGGGACGATGTCTTGATCTACAAGGGCGTTGTGCTCGGTGGTGTCTCGCTGGAGAAGGTGAAGCGTCACCCGACCATCGGCAATGGCGTGGTTTTGGGCACTGACGCGATTGTGCTCGGCCCCATTGAGGTGGGGGACAACGCACAGATTGGCTCCGGTTCCGTGGTGGTGAAGCCGGTTCCTCCCTGTGCGACAGTCGTTGGTGTTCCGGGGCGCGTGGTCAAGATTAGCGGTGTTGCGTGCCGTCTCAAGCCCGAACTGCATCACGATCAGCTCCCCGATATGGTGATCGACACGATTGACCGCTTGACGCAGCGCATCACAGCACTAGAGGCACGCTTGAGCGACTTCGAGAGTCTTGAAGCTCCGCAAGAAGCAGAATTTGCTTTGGAGGAAACCAAATCATGGATGTGAACCAGGACGATTTTCGTGGTCTGGTGGCGAATAACGTCCTTGATCTGGTGGGGCGTACGCCCGTCGTGCGCTTGCAGCGCGTTGTTAGGCCGGAGATGGCGACGGTATGGGCGAAGTTGGAGCGGCAAAATCCCGGCGGCTGCGTCAAGGAGCGTATTGGCCTGGCGATGATCGAGGTCGCCGAGCGCGAGGGACTGTTGCAGCCCGGCGCGCTCATCGTGGAGCCTACCAGCGGCAATACCGGCATTGGGCTGGCGATGGTCGCCGCTTTCAAGGGATACCATGTGGTTCTGGTGATGCCCGACTCGGTGAGCGTTGAGCGGCGGGCGCTCTTCAAGGCTTACGGTGCGGAATCCGTGTTGACGCCGGGTGCGCAGGGTATGAAAGGCGCGATTGCCAAGGCCGAAGAACTCGTGAGTGAGCATCCCGGTGCGTGGATGCCGAATCAGTTTGCGAACCCCGCCAACCCAGAGGTGCATCGTCTGACCACCGGCCCTGAAATCCTCGCCCAAATTCCGCACCTGGATGCTTTCGTCGGTGCGGTGGGGACCGGCGGTACGGTCAGCGGGGTGGGGCAGTACCTCAAATCCGCTGCGCCGCACGTGTACGTTGTGGCGCTCGAACCGGCGGAGTCGCCGGTGCTCTCCGGTGGCGAGGCCAAGCCACACAAGATTCAGGGCATGGGAGCGGGCTTTGTGCCGCCGGTGTTCGACCGGAGCGTAGTGGATGAGATCATCCCGGTAACAGAAGCCGAGTCCGCGGAGATGGCTCGTCAGTTGGCGCGGCGCGAGGGTCTGCTTGTGGGTATCTCTTCAGGGGCAGCGGTCGCCGGGGCGCTCAAGATCGCGGCGCGGTTAGGTGAAGGCAAAACTGTGGTCACGCTGTTGCCGGATACCGGCGAACGCTACCTCAGCACCGATCTATTTGATTAGGGTTGCCGTTGCCACTGCATAATGGTCCCATGCTCCAGTCGCGCCAGGCCGATCCCCGGTTGCGCGCCGCGCGTCCATTGCGCGATGAGGAGTTCGTTTTCCGCTGTGCGCCGCAAGATGCCGTCCGGCAGCCAGAAGCGGTGCTGTGGTCCGCGCCCGTCCCAATAGCGCCCGATCAACTGCCCGTTGAGGAACAGGTACGCCCGGCTCGGCGTCTGATCCAGGAACAGGAAGAGCGGCGTTTCTAGATCGTCCGGCAGGGCCAGTGAGAAGATTGCACGATGCCAGATGATGTGCGTTGTGCCGTCGTCGGGAACGAGCGTCCAATCTGCGTAACCGGGGAAGCCTTGCACGGCGCGTTCTCCGCTCAGCCCCCAACGCGAATGCCAGGTGATGGGTGTGCCATTGTCCAGTGCGCAGGCCGCCAATCCCCGTGTGTGCGTCGTGGTCTCCCAATTCTGCTGTTGCCCGCTATTTTCTACGAGGATGGCGAGGACATTGTGCTCGCGTTGCAAAGTCGCCGGTAGCGGGAGCATCTTGGGTGTGCCGAGTGTGGCGTGCGGCGGCGTGTTGAGCGCCGCGATGAGCGTCCCGTTGAAGAAGACGTCGCACGCTTGATCGCAGTACAGCGTGACCTCGCTTGCCGCGCCGTCGAAATGCCCGCGATACCACGTGAAGCCGTCGGGCATAGCGGGATGCGCGGCAGTAGGGTATGGGGGGATGGTGATGGATGCCCACACGCGGTCGTCGTAGTCCGGTGCGGTTTCGTGGACGGCGGCGCGGGATTCCCAAATGAGTGGCGGCAGCTCGACCGGCGGGGCATCACGCCAGGTGATAGGCGCGAGCCACGTGTGTGGATCGCTGCCGCGCCACGGTCCCCAGCGGTAGCCGGTCCCTTTCTCTCCGGCGAGGTAGCTATAGCTACCGTCCGCGTGCGGTTGCACTAACTCTGGACCGATGACCAGGCCGCGCGCCGGGTCTTCTGGGGCGGGTTGCCACGCGGCGGGATAGGCCGGGGTCGTGCGCCAGGTGTCATCCAAGGGCCACACACGCGCCGCGAGGCGCGGCTCAAGCGCCAGACATTGCAGCACACCCTCCGGCCCATCGAGCAGCAACGAAATCCAGCGTGCTGCCTCGAAGTGCACCGCCAGACCCTCGTCCGTGCGCTGCGTGCGCACCGGCCCGCGGGCGTGACGGGGACGGAAATCGTCGGAGAGCAGCAGGTCGCCGCCGTTCTCGTTCGCCAGGACGAGTAAATGCCGGCCCGCGATGGTCATCTGCAGTACCGGTTCTCCTGTCGTCGTTAGCACGTACCCGCCGGGGACGGGCCAATGCAGTGGCAGGATGCGCGCAGCCTCCTCCGGCAGGGTGATGGCGGGCGCGGCAAGCATCGCGTCGCCGAGAGCCAGCGACAGGCGTGTCTCCGTTGCGCTCGCGTTAGCGGTGTCGAGGAAGGCCACGGTTGTGGCCTCTACAGCGCGTACTGCGCGCAGCGTGCGGCTTACGGTGGTGTAGACCGTGGATGCCGGCTGCGCGGCGGTCAGCACGTTGCCGAGTGTCTCGGCGGTGAGTGCCAGCCGTCGCGCGTGGAAGTAAGCTGGCGTGAGCGCCGCGCCTTCTTCCAGCGCCGCGCCGACGCCGTGGGCGGTACAGGCATCTGTCGTGCCCCAATATCCCCAATTGACGCCGGTGTGCGCGGGCACGAGCGTGTACCTCAACGCGCCCTGGCCCAAGACGCGACTGATGAGGAGTCGAGGGTGTTCCGGGCCGAGTCGCTGCCGCAACCGTTCGCGGTTCTCGCTGTCGCGGGTAAATGTAGGGGCGGTTTCGAGCATGTGAAAGCCCGCCGGGTCGCCTTCCCATTGTGCCTCGTCGAGAAGCGTGTCACGGTCAGACCGGTGCAGCGGCAGGATAGTCGTTCCGGCAATGGGATGCACTTCACTGTCTGAGGGAAGGTGGTGCGTAGGGGCGGCGAACAGTCCCGACGCGCCGAGTTCTTGTGCCAGTTCGACCAGAGCACGCATGTATCGTGATAATCCCTGTCCTTCCGCACACAGCCCGGGATCCACGGCGAGGAACAGCAGGTTGGGGCGCTCGACGAAGAAGGGAAATAGCCGTTCCCACCACTCCCGCACATAGCGCAGGTACGCAAAGGATGGCCCCGGCGGGACGATGCTGGCGCACTCGGGACGTACGCCCGGTGCGTTGACGAACCACGCCGGCAATCCGCCCGCGTTGAGGTCAGCTTCAATCCACGGCCCCACGTCGGCGATCAGCCATAGCCCCGCCGCCTCGATCTCGTTCAGAAGGCGAGCGATGTCACGCGGGCCGGTGAAATCGTAGAAATTCGCGGGACCGGCCATACCCGCCGCCGGGCTGTGATAGGCCCACGGGAACGGAACCACCACGGCGTTCAGGCTGCCCGCGCGCATCCGCTGTAACACCGGCGACCACAGCGCGGGGTGGGGCAGGCGGAAGTAATGCAGCGCCCCGGCCTGGATCAGCGCCGGTACGCCGTTGATGCGTAACTGTCCGTCATACGTTACTTGTGGTCGCGTTTTCATTTTGGGTTTGGTACACGGATTTTACGGATGAACACGGATTTTTCTTTTGGTTTTTTATCGGTCAAATCCGTGTCGATCCGTGTCCTATTTTACTCTTTATTGAGCAATTTCTGAATTGCGCCCAGGCCGCTGGAGGCGAGCCACGCCAGGGCTTCCGGGTCGCCGTCGAGCAATGCTCTGCCCAGGCCGGAGCTGCGGAACTCCTTGAGGTCTTCCTCAAAGGGATGGCCGACCCGGTGATCGTCGGCGATTTGGCCGTCACGCATCACCAGCACGCGGTCGGTCTGCCGGGCCACCGCCAGATCGTGGGTGACGATGATGATCGTCGTCCCCAGATCGCGGTTGAGTTGGCGCAGCAGGGCGATGACATCCGCACCACTCTGCGAGTCGAGGTTGCCGGTGGGTTCGTCGGCGAGGACGAGCGCAGGCTCGTTCGCCAGTGCGCGGGCGATGGCGACGCGCTGGCGTTCGCCGCCGGACATTTGGTTGGGCACGTGCGTCATACGCTGCGCCAGCCCGACCCGTGCGAGCAGATCCTCGGCGCGCTTGCGGCGTTTGCCGGCTCCGGAGATCTGGCCCATCATCGGCGTTTCGACGTTCTCACGCGCGTTCAACGTGGGGATGAGATTGTGCATCTGGAAGACGAAGCCCACCGTCCGCGCGCGGAAGGTATCCAGGTTTTTGACCTTTGCCAAATCTTGCCCATCAATGCGCACCTGCCCGCTCGTCGGGCGATCCAATGCCCCCAGGAGATTTAGCAGCGTGGACTTCCCGGAGCCGGATGGCCCCATCACGGTGAGGAATTCTCCACGCGTGACGTGGACGTTCACGCCGTCCAGCGCCCGCACTTGCGCGCCATCGCCGTAAATCCGTGTCAGTTCGTGTGTTTCGATGATGTTGTCGTTTGTCATATTTACCTCTTGTCAGCCGTCAGCCGTCAGCTTTCAGCCTTCAGCGCGGTTGGGCTGATCGCTGACGGCTGAGAGCCTGGTCAATCCACGCCATTACCTGGGCAGCCGTTTCCTCTAACGCGACGTGCGTCGTATCCAGCGTTGTGATCGGCGGATCGAGGGTAGGGTTGGTCTCTCTAAACCACCGGTTGAAGGTGACCTGGCTCTCGATGAAAGCGTCGTTTGCGCTGGCGCGCCACCGTGGGCGGGCGCGTAGCCGTTCTGCCAGCACGTCGTCGTCGCAGGTGAGGGCGAGATAGTGAACGACGGAGAAGTAGCGGCGCTCGACGCACGGCTCAATCTTGTCCGGTACGCCCATCCCCGCACCAAACAGGACGACCGGTCGCCCCGATTGCCCGATGTTTTTAGCCATTCGTAGCCAAATTTCGAAGAAATCGCGGTAGTCGTTCTCCGGCGTGTTAAACGCAGGGCACCAGAGGATGTCACTGTCCAATAGCACCGCACCGGTATCCTGTCCCAGGAGCATGTTACAGACGGCGGATTTCCCCGCGCCGCTCGCGCCCGCCACGATCATCAGCGGCAGCGCGCGGAACGGATGCGCGTGCCCACACTCCGGGCAGATCGCAAACGGCCCTGCGGGATCAATTATCTTATTCACGCGGTACATCCCGCACTTATGACACACGTTGAACATCGACACACCTTTCTGGTTGGCCGCTGATAGCTGAAAGCTGATCGCTATTCATACCGCAACGCCTCTACCGGCTGCAAGTTCGACGCGCGCCAGGCTGGATAGACGCCGCCGATAGCGCCCAACACCAACGCCACGCCAAACGCTTGCCCGAAAAGACCCACACTGTACTCCATACGGAAGAACCCTTGCATCATGGGATGCAGGTTTAGCGCGTATCCCAGAATCACGCCCGCGAGCGTGCCCGCGATGCCGCCCAGCAGGCTCAGCGCCACCGATTCGCGGACGATCATCCCCAGCACACGGCGCTTGCGCCATCCCAACGCGCGCAGGACACCGATTTCGCGCGTCCGCTCGATGACGCTCATCACCATTGTGTTTGTCATCCCTAGACCGCCCACGATGAGCGCCATCAGGGCGATGCCCCATGTGCTGGCCTTCATCATCTGCATATCCACCAGATTTTCGGTGAAGGTGCTGGCCTGCCCAATCGACACTTCTGGGAAACGCGCTTCGATGTCCAGTTTGATGACGTCGGTTTGTTCGGGGTCTTGCAGCCAGACCCCCATAAAGCTGACCTTCCTGGTTTGCCCGAAAAGATTCTGCGCGTCGCGCAATGTGACCACGCCGCCGCCATCCTGGAAGGCCACACCGGTTTCGTAAATCCCTACGATTCTGAACGTACTATCGAAGATACGCACCGACTGCCCGACCCGTTTGCGCAGATTGGTCGCTGCGACACGTCCGAGGATGATCTGCCGGTTCGTGGTCAGTGGTTCGCCGTCTATGATTGGGAAGGTGCGGATAGAAAGCCCGCGCGGCTGGTAGCCGAAGACGATAAAGAAGGGCAGTTCGCCGAGGGTGGTGTAGCCGGTGAGGAATCCCTCGGCGGCCTGCACGCCTGGCGTCAAAGCGATACGCCGCACGACATCCTCGTCGATTTTGCTTAAATCTACGGAGGCGTCGCGTTCGATGCCGAGAAGGTGCGCGCCGCCACCGGTCATCATTCCCCCAAAAGCGTCGATCAGCCCGTCGCTCATCGCGCCCAGCAGGACGATTGCCATAAGCGCGACGCCAATGCCGACGACCGTAAGCAGGGTGCGCGTGGGCTGTCGCAAAATGTTGCGCAGCACCGCCCAGCGCACATGCCGGTTTCCGTGGATCGAACCGCCTTCGGCGCGCATCGCCTCGGCAGGCGCGAGCCGTGACGCACGCCACGCCGGCAGTCCGCCGCCGACAAATCCCAATCCAAGCGCGACGATGAGGCCCTGTCCAATCAACGCAGTCGAAAACTGTGGCGGCATGATACTGCTGATGACAGGCATATTTTCCACCGCACGCACCGCCGCCAATCCAAGCAGGATTCCAACCCCGCCGCCGATCAAGCTCAAGGCCAAAGATTCGCCCAAAATCATCCCGAGCACGCGCCGAGGTCGCCATCCGACGGCGCGCAGCACGCCCAGTTCCCGCGTGCGTTCGAAGACGCTCATCAACATCGTGTTCATCACACCCACACCGCCGATGATGATCGCCACGAGCGAGACCGACCATGTGAAGACATAGATGTATTGCAACATCTCCTGTTGGTCGGCGAAATCCGCCGATTTCGTGGCGGTGAGTCGGGTAAAGCGCCGCTCGATGCGGGCGGACAGCGCGTCGAGGTCGGTGCCTTCGCGTACTTTGAGAAGCAGCGCGTTCACCTGGCGCGGCTTACCGTTGATGATCTGTGCGTCTTCGAGGTGTACCACCGCTGCACCATCCTCGAATGGCTCGCCGGTTTCGTAGATGCCGACGATGCGGTAGGCGCTTTCGTAGAGGCGGAACGTGTCGCCGACTTGCTTCTTCAGATTGTCCGCCGCGGCCCGGCCTAAGAGCAACGGTCTTCCGGCCTGTCCCTCGGTTCTGTCGGATAGGTGGTCACCATCTACAATCTTGAACCGTTGGATGGCGAAACCGGTGGGGTCGTAGCCATAGACGATGAAGTAGGGCGCGCCGTCGGTGGCCGCGAAGGTGTAGACCATCTCCGATACATCCGTGACGCCGGGCATGCCGGCGAGGATCGGCGTGATGTCCTGGTCTACAGTGCTGAACATGATGTCGAGCGCGTTATCCTGCACCACCAGGATGTCGGCCCCACTGCCGCCGGACATGGCGCTGTACCCCTGGATGAAGCCATCGGCCAACGCGCCGAGCGAGACCACGGCGGCAACACCCACCGCGATGCCGAACACGGTGAGCAACGTGCGCATTTTCCGTCCGAACAGGTTTTTGAGAATCATAAATCGATGTCGATGAAGACGGTCATGCCCCAGCGGATCTGCGCTGGAAGTTCGCCGGGATCGATGAGCACGGTGTAGTTGACGCCACCTGCGCCGGGTTCGGCCATCTGCGCGATGCGCGTGATGCGGCCTGCGAGTGTGAGATCGGACAGCGCGTCGAAGGTGAGTGTGGCCTCCTGTCCCACCGCAATCTGCGCTACATCGATCTCGTCCAAGTCGGTGGTTTGGATGCGCAGTGTACTCAGATCGCCCAGGATGATCAGCGGCTGTCCGGGTACGATGAATTCACCGCGCCGCACATCGATACGGGTGATCGTTCCGGCAAAGGGCGCGGTGATCGCAGTACGATCCAGCGCGACCCGCGCTGCTTCGACGGCGGCTTTCGCCTGCGCGACGTCGGCCTCTGCGATGGCGATGTCCTGCGGCAGGATACCCGCTTTGAGCAGTTCGAGCTGCGCCACGGCAATGTCGTATTGCGCCGCTACGGTGGTCACGCCGGCGTCGGCGGCGCGACGTTGCGCCCACGTCCCGGATCTGGCGGCTCGTAGTCGTGCTTCCGCTGCTGCCAAAGCCTCATTCGCAGCGTGGAGCGCATACCGAGCTTGCTCTTCCATCGTGCCGAGCAACGGGCACACTTTTTCTGTATTCCCGTCGGGTTGCGGGACGTCGTAGCACTTCATTGTTTCGTCGTGTTGTTGGCGAGCGATCCGTTGTTCGGCTTGCGCGGCGGCGACGGCGGCTTCGGCTGCGGCAATCTCGGCTTCACCGGCGCCGGTGAACAGTTGATTGCGCTGTGCCAGCGTCTCGGAGATCAGCGTTTGCGCGGCAAGCGCTTGCGCTTCGGCGACGGCGATCTCTTCAGGCCGGACGCCGACTTTCACCCGGGCGACCTGCGCTTCTGCTGCCGCTAGCGCGGCTTCGGCCTGGCGGAGCGCCAGTTGTGCATCGGCGTCGTCCAATTGTACAAGCACGTCTCCGGCGGCGACTTGCGCGCCCTCTTCGACGTGGACCTCGACGACCATGCCACCGGTCTGCGCGCCAACCGTCGTCCAGACGGCAGGCACGACTCTGCCGGTGACGGAGACCGGCGTCATGAAATCGTCCACGAATACAGGCGTCGGTTCTGGTGTCGTCGCGCTCATCATGTCGCACGCAGAGAGGAGCGTGACTAACACGAGGCCACAGAGTACGAGACGCTGCCGGAACCGGCGACGCCGGTTCAATGTGTTGCTGGATGGTGTACGTTTTATTTGTGTCATAGTTCACTTCCTTATTACAGCGCGTTACGATCAATCGTCTGTTTGTAATCCTTTCAGCAGCGTTTCGATGAATGTCTGGCTAATCTTGTCTATGTCTATATCGGGAATCATCATGTTGTAAACAGCCAAGCCGTCGTAAGCGGCCATCATGACCCACGCTAATGCATCGGCATCGGTTGCACGGAATTCACCTGTCTGGATACCTTCTTCGAAAATAGTCGTCACGATTTTTTGGTAGGGCGGCAATAATTCTGTCCAGAATAGCATTTCCTCATCGGTTCGTTTGCTTTGGGACCAGAATTCGAGGAGCAGCCCAAAGTGTTGCGCGATCTCGCGACAAAAGTCGACCATGATCTGCGTCGCGGTGTGTAACTTGGCGGTGGCCGTTTCGGCGGCTTTCAGCAGATTCACTTGTTCGTCGACAATGTTTTCGGCAACGACGGTTATCGCTGCCTTGAAAATTTCGTCTTTACTTTTGAAGTACCAATAGATACTGCCTTTGCTCAATCCGCTTTCGGCGGTGATGTCATCCATCGTCGTGTGGACGTACCCCTTGCGGTTGAAGCACACCAGCGCGGCTTCGATGATTTGTGTACGTCGTTCGGTCGATACATCAGGTCGGGGTGACATTGTACCTCCTCGGGAAACAAACCGCTAATCTACGGGAATCTCTTAAAATTAGCGAAATTCGCGTGATTCGCGGTTGAAATCTTACACCTCAGTTATCTAATAGACTGACCGGTCAGTCTATTAGATTGTATCATTGATTTTTTCCCCTGTCAAGAACAAAACCAGGCCGGTTTGACGGAGTTCCACTTTGAGGTAAACTGCAATTCGGTTTATCGAAAACCTGGGTGTCCAGAGGTGTTTCATGAGAAGCAAGAAGCTATTGAGATATATTGTACCGTTGGTATTGGTATTGACCGGATTTTGGTGGGTTGCGCCGGGACGCGCGGCGATACCGGCGCAAGCGTTGCCGGACGTGCCGGTCTATTTCTTTTGGGGGGAAGGGTGTCCTCACTGCGCGGACCAGAAGCCGTTTTTAGAGAAATTGGCGCGTGACAACCCACGCATCACTTTGTACTCGTATGAGGTGTGGTACGACCAGGCGAATATGACGCTGTTCACACAGATGTCCACGGTTAAGGGTTTCCAACCGAGCGGTGTGCCAACGACGTTTATTGGCGACCGTTACTGGGTTGGCTTCAGCCCCCAGATCGAGTCTGAAATCAGCGCTTACGTCAGGGCTTGTCTGGAGCAGAACTGCCGGGATATAGGTGTCGGTCTTGTGCCGGGTCGTGAGACGTGGGCCGAGCGCCCGGTTGATGGCCCGGAGATTGACGTGCCGGCTTCAAGCACCATCACCCTTCCGTTGATCGGGACGGTCAATCTCGAATCGCAATCGCTTTTCGTGAGTACCGCTCTAATCGCCTTCGTGGATGGCTTCAATCCCTGTTCGTTGTGGGTGTTGTCGATTTTGCTGTCGTTGACGCTGAATAGCGGATCGCGTAAAAAGGTGTTTATTATCGGCGCGGTTTTCATCACGGTGACTGCCGCCGTGTATATGCTGTTTATCGCCGGGTTGTTCACGGTGTTCACGTTCGTCAGCTTTTTCGGGTGGATTCACTTTGTCATTGCATTGGTGGCGCTTTTCTTCGCATTGGTCAACATCAAGGATTATTTCTGGTACAAGGAGGGTCTCTCCTTTACTATCGCCGATGACAAGAAATCCGGCGTCTACAAAGGCATCCGTAGGGTGATGCAAGCCGGCGACTCGCTGTGGGGGCTGATCAGCGCGACGTTCGTGATGGCGGTGGGCGTCTCGGTGGTGGAGTTCTCCTGCACGGCAGGATTTCCGGTGTTGTGGACGAACCTCCTGAGCGCGCAGCAGGTCGAGACGATGACGTTTGTGTGGCTGTTGCTGCTCTACATGGTGATCTACCAGATCGACGAGGCGGCCATTTTCCTCGTTGCCGTGTTCACGCTCAAGGCCAGCCGTTTGGAAGAAAAGCACGGGCGCGTGCTTAAACTTATCGGCGGGATGCTGATGTTGACCTTGGCCGGGGTGATGCTCATCAATCCGGACTTGATGGACAGGCTGAGCAGTTCCCTGCTCATTTTTGGCGTCGCATTTGTGGCAGCGATGGCGGTGCTGCTCGTGCATCGCAAGGTGCTGCCGCGCTATGGCATCTACATCGGCACGGAGGTAGGCCCGAAGCGCAAGCGCTATGCCTCACGGGTACACGCATCCGGCAAGTCCAAGAAAAAGAAGAAGTCATGATGTTACCTGTTGATTACGTTGAACGTGTGTATGCCGGGGTACTCGGCAAGATCATTGGCGTGTATCTGGGGCGGCCTTTCGAGGGCTGGCCTTATGCGCGGATTATAGAAGAACTGGGCGAGATCAACTACTATGTCCACGAGAAACGTGGCGTGCCCCTCATCGTGACCGACGATGACATCACCGGAACGTTCACTTTCCTGCGCGCCATGCCCGACTACGGCAATACACTGGCGCTGACCCCCGTGCAAATCGGGCAGGCCTGGCTCAACTACCTGATCGAAGGCCGCACGATTCTATGGTGGGGTGGGTTGGGCAATTCGACGGAACACACCGCCTATCTGCGTCTCAAGCACGGGATTCCCGCACCGCAGAGCGGTTCGATGGTGCTCAATGGCAAAGTTGTCGCCGAGCAAATCGGCGCACAGATTTTTATCGACGGGTGGGCGATGATCGCGCCGGGCGATCCGGCATTGGCGGCGGATCTGGCGCGCCGTGCCGCGAGCGTCAGTCACGACGGGGAGGCGATCTACGGCGCGCAGGTCCTCGCGGCGATGGAGTCGCTGGCGTTCGTTGAGCCGGACATCGGGAAGTTGCTAGATGCAGCCGTGGCCCTCATCCCTGGCGATTCGGTCATCTACCGGATGATCGACGACATCCGCGACTGGCGCGAGCGCGTTCCAGACTGGCGTGAGGCGTTCGGTCTGCTCTCCGCGCATTACGGCTACGACAAGTACGGCGGCAATTGCCACATGGTGCCTAATCACGGGCTGATCGTGTTGAGCCTGTTGTGGGGCGACGACGATTTCCAGAAGACGCTGATGATCGTCAACACCTGCGGGTGGGATACCGATTGCAATTCGGGCAACGTTGGCTGTCTGATGGGCATCAAGAACGGTTTGGCGCGGATCGAAGCCGGTCCCGATTATCGCGGCCCCGTCGCCGACCGGATGTTCTTGCCCACGGCGGATGGTGGACGGGCCATTACCGATGCGCTGACGGAGGCATATCATATCGCCAACATTGGGCGCGCGCTGGCAGGTGAAGCGCTGCTCGCGCCGAAGGATGGGGCGCGTTTCCATTTCGAACTTCCTGACGCAGTACAAGGTTGGCTGCCGGAAGATAGCATCGAATCCAAAGGGACACTGACGCTCGCAAACGTCGCCGGGTACAGCGTTATCGGCGCGCGCAGCTTGGCGTTGCGTTATCGCGGCGTCGCTACGGGACGTCCGGCGCGGGCAGCGACGGCGACGTTCACCCCGCCGGACGCGGCGAGTATGCCGGGCTATGGCTTGTTGGCGTCGCCGACGCTGTATCCGGGGCAGACGGTGCGCGCGCGGCTGTCTGGTGACGCTACCAACGCGACGCCAGTGATGTGCGGGCTATATCTGCGCGTCTACGGAGCCGAGGATTGCCTGGCGCGCATCCCTGGCCCGTTTGTTATACTTGCCCCTGGAGACGGGCACGAATTTGTATGGCAGATTCCCGATACGCACGGCGCGCCGGTTGCCGAGATCGGCATCGAGCTGAGTAGCGACCATCGCGCGGATGGCGTCGTCTATCTGGATTACCTCACCTGGGACGGCGCGCCGGATGTGACCCTCACGCGCCCCGGTCACACAGGGACGATGTGGCAGCGTGCGTGGGTCAGCGGTGTGGATCAGGTGTATCACTGGGGTGAGACGTATCGCTTGATCCAGAATGAAGGCGTAGGTTTGTTGATGCAGGGGACGCGCGAGTGGACCGATTATCGCGTCACCGCCGACGTGACACCTCACCTGGTCAAGTCCGCCGGTATCGCCACGCGCGTGCAAGGGATGCGACGTTATTATGCGTTGCTGCTGGTTCGTGAAGCGCTCGAAGCGCCGTCGAAAGTCTGCCTGGTCAAAATGCTCGATACGCTTGAAGTGCTCGCCGAGACCGATTTTCCCTGGCAACTTGGCGAGACGCACGCGCTAAGCCTGGAGGTTGTCGGGGCGACGTTGCGTGCGTGGGTTGATGGCGCGCTGTTGTTCACGGTGACGGATGCGCAACCTTTGACAAGTGGCGCTGTGGCTCTCATCTGTGAGGAAGGGCGCACTTCAACCAACGTCGTGCGTGTGCAATCTGTATAACGTGCTGCGTTTTCATTGGACAGGATCAACAGGATTTTCAGGACCAAACCTGACTTTATCCTGTGAATTTTGTAAGCCCTGTCAAAAATTCGGTTTTACGGGGCGCTGGCGCGGATGATCAGCTCGGGGTGCAGGACGATCTGTTGACACTCCGTGGTGCAGCCGTTGATCCGTTCCAACAGCAGATGCATCGCCTGAACGCCCATTTCGTAGCGCGAGACGTGGCACGTCGTCAGGGCAGGCGTGACCAGCGCGGCCATTGGAATATCGTCGAAGCCGGCGATAGCCAAATCGTCGGGGATGACAAGCGCCAGGTCGTGGCATGCCTGGAATGCGCCGATGGCGACCAGGTCGTTGTAACAAAAGAGTGCAGAAATTTCCGGGTGTTCGCCAAGCAGTGTATTCGCAACTTTGTGTCCTCCTTCTACGGTGGGAGGACATAACCGTATCCACTCTGGATTGTAGGCCACACCGTCCTCAGCCATAGCTGCGCGATACCCCTCCACACGTTTTTGTCCGCTGCGTGAGGCAGACGGCCCCGCCAAAAATCCGATGGCGCGATGTCCGGCGCTGAGGAGATGCCGGGTGATGGCTCGTCCACCTTGGGCGTCGTCGATGAGTACGCAGCCGAATTCATAGCCGTTTAGTTTCCGGTTGACGAGAACAACGCTGGCGTGCCGGCTCATTGACTTGTACAGTGTTTCGTCATCGAGGCGCGAGCTGCATAGCAACACGCCGTCGACGCGCTTCTCTTCGAGTGAACGCAATACCGCGATTTCGCGTTGTAACTCTTCGTCGGTATTGCACAGGAAGACATTGTAGCCGGCTGCATAAGCCTCATGTTCCGCCCCACGCGCCACTTCGGCAAAGAAGGGATTGGCAACATCAGGCACAACCAGCCCTATCGTGCTCGTGCGCTGGGTTGCCAGTCCACGGGCGATGCTGCTTGGGCGGTAGTCCATTTCTTCGGCGATGCGCAAAATCTCGGCGCGCGTCTCCGCTCTGATTTCACCCCGATTGTTCATCGCACGTGAGACAGTTTGGCGAGAAACTCCGGCGGCTTCGGCTACGTCCTGGATGGTAACCCTTTTGCTATTCACGATTCACCTGCTATAATAGAGATAACGTGAGCGGTAACGTGAGCGTTCACAGTCATAGTAACATAGTTTCTCCATAAGGTCAAGCACTGCGTACTCCACATAGTGCAGAACGCGCCAAATGCACAGTGGCAGTTTCTTTTGTATCTCTCTACGGTCTTGGTATGATCTGCGGTGAGAAGAGGGCGCTCACAAGTATTGGCTTGTGTTTGTGAAAAAAGTGTAACTAAGTGATTTATCTAAGTGAGGTCGAAATGACTACAATGGGGAAGGGATATGTTGATGGTACGATGACCGAAGCTGAAGTCCGCGAGATTGTGACAGAGGCATTCGCGGCGCATGATATGACCGGCAAGCGCGTGTTGTTCATCACGCCGGATGCCACACGTTCCGGGCCGATGGACGTGATGTTCCGCGTGTTCTACGATGTGTTGGGCGAGAAGGTCGCCGCGTTGGATTACCTTATCGCGCTCGGCACGCACATACCGATGGACGAGGCGGCGCTCAACAAGCTCTTCGGCTTGACGACGGCGGAACGCGCGGGCAAGTATGCGAAGGTCAGGATCTTCAACCACGAGTGGGAGAAGCCGGAGACGTTCAAACAGATCGGCGTGATTACGGCGGATGAGATCGCGGCCATCACCAGTGGTTTGATGTGCATGGACGTGCCCGTCACGATCAATAAGAAACTGTGGGAATACGATCAGGTCGTTATCTGCGGGCCGACGTTCCCGCACGAGGTGGTGGGCTTCTCCGGCGGGAACAAGTATTTCTTCCCCGGCGTCGCCGGGCCGGAAGTCATCAACTTCTCGCACTGGCTCGGCGCGGTCATCACCAGTTGGAAGGTCATCGGGACGAAATCCACACCGGTGCGCGCCGTGATCAATAAGGCGGCATCTTTTGTTGACGTTCCGAAACTTTGCTTTAGCATGGTAGTCAAAGGTCACCATGATCTGGTGGGACTGTATTTTGGGACGCCGGAAGAGGCTTACAGCGCGGCGGCGGACTTGTCGGCGCAGCATCACGTCATCTATGTGGAGAAACCGTTCAAGCGCGTGCTCTCAGTGATGCCGGAGCTGTACGACGATATTTGGACGGCGGCGAAGGGGATGTACAAGCTGGAACCGGCCATCGCCGACGGCGGCGAGGTCATCATCTACGCGCCGCACATTGATGAGATTTCGTACACACACGGTAAAGTGCTGGACGCAGTCGGCTATCACTGCCGCGACCACTTTCTCAAGCGGTGGGATGCTTTCAAGGATTATCCGTGGGGTGTGCTGGCGCATTCCACGCACGTCAGCGGAATGGGCGAGTACGACGCCGAGACAGGCATCGAGACGCGGCGCATCAAAGTGACACTGGCAACGGGTGTATCGAAAGAACGTTGTGAAAAAGTGAACCTGGGCTACCTTGATCCTACCAGTATCGATCTGGATGAGTGGAAGGGTCTCGAGGATGAAGGTATTTTGCTGGTCCCACGCGCGGGCGAAATGCTGTATCGTCTGAAAGAGGGGCATGGGTAGAAAACAATACCGTTTCCACGGCGACGTCAACCGTTTTGAAGTGGTTGCCGCGTTCATCTACGAGCGTTATGGGCGCAGCGTCCGGTATATCGCCGACGTCGCCGGAGGACGCGGGATGCTTTCGCGTATCCTCAAAAAGAAGTACAATTACGAGTGTGAGGTCGTTGATCCGCGTGGCTGGACGTTGAAGGGTGTGGAGAATCGTCAGGTTGAACTCGATCCATCGATTGCCGGTTACTACGATCTGATCGTGGGATTGCATCCCGACGAGGCGACGCGCGCCGTAGCTGAAGCTGCGCTCGTTCGCCCGGCGGTTATGATCCCATGCTGCAATTTCTGGTCCGAGGAGAAACTCGGGCGCGACGAGCTGGTTGAGGCGATTGAGGATTTCTACCGCCAGCATCACGTGCGTTTCGAGCGTGTTACGTTCGCGTTCAAAGGGCCGAAGAATATTGGCCTGGTGTCTGAGCCGCCAGGATGAAAACCATATCAACAAATTAAGCGTGCGAATCCATCCGCGTTCAGTATAACTCAAACACATAGGAGAAAATCATGGACAAAGTACGACTCGCTGTTATCGGTATTGGCAATATTGGCAATTTACACCTGGGCAACATCGAAAATCAGCCCAAGGTGCAGCTCACCGCCGTCTGCGACATTGTGCCCGAAAAGGCGGATGCAGCGGCGGCCAGGTATGGCGTCAAAGCCTACTACGATTCGGGCGCGCTGCTGGCCGACAAGGTCTGCGACGCGATCATTATCGGCACGCCACACTACGCACATACCACTATCGGCATCGCTGCGCTCGATGCGGGGCATCATGTGCTCGTCGAAAAGCCCATCTCCGTCCATAAAGCGGACTGTGAACGGCTCATCTCGGCGCACAAGCGTAATCCGACGATGGTTTTTGCGGCGATGTTCAACCAGCGCACCGATCCGTTCTACCAGAAGATTCGGGAGATGGTGCAATCCGGCGAGCTGGGCGAGCTGGTGCGCGTGAACTGGATCATCACCAACTGGTTCCGCACGCAAGCCTACTACGACTCCGGCGGCTGGCGAGCGACCTGGGGCGGTGAGGGCGGCGGCGTGCTGCTCAACCAGTGCCCGCACAACCTCGACCTGCTGCAATGGATCACGGGGATGCCGCAGAAGGTCCACGGTTTCTGCGAGATCGGCAAACGCCACACCATAGAAGTGGAGGACGAGGTCACGGCCTTTCTGGAATATCCCGGCGGGTGCACAGGTTTGTTCATCACCTCCACGGGAGAAGCGCCGGGCACCAACCGGCTGGAAATCGCTGCGGATAAGGGCAAACTGGTCTACGAAGGCGATCAGATCATCGTTACCCGCAACCTCGTCCCGGCGACGGAGTTCCTGCGCACGTCTGAGCAGTCCTTTGCGCGGCCTCCACACGAGGTCGAAACCTTTACCTTCGATAACCACGGCGGGCAGCACATGGAAATCCTCGAAAACTTCGCCGACGCGATTCTGACCGGTGCGCCGCTTATTGCGCCTGCCGAAGAGGGTATCCATTCCGTCGAATTGGCGAACGCGATGTTGTACTCGACGTTCATCGATCAACCGGTCCAGATCCCCCTAGACGGTGCAGCCTACGAAGCGAAACTTCAGAAACTCATCGCTACGTCGACTTTCCAAAAGGAAGTTAAGGAAAGCACGGTAGAAGATATGGGTAAGTCGTTCAATTAAAGCGGAGAAACCCATGGAAAAAGCAGACATCGGTATCGTCGGGCTAGGTGTGATGGGCCGGATGCTCGCGCTCAACATAGCGCGCAACGGCTATCGAGTAGCCGGATATGACCTGGATGCTGACAAGGTGATGAGCTTGAACGCGGCCGGTGATGGCAAGGCCGTGGGCTACCAGATTTTGGGCGATTTCTTTGGCCTGTTGGAACGTCCCCGCAAAATCCTGATGATGGTGCCGGCGGGCAAACCGGTGGATGCCGTCATTGCCGGGCTGCGGCCGGCGTTGGATCGTGGCGATCTCTTGATCGACGGTGGTAACTCGCATTTCCGCGATACGGAGCGGCGCGCCGCCACGCTGGAAGCCGATGGTATCCGCTATATCGGGACTGGCGTGAGCGGCGGCGAATACGGCGCGCTGTGGGGACCTTCGATCATGCCCGGCGGCGATCCGAGAGCCTGGTCGCTGATCCGTCCGATTTTTGAAGCCATCTCTGCTAAAGTCGCCGAGCCGGATGGGACGCTAAGCCCGTGTGTTGCCTACATCGGGTCGCAAGGCGCGGGACATTTTGTCAAGATGGTACACAATGGCATCGAATACGGGGATATGCAACTCATCGCCGAAACCTACGATGTGTTGCATCGTGGCCTGGGGCTATCTGCGCTACAGTTGCACGACATCTTCGCGCGTTGGAACGAGGGCGACCTGCAATCGTACCTGATCGAAATCACCCGCGACATTTTCGCCACGCTGGATGAGGAAACAGGCAAGCCGTTGGTGGACGTGATCCTCGATCAAGCAGAGCACAAAGGCACCGGCAAATGGACGTCGCAGAGCGCGCTTGACCTCGGAGCGGCAGCGCCGATGATCAGCGCGGCGGTGGAGGCGCGGATGCTATCGGCCTACAAAGACGAGCGTGTACGCGCGTCGAAATTCCTCACCGGACCGGCGCCGGCTTTCGACGGCGATGTGGATGCTTTTGTGGATACGATGGAACGGGCGATGTACGCCGCCAAGATTTGTTCGTATGCCCAGGGCTTCGGCGTGCTGCGCGCTGCCAGCGAGGAATACGAGTATGACCTGCATTATGGCGAAATCGCGAAAATCTGGCGCGGTGGATGCATCATCCGTGCGCAGTTTCTCAACAAAATCACCACGGCCTTCGCGCGCGACGCCAACTTATCGAATCTGCTGCTTGACGTTGACCTGGGCAAGGCCGTGGAGGCGCGCCAGGATGCGCTGCGCCAGGTGATCTGTTACGCAACCGTCAACGGTGTGCCTGTGCCGGCCTTCAGCTCCGCGCTGGCCTACTTCGACGCCTACCGCAGCGAGCGCCTGCCCGCCAACCTGCTCCAATCCCAGCGCGACTACTTTGGCGCGCACACCTACCGCCGCATCGACCGCGCAGGCACGTTCCATACGGATTGGGCGAAGATCGGGCAGTCAGCAGTCAGCAATCAGCAGTCAGCAGTCAGTAATCGGTAATTGGGGAGTGGGGATCGGTTGGCGCTGCCAAACACTAATTACCAGTTACTCATCACCAATCACCAAACAGGGAGGCTCTCAAATGACAGAAAAATGCGACATCGGCCTCATCGGCCTGGCCGTAATGGGGCAAAATCTGGTGTTGAATATGAGCGACCACGGCTTCAAGGTGGCCGTGTTCAACCGTACTGTGTCCAAAGTGGACGACTTCATCAACGGCAGCGCGGCGGGGCGCACGATCTACGGCGCGCACTCCATCGAGGAACTGGTGGGGATGTTGGCATCGCCGCGCCGGGTGATGTTGTTGGTCAAAGCCGGCAAGCCCGTAGATGACTTCATCGAGATGCTTATCCCGCTCCTCGACCCGGGCGATATCATCATTGACGGCGGCAACTCCAACTACAACGACACCATTCGCCGCACAAAATACGTGGAGTCGAAGGGCTTGCTCTACATCGGCACGGGCGTTTCCGGTGGCGAGGAGGGCGCACGGCACGGGCCTTCGATTATGCCGGGTGGATCGCCGGCCGCGTGGCCGCACGTCAAGCCGATCTTTCAGGCCGTTGCGGCGAAGGTGGAGGACGGTTCTCCATGCTGCGACTGGGTCGGCGAGAACGGCGCGGGCCACTACGTCAAGATGACGCACAACGGCATCGAGTACGGTGACATGCAGCTCATCTGCGAGGCTTACCAGTTGATGAAAGAGGGCCTGGGGATGAGCAATGAAGAAATGCATCAGGTCTTCGCCGAGTGGAACGAGGGCAAACTGGACTCGTACCTCATCGAAATCACCCGCGACATTCTGGCTTTCAAGGACGAAGACGGCAACTACGTCGTAGATCAAATTCTCGACACCGCCGGGCAGAAAGGTACCGGCAAGTGGACGGGCATCTCCGCGCTCGACATGGGCATCCCGTTGACGTTGATCGTTGAAGCGGTCTTCGCCCGTTGTCTTTCGGCGCTAATCGACGAACGCAAGGCGGCTGAGAAGGTGCTTTCTGGTCCGATGGCGACCTTCGATGGCGATAAGGCCGCATTTGTGCGGGACTTGCACGACGCACTATACGCTTCCAAAATTATGTCCTACACGCAGGGCTATATGCTGCTGCGGGCGGCAGCAGAGGAGTATGACTGGCATCTCAACTACGGCGGTATCGCTCTGATGTGGCGTGGTGGCTGCATCATCCGCTCCGTGTTCCTGGGCAAGATCAAGGAGGCGTTCGACAAGCATCCCGATCTCACCAACCTGCTGCTCGACGACTACTTCAAGGCCGAAGTCGAAGCGGCGCAGGCCGCGTGGCGGCGCGTCATTGCCAAAGCGGTTGAGCTGGGCATTCCCGTCCCGGCGATGTCGAGCGCGCTGGCCTTCTTCGACGGCTACCGGCGCGGGCGCTTGCCGCAAAACCTGCTCCAGGCGCAGCGCGACTACTTCGGCGCACACACCTACGAGCGCGTGGACAAGCCGCGCGGCGAATTCTTCCACACCGACTGGATCGGCTCCGGCGCGGCGGCGACGGCATCGACGTATACGGCATAGTGGCTCTCAGGTGCGACGCACTTCCCGGAGTGCGTCGCATTGGAGGTATAGATGGCGCAACCCAACTTCGTTCTCATCATGACCGACACGCAGGCAACGAACGTCATCGGCGCTTACGGGCATCCCGAATTGCGCACGCCCAACATCGACCGGCTGGCCGCGACGGGCATCAAGTTCGAGCAGGCGTATACGACGTGCCCGGTGTGTACGCCCGCCCGTGCCGGGTTGTTCACCGGCATCTACCCGCACACGGCCGGCGCGTGGACCAACAACGTGGCGCTGGGCGACAACATCAAGACGCTCGGCCAGCGCTTTAGCGACGCCGGATACGCCACCGCCTACGTAGGTAAATGGCACCTTGATGGGCACGATTACTTCGGTACGGGCGTCTGCCCCGACGGTTGGGATCCTGCGTACTGGTACGACGGCGCTAATTATCTGGCCGAACTCACCGAAGCAGAAATCACCTTATGGCGGAGCGGCCTTAGTTCGCTGGAAGCGTTGCGGCGCCACAACATCCAACCTGAATTCACATGGGCGCACCGCGTCAGCGACCGGGCCATCGGCTTTCTCAAGAAGCAAGAGGCAAGATGCAAGCAGAAGGAAGCCCAGGGCGAGTGTCAACAATCCAAAATCCAAAATCAAAAATCCAAAATCACATCCCCGTTTGTCCTGGTTGTCTCCTACGACGAGCCACATCACCCGTTCACGTGCCCGCCGGAGTACGCGGCGCAGTTCGCCGAGTACGACTATCCGCTTGGCCCGGCGGCCTTCGATACGCTGGAAGGTAAACCGGCGCATCAGCGAGAATGGGCGGCAGCCTCGAATGTGCCGCAGCGCGTGCGGGAGACCGGGCTGGCGCACCATCCGCTTTACTTTGGCTGCAACAGCTTCGTGGATGCCGAAATCGGGCGAGTGATCGACGCGGTGCGCGCGTATGCGCCGGAGAATACGTGGATCATCTTCACATCTGATCATGGCGAGATGATGGGTGCGCACCAACTTACGGGGAAGGGTCCGGCGATGTACGAGGAGATCACGCATATCCCGTTCATCATCGCGCCGCCGGACGGCGTGGAGGGTGGGGTGGTCAACCACACGCTAGTCAGTCACATCGACGTGCTGCCCACCATGCTCGAACTGGCCGGATTGGCTGTTCCGCCCATCCTGGAAGGCGACAGCCTCCTCCCTCAGTTGCGCGGCGTGGAAGATCCTGAGAAAGCGGTGTTCCTGGAATTCAACCGCTACGAGATTGAGCACGATTCGTGGGGCGGTTTCCAGCCGGTAAGAGGTGTGGTGAGTGGGCAGTATAAGTTAGTGATAAACTTGCACCACACGGATGAGTTGTACGATATGCACACAGACCCGGCGGAGGTTCATAACCGGATCGACGATCCGGCTTATGCGGCAGTCCGCGACACGCTGCACGACCGGTTGTTGGCGTGGATGTACACCAAGCGCGATCCCTTCCGGGGCGCGGTGTGGGAACGGCGTCTCTGGCGCAGCACGCGCCGGTTACACTGGCGGGGTGAATTCCGCCCGCGCCCGGCGGATGGCTACGCGCCGCAGGTGCGCGACTATGACACAGGACTGCCTACGCGCGGGGTCAGCGTGGAGTTTGGGTAATGTTTTGATCCTCGCTCTGCGCCGCCGGGACGGCGGCGCAGAGCTATCGTGATGGATAGTCTTTTCCTTTACATCCGTTCAATCCGTTGACGCTACAGGCAGAGTAAAGCTGAAGGTCGTCCCGGTTGGACCGGTATGTTCGACGGAAATGCGTTCGCCGTGCGCCTCGATTGCCAGTTTGCAGAAGGCCAACCCCAAGCCGTGACCGCGCGTTTTTCCACCGCCGCTTACAAATTTATCGAAGATGCGTTGTCGGATGGCTTCAGAGATGCCGGGGCCGCTGTCGCTGACGTCGATGCGAAGTTTGGTAGGGTCGTCTGCGTCGCGCCGGGCGCTCACCCGAATGACGCCATGTTCGGGCGTGAATTTGATGGCGTTGCCGATTAAATTCTCCAGCACGCGGGTGCTGAGGGCCGCATCGGCGTAGACGGGCGGCAGGTCGGCGATAGCGTCGCTCAATAACGTTTGGGCTTTCTTCTCTGCCAGCGGGGCGAGTGACGCGAGCATCTCGGCGACCTGGTCCTGTATCTGGAATGTTGTTGGGTGCAGGGTGAGTTTGCCGCTTTCCAGTTGGTTGACCTCCAGGATCGCATTGATGAACTTGAGCATCCTGTCAGCGTTGTTAAGCGCAATCCCGATGATGGTTTGCTGATCCTTATCCAAGTTCGTCGCTTCAAGTTCCAGAATTTGCAGGCCGGTGCGGATGGTCCCGAGCGGGTTGCGCAGATCGTGGACCAATGTATGGATCATCATGTCGCGGAGTCGTTCGGACTCACGTTGCCGGCTGACGTCGATGATGAATGCGACGGACAGCACGCCTTGCTGTGTTTCGATGAATCCCAGGCTGATCTCGGTTGGGAACACGCTGCCATCTTTGCGCCGCGCGTTGAGATTCAGACCGCTGCCCATTGGACGGATGTGTGGATCGCGCGTGTACCCAGCACACTGCTTCAGATGGATTTCGCGTGATTCCTCGGGAATCAAGAGGGTCAATGGTTGGTCAATGAGTTCGGTTGCAGTGTAGCCGAAGAGTTGTTGCGCGTTACGATTGATCAGGACTATGCATCCGTTAGCATCGACGGCAATAATGCCGATTGGGGCAGCTTCCAGTATGATGTGTGTGGTATCTTCATGGAATAACGCGACGGTGCACTCGTTAGCCATTTCCGAAGGGTATTCCGGTTCCATAGTTGACCACCTCATTGGGTTCAAGCCTGAGAAAACAAAGGTCGGGTAGCACGCATGGCTTGCTCAGCTTCGTAGATCTCGTCAGGTGGCAAGTCTTGCTTTCCGGCGGCTTGTTTGGCTAGGACGTCGCAGCGTTCGTTGTCGGGATGTCCGGCGTGACCTCGTACCCAAACAAAGGTAACATCGTGTTCTTCGAGTAGCGGCAGCAGTTGGAGCCACAGATCGACGTTGAGCGCCCGCTCGTCTTTGGTGCGCATCCAGCCTTTGGATTGCCAACGCTTCACCCAACCTTTGGTAATGGCGTCGACCAAGTATTGTGAGTCGCTGTATAGCGTGACCGTACACGGCTCGTTGAGCGCCCGCAGCGCCTCTATCGCAGCCAGAATTTCCATACGGTTGTTCGTCGTCCACCGGAACCCGCCGGAAAGCTCACGGACGTGCCCGCCATAACGCAGGACGACGCCATACCCTCCTGGTCCCGGATTGCCGATGGCGCTGCCGTCGGTGTAGATGGTGATATGTTTTCGTGTCATACGGGTATTATAGTCAAAAGTGGAAAGTTGAAAGCTGAATGTCGCTTGACGTTTGTGGCAGATTCATTATAGTGACGGGCGGAGGTTGTCTATAATGCGATGGAGCCATAGCTGGGGATTTTGTGTAGTGGGTGCAGTGCTGTTACTGAGTGCCTGTGCGCCGGTCACGGTGGGAGTCGAACCGACGGCAACTCCGTCATTGGCTATCCCGCACATGACAGTGGCGACGTTTACACCTGTACCTGCCGCCGGTCGCAGTGCGGAATTGTTGCTGGCCGCCTCACCTGCCGAGGCTGAGGTTGCAGTCGAGGGGGCGAGCGTGCAGACCGAAGCGCCTGCGTCACCCGATGCGCCTGTGGAGGTGTTGCCCTTCACCTATCATACCGTCGTGCCGGGCGATACCATCTTGGGCCTGGCGCTGAAATATGGCGTGCCGATTGCCGTTATCCAGTTGCAGAACGACCTGGGCAACTCGATCATGCTGCGCGTTGATCAGGTGTTGGAGATTCCACCGGCGGTGGGGTGGGAGGGAGCCTCACCGTTCTGGGCGGTTTACGAGGTGCAGAGTGGCGATGTGTTGAGCCGCATTGCCGCCAATTTCGGCTTCGACGTGACGACGCTGCAAAACGTCAACGGGCTGGCGGACGCGGATTTGCTCAGTATTGGGCAACCGTTGGTTCTGCCTCTGACCGGGCCGGCTGACATTGCTCTGGCGTCTAACAACACTCCGCCCACCGCAGTCCCTTTGCCTACCCCGACGCCCATCCCGCAGGCGGTGGCCGCGGCGGCGCCGGTTGCTCCGGCAGACCCGCCATCCGCTCCAACGGACGCGCCTGTTCCCACCGATGCGCCTGTCGTCGCCACGGTAGCGCCGCCGGTTCTTCCCGCTGACGTTGCCGGTTTCCCTGCCGAAATCTTCCGCCTCGTCAATGCGGAGCGCGCTGCCTTCGGATTGGCGCCGCTGGCGTGGAACGCGACCCTGGCCCGCGCCGCGCAGTTGCACGCCGATGATTGTTACGCGCGCGGCTGGTGTAGCCATACCGGCTCGGACGGTTCGACGATGAAGGAGCGCATCATCCGCCAGGGTTACGATCCGGTGCGCTGGTCCGAGTGTTGGGCGTGGTACGGTACGCCAGAAATGGCCGTAGCGATGTGGATGGACGAGGTCCCGCCGAACGATCCTCACCGCCGCACCATCCTCAGTACGTGGCTGGTTGAAGTGGGGGTGGGGGTGGTGCCTGCTCCCAACGGGCGCGGCTATTACTTCATCGCCGATTTCGGCACGCCGCGTTAGGAAAATAGGACACGGATGACACGGATTCAATGGATTTTTTGTGAGTTATCCCTGAAATCTGTGTTGATCCGTGTACCAAATTCTGACAAACTTTGCGCGATGCGTGTCTTTGATTAGTTTCCGTTGAGGATGCCGTAGCGCCGTTTGAGGAACTCGTCGGCGGGCTGTTTGAGCATCAGGTGTAGCAGCAGATCGCGGAAGGTCTTGACGAAGGGCAAGTCGTATGCATCCTCCAGCACCGGCATCAGGTACGATGCCGGGCGATAGCGCAGCACGCTTTCCTCAGACCCGAGCACCTGGCGCACCACTTCCGGGTTGGGTGGCGCGGGCAGATGCCCGAATTCCCCTCGCAGCAGCATCTTGAACTCGTTGGACACCATCTGGTACTTTCCCATCATCACGTTGAACGTGGCCTGCGATCCGACGATCTGGCTCGTGGGTGTGACCAGCGGCACGTAGCCCACGTCGGCGCGCACGTGCGGGATTTCCTGGGTGATGGCATCGAGCAGATCGAGTTTGCCCATCTGCTTCAACTGGTTCTGGAGGTTGGAGAGCATCCCGCCCGGAATTTGCGCTTTGAAGATCGTGTCGTCGTAGGCAGGGTAGTGTAGATCGCGCATCAAGTTTCGCATCAGCGTGAGCGCCGTTTCGATGTCGGCTTCGCTGCCGCGCTGGATGTGGGCGAGGATTTGCTGGACGATACTGCGGTCAACATCATCGTAGGCAACGGGACGGTAATACTTCCCGTAGAGCGGGATGGTGTGCCGCAATTCCTCGAAGATCTCGAAGAGCACGTGCTGGATACGCAGGATGAGCGCTTTGTCCAGCCCGTGCTCGACGCCCATCTCCTCGGCGAAGACGATGAGCAGCTCGACCGGCGGGTGCGAGGGTCCGCCGGCGAAGGGTGTGATGGCAGTGTCGAGAGCGTCGATGCCGGCGTACATCGCAATGACGGCGTTGAGCGTGGCGACGCCGGTGGTGGTGTGGCTGTGGAATGTGATGGGGATGCGCAGGTGGCGTTTGAGTTCGTCGAAGAATTCGAACGCCTCGGTGGGATAAAGTAGCCCGGCCATGTCCTTGATGGCGATCCGGTCTGCTCCCTCCTGCTCAAGCGTGCGCGCCAGATGCACGAAGTACTCTGTCGTGTGGACGGGACTGGTGGTGTACGAGAGCGCGGCCTCAGCTTTACCGCCGTAGGCCTTTGTGGCCAGGAGTGCCAATTGCAGATTACGCCAATCGTTGAGGGCGTCGAAGATGCGCACGATGCCCACGCCGGAGCGCACTGCCTCCTGGATGACGGCGATGACCAGATCGTCGGGGAAAGGTTGGTAGGCGAAGAGGTTTTGCCCGCGCAACAGCGCGCGCGTTTTGTGGGCGGTCCCAAGCGCGGCGTAGAAGCGATCCAGGCGTTCCCACGGATCCTCATCGAGGAAGCGGACGCAGCTATCGAGCGTCGCGCCGCCCCACAGTTCGAACGCGATGTAGCCCGCGTCATTGAGCATGGGCAGCACACGCAGCGCCTGCCTGGTGGTCATCCGCGTCGCGGCGAGGCTCTGCTGCCCGTCGCGCAGAGTCAGGTCAACGAAATCTACACGGTTTGTCACAACGGTTTGCTCCTTTGAGTCGTCGAGTCGTCGCTAGTCGGGTCGTCGTTGGACGAATCGTCTTGGATATGGGTAGTGTACTTAAATCTACGTGCTGTGACAATGGCAATATTCATCTTTGTGCTACGCCATTCAACACCTAAAATACGACCACAGTGGCACAGCGGACGCGGCGTCGATATTGCAAAAGTCTTGGCAGTTTCTATGTCTTAGTGATGCAAAGTTATCGTCCTTGAATCGCGCGTTTGCACATTCGGTAAATTGCATTAAAGTTTGGTTGTTTTTCTGGTTACTGATTCGCCGATTCTTGATTCGCTGATTCTATACTCTACAGGGAGCACAATGCAGCTTTATCTCATTCGACACGGACAATCTGAGAACAATCACTTGTGGGCCAACACGGGATCGAACGAGGGACGCCACGAGGACCCCGAATTGACGGCTGTAGGGCGGCAGCAGGCCGCGCTGGTGGCAGGGTTTTTGCTGCGGGGTGATCCGGCGTGGGCCGACAAGGCGTTCGATCCGCAGAACGTTGCCGGATTCGGTATCACTCACGTCTATTGCAGCTTGATGGTGCGCGCCGTCGCTACCGGTGCGGTCATTGCCGGGGCGCTTGGCCTGCCGGTCATGGGCTTACGGAGCGCGCACGAGACCGGCGGCATCTACCAAATTGATCCCGAAACCGGTGAACCGGTCGGGTTGCCCGGCAGGACGCGGAGCTACTTCGAACTGCATTACCCGACGCTGCGTCTGCCGGAATCACTGGATGAAAATGGCTGGTGGAATCGCCCCCGCGAGGAGGATGACGAGATTCTGCCACGTGCACAGCGAGTTCTCGGTATGCTCTTGACACAGCACGGCAACACCGATGATCACGTTGCACTGGTGACGCACGGCGGTTTCTACAACTACCTCGTGTCAGCGCTGCTGGGCATCCCTGCCGAACGCCGGTGCTGGTTTGGATTAAACAATGCCGGTATCACTCGCATCGATTTTGCCCCAGACCGGATCAGGCTTGTTTACATGAACCGCGTAGATTTTTTGCCTGTGACCCTTATCACCTAGAGGCAGGAGGCAAAATGCAGGATGCATATCCATCTCATTTCTCATTTCTCATTTCTAATTTCCCAGGAGAACCATGACAACGACTGAAACGACTCTCGATCCATCCCTTGCTTCCGCAAACCGGACGCGACTATACGTGACCATCGGCTACTGCGCAGCCTTTATTGCCTTGGGGCTGGCGACCGCTGCGCTGGGGCCGACGCTTCCCGACCTGGCGAATAATACGCGGGCCACGCTGTCCCAGATCAGCTATGGGTTCACCGCGACCGCGCTAGGCTACTTGCTTGGCTCGTTCCTCGGCGGGCGCTTGTATGATCGCCGGCCTGGCAATCCGCTGATGGGGACGATGCTGCTGCTGATTGCCCTGAGTATGGCGCTCATTCCCCTGATCCGTGAGCTGTGGGTGTTGATCGGACTGCTGTTGTTGTTGGGTATGTTCGAAGGGGCGCTGGACGTGGGGGGGAATACGCTGCTGGTCTGGCTGCACGGTGAGAAGGTCGGTCCCTATATGAACGCACTGCATTTCTTCTTTGGCGTTGGCGCCTTTCTGTCGCCGGTCGTCGTCGCGCGCACGCTGGCTGCCAGCGGCGGCATCACCTGGGCCTACTGGACTCTCGCCTTGTTGATCGTCCCCGTCGCGGTGGCGGTGCTGCGATTGCCTAGCCCTTCTTCATCCGCAGCGACATCGGCAGCACCAGATGCGCCGCCGGCGATCACGGCGCGTCGCACTTCCGCTTTGTTGGTGACGCTGATTGCCATCTTTTTCTTCCTGTACGTAGGATCGGAGACCAGCTTCGGCGGGTGGATTGCGACCTACGCCAGAGCATCCGGTCTGGGCGACGCGGCGACCGCAGCCTACCTGACCTCGGTGTTTTGGGGCGCGTTGACGCTGGGAAGGCTGCTCTCGATCCCGTTGGCGGCGCGGTTGCGCCCGCGCACGCTGTTGTTGGGCGACCTGTTGGGCTGCTTGCTCAGCGTGCTCGTCGTCATCGCGTGGCCCGGCAACCCGACGGCGCTGTGGATCGGCACGTTCGGCGCGGGATTTTCGATGGCGTCCATCTTCCCGACGATGATCTCCTTCGCCGGACGCCACATGACGACCACCGGTAAAACCACCGCCTGGTTTTTCGTCGGTGGGAGCAGCGGCGGGATGCTACTCCCTTGGTTGATCGGGCAGTGGTTCGAGTCTACCGGTCCGCGGGTGACGGTGTTCATAGTTCTGGCAAGCCTGCTACTCAATTTGATGATGTTTGGCGTGATCATTCGCTTTGTGCGCAAGCCTGGAACAACGCACTGAGTATGTGGCTACAAAAGTTAAGGAGGTGCCATGGCGCAATTAATTACCACGCTTGGCCCGAAATGGGTCGATCAATTAGGGATGATTCTACCCCACGAGCACATCTTCGTTGATGTGCGCCCGCCGGAGCAAGTGGTAGATGTGAAGGTTGATGCTACCGGCGTAATCGCGTTGATGGCCCCGGAGATCGAGAAAGCGCGCGCGGCAGGCGTGACGGCGCTTGTGGAGTGCAGTCCCGTCGGGGTGGGGCGACGCGTCGATCTGGTGCGGGCGGTTGCGGAAGCCACGGATTTCCCCATCGTCGCGCCGACCGGCATCTACCGCGAGCCGTGGATTCCTGCCTGGGCGCATGCTGCCGGCGAGGAAGAGCTACGCGATTGGATGCTGGCGGAGTTGCAGGATGAGATCGAGGATACAGGCGTGCGGGCGGCGTGGATCAAGCTCAGCGCGGGCGACGACGGCATCACCGACTGCGAGGCGAAGATTCTCCGTGCGGCAGCGGCGGCCGGCGCCGCGACCAACGCCATCATCGGCAGCCATACCATCCGAGGCCGCGTCGTGCGCGACCAGCTCGCCATCATCGAGGCTGCCGGATACACCCCGGAACGGTTCATCTGGATTCACACGCAGGCCGAGCCGGACTTCGATCTGCACCTGGAGATGGCGCGGCGCGGCGTCTGGCTGGAGTACGACGGCATCGGGGATCCGGCTGAAGACGACATCTACATCGAGCGCCTCCTGCGCGTGCTGGACGCCGGGTTTGGACACAAGCTAATGCTCAGCCATGACCGGGGTTGGTACGACCCGGCGCAGCCCGGCGGTGGGACGCCGCGCCCGTTCACCTACATCAGCGAGCATTTTCTGCCCAAACTGCGCGCGCGCGGCGTAGACGAGGCGACGATCCGCCAACTCACGTGGACGAACCCTTTCGTCGCCTTTGCGCGGTAGCGATTAGCCGTCAGCCATCAGCCGACAGCTATCAGTTTCGCGGGGTGTAACCGAACTATGGCGCTACTCCGACTAACGACTATGGGACTATCAAACTTTGTTAAGGAGGTTTATGATGATCGCAAAAGCACCTTTTGGCCGGACTGGACATGAGAGCACCCGGACATTATTCGGGGCGGCGGCGCTTGGCCGGGTGACACAGGCCGAAGCGGATCAGACATTGGAATTGCTGTTGGAGTACGGCATCAATCACATCGACACGGCGGCGTCGTATGGGGAGGCGGAATTGCGCATCGGCCCATGGATGCCGGCACACCGTAAAGACTTCTTCCTGGCGACGAAGACGGAAAAGCGCACGTATCAGGAGGCGCTGGACGAACTCCAACGCTCATTAGAGCGGATGCGCGTCGATTCTGTCGATCTCTGGCAGATGCACATTCTGGTGGATCCGGAGCAATGGGAAGTGGCGATGGGGCCGGGCGGCGCGTTGGAGGCCTTTGTCGAGGCGCGCGCGCAAGGCTTGGTGCGCTTCCTCGGCGTCACCGGCCACGGCCTCAACGTCGTCAAGATGCACATGCGCAGCCTGGAACGTTTCGATTTCGATTCCGTTCTGTTGCCCTGGAACTACCCGATGAAGCAAAATCCACAGTACGCGGCGGATTTCGACGCGCTTGTGACGATGTGCCGCGAGCGCAATGTAGCCGTACAGATCATCAAATCGTTGTGCCGCCGTCCCTGGGGCGACCGTCCACGCACACGGGCGACCTGGTACGAAACGCTGGAGGAGCAAGACGCCGTCGACAAGGCTACACATTGGGTGCTCGGCCATCCCGGCTTGTTTCTGAACACCGCGGGTGACATCTACGTGTTGCCGAAAGTCTTGGATGCCGCCAGCCGCTTTGCCCGGCGTCCCACCGACGCGGAAATGGAAGCATTGGTCATCGCGCAGGAGATGGAACCGCTGTTTGTGTAAAAATATGGTATGATTGGCGGCAATGCACATCGAACTAACACTTGACTACGATCTTCTTGCGGACGCCTTACACCGCGATTATGGCTTGTCTGTCGAGCACTTGATCTTCGTGCCCAAAGGTCAGGTGGCATATAGCTATATCGTGACGTGTACGGATGGCGCCCGGTACTACCTGAAGGTGTTGGATGATAGTCGCTTGGCGTGCATCAGCGCCGGCCGGTTCGACTTCTATCTTCCACTCACCGACAGACTGTACACGGAGGGCGTATTCCGTTACCTGTCGCACCCTGTCAGAACACTCACTGGCGCGCTTTATACGGCTTTTGATGCTCGTCCCTTGATCCTGTTCAACTTCATCGAAGGGGAGAATCCAGATGAAGCCGCGCTACACACGCCTGCTGTCTGGCGTCAATTGGCACGACACATGGCGACCATCCACAACAGCGCATCATCTCTTACGCTTGACTGCCCTTACGTCGAGACTTTCGTGATCCCGTTTGAGGCTGCGTTGTGTGATGGGTTGCGCGCATTGCCATCTATTACCGCAGGCGACGGCGAAGGGCGGCTGGCACTGCGCGATTTACTTTTGCCGCATCAGGGCACGATCCTGGGCTATCTGGAACAGGTGCATAGGTTAGCCGACCGGGCGCGCCACCTGAATCCATCGCTCGTCTTGTGCCATACCGACATTCACAGCCTGAATTTACTGCTCAACTCAGCCGGTGACCTGTATATCCTGGACTGGGAAGGCGCGATGTTGGCCCCTCGTGAGCACGATCTGTTTATGTTTACCGGCGACCATTTCCCGGCGTTTCTGTCTGAATACCGGCGTTGGGCCGGTCAACCGCCTTTGCACGCCGATTTGTTCGCCTTCTACTTCTACCGTCGCAATCTCGAAGACCTGACCGATTGGCTAGTCCGCATCCTCTACGAAAACACCGATGAAGTGCAGAACAGCCTTGATCTGGATGGAATCAGGGAAGACTGTATCTCGGTATGGCCGTATTTCGAAATGGGCATCGAGCGTGTGCGAGAGCAGTTGCGTGATACGTGATACGTGGTGCGTAATGTGTACACTTGACACTTTACCCGTTGCGCGTCACGCATTACACTTTATACGCAAGTTGTGGTTATTCATAAGATCAAAGGAGCTAAAGCAATGAGTATTCGCGTTACTGTTTGGAATGAGTTCCGTCACGAGAAGACCCATCAGGCCGTCATGGACGTATATCCTGATGGGATTCACCAGGCCATCGCCGATTTCTTGAAGGAAGCAGGATACGAGGTAGGGACGGCTACCCTGGATGAGCCGGAGCACGGTCTGACCGACGAGGTGCTGGCGAACACCGACGTCCTCATCTGGTGGGGTCACATGGCGCACGGCGAGGTCAAGGATGAAATCGTGGATAAGGTACAGCAGCGCATCCTCAACGGGATGGGCTTGATCGTTCTGCACTCCGGCCACTTCTCCAAGATTTTCCGCCGGATGATGGGCACCAACTGCTCGCTCAAGTGGCGCGAGGTCGGCGAGCGCCATCGCTTGTGGGTGACGTCTCCCGGTCATCCCATCGTCGAGGGCCTAGGCGAGTACTTCGAGATCCCCCACACCGAGATGTACGGCGAATTCTTCGACATCCCGCAGCCCGATGAACTGATCTTCATCAGTTGGTTCCAGGGCGGCGAAGTCTTCCGCAGCGGCTGCTGCTGGCATCGCGGGCGCGGCAAAGTCTTCTACTTCCAGCCCGGCCACGAGACGTTCCCCATCTACTACCAGAAGGAGGTCCAGCAGGTCGTCACCAACGCTGTGCGCTGGTGCGCTCCCGTCGATGTCGTCGGCTTCCGCGATATGGCGAAGGCCCCGCATCATCCTCAGGCGCTCGAAAAGTTCGAGATTGAAGCATAGGCTAATCAGGGATTCGTAATTAGGGATTGGGTCTGCCCAATCCCTAATCCCTTGTTACCGATTACTGATTTTCTTAAAGGAGTTGAAGTCTATGTCTAACACTGTGGATACACTGCGCGTAGGCATCGTCGGTCTGGGCATTGGACGGCATCACCTGCGCGCTTACCAGCAGATTCCCGGCGTCGAAATCGTCGCCGTGGCGGATACCGACCCGCAACGGCTCGAAGAATTCGGTGCAGCGAACAACATTCCCAATTTGTATACGGACTACAAACCGCTTGTGGCCCGCGATGACCTGGACATCGTCAACGTCTGCACGCCCAACTTTTTGCACGCGCCCGTCGCCATCGCGGCGATGGAGAGTAGAAAGCACGTGCTTTGCGAGAAGCCGCTCGCCAGCACGCTCCCCGACGCCGAAGCGATGGTCGCCACGGCGGCGCGCACCGGGCGGGCGCTCGATGTCACCTTCAACCACCGCCAGCGCGCCGACGTGCAGGCGCTTAAAGCCTACATCGACCAAGGCGGTCTGGGTAAGGTTTATCACGCAAAGGCCTGGTGGCTGCGGCGCAATGGCATCCCTGGCCTGGGCAGTTGGTTCACCAAGAAAGCCATGGCCGGTGGCGGCCCGCTCATCGACCTGGGCGTGCACATGCTCGATATGGCGCTCTACCTGTTGGGCGAACCGCAGGCGTTGTCCGTCAGTGGCGCGGTCTATGCCGAACTCGGCCCGCGCGGGCGCGGTGGCAGCGGGATGCAGAAGCAGTTGGTCGGCAGCGGCTACGAGGTCGAAGACCTGGCAAGCGCCTTCATCCGTCTGGAAGGGAACGCGGCGCTGCTCCTGGAGACGAGCTGGGCTACCTACCGCGCCAACAACGACGAATTCGGCGTGACACTCTACGGCACCGAGGGGGGCGCAGAGATTCGCGTCGTCAACTACGTGCAGGGCGACACGCTGATGTTCTACACCGACGTCGCGGGCATCCCTAGCGACATCCAGCCGCACCTGGGCAAGGGCGAAGGCCACCTGGCCTCCATCCGTCGCTTTGTGGACGTGCTACGCAGCGGCGACTGGCGCAGCCTCGACGGGTGCGAGGGTTTGGTCCGCACGCGCATCATCGACGCTTGCTACCGCTCGGCGGCGGAGGGGCGCGAAATCATTTTGTAACCAGGGATTAGGAATCAGGGATTTGGTTTGTCCCGGATTCGCAGTTCCTAATCCCTAGTCCCCGATTACTGGTTACCAATCACAAGGAGAAAACATGACATCACCAATCGGTTTACAACTTTATTCCGTGCGTGAATACGCACAAGAGCACGGTTTCGAGGCTGCCGTCCGCAAGGTCGCGGCGATGGGTTACGTGGGCGTGGAACCGGCCGGTTTCCCCGGGACGTCGGCTGAAGCGGCGGGGAAGCTTTTCAAGGAACTGGGGTTGGTCGCGCCGAGCGCGCACACCGGCCTGCCCCTGGGCGATACGAAGAACGAGGTTTTAGACGGGATGCGCGCCATTGACTGCCCGCGCATCATCACCGGCAAAGGCCCTGCGGATTTCGAGACGATGGAGAAGATCAAGGCCACCTGTGACGTTTTCAATCAGGCCAACCAGGTCGCGCGGGAAAACGGCATGGCGTTCGGCATCCATAACCACTGGTGGGAGTACATCCAGGTCGAAGGGCGCTACGTGTATCACGTGATGCTGGAACTACTCGATCCCGCGATATTCTTCGAGCTAGACACTTACTGGATCAAGACAGCGGGCGTCGATCCGGCGCAGGTGGCGCGGGAAATGGGCGCGCGCGCGCCGTTCCTGCACATCAAGGATGGCCCATGCGTCAAGGGCGAGCCGATGACGGCGGTGGGCGACGGCGTCGTGGACGTCCCCGCCATTGTCGAAGCCGGCAAACCGCATACCGAATGGCTCGTCGTCGAACTCGACCGTTGCGCCACCGATATGATGGAGGCTGTGGCGAAGAGCTATAGCTATCTTGTGGGCAATGGGTTAGCGCGGGGGAACAGGTAGACGCTAGACGGTAGACAGTAGACGGGGGATGATCGGCAGTCGAAGGCTGCCCTTGTCTCCCGTTTTTTGGTTGTGTAGTAGCGACTTCAGTCGCATTTTTCTGCCTGAACAATTCGGCACATGGGATGAGTTGAAAATTGCGGCCCATGATGCTGTGCTATGCCATTTCGAGGATGAAGTCCGTCCATCTTTGTTACGTTTACACGCAATACGTCAAGAAGTGGTACTGGTATGAGATTGCCGCGCGACCTGGATGGCGAACAGTTAGCGCGTCTTTTGCGGCGCTATGGTTATGTTGGATCGGGATGTGTTGTTGGTCTCTCTGTTAAGTAAGTAACTTTGCTGGTGTCCGTAAAAGAAAGCTGGTAGATCGGTCTAGCCGATCTACCAGCTTTTTGGTTATGAAATTACCTTACACTGCCCTGTTACGGCGCCGTGTAGGCGCGCATCACCAGCGGCAGGAAGATATAGGTGCGGGCGAGCGGAATCGTCGCGGGCGCAATGCTATACCATACATCATCCTGATCGCGCAGTTCTATCTGGTTAACGATCTCGTTCCCAGCTGGCAGTGAATCATCCACCATTACTGCAAACCGGATGATACCCGGCATGTTGATGGTGAAGGAGCCGCCGTCGGGTGTGCTGGGGAAGTTGTCCGTCACAGCCGTGAGCACACCGCCGGTAATGGTAATCATTGTGCTGTCCGGAAAGCCGTTGTGATACAGGCTGCCGGGGACGTAGGTGACACCAACCGGTAGTGTATCGGTGAGCCAGAAGGCGGCACCTTCCTCACTTGTATTGATGAGAGTGATGGTGTAGGTAAGAATCTCACCGGCCGAGGCTACCCCATCTCCATCGGCATCAACCACTTCCTTTGTAGATTCAGAGAGGTTGGAGGCTGTGAACCGCAACCGCCCTTCGACCATCGGAGCAATGGGTGCAGTCTGCGCTTCGACGTAATCGATGACCGAGTCACGCACGTAGTACTGCGTGTCTGCGACGATCTGATCCAACGGCCAGATGGTGATGCCATCGTCGTTGAAGTTACAGGAACCGGCGGCGATGTAGTTGACGGTGGAAACCCGGTAGGTGTGAGCAGCATCGAAGACAACCGGCGTGCCATCGTTGTAGAATAGGGAGATGACGTTGTTACCATCTGGGAGTACGGTGGAACCATAATCAGTATAGTTGATCATGCCCCCCATACTGATGTCGAGCATACACGTGGTGTAGCGTGAGAGTCCACCGTAGGGTGGGGTCATGCTTGCACCGTACTTGTAGTACCAGTAGTTGCGATAGCCGCGCTCCAGGATCATCTTGAGTTGCTCGCCGGTCAACTCGAACGCCACCAACGAGTTCTCGTAGGGCATCAAGTTGAACATGTCGCCCTTGGTGATGGTGACGGGGTTGGTTGCGCTGGCAGCGTCGGCGACTTTGCGGTTCGCCATCGCGCCGGAGAGGTGGAAGTCCACTTCAACCCCTTCTTGTTCCAAGGCCCAGACCGCCGCATCGACCTGCAAGTTGGCCGCGTTGGTCTCCTCGGTGTAAGCCGTCAGCGCGTCGAGCGGAACGATCGTCTGGCCGATTGGGGTGGCGTTGTATTCGTCGATCTCGGCCAGGAACGGGTCGAGGTAGGCTTGCAGATCGGCTTCGGCGGGGGTACTGGTGCTGGTGGGGATGAGGTAGCCGCTGCGATAGGCGATCTCATAGCCATCGGTGATGTTGCCTGTAAAGCCAATGTTGACCACACCCAGGTTACCGGCGTAGCGGTAGGCGTGCGCGACAAGTGTGCCTTCGGGGTTGACAGTAGAAGTGATCATGACGGCCGGGTTGAGCCGGGTATGGCTATGCCCGCCGACGATCACGTCAATCCCGGCGACAGCTTCGGCAACCCGTCGATCGCTGTCTTCCTCGCCGCCATACGGCTCGTAGCCGATGTGCGTGAGGGCGACAAAGAGGTCGGGGTTCTCCGCGTTGATGATTGTCGGAACATCTGAGATAGCGGTCACGGTCGCGGGATGGAAGGTGAGGCCTGGGATGTTGGTGGGCAACTCGTAGCGCGGCACGCGCGGGTTGGTGAGACCGTAGATGACGATGTCCAGACCATCCACGGTCATCGTGATGTAGTCGTGCAGATCAATTTGATCCAGACCGTAGCTGCCGTCATCGTCCAGGTTGGCGCTACCCAAAAGCGGGAAGTTCACCTGGCTCAACATCGTTTGGAACGTCGTCGGTCCGAAGTTGAACTCGTGGTTGCCGATGGTCATCGCATCGTAGCCCATCAAGTTCATCCCACCGGCGATGGGGTTGTCAGGACGATCCTTGAAGAAGTAGGCGAAGGCATTGCCCTGGAAGGTGTCCCCCGCGTCCAGCAGGATGGCATTGGGGTTGATGGCTCGCTGTTGCTCGATTAGCGTCGCGATGCGCGCCATGCCGCCGCCGTAGGTGTCGGCCGGCCAACTGCCGTGGGTGTCGTTCGTGTGCAGGATGGTGATGACCTTGTCGGCTTTGGGGTACGAAACGATACGCCCTTCGATCTGCGGCGTGACGGGGGAGAATGCCTTAAAGTAGTCGGCTAACGCTTCATCCAACGCCGGTCCGAAGTCGTAAGGGTTGATGGCGTAGTCGCGGAATACGGTGTAGTTGTCGCCGCCCTTGCGCATAAAGTCGTTTGTCACGACCTTATAAACGTGATTCGGGTCGAGCGGCTCATAAGCCGTGCCGTTCCAAACATCCACATTTGTAACGCGAGACCCAACGGGTTTGGCGGGGTCAAAGTAGTACTTGATGCCCGCCACTTGCGCGAAACCGCCGTTGGCGCTTGGATAGCGGCTCAAGCCATTCTCCAGCGCCATAATGACATGCGTACCGGTCAACTCGAACGTGGCGATGGCGTTGCCAAAGGGCAGCGTTTCCAGGACATCGCCCATCGTTACCGGCCCGGCCATAATTGGCGCGCGCAGGCCGCCGCCGTTCTGGAAGGCGATTTGATAGCCTCCGCCAGGATTGGCCTCATTGGCTTTCCACAGCATCGCGTCGGCGACCAAATTACCCATAAGACATTCGCCCAGGCGGCAGATTTGCGCACCGCCTACCAGAATGGGGAGATCGACGGTGGTTGTGCCGACCTCGGTGTTAATCAGCTCTTCGAGCGCCGGACGATACTTGTCCAGAATCGTTTCCATCGCCGCCGACTTCGCGGTGTCGCGGTCGAGGTAGATGGGATTGCCACCGAATTCAGTGACAATTCCGGTAGCATCGAAACCGACGTCCAACCGGCCCAGGAACGTTCCCCATTGGAACGCCGTTACGACGAGCACCGGTTCTGAGTCTAGGCTCGGTACGACGGTAGGATAGGGGCCGGCGGGTGCCAGAGCACTGTACTGCGGGTACTGAGGGTCGTAGAAATAGATCGGTGCAGTGGGTGTGTAGATAAAGGTGTGACTGTGCCCACCAATGATCACATCTACGTCGGAAACGGCGGCCGCCAGGGCCAGGTCTTCCTCGTACCCCATATGGCTCAACACGACGATTTTGTCAATACCCATCCCGGTCAGTGTGTCCGCAGCGGCTTGTACGCTGGTCACGGGATCATCGAAGACAACATTGGGACCAGGGCTGGAGATATTCTCTGCTTCCGGCGTGGTCACGCCAACGATGCCGATGTCCTCACCGCCCTTGTTGACAACTGCGTAGGGGGCGATTTTCCCATCTAGCAGTGGTTCGGCGCTAACGTCGACGTTGGCGCTGACGATCGGGAAATTAGCGCCGTCAGCCAGACGCGCCAGTTCTGCCGGGCCATCGTCGAACTCGTGATTGCCAATGGTCATCGCATCGTAGCCCATGGCGTTCATCGTGTCCGTGATGACGTCAGCCTTGAAGAGGCTATAGAAAAGCGTACCCTGGAACTGATCGCCAGCGTCGACCAAGAGTACATTGGTCTCTGCTGCGCGAATCTCTTCCACCAGGGTCTGCAGCCGCGAGGAACCGGCGATGCACAGTCCCGCCGTTTCGTCGGCTTCCGAGCAACGTGCTCCGTTACGGTTGTATTGATCCACACGTCCGTGGAAGTCGTTGGTGTGTAGGATGGTCAGATCGAAATCTGCGCCGGGCGCGGCGACTTCGGCCTCAACCGCCTGTATCTGCGGTGCGGCGGCCATTGCCGGGGTGATGGTGACGCTTAACAGCACCAACACCGAAATCCAAAAACGTACTAGCTTACTCATGAGTTGTCCTCCTCATATCGATATGAAATATTTGAAACGGTCTAGTCATGTGTACGTAAATCAGTGCGCTGATTTTTGGGCATCACCTCCTTTGGTGGATAGTGGTATAGACTGTATGCTAATTCTACTGGCTATCCGTATCAATAAACTACATCGACCTGCCGCCTGGTCTGCGCCGATTCGGCAATCGCGGCGCACACGCAGTCGGCGCGGTAGCCGTCTTCGAAGGTCGCGCCGTAGGGGGCGACGTCCTTGTCGTTCACGATGCAGTCGAGGAAGTGCGTCAGTTCGTGAACGAAGCTGTGTTCCCAGCCGATCATATGTCCCTGCGGCCACCAGTTCGACCACCAGGGATGGTACGGCTCGCTGACCAGGACGTTGGTGAACCCTTGCGTTTCTTTGCGGCCTTCGCCCACCCAGTAAACCTCTAGCTCGTTCAGACGCTCTAGATTGAAAACAAGGCTCCCTTTCTCGCCGTTGATCTCGAGGACCTCGTGATTTTTGCGCCCGGCGGCGAAGCGTGTGGCCTCCAGCGTGCCGATCGCGCCGTTGGCAAAACCGACGGTTGCCACGAAGGCGTCATCGACATCGACTTTTGCCATCGAGCCGTCGTCCAGTGGGCGCTCCGGGATGAACGTGCGCGTCATCGCGCCGACGCTTTCGATCTCGCCCACCAGGAAGCGGCCCAGGTCGATGATGTGCGCGCCCAGGTCGCCGAGGGCGCCTGCGCCGGCCTCCGCCTTGTTCAGCCGCCAGATCATCGGCGTGCCGTAGTGCGGCATGATCCACTCTTGCAGGTAAATGGCGCGGTAGTGGTAGATGCGGCCCAACGCGCCGCTCTCGATCAACTCCCGCGCCTGGCGGATGGCAGGGACGAAGCGGTAGTTGAAGGCGACCATGTGTTTGACGCCGGCCTTCTGCACCGCCTCCCACATCGCCTTGGACTCCTCCGGGTTGCGACCCAACGGTTTTTCGCAGAAGACGTGCTTGCCCGCCTGCGCCGCTGCGATGCTCGGTTCGGCGTGCAGGGCGTTTGGCCCGCCGTTGTCGAAAAGTTGCACGCGCTCATCCTTGAGCATCTCCCGCCAATCGGTGTAGTACTTCGCGTAACCATACCGCTTGGCCGCTTCGGCGACCGCCTCTTCGTTGCGCCCGCACACCGCTGCCAGAACCGGCACAGCCGGCGGCGGATACATCATATACGGAATCTTCTTGTACGCATTGCTGTGGGCTTTGCCCATAAACGCATAGCCCAACATCCCGACGCCAACCTGCGGGGCCTCCCCCTCGGCTTTCGCGCCGGCCATTGTTGTGAAACCACCACTGTCGCTCATACTAGCCTCCTACTCGCTCCCAAACGCCGCGTCGAACGCCACCGCCGACGGCGCAAAGTCCTGCTTGCGGATCATCGCCAGCGATTCCTGCGCGCCGTATTCGCGGTCCATGCCGCTGTCTTCCCACTCGATGGAGAGTGGGCCTTGATAGCCGATGCGGTTGAGCGCGCGGATGATCGGATCCCAGCGCACGTCCCCGTGGCCCGGCGAGACGAAGTCCCACCCGCGCCGCTTGTCGCCGAAGTCCAGGTGTGAGGAAAGGATGCTGCTCCGCCCATCCAGGTGCAGCCGCGAGTCCTTCACGTGCACGTGGACGATGCGCTCCGGGAAGGCGTAGATCAACTCCGGCGGATCGATGAACTGGTGGATCAGGTGGCTCGGGTCGAAGTTGATGCCGAAGGCCGGATGGCCGTTCACCGCTTTGAGCGCCCGCTCGTAGGTGACGAGGTCGTAGGCGATCTCCGTCGGGTGCACTTCCAGCCCAAACTTGACGCCCTCGGCCTGGAACACGTCGAAGATCGGCGTCCAGCGGGCGGCGAAGTCCGCGTACCCGGCGTCGATGTCGGCCTGGCTGGTGGGTGGGAAGAAGTAGAACATCCCCCACACGCTGCTGCCGGTAAAGCCGTTGACGATGTCCACGCCGAACAGCCGAGCGGCTTTGGCCGTGTTCTTCATCTCCTCGGCGCAGCGCCGGCGGACGCCCTCCGGGTCGCCGTCGCCCCACAGGCGGGGCGGGAGGACGCTTTTGTGGCGGCGGTCGATGTTGTCGCACACGCACTGCCCGACGAGGTGGTTGCTGATGGCGAAGCTCTTGAGGTTGTACTTCGCCAGAAGATCGCGCTTCTCGCGCACGTAAGCGTCGCTTTCGAGCGCCTTATCGACCTCGAAGTGGTCGCCCCAACAGGCGAGTTCGAGGCCATCGAAGCCCCACGCGCTGACTTTCTGTGCGAGGGTTTCCAGGGGCAGGTCGGCCCATTGTCCGGTAAAGAGGGTAATTGGTCGTCCCATACTCTTTGCTCCTTTGATGATAATCGTGTGGATTTATGGTAATTCGCGTTGGCGTATTTGCCGCCGTTCTACAACACTGAAGCGCTTATCCAACGTTATGCCCGGTGTGTCTAGCAGTTGCAACAACAATTCGGCTGGTTCCTCAGGATTTGCCGGTTCAAGGCGAAAATATACTATGCCTGTAGTTGTATCTGCCTTGAAGCGGAAAATCACTTCACCAAAGTCACGATCAAATGTGAGAATGATCCGCTGTTGGTGAGCGGCTCGAACCAAAATGTCTTTGTCCGCGCTTCCTGGCGCATCCGTAATGATCGCTACGACATCGTGTCCGGCTCGTCGTAGCCGGTGAATACTGGGAACTGGGAAATTTTCGTCTGCAAGAAACTTCATCATGCTGGAACAGCGCTAGAAGACAGTGGCGTTGGCATCATGTAGAGCGCTTCTTCACGCATACATTCTGCGGCAAAGGCGAAGATAGCCTGTAGCGTCCGTGGCGTAAGCGTTGGATAGCTCTCCAAGACTTGCCGGTCCGTCCATCCAGCAGCAAAGAGTCCCAGAATAAAATCAACTGCCAGGCGTGTCCCCTTGACTACTGGTTTCCCTGTCAGGATCTCAGGGTCAGAATGAATGTAATCTCGCCAGTTCACTTTCATTGCTATGCCTCAGTGGTATATCCTTCTTGTACAAAACCGTTCCAACGTGCGCTTCTCTCATTATACTCACAACTGGAAGCTTTTACCAGTCAAATCGGCTACAATTCCAGTGTCCCTTGTACTGCTCCTGGCTCGGCCACCCGTTCCGCCTGTTTGAATGTGCCCCACGCGGGGGCATATGCGGTTTTGCCCCGCCGAATAAATGCATGTCAATCGTTTGCATTGCTTTCGGCTGCATTCCGCATTGCCAGAAACGCTTCTTTTAAGGGCTGACTAACAGCGCTCTCCGGCTCCAAGAGCATCAATGTCTGGTAAGCTTCCAAGAATTCGATTCGTACCCGATAAAACAGATGCAAGAAATAGCGCAAGAAATTTATACAGTCTAGGATAGCAATTTCTATGCCGCCCGTTTTGTCGTACATGCTGATAGCATATTCTGTGACTTCTTGCGCTATAGGTTGCGTAGTAATGAAGATGTAGTTGTGGATGTGACTTCCGTAGTGGATGATTTTGTCTAGAGCGATGTCAATGTCATCCTTTGTGACTTGTTTTGCTTTCATTTCGTAGCTAGTAATGACTTGTTCGTCATCTATCAGTGTGATTACCAAATCTCCTAGTGATCCCGTCTGCTTATCTGCTGCATTGTGACTTTCTAATGGTAAAACTTGTTCGCCGAGAAAATCTTGGGCCGCCTTGTAAACCGCAGCGACGATCAAAACTGGCAGGCGGCTGGTGTTCCTTAGCTTTGCATGTTGTTCGACTAATGACACAATACCTTCTGCAGAAAGAGATGTCTCGCCTTTGGATGTTCTTAATGCGGCTAGTAGAGAGCGCATCCTGTCTCGTTTTTCATCTCTGATTGCAACTAACCAACGTAGCGTCTCAGCCAACAAGTCTTCGGCGGATAATCTGTTGTTGTGAACGGCATCAAGCAATTGCAGTGCTGCTTTGTAGATCGTTGGCGGTCGTCCCACGAGATTGGTATCAGGAGTTAGGGTGATATTGCGGTTTCTGAATGCCGGTGTGAGAAACGCCGTGGTCATGTTGCACGGCAATTCGTGTTTAAGCACGAAATCCAGAATATAGCGTTCGTCATAAGTGCGTCCGGAATAGGTATCACTGTCGCCAATTTCGGTGTATGGTTTGCGAATATCGACTTCTGGTGAATATACCTTGGCTAAAGCACACGCCATAATGAAGCGGACACAGGCGCGATTTTGTGGGTTGCGAGCGATGAATTCTATCTGTTCGCGCAAATCGTCTTTGTCAACTAAGGATTGGTGTTGATTCTGGGTTGCGCGTTGGAAAGCTAAATGAAGGATTTCTGAAGGTCCAGTTGCCATTGTTCCTCGCGTTCTAGTTGTATTTCATAATTCACCCAGAGTACTTCCACGCGTTCAGCTTTCACTGAATGGATTGTCTTGGGCGGTGCCTCGATCATATCCCAGTCCTTGTACAGCGTATCCAGCAGATCGCAACGATACCCCGAAAGTGCAACTTTGCCTATGGCTTTTTTGAGCACGGCAGCTAATTCGATGTGCTCATTGTCGGTCATTTCGTAGTGGTAGGCGTTACTGTCGCCGCGCGAACTGTGTGGATAGGGTGGATCGCAATAAAACAAAGTTTCCTTGCTATCGTAGCGGCGAATTACGTTAATCGCCGTATCGTGCTCGATTTGCACGCGCAACAGGCGTTGGGCGATGTCCGGTAGCGCCTCGACGCTGCCGAGCCAACGTGAGACCGCACCCGCCATCCCTGCGCGACTGGTCAGGCGACAATGGGCCCACCGTCCATTACTGGCCGTTTGCGCCAATCCCGTCCTCACCTGTCTGGCGCGCACGTAAAACCTCCGTGCTCTTTCAAGCGTCGAAAGATGCTTGGTGGAACCCGTTATAGCATTTTCGAATTCTTCTCGTGAGAAAGGCGTCAAGCCGATAGCTTCGATTAAGGCTTCTTTTTGATCACGCAATACCCGGAAGAAATTCGCCAGCTCGCCATCGATATCATTGTAGGTTTCGATAGGCGCAGGGACTTTATTGATGAGTACCGCCGCTGAACCGCCGAATGGCTCGCAATAATGTGTTGCATAAGGCAGTAACGGTAACAACCAATCCAGATGACTGTATTTTCCTCCGTACCAGCCGAAGGCAATCAGCTTTTGTCTATCCATTGAAAATCTCTCACAATCCTAGGCGCGCCGTCATCATCACCAGATAGGCCATCATCTGATTCGCGCCGATGAAGTCGCGAAGCGCCGCGATCATCTTTGCCCACGTGCAGCGGCCCGTTGACGCCCAGGTCTTCGTAGGTGCTTTCGGCGGCGCGGTTCCAGTGCCACGTGTCCTCGAAGGCCGCAATCTGCGCCTCGCTGTCCTCGCCGCTCTCGTCTTTGAAGAGCACGTTGTACGTGCGGTTCGAGTTGAACGGCGGGTCGAGGTAGATCAAGTCCATGCTCGCGTCGGGGATGTGCTCCCGCAAGATGGGCAGATTGTCGCCGTAAAACAGCGTGTTCTCGGTGATGGGTTCGGGCATAAGGCTCCTCGCTCAGCATTACTGTACACTTATGATACTCCGATGCAAGGCTTTGGCAAATGCGAGATCACACGGGTCAGGATGGACACCTCATAGACTTCAAAGGAATTCAGCAAGGAGGGATGAAAAGGTATTGAATTGTATCACATTATGTGATAAACTGTATTGTGTCAATTGATTTATTGTGCATAGCTCTGCCAGGAGGTGATGTCTGAAAAATCATAGTTGACAACCGTATCCACATTGATGTCAAGTGTAACACCTCTTCTTCTCTTCCAATTCTTTTTTCAGTAATCCGTAGTGTTTCCCCGTAGTGCTAAGGAGGTTTCAGATGAAACGGTATCTGGTCGTTGCTACCTTCGTGTTTGTCTTCCTCTTGTCCCTTGTGGCGGCACTCCCGGCTTTGGCCGCGTCTCCCGATCCTGACGAGACTGTATTGGCCTTGTCTATGCCGGACTTCGATAAACTTGATATCCCGCTTGGCTTGTCGCCGGAAGCAGCGGAGCGTTACGCACAACAATTGACCCATCAAGCCGCATTCCCGCTGCTGCTGGAATTGGAGCAATTGCAGGCCGAAGGGCTTGTCGCCGCTTTTACGGTACGGCCTGACCTGCACGCCGTGGTTGTGACCGGGATGACGCCGGAGGCCGGCAGGCGCTTGTCGCGCTCGCAGGAGGTCAGCGATGTTTTCTCCGGTGTGGCTGAGATGCCCGCCTGTGCTGCCAACGTTCCCCAGGCTTTGGCAACGCGCGTTCTGGCGCAGAGCGCAGTGCCTCAAAATACGCGCGTGACCAGCCTTCAGGCGACCAATCCCAGCATTAACGTGTATCTGTACATATCATCCTCGTATCGTTACGGTAGTATAAGTGGTAACACGGTACCGTCCACGCCGGTTACGGTGCGCGTGTTGCGCAAAGGTGTACAAGTAGTTCGCCGAACTACTATGAGTGAAAGTCAGGGCTATTACTCCGTCTATCCCAATTGGTACTCTTGCCCCACCGAAGGTTACGATTTCGAGCTGTACCCTGGCGATGTGGTGGAGGTCACGGCAAACGGTAATACGGTGAGCACGATAGTGGCGAACCTATCCGGATGGGTGAACCCCGACACCAACGTCGTCGCCGGAACTACAGACGTGGGGCGGACGGTCAATGTGCAACTAATTGACTTCACCGGCTGTACCGTCACTGGTTATCAACGTTCATCGAGTGTAGATACTAACGGTAACTTCAGCGTAGACTTCACCTCAGTGCTTGATTTCAACCGCCGCGCATCCGCGTCTATTTACGCTTTGGATGCCAATGGTAACAGCACCTCCCGCTATTTCTACGCCTTCCGTCTCTACGGCTATCTCGATGAGTATGGCATGGCCGGCTACCTTAAACCCAATGTGAGTGTGCAAGCCGCGTTGGGACGTGGTGGAACTGTGCTGGCAACTGTGAATACCCAGACGGATGCGAACGGGTATTTTTGGGCCTACTTCTCGCAGATGATTCAGGCCGGGGATGTTGTCACCGCCACCGGCGGCGGCGCGACCATCGTGTACGTTGCCACGCATGTTGCCGATTTGGACCTGGACGCGACAGCCAATCAAGTTTCCGGCGTCACCACCGCCGGACGTCAGGTGCGGGCATATTTCTATAAGCGTTATGGGACGTCCTATTACGTTGCCACGGCCTGCTCGAGTGCTTACGATTGTGTCATTGCGACGGCAGGTCAGACTGGAGCTTTTGCCATTGATATGAACGTTGATTTTGCGCGCGGCGATTACGGCTATCTCTACGTCTATGACGCGCAGGGAAACTACCAGTATAACTACGGTTACTATAACTTTCCGGCTGTCGTTGCCGATTTGGGATATCGTTATGTTCGCGGATACTGGCGACAACCCTATCGCATCTTGACCGTGGTCCACAGGGATAGCGGCGGCGTGGTAAAAAATACGGCTACCAATGTTTACGTCAGCTCGAACGGTGAATTCTCCGTTTATACTGGCTGGAATATGCTGCCTGGCGATATACTCGAAGTCGGCGAGGGGGCCGTCACTGAAACCATGACCATCCAGAATACCACGGCGGCGTTGGGGAGCGGCGGTCTGAGCGGGAGCGCATACAACGGCCCCCTGCTGGCCTATCTCTATGATTTCAGTCGCCCGTATTACGGGATGACATCTTGTGCGACAGCCCAGGTAACGGGTGGCGCATACACCCTCACGTTCACCGGCGCGCAGATTGGCCCTTGGGACTACGCCTACGTGTGGAACACCGGCCCTGATGGTCATTACACCCTGCGACGCCCGCGTACTTTCAGTATTGAAGTGCAGAAGGGTGGGCGCTATGTGAATGGCTATGTAGCGTTGCCCAGTACCCCGGTGACCATCACGTTGCTACGTGGCAGCAGCCCGGTGGCAACCGGCACGACGACGTCAAGTTATTCCGGTTTTTATGGAACTTACCTGTATGCCTCCGAACCTGTGACGATTTCGCAGGGCGATACAGTGCGCGTGGTGACTGGCGGTGGTGGCAGCGCTGATGTCCTCATCCCCGTGCTGAATGCGCATCTGGATGGGGTGAATAACCTGGTCTATGGCGTTGCCCCGGCGAACGAGTATGTGAATGTCTCCGTTCGCCGCACTTACAGGTCGGGATGGTGGAGCTACACAAAGTATAGCACCGCTGATGCCGCTGGGAACTACAGCACCTCGTTCGCCGGCCTGTATTGGAATCGCGACTGCTCGACGGTGAATGCCGGGCATCCGTGCGCACAACCGGCTGTGACTTACTACACGCCAGTAGAGCACCGGATTTTGTATGAAGGTCCATATCCAGCTTCCGTAAAACCGGATGCCTACGAAGCCGATGACACCTATCTGCAGGCGACTCCGTACACAGGCATACAGACGCACTCTTTTCACGCCTTCACCGATACCGATTGGATCTCCTTCACTGTGCCGGCAGCCGATATCACGAATCAGGTTCGCTACCAGATAAAAACCTTCAATCTGGGGTGGGGCATGGGGACGCGAGTGCGCATTTACTATGCCCAAACGCTTTGGATGCCGTTGCTTGATGTCACCGGCTATGAAAATGAAAGAACCGGTGTCGGCCTTGATGTGTCCTGGTGGATGCCACCTGAAGCAGGCGTCTACTATATGGAGATTGCACCGCCAAGTTCGAGCTACACTGCTTACTGTGATGCGGTTTACGACCTCATGATCCTGGCGCAGCGCAACAAAGTCTTCTTACCGCTTGTGTTGCGCAATCGCTAATCTCACACATACTCAGCGCCCCCGCGCGACGTGCGGGGGCGCTTGCTTAATCTTTGGAGGATGAACTACCCGGTCAGTCGCGTTTGGCTTGTTCCAGCCGCGCCGCCAATGCCTTGAGTTGCGACCACCGCTTGCGCACCACGTACAGCATCGCCAGCGTCATCAGCCAGCGCTGCTGGCAGTTGGGCTGCTGGGATAACGTCTCGAAGACCTGGATGGCTTGATCGTCCACGCGACGTACTTTGGCGTATTGCGCGGCCACCGTTTCCAGATTCAAGAGCAGGGCCGCTGTTTGCGGTGTGGCCGGGCGGGCCGGCGTGTGTGTTGCTTGCCCTGCCTGTTCCAATCGCACCGCCAGCGCCTCGAGTGGCTTCCACTGCTTGCGCACGACGTACAGCATCGCCAGCGTCATCAACCAGCGTTGTCTGCAATTGGGCTGCTCGGCCAGCGTCTCGAAGACCTGGATGGCTTGATCGTCGGCGCGGCGTTCCCGAGCATATTGTGTGGCCAGCGCTTCCAGGCTCGCAAGCGGCGCGACTGGGGCCGCCACCACAGCCGGGCGAGCCGGCGCTCGTGATGCCCGCGCAGCCTTGCTGGCGCGTTCCATCACACTCAACAATTGCTCTGCGGTCACCGGTTTGAGCAGATACCCGTGCGCGCCAACGGCGATGGCGCGCTGCAACGTCGGCGGGTCCTTTTCCGCCGAAACCACGATGCAGATGAGACTGGGGTGTTCCTGGCGTAACGTTTGAATCGCCGTCAGCCCGTCCATAACCGGCATATTGACGTCGATGAGCGCGATGTCGGGGTGGTGTTGGCGCGCCAGCGCAATCGCCTCGCGGCCATTTTCGCCCTGGGCGACCACTTCGCTGTCGGGTACGAGGCTCATCATCATTTGGATGCTTTTGCGAGTTTCCTCCGAGTCATCGACGATGATGACGCGCAACGGCGATGCCGTTGCTTCCGGAGACGCCGCTGATCCTGGAGATGCTCTGCGTTCGGACATAGCCGACCTCCCTTTCGCGTTACAGTGACTGGCGGCGACTTGGCCGCTCCCCTTTGATTTATCCTATGGCTCGCGCCGAAGATGCCGAATTCCAGTTGGCCCGGCGATGATGACGTCGTCAGCCATCCCCAGACACATCCCGTGTTCGACGATCCCGGTGCGCGCACGAATCTGTGCGGCCAGTTCTTCCGGCTGCGCAATCGGCCCGAAGCGGCAGTCCAGAATCAGGTTGCCCTGATCGGTGCGGAAAGGCTCGCCATCGTTCGAGCGGCGCAGGACGACCTCTGCTCCCAGGGCGGTGAGATAATCGAGCTGCGAGCGCCAGCCAAAGGGGATCACCTCGACCGGCACAGCCCACACCGTCCCCAATGCGGGAACGAGCTTGCCCTCGTTGACGGCGATGATTTCGCGGCGACTGGCCTGAGCGACAATTTTCTCCCGCAAGAGCGCGCCGCCCCCACCTTTGATCAGGTTGAGCGCGGGGTCGACTTCATCGGCTCCGTCAATCGTCAAGTCGATGACGGGCGCCTCTTCGAGCGTGGTGAGTGGAATGCCCAAAGCGCGCGCATCGGCTTCCGTCTGCCGTGAGCAGGGAATCGCCACGATGTCCTTGAGTTCGCCGGTAGCAAGCCGCGCCGCAATGTCGCGGACGGCGAAGATGGCTGTGCTGCCGTGACCCAATCCCACGACCATGCCGGAGGTCACAAATTGCGCTGCGTATTCGGCAGCTTGCTGTTTGAGTTGTGCGATGTCCACGTGTACTGTGTTGTCTCCTTAGTAAAATGTAGAATCAGCGAATCTTCTCAATCATAGAGCAAACTGGCTAAAACGTCAACCGTCTTTCGCCATTGGCTGCTCCTCCCCCCACGGAATCACCGGCCCGGTCCAACCGTAGACTTTCAGATCGATCCGCCCCGCCGCATCGAAGACGACCCCTTCCGCTTCCAGCAGCGCCCGTTGCAGGCCGTCGTCGCCCTGCAAGCTTACGCGCCCTTGCGCATTGACCACCCGATACCAGGGGACCTCGTCTGTGTGCAACGCGCGCAAGGCCCAGCCGACGGTGCGCGCTCCGCGCGGCCAACCGAGCCACCGCGCGATCTGCCCATACGCCGCCACCTTCCCGCGTGGAATCTCCCGCACCAGCGCGTATACCTGCTCGAATTGATTTTCCATCTTGGATTTTGGATTTTCGATCATTACTTTACCTCTCACCTCTCGCTTCTCACTTCTGATTGAATAGGGAACACGTGGAACATCAACGCGCCGATCAACCGTATACTGCCGCCGATGATGAGCAGCAGCCGGATGTCGAGCGTTTTGGACAGCGCCACGCCGATCATCGGGCCGATGAAAGCGCCCATATTGATGATCGTTGAGTAAAAAGCGATGTAACTCGCGCGGCGCTCGTCGGGACAGAGCTTGAGCAGGATGTTGAAGTGGCTGAGGTTCACGCCGGGATTGATGACGTTGATCAGCACGCCCCACACCAAAATCAGCGTCAGATTGGGGAACAGACTCACCAGGAAAGCGTAGCTCGCCGAGAGCGGGATGGTGACGAGCAGCGTTCGCGCGTCACCCCACTTGTAGATGAGCTTCTGCCAGAGTGCGTAACCGATGATGACGCCGATGTTGGCCAACGTGCTGTTTAGTCCTACCCAGCCATCCGTCGCGTTGAGGTAACGTAGGAAGAAGATGATGTACAGCGGCGCGACCAACCATTCGCCAAAGCCAAACAACAGCGTGTTGAGGATGATGCGCGCGAAGGCGCGGTTCTGCTCGAACATCGTCTTGACTTGCGCCAGGGTCACTTTTTGGCGTGGGGGGCGCGCTACGATCTTGCTCTGCGGCACCTTGATTTTGAGAAGATAGGCCGAGCTGATCACCGCAGCCACGAAACCGATGATGTAGATCACCTGGAAATTCACGGGAAAGGCGGCCCAGCGAATGCGCGTGGCGACTTCGAGCCATTGACCGGCAAGGAACGTCAACACGGCGATGGTGAGACCGGCGATGATATTGCGGTTGGCGAAGACGCGCGCCCGATCGCGTTCGGGCACCACATCCGCCAAAAGCGGATTGAAGCCCGCGCTGAAGAACGCGCTCGGAATGCTGATGGCGATGAGCAATCCGACGACCGCCTCCGGGCGGCGGTTTGTGATCAGCCAGGGCAGCATAGCGATCAGGCCGTAACCAAGCCGGGCGAGGAACAGGCTGCCCCAAATCCAGGGCGCGCGCTGCGTCTTGCGCTCCAATAGCCGCGCTGCCGGCACCAGCACGAAGACTGCAATGAGGGCCGGCGCCGAGGAAAGCCAGCCGATCAGGGTGTTGGACGCTCCCAGCCGCACCGCATAAGTCGCGTTGAACGCCGCCGCCGCACTGAGCATCGCCGCCCAGAAGACCTCTACGTAGAGATACCAGATATTGTGATCAATTTTGCCCTGCAAGGTGGCGCCACGCAGCCGGATGCGCGTGGCCTTGATCCGTGCGCCCACACGGTCACGCAAGCGTGATAGAAAGTGATGCATAACTGCTGTGCCCCCTCTGCTGGGAAATAAAATCGAGTTTGCCTGCGAATCTGGGGTGGGGGTTTGGGGGCGGGCTATGCCCGCCCCAAACCCCCACTTTTCTTTCATTACTGCGATAATACCAAAAATCCGTGAAGATCAAAGCGGCCAGAACAGTGGCACCAGCAGGATGGCGACCAGATACACCAGTACGGTGAGCACCGATCCGACCTTGACGAAGTCCATAAACTTGTACCCGCCCGGCCCGTAGACGATCAGGCAGGCCGGTTCCAACGGCGTGATGAAAGAGCAGCTCGCGCCCACGGCGATCATCGCCCCGAACGTGCGCGGATTCAGCCCCAACTGCATCGCCGTTTGGATGGCGATGGGCAACACCAATACCGCCGCTGCCTGGTTCGACATCGGCTGCGTCAGGATCATCGTCAACATAAAGAAAGCGGTGAGCAGCCATACCGGATTGGTGAGACCGTGGGTGAGGGACACGATCTGCCCGGCGAGATAGGTCGCTGTGCCGGTATATTCCATTGCCCGGCCCATCGCCAGCATACAGCCGATGACGATGATGGCCTTCCACGAAATATCGCGATAAGCCTCGTCGGGCGTGATGCAGCGTGTCACAAACACGCCAATCGCCCCCAGGATGACGGCTACCGGTAACGTGAGCAGGTTAAATGCGGTCAAGATGACGACGCCGGCGAAGATGCCGACGGCGATGGGCGCGCGTTTGCGGTTGGGGCGGTGATGTTCCACCGCACCGATGATGTGGAAGTTGTCTTCATCCAACGCCGTGATGTTCGTGCGCGGCCCCTGGATCAGCAGTTGGTCGCCGGTGCGCAACCGGGTCTCGCTCAACTTGCGGAAGAGCGCCTGTCCCTTCCGGTTGATGCCGAGTACTTGCAGGCCATACCGCTCGCGGAATTGCAAGGTCTTGAGCGTGCGCCCGGTGAGCGGCGATTGTGGCAGCAGGATCACCTCCACCAATTCCGTATCGTCTGCTTGCAGACGGGGATCGGCCAGCGTGATGTCGGCTTTGAGACCTACGCCCGCCGCATCTTTGACTTTGAGGATTTGCGCGCGTTGCCCTTCGACCAGCAGTTCATCGTCCTCTTCCAGACGCAGATCGGCCTGAGGGATGAGATAGCGGTTGTTGTCGCGCACGACGCGCAGCACGGTGAGGTCCATGTCGCGTCCCAGGCCGCTCTCTGCCAGCGTCTTGTCGATCAAAGGCGAACCGGGCAGGATCAAGACCTCGGTCAGATAGGGTCGCAATCCGAGCGGCGTGGCGAATTCCTCATCGGCGCTGCGGTCCGGAATCAGCCGGTGGCCGACCGTGAGCATATAGACGATCCCCATAACGGCGATGGGCAGCCCGACCGCGGTTAGCTCGAACAACCCGAGCGGCTTCATCCCATAATGCTCCATTATATCGCTGACGACGATGTTGGTGGATGAGGCGATTAGCGTGACCGAACTGGCGAGGATGGTGGCGAACGCCAGCGGCATGAGAAGCTTCGACGCGCTCGTCTTGGTGCGCCGCGCCAGCCCCAACGTCAACGGCGTGAACATCGCCGTGGTCGCCGTGTTGCTGATAAAGGCGCTTAAAATGGCCGGGATCGTCATAATGATGGCTAGCAGGCGCTTGGGTTTGTCCCCGGCCAGGCGCAGCAGCTCGCGTCCGGCCATATCCGTCACGCCGGTGTTCATCAGCGCGGCGGTAATCACGAGCAGGCCGAAGATCATCACGATGGTATTGCTGCCGAACCCGTCGAACGCCTGCTCCGCCGGCAATAATCCGGTGATGATCAGCGTCATCATAATGCCCAACGCGATCACATCCACCGGCAGATTCTCCAGTGAGAACAACACCACCGCCGCCACCACGATGACCAGGAGCAAGCCTATCTCTATCGTCATAGCGCGCCCTCCCCCTTACGAATCATGATTCGTGATTCATGATTCAATCCGTATCCGCACATCCACCGCCCACGCGCCTGCGCCCTCTGACCCGACGATCAGCGGGTTGATGTCCATTTCGGCGATGCCGGGGAAGTCATTGACCAGTTGTCCGGCGCGCTGCAACGTATCGACGACGGCGGCGATGTCACCCGGCGGTTCGCCGCGCACACCTTGCATGATGCGCCCGGCGGCGGTTTCCGCGATCATCGCGCGCGCATCCTCTACGCCGATGGGCGCGAGGCGGAACGCCACATCGCGCAGGATTTCGACGTACAAGCCGCCCATCCCGAACATCAACTGCGGGCCGAACTGTGCGTCGCGCTTGGCTCCCAGGATGACCTCCTGGCCTTTGGGGATCATCCGCTGCACCATCGCGCGCGTGCGCCCGCCGTCGGTGACGCGCCCGAAGGCCGCCCGCACCGCGTCCGCATCGCGCAAATCGAGGGCCAGCCCGCCCACATCTGCCTTGTGGACGACGTCCGCCGCGATGCGCTTGAGCACAACGGGGTACCCGTCTTTTTCGGCAAGCGCCACAGCTTCGTCCACCGTCGTTGCCAAGCCGGAGAACGGGATGGCGATGCCGTAAGCAGCCGCCACTTGCGCGGCGGTCTCCGCATCGAGGAAGCCTGCACCATGCTGCGCCCATGCGGCGTCCAGGAGCGCCTGCGCCGTATCGCGGTCTACGTCCCTGACCGGGGTGGGGGTCAAATCAGGACGCGCGCGCAGTTGGCAGTATTCCCACAACCCGCCCAGCGCGCGCCCGGCGCGGTTGGGATCGCGGTAGTAGGGGACGCCGCCCCGATTTAATATGTAGACGGTTTCGGTTAGGCTCTCCCCACCGACGAGGCAGGCGACGACTGGCTTGTCCGCGCCAAGCCTGGTTTTCACCATCTCTTGAGCCACTTCGTTCACCGGCGTGATTGCCTGGGGGACGAACATCGTCATCAGCATATCGACGTTGGAGTCTTCCAGCAGGATTTTGCCTGCCGCGCTGAACATCTCCGCGCGCGGCCCGCCGAGCATATCGATAGGGTTGCCCAACTGCGTCCCCGGTGGGGTTATGGCCTTGAGGCGTTCCTGCGTGGCGGCGCTGATGGGCGCCATCACGAGGCCCTGCCGGTCGAGTGCGTCGGCGGCGAGCGCCGCAGGCCCGCCCGCGTTGGTGAGCAGCGCCACGCGGTTGCCGCGCGGCAGAGGCTGCGTCGCCAACGCCATCGCCACGTCGTTTTGCTCCTGCAGCGACTGCACCATCACCACGCCTGCCCGGTGACACGCGGCGACGTAGGCGTCGTTATTGCCCGCCAGCGCGCCGGTATGTGAGGCCACGGCCTGCACGCCGGCCGTCGTCAGCCCGGCTTTGAGCATAACAATGGGCTTGTTACGGTAGACGCTCGCCGCCGCCTCCACGAAGCGCCGTCCATCGGGTAGCCCCTCGGCGTAAACGCTGATGACGCGTGTGTTGGGATCGTCCTTCATCATACGGATGCCGTCGGCGATGTCCACGTCCAACTGGTTGCCCAGGCTGGCGATGCGACTGTACCCCACGCCGACGCTGCGCGCCCAATCGATGGAACCGCCGCAGATTGCGCCGGAGTGCGAGACGAAGGCGATGTGGCCCGGTTCGGGCATCATCGTAATGAATGTGGTATCCAGTGGCAGATGGGCATCCATCACGCCGACGCAATTCGGCCCGATGAGGCGCATCCCGTACTGCACGGCGATGTCCTTGAGCGAGGCTTCCAGCGCGGCTCCTTCTGGCCCCGTCTCGCGAAATCCTCCGGTGACGACGATCACCGCTTTGAGGCCGCGCTCGCCACACGCGATTAACGCTTCAGGCACGGCCTCGGCGCGCACCATAATCACCGCCAGTTCGATGGGATCGGGGACGTCGCCGATGCTTGGGTAGACCGTCAACCCCTGAATTTTGCCGCCTTTGGGGTTGATGGGATAGATCGGCCCGCGATAGCCGTGCGCGATGAGGTTGTGTACCACACCGTGGCTGAGTTTAGTGGGGTCGGCGCTGGCTCCAATTACGGCTATGCCCTGCGGATTGAAGAAGTATCTGTCCAGGTTGTCATATGTCATTGAAGTCTCCTGAGATAGTCTTGCCGTCGGATCGTCATTAGTCGGACCGTTAGGTTAGTATTGGTTTGGCAAACACGTTTATCATATTCGAGTGCGGGTTTTTGTCCAATGAAGTGGCAGGGCGGGGGTGTTGTGTTACACTCGTTTCTCGTTACAATGACGTTGTTCTTAACCCTGGCGAAGACTTCGAACCTTCGCCAGGGTCAAGGACGTCTATATGTCTTTGAAAGTCTCTGGAGGACAACTGTGAATACTACGCCCGATCCACCATTCGATCATTTTGGCTTGCTGGCGCCGTTATACGAGCGACTTATCCGCCCACCGGATGCGCGCTGGCTGCGCGAGTTATGCGCGTTCCAGCCTGGGCAGCGGTTGTTGGACGTGGGCGGCGGTACGGGGCGTGTATCACAGCACTTCCGTGGTGACGTGGGGTCGGTGTGCGTGATCGATGTGTCGGTGGGGATGTTGCGCGAGGCGTTGGCAAAGGGCGGCTTTTGCGCCGGTTCGGGGGCAGCGGAGCATCTACCGTTCCGCAATGGTGCGTATGACCGCATCATCGCCATCGATAGCTTTCATCATTTCCGCGACCATCGCCGCGCAGCGGCGGAGTTGCTGCGTGTGCTCGCGCCGGGTGGACGGCTGGTGATCGAAGAGCCGGACGTGCGGAAGTTCTTCGTCAAGCTCGTAGCGCTTGGCGAGACGCTGACGTTGATGCGAAGCCACTTCTATCCACCTCATGCCTTGATGCGTTTTTTTACTGTCCCCGGCGTGCAGTTGGCGCTGCACGAGTCCAACCCAAATTTCTGGGTGGTGGTGGACAAAGCCGCTTGAGCGCCATACAGCAAAAGTCCCCGGCTGTTTCAGGTTGCCGGGGACTGCTCTTGTGTGACTATCCCAATGAGCCTTTTTTCATGAACATTGAGGGCGGCAGGTTGAAGCCATATTGCTTGAAAACACTGTCGCTGGTGGGGCGCACGCCGGTAGGCCCGTGGTATCCTGTAATTTTGCCGTCTGGCCCGTCACCCTCGTCGAAGAATTGGTAAATATCTTGCAGGATAACCGTTTCCCCTTCCATCCCCAGAATCTCCGTAATATTGGTGACTTTGCGGCTGCCGTCACGTAAACGCCCGGCCTGCACGATCATATGAATAGCCGAGGCGATCTGTTTGCGTACTGTGATCAGCGGTAGGTCCACGCCTGCCATCAGTACTAGTGTTTCCAAGCGCGAGATGCAGTCGCGGGAGGTATTGGCATGGATGGTCGTCATGCTGCCGTCGTGGCCGGTGTTCATCGCCTGGAGCATATCCAGCGCTTCGCCGCCGCGACATTCGCCCACGACGATGCGTTCAGGTCGCATCCGTAGGGCGTTGATCACGCACTGGCGGATGGTAATTTCAGTCGGACTGATGGGATTGGGCTTTTTCGTCTCCAGGCGCACAACATTGCGTTGGCGCAATTGCAATTCGGCAGCATCTTCGATGGTTACAGTGCGCTCGTGTTCGGGGATGTAGCCTGAGAGGATGTTGATGAGCGTCGTTTTGCCGGAGCCGGTGCCGCCGGAGACGATGATGTTGCGCCGCGAAACCACGGCGGCTTCGAGTAACCGTGCCATATCCTCGGTGAGCGACCCAAAGCGCATCAGATCATTGACCGTGAGTTTGTCTTTTGAGAACTTGCGAATGGTGATGTTGGGGCCGTCGATGGCGCACGGACGGATGACGGCGTTCACGCGTGAACCGTCGGGCAGGCGCGCGTCGATTAGTGGGTGGTCGATGCCCACCGTGCGGCCTAGCGGCAGCACGATGCGCTTGACGATGCGTTCGACGTGGTCGTCGTCCAGGAATTTATAGCCGGTCTCACGCACGCGCCCATCTTTCTCCACGAAGACGATATAGGGGCCGTTTACCATAATCTCGGTGATGTCGGTGCGATCGATAAGGGACTGAATGGGGCCGTAGCCAAACGTCTCGTTGAACACCTCATTGACGAAGTCATCCTGGCTGACATTGGGTGGCAGTCTGAAGTTGCCGCTGCCCATCAGTTGTTGCAGTTTTTCGCGAGCGGTCTTTTCGAGTTCCGGCGTGCGTTCCAGCGGCAAATCCAGCGACGTGTTGGGCGCGAGGAAGCGCTGGCGTAGATTGTCGGCAATTTGTATCTGCATACGCAACAGCGCCGCTTGCCGGTCGTTGATGGCGCCACGCTGCGGTGGCGTCCCCGGCGGTTCCGCTTCCAGCGGCCGGAACATGGGGTCGGGTGGTTCTTCTTTGGCGACTATAACCGGCTTTGGCTCCGGTGCTGGTGTTGCCATAGAATCTGCGTGGTCGCGGCGTTTGAACAGTGTCATCGTTCCTCCTCTTTGTCTGGCTGGCCTATAATCGCCTAGAACATGGTACAGCCAGATAGCAACATCTGCCGCATGATAGCATGATTTGAGCGACTGTCAATAGGTAATCTTACCAAAAACTAACCAAGAAGCTTCTCAGGCGTTGCCGGTATTAGCTCTTGTTCTTCTTTCACCTTGCGGGTATAATCAGGGCACAAGCGTTCATGGGTTGGGTAGATGAATCATAGCCGGTTAGGAGTGCGATATGGGACAAGGGACAGATTGGTTATTTTGGATCGTGATGATGGCGCTGATCGTCGTCTTTCTCTACGTGCCGCAGTGGATGGCGCGGCGGCGGCGCCAGCAGCAAGAAAGAGATCTGGCCGTCGGGGATCGCGTGATCACCATCGGCGGCTTGATAGGGACGTTGACCCGTTATGATCGGGAAGCCAATATCGCGCGCATCCGCCTGATGGAGGGCGTCGAGGTGGATATTCTGCCCGGCGCGATTGGCAGCAAGCACGTATCGCCCGAAGATGAGCACGTATAAGGGGAGAGTCCACGATGCACCTTTCTGTGGCCGCGAGTAAGATCAACAAGTGGGCAGTGCGCGAGAGCGGGGACACGCTGGAGATGATCGAGCGTCCGCGCGGCGGCATCTCCTTTGTGCTGGCCGACGGGCAAAGTTCCGGCGAGGCGGCCAAGGCTATCAGCATCCGCGTGGTGCGGAAAGTGGTTTCCGAATTGGCGGAAGGCGTGCGCGATGGCGCGGCTGCCCGCGCAGCCAACGATATGCTTTACGAACACCGGCGTGGGAAAGTGTCGGCGACCCTGATCATCCTTTCGGTCGATCTCGATAGCGGGTCACTGGTGATTACGCAGTGCGGCAATTCGGGCGTCTACGTGCGCTATCCGGCGGGCGATTTGCAACTCCTGGACAGTGAGTCGCCGCCGTTGGGCTTTCACCAACACACCCGGCCTACGGTGGATCAGATCTATCTGGAACCGGGCCTGATCGCGTTGGCTTTCACCGATGGACTGGTTCACGCGGGCGCGAACACGGATAACGCATTGGATATCCCGCAGGCATTCGAGGCGATATGGCAAGTCACGCCCACCGCGCAGGCTATCGCCGATGGCTTGTTGGAGCGGGCGATGGCGGCGGATAACGGGCGACCAAAGGACGATACGAGCATCCTGGTGTTGCACGTGCAATCAGGCGAACCGCAAGGCCCGCGTTATATGCGCGTCGAGGTGCCTGTCCCGGACCTGTAACTTTTTTTGTCGCTCACTGCCCTCGTCTCGGGGGTAGGCAAGCCGCCTGCTTTTCTGATCCCTGTCCCCGTCTTGGGGGCAGGTGAGCCGATGGAGACGATAAGCCTTGATGACAGAAGACACGCGCCGCATCGGCATCGTCGGTCCTTGTTCTTCGGGTAAATCCACGTTGGCGCGTGCGTTACGGGCGCAAGGGTATCGCGTCAAAGAGATCATGCAGGAACACTGCGCCGCGCCCACTATGTGGCGCCGCATCAGCAATCCCGATGTGTTGATTTACTTGGACGTCAGTATGGATGCCGCCGCACAGCGTGAGGGGCTGGAACAACCTTCCTCGTGGTGGGTGGAGGAGCGCGAGGTTCGTCTGTCACACGCACGCGCACACTGCGATTTGTACATCGACACATCGGCGCTCACCCCAGAGGATATTCTAGCGCAGGTGCTTGGTTATCTAGTGCATGGCGCGCAAAAATCAGGAGTCTGACAGTATGGTCGATGGATCGCCAGCAATGCGGGTCGTATCTTTTGTGGGCCGCTCGAACAGTGGCAAGACGACGCTGCTCGAAAAGCTGATCGCGCTGCTGCGTCAACGGGGCTATCGCGTGGGCGTGGTCAAACATACACTGCGCGCGGGTGTGGAAACCGATCTGCCGGGCACGGACACCCGTCGCCTGTGGGAGGCCGGCGCGGAGCACGTGGCTTTCGTCACGCCGGATCGCATCGTCCACACGCGACGTTATGCCGAACTACCCCCGTTAGAAGCGGCGCTGGCGGGCGTGGGCGATGTCGATCTACTGCTCATCGAGGGGTTCAAGTATGGGCCGTATCCCAAAATCGAAGTCGTGCGGGCGGCGCGCGATCCCGCGTTGATCCCCGACCTCGAAGGCCGCATCGCCTGCGTGACGGATGTGCCGGATTTGGCGTGCGACGGGCCGATATTCCCTTTCGATGACGTGGCGGGGTTGGCGGACTTAGTCGAGCGCGTCGTGATCCGTCGCGAGGCGTGACTATGGGCCGCTGGCAAGAGATCGAACACACCGCCGATCTGGCATTACACCTGTGGGCCGCCGACCTGCCCGACCTGTTTGTGACGGCGGCGCGGGGGATGCTCTCGCTGTTCGTGGAAGTCGATGCTGCTGCCCTGCAGGAGACCACAGACCTGACGTTGACGGCGCTCGACGTTGAGACGCTGCTGGTCGACTGGCTCAACGAACTGCTTTACTTCGTCGAAGTGCAGGGTCTTGCCTTCACGATGTTCGAGTTCAGCGCGCTAACGCCCACAACGTTGACTGCAACTCTGCGCGGCGGCCCGGTGCAGGCGTACAGCGGCTACGTCAAAGCGGCGACGTTTCATGATTTGCGCGTCGTCGCCACAGTGGAGGGCTACGAGACGGAGATTGTGTTTGACACATGATGAGTATCTTCTTGGTAAGATGGGGTGGGGGTTTGGGGGCGGGCACACCCCCCTAAACCCCACTCTCCCTGTTCTAGCGGGGATGACACCTGCTTCCCAGGATAACAATGAGGTGCGAGATGGTACAGAAAAGTGACTTTGAACAGATTAACGATTACGTGTGGGAACTACCACGGGCGTATGATGGCCGGATGCGCGTCCCGGCGCGCATCTACGGCAACGAGGAAGTCTTCGAGGCAGCGTTCCGCGACAGTTCCGTAGAGCAATTGATGAACGTGGCCATGCTGCCGGGCATCGTCAAGTATGCGATGGCGATGCCGGATGTGCATCAAGGCTACGGATTCCCCATCGGCGGTGTGGCCGCGTTCCGTTACGACGAGGGCATCATCTCTCCGGGCGGCGTGGGGTACGACATCAACTGCGGGGTGCGGATGCTGGCCTCGCAGGTCGATGCCGCGACGCTAGAGCCGTACATCAAAGACCTTATCGCCGCCATCGACCGCCATTGTCCGAGCGGGGTAGGGGGCAAGGGTGCAGTACACCTATCGGATAAGGAGCTGGACGACGTTCTGGAGCGTGGCGCGGAGTGGGCGCTTTCCAAAGGCTACGCCCAACGCGACGACCTGGAACGCACCGAGAGCCGGGGACGTATCGCCGGCGCACAAGCGGGCGTGGTTGGGGCGCGCGCCAAAGAGCGCGGACGTCCTCAGATGGGATCACTCGGCGCGGGCAATCATTTCCTCGAGGTCGATGTGGTGGACGAAATCTACGATGCAGACGCCGCCGACGCGATGGGCCTGTCGCAGGATCGCGTCGTCGTGCAGATTCACTGTGGTTCGCGTGGCCTGGGTCATGAAGTGTGCGGGCAGTACATTCGCACATTGCAGGACGCGCCTCGACGCTACGGCATCAATATCCCCGACCGCGAGCTGGTCGCCGCGCCGGTGGATTCGCGCGAGGGGCGCGATTATCTGGCGGCGATGTCTGCGGCAGCGAACTACGCCTTCACCAACCGGCAAGTGTTGGCGCATTTCGTGCGTAAAGCGTTCGAGCAGACGCTGGCGGGCAAGGTCAAAAACTGGCACTTGCAACAGGTCTACGACGTGACGCACAATATTGCCAAAATTGAAGAGCATCAAGTAGGGTCGCAGCGGATGCGGGTGATCGTGCATCGCAAGGGGGCGACGCGCGCGTTCCCGCCGCGCCATCCAGAATTACCCGCCGTCTACCGCGACATCGGGCAGCCGGTGCTCGTCCCCGGTTCGATGGGGACGGCGTCTTATGTCCTGGTGGGAACGGCGTCGGCGATGGATGATACCTTCGGCTCCACCTGTCACGGCGCGGGGCGGACGATGAGCCGCAACGCCGCGCTCAAGCAAGCGCGTGGCGAGCAGGTGCGCGCCGACCTGGCGCAACAAGGCATCGTGGTGCGGACAGGGAGCCTCAAAGGGCTGGCCGAGGAAGCGCCGTATGCCTATAAGGACGTGAGCATCGTGGTGGATTCGGTGGCAGGGGCGGGGCTGGCGCGGAAAGTGGCGCGTGTGCGCCCGTTGGCGGTGATTAAAGGCTAACGTTAGTTTCTGGGAAGGTCGCAATCAGAGCAATCCGGGGCGCATCACGCGCCCCGGTTGTTTTGGTAAAGCGACTGAAGTGCCACTACGCCAAGCTTTTATTTGTGCTTCAGTTCGTCTTTGAGCGCCGTTCCCAGGCGACGGATGCCTTCGACGATCATTTCCGGTAGAGCGTTGGAGAAATTCAGGCGCATCGCGTTGTGGCCGCCATCTTCGTGGGGGTAAAAATTGATGCCGGGCACGTAGGCGACTTTATTTTCCAACGCGCGTGGAAAGAATGCCAACGTGTCGATGCTTTCCGGTGCGCGCGCCCACAGGAAGAGTCCGCCTTGCGGCTGTGTCCAACTGGACTCTTCAGGCCAGAATTCGGTGAGGGCGTCGAGCATCACGTCGCGGCGCTCCTTGTAGACCTGGCGAATTTTCCGCACGTGCGCCTTCAAGATGCCGCGTTGCGCCACGTCGTTGGCGATCATTTGGTCGAAGGTGCTGCTGTGCAGGTCGGCGCCTTGTTTGGCCTGTACCAACCGGTGGGTGATCTCTTCTGGGGCGACGCTCCACCCGATGCGCAGGCCTGGCGTCAGTGTCTTGGAGAAGGTGCCCAGGTAGATGGTACGCTCCGGCGCCAATGCGGCGATGGGGATAATGTCCTCTCCCGTGTAGCGTAGCGCGCCATAGGGGTCATCTTCGACGATGAGGAGGTCGTATTTGCGAGCGACTTCGACGAGCAGATGCCGGCGATCTTCTGGCAGTGTGGTGCCGGCCGGGTTGTGGAAATTGGGCAAAATGTAGACGTAACGCACCGGCGTTTTCTTGACAACATCTTCCAGCAGTTCCACCTGCATACCGTTATCGTCCAACGGGATGGTGACGAATTCGGCTTCGTAGGCGCGCCACGCCTGGATAGCGCCCAGGTAGGTGGGCCGCCCGGTGAGGACATAGCTTCCCGGATCGACAAAAATCTTGCCGATCAGGTCAAGGGCTTGCTGCGAACCGGTGGTGATGAGGATATTGTCGGGGCCGTGCTGGATGCCGTATTTTGCCATAGAGTCGGCCAGATACTCGCGTAAGGGCCGGTATCCTTCAGTCATGCTGTACTGCAACGACTGTTTGGGCGCTTCGCGCAGCAGGTAATCGCACGCTTCCTCAATCTCGCGCACCGGAAACAATTCCGGAGCGGGCAAGCCGCCGCCAAACGAGATCACGTCGGGCTGTTGGGTGACCTTGAGCAATTCGCGGATGGCGGAGCTTTTCATCTTTAGCGCGCGTTTGGACAGAAACCGCTCCCAGTCAAATTGGGTGGTCGCCGAATTGGCATAAACAGTCATAGCTACCTCCTGGTAAAGTATGATAAAAAGCCTGTCAATACGTTGACAGGCTTTGAACTACGCGAGCACTCTCCAGGCTAAACAAGCCCAGATACGCAATAAGACATAGCATCACCCATAAATCGAATTGTATCATGAATCACGACTCCTACGCCTTTATTGTATGCTAGGCGCAAGTCATCGTCAAACGCTATCTGTGCTGGAATGAAGTGACTTTCTTCAGGAAAGCTTCTGCCCCCGGCTTGCTCTGCTTGTTCCCTATGTTAAAATGAGGCTGGCAGATGGCAATAACTCGGATGTGAGGATGAACGAATGAAAGCAGAACGCGCTACCCGCGTTTTTATCGCTTATCTGGTGTTGACCGATATGGCTATGGCGGCTTTGGCCTTTGGTCTGGCTTACGTGCTGCGCATTGTGCTGCCATTCCCCGATGTGGCGGAGGGGATGCGCCCCTTTGGCGAGTATATCCCCATGCTGTTGATCCACGTCTTCTCGGTGCTGGCGGTTTGTATATCCCTGCGGTTGTACAGTTTACAGCGCAGTTCGCGGGTCGATGAATTCTACGCGATTGTGGCAGCGACGATTGTGGGCACGTTGATGGGCGTGGCGCTGGCCTCATTGACGCTGCGTGACTTCGAGGTGGGCCGGGACTATTCCCGTGCGATGGTGGGGTATGCCGGGTTCCTCTCGATGCTGTTGATGATGCTGGGCCGCCTGTTCAACAGTTGGCTGCGCCAATACCTGATTCGTCACGGCTGGGGGCGGCGGCGGGTGTTGATCGTGGGGACCGGGGACATTGCGCGGATGATCTTGCAGAAGATTATCTGGACGCCTGAGCTGGGTTATGACGTCGTAGGTGTGGTGAGTTTTCATGAGACGGACAAAACGACGCTGCTGGAAGTTCCCATAGTGGGAGCCGCCGATCATCTTGGACAGATTATCGATGCGCAACAGGCCGACGAGGTGATTATCGCGCTGCCGGAGGAAACGTCGCATCACGACATTCTGTGGTTGATCTCCGAATGTGAGCGCGGGCGGGTGACGATCCGTGTGTATCCTGACCTGTTCCAGATTATGGCTGGGCCGGTCAGCATCGGTGAAATGGGCGGTCTCCCGATTCTGACCGTGCGCGATATCGCGTTGACCGGTTGGCGGCGCGTCGCCAAACGGGCGATGGATGTAGCCGGCGCGGTGATTGCGCTGGTATTTCTTTCGCCGTTGATGCTCTTGACGGCGATTCTCATCAAGCTGGAATCGCCTGGTCCGGTCTTTTTCGTGCAGGAGCGCATGGGCTTGGACGCCAAACCCTTTCCGATACTGAAATTCCGCTCGATGCGTGCCGATGCCGAGAAGCACGGCACCTGGACCGCCGAAAACGATCCACGTCGCACGAAGATCGGCGTATTGCTGCGTAAGACAAATATCGACGAATTCCCGCAGTTCATCAACATTCTTCTTGGGGATATGAGCCTGGTCGGTCCGCGGCCGGAACAACCCTACTACGTCGAACAGTTCCGGCGCAGCATCCCGCGCTATATGGACCGGCACCGCGAAAAGGCCGGCTTGACCGGTTGGGCGCAGGTCAACGGCTACCGGCAAGATACCTCGATCATCGAGCGCACGAAATATGATCTGTGGTACATCGAAAATTGGTCGCTGTTGTTGGACGTCAAAATCATCATTCGCACCATTCTGCAATTCTTCCACTCACCCAACGCCTATTAGCCAGCAGATTGTTTCTGACTTGAACTTTGAACCTCGGACTAACGACTTATGACTGACAAACTATCTTCCGGCGCCGTCCCTTCGACCTTGTACACCGAGCATTACTTTTTGCACGTGTGTGAAGGCCATCAGGAATTTCTATCCAGTGAAGGCGCTTATCTCTCACAGCGTCTGGCCGAAGCATCGACCGTGGCCGGGATCGCACCGGGGATGGCGGTGCTGGACGTGGGCTGCGGACGCGGCGAGATGCTACGTCACACAGCCCGATTGGGCGCGCGTGCGTTCGGCATCGATTACGCCGAGGTTGCCGTGCACCTTTCGCGGCGCATTGCCGACGAGGTCTCTGACCAGGGCGGGGAGGTCGGCGTGTATCAGGCCTCGGCGTTGTATTTGCCATTCGAGACGGGGACATTCGACCGTGTGTTGATGTTCGATATTGTAGAGCACCTCTATCCGGCGGAATTAGCGCAGGCGTTGACCGAAGCGCGCCGTGTGCTCAAGCCGGGCGGGCGGATCATCGTCCACACAGCCCCGAACGTGTGGTACGACCGGTACGCCTATCGCATCGTGCGTCTGGTGCGCCTGCTGATGGGGCAGGGAGCGCGGTATCCTAAAGACCCGCGTGAGGTCATCCCTGAGAATGTCCACGTGCACGTCAACGAGCAATCGATGTTCAGTTTGAGACGAAATTTGCGTCGCAGCGGATTCCAGGGTGTCAAATCGTGGCTGAGCACACCGCCGCAGTTCCGGCAGGAGAATGTCGTTTTCCGGCTGGCGCGGTGGCTGTTGTTCACCGTACCGCCGTTTAGTTGGTTTTTCGAGCGCGAAGTCTTCGCCGTGGGCGAGAAGTGAGAGATCCTGACCGGGTTTGCCAGTATGAGGCTTTTACCGTGGGGAAAAAATGAAAGATCACCGTTATGTAGATGAGTTGAGTCTGGAAGAGCTAGAAGAGGCACTGCGGGTGCGGCGGCGTGATGAGCGGATGAAGCGCATGCAAGGCAAGTCGCCGTCGAGTACGGTCAAGCCGCTCGATCCGCTCCGTGACCAAATCGCGCCTCCTGTGCAGCCCCTTGATGTGCCTCGACCCGCAGGGCGCAACACGAATCCCGCTCCGCGCTACAGCGCCGTGGTGGAACCCGGCAAAGTCAGGCGTGAACGCCGGCCGATCAAGTGGCGCTGGATTGGAGATCGGCTGTTGCTGCTGGTTGAAGTGCTGGCGGTGCTCGGCTTTATGCTGATTGTGGCGCGTATGGTCACGACGGTGCAAGGACTCAACGAGGAAAGCCGGGCCATCCAAGCGCCGCCGACGCCCACACCGGCGCCCTTCATTGGGGTGGTGGTGTTGCCCGGCGGGCACACTCCACCGGACGAATACGGGCGCTCAGAACCGGCGGCCATTCCCGCGCACTTGAAGGGCCTGGTGGCGCAGATCACGCCGTTACCCGTGCCCACGCCCGGCCCGGAACATCCCCGCCGTATCGTAATTCCCGGCATCAACGTGGATGCGCCGGTGGTCAAAGGCGACGATTGGGAATCGTTGAAGAAGGGGGCCGGCCATCACATCGGCAGCGCCAATCCCGGAGAGCGCGGCAACTGCGTGATTTCAGCGCATAACGACATCTACGGCAGCATTTTCCGTGAGTTGCCGCAGATGGGCATTGGTGATGAGATTCTCGTACACACGGAGACGCAAGCTTATCGGTACGTCGTCGAACAGACGCGCATCATCGAACCGACCGAAGTAAGCGTGATGGCTCCCACGAGTAGCCCGGTGCTGACGTTGATTTCGTGTTATCCTTACGGCCTCAATACCCACCGCATCGTCGTGATTGCGGCCTTGCAGCCCTAGTTCTAATCTCCGAATTTGCGCAGGATGACGTCCGAATCGAATTCTGAAAGCTGTCCGGTTACGGTAAACAGAATACGTTCACAGATGTTCGACACACGGTCGGCAGCGCGCTCCAGATTGTGGGCCGCCCACAGCAGATAGTTGGCCTGCTCGGTATTTGCCGGGTCCGCCAGGATGTACGTCATCAATTCATTGTAGACCTGCTCGTAGAGCCGGTCTACCTCATCATCGTCTGCGGGAATGGTCCGCGCCGCTTCGACGTCCTGTTGTATAAAAGCGTCTAGCGAGCGGCGCAGCATGTCCAGTGCTTTTTCGGCCATCAGGGGGATGTCAATCAATGGTTTGAGCAGCGGTTTAGTGCCGATCAGCAGACTGATCTTGGCAATTCCCTTCGCGTAATCCCCGATACGTTCCAGTTCGGTGGAAATTTCCAGGATGGCTGCCAGCGTGCGCAGGTCGCGCGCCACCGGTTGGTGTAAGGCAATCAGAGCCAGGGTCTGGCTTTCGATGGCATAGCGCCTGGTGTTGATCTCAACGTCGCGCTCGATCAGGTGTTTCGCGCCATCCAGGTCGCGGCGTTTGAGGAGATCGATGGAGGCCATCATCGCCTCTTCGACCATGTTGCCCATGATCAGCACTTGATCCTGGAGCAGTTGCAACTCGCGTTCAAAGGTTTTTCTAGGACTGGTCATATTCACCTCAGGTAGTGATCAGCATACATTCAAACACCGCTTTCTCCCGCAACCATTCACACCGGGAGTTCTTATCTACATGATGACATACGGTGAAGATTAAGTCAAATGGGCTGAGTGCTGCGGGGTGGTGCGCTTGCCAAAATCGACAACTGGGGGACAATAGGGCCGAACCGCCCAAATTCTAGCTCAACGCACAAGATAACGGGCGACAAAGAACCTTTTTGGTTCTGGTTTATCCGGGTTAGGATTTGAGAATAGACAAGGAGTGAAGAGAAATGGCAAAGAAGTCGAAGAAGCGCACCATCAGCGGGGGACCTCGTCTTTCCGAGCGTCAGCTTTATCAACCGGGGGTGGAGCGTGTGGTTGCGCCATCTACAGCGGTTGCCCCAGCGAGTAAGGCGGTTGCGGTTGCCGCCCAGCCGGCTGACGATGACCTGGCGGCCGAATATCGCTATGTGCTAACCGATCTCAAGAAGATTGCCTGGCTGGCGCTGGCGATGTTGGTGTTGCTCATCGTACTGGCGTTGGTTGTAGTCTAGTCGTGTATTTCGGCGTCATAACAGGGGTGGTTTAACCACCCCTGTTTGCGTTTATGCGATTTCGTGCTTTTGGCCTAGAAGCCAGATCAGACCTGAGTCGGCCAGTAGCATCAGCCAGATGTTTTGCGTTTGGATGAAGAGCATAGCGCTCAATACTGCCAGCCCCACACGGATGAGTAGATCACGCCCGCGTGTGGGCGATTGCAGATCGGTCCAGCGCGCCGGATTGAGCAAGGCTTCACCGGCGACAGGCAGCAGGCCGGCCCACGCCCCCATCCCCACGCCTAGCAGCAGCACAAAAGGCTCGCGGTAAAAGGCCCAATGCGCCTGGTGATACACGGCCTCGCGCAGCGCCGCACTCAGGCTGTGACGTGTTACCCGCGGCGGCGCCAGCCGTTTAGCGGCCCGGTCGGCCAGGACGACGAGCACCCAAAAGCCACCGGCAAACGCGCACGTCCAACCGAGATCGCGCATCCAACTATCCCAACTACCGGAGAGCGTAGAGAGCGTCTGGTCGGCCCAGAAGAATGGCTTTAGTCCCAGGCCGCTGGGCGTCAATACGCCGCGCCACAGCAATGCCAGCGCCGGTATACCGACGGCATAGAGTAGTCGTAAGGGGTGGATGATCCAGGGCCTATCCCACACAGCGCGATGCGGGATGGAGACGGCGTTCGCGCTGGGGACAGCGTTCGCGCCGGGGACGGCGTTCGCGTTAAGATATCGTTGCAGGTAAGGGCGTTCCAGGAACCAACGGAGGGCGCTGGCGAGTAAGGCGATGACCAGCGAGACGTTCAACCACACCCAACGTTCGAGTAAGGCGGTTTCGGTGCTCAATGATCGTTTTCGTCCGGCGCGGCAACCGGGATCGTAACGGTGACCTTGGTGCCTTGTCCCGGTGCAGATTTAATGATGGTTTTACCTTTGACCAGGGTGGCGCGCTCGCGTAGATTGATCATCCCCAGACTGCCCCGGCTGGCATAGTTGGCTTCCATCGCGGCAACGTCGAAGCCGATGCCATCATCTTCGATTTCTGCGATGACGTTCATCCCGCGCTGGTTGAGGCGAATCCACAGATTCTTCGCTCTGGCGTATTTCCGTACGTTGGTTGTGGCCTCATCGGTGATATAGAAAATGGCCCCTTGGGCTTCTTTATTGAGCAGCGCCTCGGCCTCTTTTTTCAACTCCAGGTGGATGACCGGAAGCGGGTCGGTTTCGCTGACCTTCTGCTTGAGTTGCTCCAGGGCAGGGATAAGGCCCTGCGTCTCCAGAATGAGCGGCCGTAAGGTGAATAACATCTGGCGGATTTCCTTGGTGGTTTTGCGCGCCAATTCCTCTAGTTGCTTCAACTCTTCAAGGGATTTGGCCGGCTCGCGTTCCACGAGCATACGGATGTAGTTGAGGCGCATCGCGATGGCGGCGATCGTCTGTGTTGGGCCGTCGTGGAGATTGCGCGCCAGCTTTTTACGCGCGTCCTCTTCAACGGTTACCAACCGGTCCTTTTCTTCCATCAAGTTCTGGTAGAGGTTGGCATTTTGAATCGCCATCACGGCCTGGTTACAGATAGCGACGAGCAAGTCTTGGAAGTCCGGGGAATAGGTTTCTGGTTCTGGGCTGCCCAAGACCAGCAAACCATAACTCTCAAATCCCGCCCGCAACGGCACGACGATGGCCTGTTTGCAGCCGTACATCGCTGCGACCTTTTCCAGTTCTGGGTCCTCTCTGGGGTTATCGATGATCATGGGATCCGTCTTTTCGATGGCTTCGGCGAGTACGCCGTTCTGTGCAGGCAGCCGCAGGCGTTCATCCTGTGTCGTGATCCCTCTAGCTTTGGCAACGTAAAGTGTCTGATCCATCCCAAAGAGCAGAATCATCCCGACCTGCGTGATCTCTTTATCGCCCGAGAAGAACTCTCTTAACCCGGCGTTACTGACATCCAATGCCGCTTCCAGCACGCGTTCGTAGTTGAGCGTTGCGCTCAGCGTGCTGGCCAGCTCGAAGATCAGGCGGACTTTTTGATGGGCCGATTCCAGCGCGGTTTGCGCTTCGTGTTCCTGCTTTTGGCGCTCGGCAATGAGCGTTTGCTTGATGCGTACTCCAATCTGGCTCAGCGCACCGCCCGCCAATAACAGAATTATCCCGTTGATCAGATAAGGCACTGCGCGTAACGCTAACTCGTTGAACGGCATCGTCGTAGAGAAGTGTAGCTGATTCCACGTGATACCCCAGTATACCAAAACGATGCCCAACACGACAATCAGACCGTACAATCGTGTGAACCGCAAGGCCGCCGTGACAATCGGGATGAGTGAGACGAACAGCAGCGGGCTATCGGCGCCGCCCGAACCGGCAATAAATCCTAACGTCAGGCCAATATCTTGGACCAGCATAACGTTTAGAATCGCCTGGCTCAGTGCGTTTTTGAACAATGCGATCGTGGCGATGATGTTGGCGACGCCGCCGACGATGAGCAAGGCGATAATGACGTCCGGGAATTCCGAGGCCCTGAACATCGTGTTAATGCCGGTCACGCCGGCGACGGTAAGCAAAAAGAGCCATCTCAAGCTGATGAAGAGCGACTCGATTTTGATCTCCGACTCTCTCAGGGGGGTGCCAGTGCTTTGATTTTCACGCGGGGCTTGTGCCGTCGATTTGGCGGTGCGCAGCCGGCTAAGCGAAATCTTAGCAGTGGATGTATCCTGCGTACTTGGATCTTTGGCGCGTCTTTGTCTGGTCTTTTTCTTGTCCATAATCTCAAAGTTTTCGATTATATCGAGAAGCGCACGTGAACGACATCGCCATCCTGCACGATGTAATCTTTGCCTTCCAGATGAACTTTACCCGCTTTGCGGGCGGCTACCATAGACCCTTCCGCGATGTGGTCGGTATACGCGATGACTTCTGCCCGGATGAATCCCCGCGCCAGATCGGTGTGAATAACGCCGGCAGCTTCTTGTGCGTGCGCGCCGACGCGCACGTTCCAGGCGCGCACCTCATCCTCGCCTACGGTGAAGAACGACTGTAGCCCAACGAGTTTGTATGAAGCCTGAATTACGCGTGTGCGCGCCAGTTGGGTGATGCCGAACTCTTCCATAAAATCGACCGCTTCGTCTTCGGCGAGTTGGCTGATCTCCATCTCGATCTTGCCTTGCATAGCGAGGACCATCGAATGTCTATGGTCGTAAGTGAGTGTTTTTTCGGCATCGATCGGGTCTTCGCCCGCGTTGAGCAAGACCAGCACCGGTTTGAGCGTCAGCAGGCTAAAGCCGCGTAACCCGGCAACCTCTTCTGTGGTTAGGTCCAGATCGCGTAGTGGCGTCTCTGCGTTGAGTGCGGCTTGCAAGCGTTGGAAAAGTGCCTGATTCTCCAACAGTGCTTTCCGCTCATCACCCCGCGCGCCTTTGTGCAATCCTTCGTCGATGCGCGCCAGACGATTTTCGACGGTTAACATGTCAGCCAATAGGAATTCCCCATCCAACGTCTCCACATCGCGTTGTGGATCGATGCTGCCGGATATATGGGGGACCTGGTCGTTTTCAAAAGCGCGTACCACGTGGACGAAAGCGTCCATCGGCGCGATCTTGTTGCGCAGTTCACCGGTTAGCCCGGTTTTACCCAAATCTTGATCTAGGCCGGCGATGTCGGTATAGGTGACTTTGGCGTAGGTGGTCTTGCGCGGTTTGTACAGCTTGCTCAGTGTATCGACGCGCACATCTGGGACATCAACCACCATGCTGAATAGTTCCAGGCGTCCACTGGAAGTGACGGTTGTGGGGCGGTCGGCTCCCGTGAGTGCGTTGAAAACGGTCGTTTTCCCACTAGATGGTAACCCGATGATGCCCAGTTCCATTAAAAGCTCCTTAGCTTGTCATAATCTGACGCAGGTATTATACCACTTTTTAACTGCACGGACAACTATCGCCTCAAGGCAAGTATGATACATTGCTATTGTAGCACAACTGGGGTGATAGGGAAATTGACCTGAGTCAACGCTTCATTGTGGGTGCAGGTGTTTCGGCGAGAATTGTGTCTACTGTGGACAAAAGTTGCTGCGGTCTGAAAGGTAACAGGAGGTAATGATGGGGATAGAGGTCTTGAATGACGCGAAAACATAGCTCGGGGTAAGTTAGAGGATTGATGGCGCTGATAATGAGAACCGGGATCTCTCGGAGATGTTGATTATCCTGCATTATATCGTAGAACTCGCAGCCATTGATATCGGGTCGCATCAAGTTCTGGATGAGCAAATCGATGTTTTCTTTTTGCAGGATATTGAGTGCGGTGCTGGAATCGGTCGTGAATAAATGCTCATAGCCTGCCCGTTTCAGAATAATTTGAAGCAGGTTAAGAATCTCAGATTCGGCGTGCAAACTGAGGATTTTTGTCACGCAAAACACCTCACACGATGCCAGTTACAGCCCTACTATAACGTTTTAAAAACTTTTTGCATCACTTCATTATATCGCATAAACCAAAGAGTGTATATAGGAGGTTAGTACCAAAATAGTTAAACTTCAGTTAAACATGCGTTATTTGCTTGACCTTGTATGGACTCGCGTGTATCATGTGATCAGCAGAGGATGTGTTCATTAGGAGGTGTGCCGATGAAGAAGCTGTTTGTGGTACTATTCATTATGGTCTTGTTGTTGGTCCCGGTGTCTGGAACAGTGTTTGCGCAGCCGGTTGCGGCGGGCGAAACTACGCACATTGTTCAACCGGGGCAGACCCTGTTCAGCATTGCCCGCTGGTATGGTGTCGATGTCTGGGCTTTGGCGCGCGCGAACAACATCGTCAACCCGAATCGGATTTATGTGGGACAGCGTTTGGTGATTCCGGCGAAATCTGCGCCGCAGCCCGTGTCAAACGCTTACGTGGTCAGGCCCGGTGACACGCTGTACAGCATCGCGCGCGCTTACAGGACCTCGGCTTGGGCCATCGCGCGGGCAAACGGTATCTATAATCTGAATCACATCTATGTAGGCCAGTACCTTATCATTCCCGGCGTGGCGCCTGCGCCTACGCCTGCGCCGACTTCGCCGCCTGCTGCCGGCGGCCAGTGGCGCGGCGCATATTACAACAACCCCACTCTTGAAGGTGAGCCGGTGTTTGTCCGTAACGATGCTGCGGTCAATTTCCATTGGGGGCTACGCTCCCCGGATACACGCCTCAATACGGACCAATTCTCAGTGCGCTGGACGCGCACGGTCAACTTCGTGGGCGGTTTGTATCGCTTCACGATGACCGTGGATGATGGTGCACGGATTTGGGTAGATGATCAACTCGTGCTCGATCAGTGGTATGTACAGCCGGAAACGACCCATACGGCAGACGTCACGCTCCCGCGGGGCAATCATCTGATCACCATCGAGTACTTCGAAGACACCGGCAACGCCACGGCGCAATTCTCCTTTGTCCGGCTAGGCGCCGCACCGGTGACGCCGGTGCCATCCGCTACACCGCCCTCTACTGCGCCTACCGATGCGTGGCGCGGCGAATATTTCGGTAATATGGACCTGAGCGGCGCGCCTTTGTTCACACGTCTGGACTCGCACATTGGCTTTGAGTGGGCAACGGGCACGCCGGCTTCCGGCCTCCCGGCAGACTACTTCAGCGTGCGTTGGACGCGCCGGTTGAATTTGGAGAAAGGCCGCTACGCTTTCTGTGCGATGGCCGACGATGGCGTGCGCCTGTACGTAAACGGTGCGCGGCTCATCGATGAGTGGCATCCATCCAACGGACAATCCTACTGCGTTACTACGGAACTTGCCAAAGGGTTGCACGAGGTGCGGGTCGAATATTATGAAGACGGTGGCAATGCGTTGATCTACGTATGGTGGGAAAAGCGCTAGGCCGTGCCGGTTGACTTTTCGCCAAAACAGGGTATCACTTAACCAGTGGTGCGATGCTTTGAGGGGAGGGGGGTATCCCTCTCCCCTCATTCTGTTTACCGGATACATATCAAAAATTGCCACGGAGACACAGCGTTTACAGAGTTGCCTGTCATTCTCTCTGTGATCTCTGTGCCTCTGTGGTAAAATGGGACTAACTTGAGCCAGCCGATGAAAGACCCTAACAGAGTGATGCGATGAACGTTGTCTTGTTGTCACCCTATTTTCCGCCTAACTATTACCATTTTGCTGCGGCATTGCGCCAGAACAGCGTAAATGTTCTGGGTTTGGGTGATGCGCCTTACGGCGATTTGCGCTTCGAGTTGCGCTCGGCGCTCTCGGAATATTACCGCGTGGATGATCTGCACCGCTACGACGACTTGATCCGCGCCTGTGGCTACTTCACACACCGTTACGGCAAGCTCGACCGCATCGAGTCGCACAACGAGTATTGGCTGGAGACCGACGCCCGTTTGCGCACCGATTTCAACGTCGCCGGCCCGAAGTCAGACGAGTTGGCGTGGGTGAAGCAAAAGTCGAAGATGAAGCAGATTTTTAGCCAGGCCGGGATTGCCGTCGCGCCGGGGCTGGTCGCGCAGACGTATGCAGAAGCCGCGCAGTTTGTCGCCAAAGCCGGCTACCCCATTGTCGCCAAGCCGGATACGGGCGTCGGCGCCAGCGGGACGTACAAGCTGCACAGCGATACCGACCTGGCGCAGTTCTTCGCGGCGAAACCGGCGGCGAATTATCTGTTGGAAGCCTTCGTCGCCGGCGCACTGTATTCTTTCGATGGCGTGGTGGATCGTGACGGCAACATCGTCTTTTATACCGCGCACTTCTTCTCACAGGGAATTATGGAGACGGTCAATGAAGAGCTGGACATCTTCTATTACTCCTTGCGTGAGCTGCCGCCGGGCCTGGAAGATGTAGGGCGGCGCGCGGTAGCCGCGTTCAAGCTGCGCGAGCGCTTCTTTCATATCGAATTCTTCCAGCAAGCAGATGGGCGTTGGGTGGCGTTGGAAATCAACATGCGCCCGCCGGGCGGGATGACGATGGACATGTTCAACTACGCCAACGACATCGATCTCTACCGGGAGTGGGCAAATCTGGTGGCGTTTAACCGTTTTCAGACAAAGTACTCGCGCCCTTACCATTGCGCTTATGTGGGGCGGCGGCGAACACGCCAGTATCGCTTATCGCACGCGGAGGTGCTACACGGGTACGGCGCGCTGATCCCTGAACACGGCCCGATGAGCGAGGTGCTCTCGCCGGCTTTGGGGCATTATGCGTATCTGCTGCGTGCGCCCGACCTCGCCACACTGCAAGCGGCGATTGACGAAATCCACGCCTGAGAAGGGCCGCCATGAACGTAGTCCTGCTCTCGCCCAATTTCCCGCCGAGCTATTATCAGTTTGCGCTGGCGTTGCGCCGCCTCGAGGTTAACGTGTTCGGCGTCGGCGATGCGCCGTTCGACGCACTGCGCCCGGAATTGCGGCACGCGCTGACCGAGTACTACCGCGTGGACAGCCTCCACGATTACGAGCAGCTCTTGCGCGCCTGCGCTTATCTAACTTTTCACTACGGGCATCTCGACCGCCTGGAGTCTCACAACGAATATTGGCTGGAGAGCGACGCGCGCCTGCGGCTCGATTTCAACATCCCCGGTCTCAAACCGGTCGATATGGAAGCGATCAAGCGTAAGTCGAAGATGAAAGAAGTCTTTCGCGCGGGTGGGGTGGATGTCGCGCGCGGTGTGGTGATTCGCACGCGCCACAATGCTGAGGATTTCATCGCCGAGGTCGGGTATCCGGTTATCGCCAAACCTGATATCGGCGTTGGCGCCGCCGCCACTTTCAAAATAGAGAGCGACCGTGACCTGGAGCGTTTCTTTGCCGAGCGCCCGGTGGTAGATTACGTGATGGAGGAGTTCATTCACGGGCAATTGTGTTCCTTCGACGGCCTAACCGATCAACGTGGCCGGTTGGTCTTCTACACTGCACATTTCTACAAATCGGGCATTATGGAAGTGGTGAACCACAACCTGGACGTGTTCGCTTGTTCGCTGCGCGAAGTACCGCCGGGTTTAGAGGCGGCCGGTAGGCGCGCGGTGCGCGCCTTCGACGTGCGCGAGCGGTTTTTTCACGTGGAATTCTTCCATATAGAAGCCGGCGACCGTTGGGTGGTGGTGGAGATGAATATGCGCCCGCCCGGTGGTGTGATGATGGACGTGATGAACTATGCCAACGACGTAGACCTTTTCCAGCAATGGGCGAACGTCGTCGTTCACAATACTTTTACCGCTGATCTGGCGCGGCCTTACCATTGCGCTTTCGTGGCGCGACGTAACCAAATCGGCTACAGACACGCGCACGGAGAAGTACTTGATGTCTGCGCGCCGGTCATGGCGCATCACGAGCCGATCAGCCCAGTCTTCGCGCGCGCGATGGGCGACTACGCCTATCTGGTGCGTTCACCCAGTTTCGAAGTCGTGCAACAGGCCATCGAATTCATTCAGGCAGTGTGAGGAGAACTATGAAAGTCGAATATCACAAGCTGTGGAGCCGGGCGCTCAACCGCGACATGGAACTCAAAACCTACGGCCATGCCGGGCGACCGATTTTGGTCTTCCCTTCGGCGTGCGGTCGCTTTTACGAGTACGAAGATTTCGGGATGATCGAGGCCGCCCGCGCCTACATTGAGGCTGGCAGGACGCAGTTTGTAGCGGTGGATAGTATTGATTGCGAAGCATGGCTGGCGCAATGGATGCGTCCCGAAGATCGCGGTTGGCGTCATGTGGAGTATGAGCGTTACATCATAGAAGAGATCGTCCCCTTTATACGGGCGCAAACCGGCATCGACGGCGGCTTCTTGACGACCGGGTGTAGTATGGGGGCGTATCACGCAGTCAATTTCTACTTCAAGCACCCTAAAATTTTCGGCGGCGTCATCGCCTTGAGCGGACTCTACGGCCCGCAGTACTTTGTGGGCGACTATATGGACGATAACGTGTACTTCAACTTCCCATTGTGTTACCTGCCGGCCTTGACTGATCCGTACTACATCGATCTGTATCGTCAGGGCGACATCATCATTTGCACCGGAACGGGCGCATGGGAAGAGGATAGCATCCGCGAGACGAAGGCGCTGGAGGAGAATTTGCGCGCCCTCGATGTCCCGGCCTGGTTCGATTATTGGGGCGGAGACGTCAATCACGACTGGCCCTGGTGGCGCAAGCAATTGCCCTATTTCTTGGAGAAGACTGTATAGATCAACCGCGAATTGCGCGTATTCTCGCTAATTTCCAGAGGTTCGCGTGGATCGGCGCGATGAGCGGTTTATTGCTGGAGGAGATTGTTGATGACGCACCTATTTGTGACTGTTCCTTTGCGCGAGCAGATTGCGGCGCTCACCCGCGCCGGATTGCAGGCTGTGCAGGCTTCTGGCGCGTTGCCCGCTTTCGATATCCCCGATATTATTCCCGTCGATCAAAGCCGCCACGAGGCGCACGGTGATTACGCTTCGCCGGTGTGCATGGGACTGGCAAAAGTGCTCCGTCGCGCGCCCTTGCAGATTGCCCAAGCCGTCGCGCAGCATCTCCCCGCCGCGGATTTTGTCGCCCATGTCGAAGTTGCGCCGCCGGGCTACCTCAACTTCACGCTTTCGACCGATTGGGTGGCGAGACAAGTTCCGGTCATCCTTGAGGCGGGAGAAGCGTGGGGAAACGTGGCTCTAGGCGCGGGCCAGCGCGCGCAAGTCGAATTCGTCAGCGCCAACCCCACAGGGCCGATCACGATTGGCTCGGCGCGCAATGCCGTCATCGGCGACACGCTGGCCTCTGTGTTGCAGGCCGCGGGCTATGCCGTCGAGCGCGAGTATTACGTCAACGACGCGGGTTCCAAAGTCCGCAACTTTGGCGCGAGCATCTTTGCCCGCTATGCCAACCTGCTCGGCGAGGATGTCCCCTTCCCGGAGCAAGGCTATCCCGCTGCCTACGTGACCGACTTGGCGCAGCAAGCGCAAGCCGAATTCGGCGACCGCTACCTCACCCAGGATCGAGATATGGCAATCCGCGCGCTGGGTTTGTGGGGGATTGACCGCATTCTCGACGGCGTGCGCGACGATCTGGCGCAGTTGCGTGTTCACTTCGATAGCTGGTTCAGCGAAAAATCGCTCTACGAAAGTGGCTTGTTCGACGAGATGATGGCAAAACTTCACGCTGGCGGTTACGTCCTCGAATACGATGGCGCCACGTGGTTCCGCCATCCCGATTTGGAGAAGGACGCCGTCCTCATTCGCTCGCCGCAGGTCATCCCCGATCCGGAGGATCGTCCGACGTATCTGGCGTCGGACATCCCCTACCTGTGGAACAAGATCGTCGAGCGTGGCTTCGACAAGGCCATCTACGTGTGGGGCGCGGATCACCACGGCGACGTGCCCCGCGTCCAGGCGGCGGCACGGGCTCTCGGCGTGGATGTGGATCGGCTGGTGTTCATCATCTACCAGATGGTGACGCTGCTGCGCGGCGGGCAAGAAGTGCGCATGTCCAAAAGCTCCGGCGAATTCGTCACCTTGCGCGAGCTGGTGGATGAGGTGGGGCCGGACCCGATCCGCTTTATGATGCTGACCCGCACCGTGGATGTTACGCTGGACTTCGACCTCGACTTGGCGGTAGAGCAATCGGATCGCAATCCCGTTTACTACGTGCAGTATGCGCACACGCGTATTGCCGGCGTTTTACGGAAAGCCACCGAGGAAGGGTGCGACCTCAACGCGCCCGGCGATCCTGGGCTGCTCACGCATCCGAGCGAGTTGGCGCTCATACGCAAGATGTTGGCGCTGCCTGAAGTCATTACCCTGGCGGCTAACAGTATGTCGTCGCACTACCTGACGTTCTACGCGACCGAGCTGGCATCGCTATTTCACGCCTTCTACCGCGACTGTCGCATCGTCTCGACCGCGCCTGAAGACGCGGCGCTCACGCAGGCTCGCTTGATGCTGGCCCGCGCCGCGCAGCACGTCCTTGCCCGTGTCCTGCACCTGATGGGCATGGACGCCCTCGAACGAATGTGATCTTAGTAGACGGTAGACAGTAAACGGTAGACGGGGAACTCTTGTAGCAAGCCCTGTCTACTGTCTACCGTCTACTGTCTACAAAACTACTTAAGGAGCTACATTACTCATGGGACTCAAACCTGACCACTGGATTCGTAAAATGGCGTTGGAACACCAAATGATCGATCCGTTTTTCGACGGGCAGATGCGCAACGGGGTGATCTCTTACGGCTTGTCCTCGTATGGCTACGATATCCGCGTTGCCGATGAGTTCAAAGTCTTTACCTCTGGGGTGGGGGACCTGGCGGTGGTCGATCCCAAGCACATCGACATACGCGCGATGGTCGATTTCGTGGGCGACATCTGCATTATCCCGCCCAATTCCTTTGCCCTGGCCCGTAGCCTCGAATACATGCGTGTGCCGCGCAACGTGCTGGGGGCCGTGCTCGGAAAATCGACGTACGCACGTTGTGGTATCGTAACGAATTTTACGCCCTTGGAGCCGGGCTGGCACGGCTACATCACCATCGAGATCAGCAACACGACCCCACTCCCGGCGAAAATCTACGCCAACGAAGGCATCGCGCAAGTGCTATTCTTCGAAGGCGACGAGCCATGCGAAGTCTCCTACGCTGACAAGAAGGGTAAATACCAGGGCCAGCAAGGTGTTGTCCTTCCGCGGCTGTGATATGGGTAAGGAGAAGGGAGTAAGAAGTAGGGAGTAAGGAATCCCTTTTCGTCACTCTTCACTCCTCACTCTTAACTCGCAATTCGTAATTCACTATGAAACTGCGTATCGCGCTTGTTTTAAGCTTGTTTGCGTCGCTGGTGAGCGTTTTTGCTTTGGCGACGTGGTTGGCGCGTTACACACTGTTGAGTCCCGTTTTCTACCAGCGCTGGCTGCGTGAAAGCGATTTTGACGCACAGGCCAGCGCCGCACTTGCCGTAGACCTGCCGCGCCAGATTCCCGCCGAGCTTTGGTCGCCGTGGATCTCGCGTGAACCTGCGACACTGCATGCGCTTTTCGATACGGCGCTGGCGATTGTAGATGTCGAAACTGCGGTGATGCGCTTAGGTCCGGCCTGGGCCGCCTGGGCGCTCGGCGAAGCCTCGCCTCCCGAACGCCTGACGCCCAGCGTGGAGCAATACCTGACCGGCGCACAAGGCGAACTATTGCGCGATTGGCTGTGGCGCGCGTTGCCGTCCTGCGGGGAATCTGAACCGCCTTATTGCATCCCTCTCAGTCCCGGCGCACATTCTGCTGTAGGCCAGCTACAACAGGCGTGGTGGCAGGATTACGTTGCCGATCTGGTCGCTATGTTTGCCGAGGCCGAAACGGAATTCATTGCCACGTGGCCCGAACCTCTGCCGTGGTTGCACTGGGTGTGGTACGCGCCGCTTCTAGCATTGGCGCTGGCGCTCTTTGCCACCTTACTGGTGTCCGACCGCAAACGATGGGTCTGTGTGAGTGTACCGTTACTCACCTCCGGGTTGATTGTCGGCGCGGTTGGCGTTCTGGCTATGCTGGATATGTTCCCGCTGCCGGATTTCCGGGCGCTGTTCGGCGCTCCTTTCTCCACGGCGACAGTGGGGCTGTTTACAATGGTGTGGCGGGCGCTGCTACGTGTGCTGGGGCCAACCTTTTTGATCGGCGGGATATTGGCGTTGGCGCTTGGCTTAACGTGGTTTGTGTTGATTTTCGAGGGTTGGCCGGTCAAGCTTATCCCTGTGGCGGGGATGCTTCTGGCATTGTGGGGCGTCGCGCAGGTTTATCCTATCTCGGTGTTCGCCCCGATGACGACGGTCCGCCCGGCGGTAGTTGTCGGTGCGACGCCCACGCCTTGGCCTACCTTCACCAGCACCCCAACGTTGACGCCGACGCCCTATTACTGGCCCGTTGCCGCCGGCACACCAGCGCCGACGCCAGGTGGGCCATTTGCCAAAGACGCGAGGTTGCTTGGCTGTTACCAGGCCGCGCCGGAGCCGGTTCTGGCGTTGGTGGCTACAGATGGCGAAGTGCGCGCCGTGCAGGCCAAGACCACGTCACGGCACAGCTTCCCGGCGCTTACACAAGTGGCTAGGGTCGCCAATGCGCAAGTCGCAGCTTCGCTGCCGCCGACGGTTTTTGCCTTGTCCAATGCCGGCGAGCAGATTGCGGTCGCGCACGAGCGCGACCTGTACGTGTATACGTTTCCTGCGTGGACGCGCGTGTTGCGCAGCCGGGTCTCGACATTTTCGCGTATTCAAACACTGGCCTACGTCGACGGCGCAGCACAACTGGTTCTGGGGTTGGAGAACGGCTATCTGTGGGTGGTGAAGCCGGAGACGGGCGGGCTGGTGTGGCTCCTGCCCGCGCCGGAGAGTCCGGTGACGGCCCTGGCAACGCACCCCTCGCCGCCTCGCGTCCTTTCGGGCGCTGCCGATGGCGTGGTGCGCCTGTGGGATCTGGTCGAGGGCGTGGAACTCGCCGTGCTCGAAGGTCATAGCACGCCGGTGCGCTTCATCGCTTTTGCACCGCAGGGCAACTACGCCTTATCTGTGGACCAAGCCGGGCAATGGCTGCTGTGGAACCTGGGGCAGGGCACACATGTGCGCCAACGCCGGCCGGCACTTGACGGCACGCTTTCGGTGCTGATGTGGGCATCTCCCTCTTACGTCCTTCCCATGGGGGGCGAAAGTGTGGGGGAAAAGCTCTTTATTCTCGGCGGGACAACGGCTGGCGACCTGCTTTTTGCCGATGCCAATCTGACCATGCATCGTCTGCGGGTCACTGACGAGGCCATCACGGCGATTGCATTGGATACCTCCGGCGCCGCGTTCATCGGTACCGCCAGCGGCGAAATCTGTGTTTGGGGTGTCCTCGACTTGCCGTGAGTCGTAATGCGTGATACGTGACAAGCCGGTTATGCATCACGCATCAAGTTATCACTTTAGAGGTTTCCTATGACCGAACCAATACGTATCCTGCACTTCGCCGATTTACACATCGGCATGGAGAATTACGGGCGACTGGACCCGGAGACGGGCCTTAACCGCCGCGTAGTGGATTTTTTGACCCGCCTGGACTCGGTGGTCGAATACGCCATCGAGCACGAGGCCGATGTGGTACTCTTCGCCGGAGATGCTTTTCGTACCCGTAGCCCTAACCCCACGCACCAACGCGAGTTCGCGCAGCGTATCCGTCGCCTTTCCCAGGCGGAAATTCCCACCGTGCTGCTCGTGGGCAATCACGATGTACCGGTGATGGAACAGCGCGCGTCTAGCATCGAAATCTTCGCCACGCTCGACGTGCCCCACGTGACCGTCGCTGCGCGCCCCGACTTGTTGCACATCCAAACGCGCCACGGCCCACTCCAACTGGTCACCATTCCATATCCGGTGCGCCAGCGCTTACTCACCCGCGAACAGTTCCGGCAGATGCGCCAGGAGGCGCTAGATCGCGCCGTGAGCGAGGCCGTGGTCAGCCTTATCGAAGGCTTTGCGGCGCGGCTTGATCCACAGCTACCGGCGGTGTTGGCCGGGCATTTCTCGGTCGATAGCGCGCATTGGGGGTCGGAGCGCAACATTATGATTGGCCGCGACGTGGCGGTGCCCATATCCGCGCTGGTCGATGTCGTGTGGGATTACGTCGCGCTGGGCCACATCCACCAGCACCAGGACCTCAACGCCGGGAAGATGCCACCCGTGGTCTACGCGGGCAGTCTGGAACGGGTGGATTTCGGCGAGGAGAAGCAGCCTAAAGGCTTTTGTTGGGCCGAAGTGCAGCGCGGGATGACGACGTGGCGCTACGTCGAAGTCCAAGCGCGACCTTTTATCACCATTCGCGTGGATGTGCGCCGTGAGGCCGAACCATTGCGTGCTGCAGAGCACGCGATCACGGCCCGTGACCTCAGCGGAGCGGTTGTCCGGCTGGTCGTACAGATGACGCCGGAGCAGGAGCCTCGGCTGCGCGATGTCGATCTGTCGCCGCTGTTGGCCGATGCCTTTTTCGCTCAGGTCAACCGCGATGTGGAGCGGATTGCTCGGGACCGGCTCGATGGTTTGGAGCCAGATGCTATGACGCCACTACATCTCCTCGAGCGTTATCTACAGTCCAAAGGGAAAGCGGAGACGGAAATCGCGCCCTATCTGGTGGAAGCGCAGGCCATTTTCGCGGAAGACGCCGAGGCTTGACAAATCACCGAAATCCCCTATAGTCGGGATAGATTATCAAGTCGAGGCTTAATTTAGCAGGAGATGTTGTGGTGATGAAACCCTTACAGCGCCAGGTACTGGCGGCGCTCGCGGTGGGGAGCGTGTTGGCTGGCCTGCTAGTTGGACAGGTAGGGGCTTTTCATTTCCCAAAACGTGCAGTGCAGGACCCAGCGTCCTATTCCGAGCCGTCTGCTGAAACCCCGGTTCTGTCATCCTTTTGGAGCGTCAAAATTCTGCGTTGGGAACGCCTGATCGTGCAGGAAGCCAACCGGCGCAGTCTGGATCCTGACTTTGTTGCTTCCCTCATTTGGCGAGAGTCTCGTGGCGAACCCAGTGCGATAGGGCCGGGCGGCTCAGTCGGCTTGATGCAGATCATGCCCAAAGAGTCCGGATTTTCCTGGCGACCTTCCAAAGAAGTCTTGCTCGACCCCGGCACGAACCTCTTTTGGGGGACGCGCACCCTATCGATTGTCATCCAGCAGGGCAACGGTGACGTTTTCAACGCTTTGGCGGCCTACAACGGCGGTTGGGATCAAACGGACTATCGCCGGCCTCGTACCTTCGCTACGCTCATCCTGCGGGATTACGCTCAAGCGGTCGCCTCGCGGTGCGGGACGAACGGGCGCTGGGTGGCCTTTTTTGCGGTAGAAAGCAGTTACACGCACGGCCCGATCTGGGTGGCAGATTCCACCCGCTCGGATGTCTATTACTTCGGCCAAACGAATGCACTCCCCGATGGAACACCGCTCATCCCGGATGTAGCGCCGACTTCTGTTGTGGCGCATTTTACAACGGAGGGAACCGGTGCGCCTCGCAGTGTTGGCATCTGGCTTTATAACGTCGCTAATGATACTTGGGATGGGTGTGCTTTATCCCAGCGGGTTACCGCGGCGCTACTACCGACTGCCACGCTCGCGGTGACGCCCACGCCCAGTTTCACCGCAACGCCAATAGCGACCGACCCCGCGCCTACCGCGATGCCGATGGTGTCCACGGCTTTACCGGCTTCCACAGCGCCCCCCACGCCCACACCGACTAGAATGCCGCTTATCACCCCAACACCTGGCGGTGTACTTACCGCCGCTGTAGATGCAGTGGTGCTTGAGAAGGGTGCAGAATTGCGTCCAGGGGCTACTTTGTGGTGGTTCCCCTCAACATCGTTGCCGGCGGGGACGACGGTGTACGTGCTTGGTTACGACCCTGACACGCCGGATTGGGTTTACGTCGGTTCGCCAGATGGGCGCGTGCTCGGGTGGACGCAGGCCGGAAATCTGCGTCTCTCCGGTTCGCTTCAACGATTGTCGCTGGTGACGCCGATGCCAACGCTCACTCCCTCTCCGACGGCAACGCTGACGCCCACGCCTACGCCGACCATCGCGTGCGAGGGTGGCCCCTTGCGTGCCGAAGCCTGGGCCTACAAAGCCTATCGCAGCCCGTTGGGTGGCTGGATCGCCGTGATCTACACCAAAGGCTATGGCGGGAATTGTGAATATACCTATAGGTGGAACGTGGATATGGAGCAAGGCCCGACATTTGGCACGGTGCTATTTGAGATTAAGCAAGATCGTTTCGAGCCGCTCGTTGGTACGGTCACGGTAACTTCTGGCGATCAAGAAGTGACGGTTGGGGTTTACGTACCGTCGCCTTAGCATTTTTGTCCTCTGATCGTGACAAGGCCAGGATGTCAATCTTGGCCTTGTCTGTATGTACGACTTCTCGGACGACGTTGCAACGGTCATTGTCATTCCCGCGTATGAGAAGTGGAGGCGCGATGAAAACCATAGACCTGCTCGTTCACTCGGCGGCGCACCTGTGCGTGATCCCGCCGCAGGCCGGCGGCCCGCAGCGCGGCGCGCGTTTGGGTGAGTTGGGCCTTATCGAAGACGGCGCAGTGGCGGTTGCCGGAAGGCGCGTCATAGCCGTTGGTCCAACCTGTGAATTGGCAGACCAGTTTCATCCCACCCGCGAGATCGACGCGCATAGCAAGGTGGTCTGCCCTGGCTTCGTCGATCCGCACACGCATCTGGTGTGGATGGGCGACCGTGCAGCGGAGTTCGAGCAACGCATCGCCGGCGCGACGTATATGGAGATTATGGCGGCAGGCGGCGGGATTATGTCCACCGTGCGCGCTACACGCGACGCCTCCGTGGATGATCTGGTCGCGGCGATGCGCCCGCGTCTCGACCGGATGCTGGCTCACGGTGCGACGACGGTGGAAGTGAAGACGGGTTACGGCCTGGAAACCGGCGCGGAGCTGCGGCAGTTGGAGGCGATTGTTACACTCGACCGCAGCCACCCGGTGACGCTTGTACCGACTTTTTTGGGTGCGCATGCCATACCTGCTGAGTACAAAAGCCGCACCAACGCCTACGTGGATGTGGTCATTCACGAGATGTTGCCCGCTGTCGTAGAGAAAGCGCGCGCGTTGGGATTGGAGCGCCTGCCCTTCTGTGACGTTTTTTGCGAAGACGGCGCGTTCGATCTGGCGCAGAGTCGCCGCATCCTCGAGGCGGCGCGCGCGTTAGGCTTCCCACTGAAAATTCACGTTGATGAGTTTGCAGCGTTGGGCGGCACGAAATTGGCTGTTGAACTGGGCGCGACGTCGGCGGATCACCTGGTCACGACACCGCCGGAGGACATCGCGGCGCTGGGTGCGTCGGAGACGGTGGCGGTGTCACTGCCCTGTACGCCGTTTGGCCTGGGGCATCACGATTACACACCGGCCCACGCGCTTCTGGAAGCGGGTGCGGTGCTGGCGTTGGCGAGCGATTGCAATCCGGGCACGGCCTGGAACGAGTCGCTGCCTTTCGTCGTCGCGTTGGCGTGCCGCTATTTGCGACTGACACCCGCGCAGGCACTCGTCGCGACGACGTTGAACGCGGCATGCGCGCTCGGTCTGGGCGACAGGCTAGGGAGCCTTGCGCCGGGTTACGCGGGCGACCTGCTGATCCTGGATGCACCCGACTACCGGCATCTAGGCTATCGCTTCGGCGCGAATCCTGTGGCGATGGTCATCAAAGGCGGTGAGGTCGTGGCGGCGAACGGGCAGGTGGTAAACGAATGACTGTCGAAGGCGACGACGTGGCGACGTTCACGCTGCTCGTTGAAGCAGACGGCGGGCGCGTCGACAGTTTCATCGCCGAGGCGCTGCCGGAGTTATCGCGCACAGCGGTGCAGCGCCTGATTGACGCTGGGGGCGTTACGGTGAATGGCGCTGCGTCCCGTTCGTCGTACAAGGTGCGGCGGGGCGACACACTGATGGTGCACATTCCCCCACCACAGCCCGTGACGTTGTCCCCCGAGGCCTTGCCGTTGGACATTCTGTACGAGGACGCCGACATTTTGGTGGTTAACAAGGCGGCGGGGATGGTGGTGCATCCAGGCGCAGGGAATCTCACCGGCACGCTGGTCAACGCGCTGTTGGCACACTGTACGGATTTGCAAGGCATCGGTGGCGAGTTGCGACCCGGCATTGTGCACCGGCTGGACAAGGACACGTCCGGCGTGATGGTCGTGGCCAAACACGATCGGGCCATCCGGGCGTTGCAACGGCAGTTCAAGGAACGCGAAGTGCGCAAGACTTACGTCGCGCTAGTGTTCGGCAACATCGCGCAGGATGAGGGGGTGATCGAAGCGCCGATCGGCCGGCATCGCGTCCACCGCCAGCGTATGGCGGTCATTGCCGATGGCAAACCCGCACGCACGCGCTGGAAGGTGCGTGGGCGTTACCGTGACGCGCACCAGCGCGTTTACACGTTGCTGGATGTGCGGTTGCTGACCGGGCGCACGCATCAGATTCGCGTGCACTTTGCCTGGCTCGGTTATCCGCTGGTGGGCGATGCCGTCTATGGTCCGGCGCACAGCCCGCTGCCCGCGCCGCGCCAGTTTCTCCACGCGCGCGCGTTGACGTTACTACACCCGACGACAGGAGAAAAGATGACGTTCTCCGCGCCGTTGCCGGAGGATTTGGTCAATTTTATGGCGTCACTGTCATTTGACGATTAGGGCAAATTCAGGTATCCTTCACACATGAAAAAAAAGCGGTGCGAACGGAACGTGCGCCTGGATGTCTTACTGGTAGAGCGCGGCCTGGCAGAAAGCCGCTCGTTGGCGCAGCGTTTGATCCGCGCGGGCGAGGTGCAGGTCGATGGGCAATTGGCCGATAAGCCCGGTGTTGATGTGGCGGAAGATGCTGCCATCACGCTCAAGGCCAAACCGCGCTTCGTGAGCCGGGGCGGCGAGAAGTTGGCGGCGGCGTTGGAGCGATATCCGGTGGACGTTGGCGGGCTGGTCGCTGCGGACATCGGCGCTTCGACCGGCGGATTCACGGATTGCCTGTTGCAGCATGGCGCGGCGAAGGTCTACGCGATTGACGTGGGCTACGGGCAACTGGCCTGGGAATTGCGCCAGGACGCGCGGGTGGTGGTGATGGAGCGGGTCAATGCGCGTTATCTGGCGGCGCTGCCGGAGCCGGTGGATGTGATCGTGTCCGACGTGTCGTTCATCTCACTGCGCATCGTCTACGCGACGGCGGTGCAGTGGCTCAAACCCGGCGGTACGGTCATTTCGTTGATCAAGCCGCAGTTCGAGGCCGGACGCGAGCACGTCGGCAAAGGCGGTGTGGTGCGCGATCCGGCAGTCCACCGGCAAGTGTTGGAGACGGTGACGACAGACATGACAGCCTTGAACCTGGGCTTGCACGGTTTGATGATCTCCCCGCTGCTCGGCCCGGCGGGCAATGTCGAATTTTTGGGCTGGTGGACCCTGGGCGCAGACGCCGAGGATATTCAAATGTGGATTGACCGGACTTTGAGCGGTGTTTGACCGTTGGGGATTTTCACCACAAATTTTCACGAATAAAGGAAAATTGGTGGGGATTCGTGAAAATTCATGGTTTGTCTGAGGGATAAGGATGGATTCACAGCATATTCGGAATTTTAGCATTATCGCGCACATCGATCACGGCAAATCCACGCTGGCCGACCGGCTGCTGGAAGTAACCGGGACGGTCGAGTCGCGGAAGTTTGCCGGTGGGCAATCGCAGGTGCTCGATAGCATGGATTTGGAGCAGGAGAAGGGGGTGACGATCAAAGCGTCGGCGGTACAGATGCACTGGACGGCGGCGGATGGCGCGGAATACGAGCTAAACCTGATCGATACACCCGGTCACGTGGACTTTGCCTACGAGGTGAGCCGGGCGCTGGCGGCGTGTGAAGGCGCGGTGCTGGTCGTCGATGCGACACAGGGCATCGAAGCGCAGACGTTGGCGAATCTGTACCTGGCCTTGGAGAATGATCTCGAGATCGTGCCGGTGATCAACAAGATCGATCTGGCGACGGCGGATGTGGAACGGGTGGCTCAGGAAGTGGCTGAGTTGATCGGCGTGCCGGTGACGGACGTGATTCCCGTTTCCGCCAAGGATGGGACGAACGTCGCGGTAGTGTTGCAGGCTGTCGTGGATCGCATTCCGCCGCCCGGAGGCTCGGACGTGGATGCGCCGTTGCGGGCGCTGGTCTTCGATTCGCACTATGACTCGTACAAAGGCGTGATCGCTTACGTGCGGCTCTACGAGGGCCAGGTGACGGGGACGACGCCGTTGTTGATGATGGCGACCAACGCGCGTACAGAGCCGGTGGAGGTTGGCGTCTTCACGCCGGGGATGACGCCGGTCAAGCAGCTTGCCGCCGGCGAAGTGGGTTACATCGCCACCGGGTTCAAGTCGGTGCGCGAGGCGCGCGTGGGCGACACGGTGACGGAGCTGCGACGGGCGGCGGCGGAACCTCTGGCGGGTTACCGCCCCGCCAAGCCGATGGTCTTTGCCAGCCTGTACCCTTCCGAGGCCGATGATTACGAAAATCTACGCGATGCGCTGGAAAAGCTTCAACTGAATGACGCTTCGCTCACATATGAGCCTGAGACGTCGCAGGCGCTGCAATTCGGCTTCCGTTGCGGGTTCCTGGGCTTGTTTCACATGGTCATCGTGCAGGAGCGGTTGGAGCGCGAGTACGCGCAAGACTTGGTCGTCACCGCGCCGAGTGTAGCTTATCAGGTGCTGCTGACAAGCGGCGAGGAGATCGAAATCCATCGTCCCGCCGACCTGCCCGATCCGTCGCTCATCGACGAAGTGCGTGAGCCGTGGATGAAGGTGCAGGTGATTACACCCAACGAGTATCTCGGCGTGCTGATGGAGATTTTCCGCCGCAAGCGCGGCAACTTCCTACTCACCGAGACGCTGGATCAGAAGCGGCTGTTGCTGACGTTCGAAGTGCCGTTGGCGGAGATGGTCATCGATCTGCACGACCGCATCAAGTCGGCGACGCGCGGGTACGCTTCGATGGATTACAGCTTCGATAGCTATCGCGTGGATGATCTGGTGAAGGTGGACGTGCTGGTGAACAAGGAGCCGGTGGATGCGCTGGCGATCATCGTCCACCGCGATATGGCTTACGACAAAGGCTCGCTGCTCATCCGCAAGATGAAGGAAGCGATCCCGCGCCAGTTGTTCGAGGTGCCGATCCAGGCGGTGGTGGGCGGCAAGGTCGTCGCGCGGGTCAATGTGCAGGCGCTGCGCAAGGACGTGCTGGCGAAATGCTACGGCGGTGATGTCACGCGCAAGCGGAAATTGCTCGAAAAACAGAAGGCCGGGAAGAAGCGGATGAAGTCGATAGGGAACGTCATCATCCCGCAAGAGGCGTTCCTGGCGATGTTGCGGCTGGATGATGACTGACGTGGCAGAAATCTTGATCACGAACCTTCACGAAATTTATCTTTGGAGCATTGATAGATGACGTCATTGGCTGAATCATGGCGTAATATTCCCCTTTCGCGGCGCAAGCAACTGGTTTTGTTGCTGGTCTCGGCGCTGACGATTGGCCTGATCATTTGGGGGACGCGACGGGTCCTGGCCCCCTACGTGTTTGGCCTGCTCCTGGCTTACGTTCTTGCGCCGCTGGTCAAGGTAATAGAGCGCGGCATCTTGTGGCTTGCTCAACGGCGGTACTTGCGGTTTCTGCGGCGGGCAGCCCGCCCTCTGGCGATTGGATTGGTGTATTTGCTGCTTATCGCGACGTTGGTGGGCTTCTTCTCGATCCTTGTACCGCTCCTGATCGATCAAGGCAAGGCGCTGTGGGAGGCGCGGGAAGTGATCTGGGATTTCATCACCCGGTTTGGTGAAGATTTGGTCGAGCAGTACCGTCTTTTGCCGGAGCAGGTACGCATCCAGATTGACGACAATCTTACCAAGTTCAGCGATCAAGTGGGGAAAGTTGTCGAACAGGCAATCAGTGGTACGGCGGTGGTGATCTCTTACACCTTCAGTTTGCTGTTGGCGATTCTGATCATCCCGTTCTGGACGTTCTACATGCTGCTCGACTCCCATAAATTGAGCCAGACGGTTGTGCGGTCGATCCCCCATTCCATCCGCGATGACGTGTTGAAAATAGCGGCGCTCGCGGATGCGGTTTTTGCTTCGTATCTGCGCGGGCAGCTCTTGCTTGGCTTTATCATTGGAGCAACCTCGGCGATTTTCTTCGGAATAACGGGCGTGCAGTTTGCCTTGATCCTGGGCGTGATTTCCGGGATCTTCGAGATGATCCCCAATATTGGTCCCATTCTTGGCGCGATTCCGGCGGTGCTCGTGGCGTTGGTGCAGGATCCTTCGCTGGCGTTGGTGGTGGCGATTTATGCATTTGCCATCCAGCAAATAGAAAACATCTTCATCTCGCCGCGCGTCTTAGGGAATAGCGTGCAATTGCACCCGGTGATCGTGATGGTGGTGCTGGTCATCGGGGCCGAGGTCGGCGGCGTTCTCGGCCTCTTTCTTGCGCCGGTAACAACGGCTGCACTGCGCGACCTGTTCCGCTATTTCTATTTCCGTCTGGATGATCCCCCGCTTTCCCCGGCGGATGCCCTGGCAAAGGTATGGGGTGGCGAAGAATTCGATATCAATGTGTGAGGCAGGAAGCAAGAGGCAAAAAGGCGTCGTCTCAAATCCTGCATCCTGCATCTTGCATCCTTATCCAATTTCAAACAGGAGTTTAACTATGGGTAAAGATAAGATTCGTATCGGAATTGTCGGTGTAGGGCAGATTGGCAAGAGTCACTTGCGGAATTATCAGAAAATTGAGAACGTTGAAATCGTGGCGGCAGCGGACCTCAACGCGGCGGAACTGGGCCGTGTAGCGGCGGAGTTCGGCATCCCCAACACGTACACGGACTTCCGTGAGCTGTTGCAGCGCGATGACCTCGTGGCGGTGGACGTGTGCCTGCACAACAACCTGCACATGCCCGTCACCGTGGCGGCGTTGGAGGCGGGCAAGCACGTCTACTGCGAGAAGCCCATCGCCGGCGCTTATGCCGACGGTGTGACGATGGTGGAGACCGCAAAAGCGACCGGTAAAATGCTGCACATTCAATTGAGCACGCTCTACAGCAAGGAGACGAAGGCCGCTAAATACCTCATCGACGGTGGGCATCTGGGCAAGCTCTATCACGCGCGCTCGACCGGCTTCCGCAGGCGTGGGCGCCCCTACGTGGACGGCTACGGCGCGCCGCCTTTCGTGCAGAAGTGCAATTCCGGCGGGGGCGCGTTCTACGATATGGGCGTCTATCACATCGCCAATATCCTTTACCTGCTGGACAACCCGAAAGTCCTGCGTATCACCGGGAAGACGTATCAGGAAACCCCCATCGATCCCCGCCGGCTGGAAATCAGCGGCTACGACGTGGAAGAGTTGGGCATGGGCTTCGTGCGTCTGGAGAACAACATCGCTCTGGACATTGTCGAGGCGTGGGCCATTCACCTGGACGCTTTCGAAGGCTCGTACATCGTCGGCTCGCAGGGTGGGGTGAAGCTGGATCCGTTCGGCTACTACCTCAACATCGGCGATCTGGCGATCAACGGCACGGCCGACCTGACCCAGTTCGACTTCCGCCAGCACAATGTTCACGAAATCGGCGACGTATACGACAGCTCGCAGCAGCATTGGATCGCGGCGCTTCAAGGGCGCGTGGACCTCTTGCCGACGGCCGACGTCGCGCTGAACACAATGCTGATCTCCGAGGGCATCTTCCTCTCCGAGAAGCTGGAACGCGAAGTGACGGTGGACGAAGTGCTGGCGATGTCGAAGTCTACGGCGGTAAAGTTATAGGGCTAAAGTAAGTAACGGCCATTTACGAAACACCGGGCGGCGCTCATTGCGCCGCTCGGTGTTGTTATCGAAACCGACCTACCCATCCTGTGGATCTGTGACTACTAACAGCGCCGGGCCGAGCTGCCAGTTAAAGTTGCGGCCAAAGAGCAGATGGTCCTCATCGAGCAAGCAGGGATTTGCGTTCTACACTGTAATACCATAAGCCTCAGTGAATGCTGCTTGTGCATAAGCAAAAGATGCATAACCAAAACCTGCGTCCCCCCAGTCTTTTTCACCCCAACTATTCCTGACAATAAATCTATCTTGGGTGTAACCGACTAAAGCAACCGCATGTCCTGCCGGTTCTCGTGGTGCTTCGTAAACATCAAGGTTTCCAAAAGTATTCTTAGCGTTAAACCATGTATCGTCGACATCTAATCTCGTCAAAATAGGCCCTTGAAGTGCAAGCCATTCACGCCATCTCATCAGATTTCTTCCCAGATTAAAGTAGCTCAAAATTTTGAGTTGGGCAGCCATAGCGTAGAATGTTTTTATGTCATCAGGGTATAATTTACTACTCCCAAACGGAAGAACACTATCACTCACGACACCGAACTTTCTGGCGATATCCAGAGCCGCTTTTAGACTGGTTCCAACCCTCTCGATAAAGGTGGTTGGTTGAGAAATGAATTCATCCGTTTCTTTTGCCGCCATCCAAATGAATCTTACAGATAGTAGTACATCAGGATCTAAGCGATTTGCTTTGACAAAATGCCAGCGCAAGACGGAATCGGCTGTTGCCCAACCTACACAAGAACCAGTGCTTTCTTGATCTCCAATGTTCCACCAAGGCTCACGTAAGTCTACTGTTGCCGGCAGAGGTACTGGGGCTGCTAAAACTCCTGCTTCAGAGGCGTTCTCGTAAGTCCAGTCATTTTCCATTTGTGGTGAAGGAACGCAGTTCAGAATCCTTTTGATACTTCCAGCTTTTTTGGTCATTGTTTTCCTCCTGAATTTTATTGACTTAATAATGTAGTTCAGCCCGAAATTCTAACAGTTCCAGTGTATGTCCTTGCATTCTTGCATCGGCTCTGCGCGAAAACGGCAAGTCAATTCTCCTAATTAGACCTGTCCGATTTAACCATTGCCTTCATCCACATCCACATGACCTCTTGTTCTTCGGGTTGTGCTTCTCGGTTGAATGGGCCTCTGGCCTGCATCACTTTTTTTGTCCTTGGATCGATTTCGACGGTGATCCGGCGAATACCGTCGAGCCTGACCGAAACAATCGCCGAGTACCCCGACGCGCACCGCCCGGCATAACTCGCCACACAATGGTGCATCGTTTCGCCTTCTTGAAACAGGTCTTCGCCTGACGTCAGTTCAATGAACGACCACCTGCCAAGCGGCGCCTGATCCACAACCCAATCCCAGGCGTGGCTGTTCCACTTGTAATGAGACCAAGGCCGTTCCACCTGGCGGCGATACGTGATGCTTCTTTCCAGTACTGCGGGAACACTGCGGCCCTTCCAGGAAAAAGGCCGTGTGTGTTCGCGTTCGGCCTCCGTGTACTCGTGCATGGCCCAGGATAGGATGAGATCGCTCTGTTCGTCTGTAATCTCATCCCTGTGGTTAATGAGCCAGCGCACCGTCTCATGCCAAAAACCTGTATGTGACCCGATAGCCGAGTGTTCGGTGGGATCAATAACGAACGCGAGATTTTGTAAAACGCGAGCGAAGTCTATTTGACAGCCTCCCAACCGCTTCACTTCCGAGAAAATACATGCTTCGGTAGGCGATGCATGGGCCGGTGCATCTTGCAGATAATACTGAAACCGGTTTGGGATGTTCCATCGGAATAGGTTCCCGGCGCGCTTGAGGCTGCCTCCCTGGCCAAACACGATGAACCAACAAAGCCACTTGAGTCTAGGCCCATCCGGTATACGAAACCATTCGGAGTACAGGAACCCGGGAACGTCATAAAAAGCGAATAAGTGGTCGAGAAAGGCTGTCTGGTAGCACCCCACTAAACCGTGGTAGGCTACACAAACTTGAAAAAAGCGGGGACATTGGCAAAATCCGGGCATGGAAACAGCAAACCAGAAACCAATGAACCCGCAGGAAGTATTTTGCCCTAATGC
>Ga0334885_1000074_pt1 | contig 172750 bp, 142 predicted proteins | sample GraSluR1_MG_8_FD_207233 | JGI IMG/M metagenome (GOLD analysis project Ga0334885, IMG submission 207233) | Sludge microbial communities from methane-producing bioreactor in Wageningen University, Netherlands - Granular Sludge_31_05-R1 | ecosystem: Engineered > Bioreactor > Anaerobic >...
CCGGCTCAACGAGTTTTCGGTGCTGGTGCCGCCCTTACGCGAACGAAAAGAAGATATTGCCGAGTTTGCCGGCGAATTTCTGCGTCAGGCCAACCTGGAGCTCGACAAGCAGGTGCAGGGATTCGATCCCGTGGTTATTGAGAAATTTCAATACCACCAATGGAGCGGCAATCTGCGCGAACTGCGCAATATGGTACGACGGCTGGTGCTGTTTGCTTCAGGCGATACAATCACCACCGACGATTTACCCGAACTGAGTCAACCGTCGGTGAACGATATGCAATGGCTCCAATCGGCTAACGAAAAAGAACAGATTGAGAATGCCTTGCGAATCGCCCGGGGCAACAAATCGCAGGCAGCGAGGTTGCTCAACGTCGATCGTAAAACCTTGTACAATAAAATGCACCAGTACGGTCTTAAATTGTAATCTCCAACAATCGCTTCACATCTTCCTGCCATCCTTCGTAAGGGTTGGCTCTGTTTTGATCCATTTTTTGCAACAATGAAGTGGGGTAGCCCAATTGAGCCATCATCGGTAACATTTTATGGCAGGTAGCCTGGGCTTTGCCAAAATCGTTGGCCTGAAGTGCCTGCTTTAAAACCGCCTGGTTTTCTATCGTCGATGTTCTGAATATATTCATTATTTCCTCATCCTCCTCGTCGAAAAACGACTCGACGGGCATTGCTTCCCCAACTAAATTTTTCAACTCTTTCTGGGAAAAAGGTTTCAGTAGTAAACCAGCAAATCCCATAGTCAGCGCTTGCTCGGCGGTGATGTCGGCTCTTCCGGTCATTAAAAAAACAGGTTTTTCTTTCTCCGAATTCAGAATATCCAGGCCACTGCTGTCGCCCATCTCCATGTCGGTAAGCACCAGGTCGTAACCGGTTTCAACGATCCGGTGTCCCAATCCGCGAAGCATATCGCATACCAGTTGATGCATGACGGGATCGTCGTCGTACACTGCGATTTGTTTTATACGACAGGTAGCGTGTTGTTGAAGTTCCGCAGGCTGGGCAGGTATCCTCACAGTAACCAGAGTGCCGTTTCCCGGTTCCGATGCTATGCGGATCGTCCCCTTCATTAATTCGGTGAGCCCTTTCACCACATACATCCCGAAACCGCTGCCTTGCGCCAGCGAATTGTTTTTCTCAATCCGGGTAAAAGGCTGGAAAACATCCGCTATTTTGTCTGCCGGAATTCCGGCGCCCGTATCCTGGACCTTAATCTCCAACTGTTCATTACGATAGGAGACAGTAACCGATATGGAGCCTGTTGGCGTATACTTTACCGCATTTGAGATCAAATTGATCATAATCTGGCGGGTCTTCAACGCATCAATCTGCAGGCCGACCGTATCGGCCGTATGGTGTAAGCTTAACTTTTTTGCGCTGGCCAGCGGTTCAAACATTTCGACAATATCGCGAGTCAACTCTCCGATCTCCACGGTCGAGAGGGTTAACTGTAAGGTGCCCCGTTCGAGACTGGAATATTCCAGCAGGTTTTCGAGCAATGCCATGATATGACCGGCTGCATGTTGCATGACGTGCGTGTCGCCGGATCTGTTGTCCAGACAGGCTACGATGGAATTGAGCGGACTCTTGATATCGTGTGCAACCGATAGCAACAGCCGGTGTCTGCTCTCGAGCACCATCCGTAGTTGTTCCCGGGCTTGTTTTCCACGGTTTACATCGTTGATAATTAGAATTATAAAGAGTACGATAAAGCCCAACGCAATCATACCGCCAATAATCGAATAAATGTAGTTGCGTGAAATCGATTGTTCGCTTCGTGTAATTGTGTCGAGTACAGAATGTAAGGTTTGTTGGTACAGGTCGGTGAGCAGTTCCGATAGCCGGGAGGCAATGGTACGGTCGGTAATCAGTAAATTCCCGGCTTTTTGTTCAATCTGCTTGATATTTTCGGCGTACAACCTGCTCGCTTTCCGACTGATGGTGTCGACTTCGGTTAAAATCGAAGGAAGTTCGGCTTGTTGCAGCTTCACCGTATCGATGCGTTGGTTGGTAAGGATCAGGGTGCTGTCGGCTTCGGGCACAAATACATCTTTAAGCCGGCGAAGTAAGTTTTTTTTTGCCGACGCTCGCACGATCGTATCCGCCTTTATACTGACGATCTTTACTGTTTCAGTTTGAGGCGGTGTGTAAGTGTTCAAGCGTTGCCTGAGGTCCGCAAGTGGATCGCCATTGCCGAGCAAATTCATCAGCGATTTGGTATTGTTAACCTGATCGACCAGCAATGAACGTACTTTTAAAAAACCAACAGCTCCCGGATGATTGCCGGTGTGCAGCAGGCCTATGAGCGAATCGATCTTTACAAACGACGAATCAATTGACCGATGGTAAGTTTTATCATTGGTAGCTAAATACCGGCTTCCTGCCAGTTGAATGGAATTTACTTCGCCGATGAGCTCATTGGTAAGCCGGAAATGGGCATAGTGAAGCTCAAATTCGGCACGTTGAACTTTTACATCATTTCGTAGGTTGAAGATGTATACGATGGTGAATATTACTATTGAAGCCGAAATAACGATCAGTGTAGCAGCTTTGTAACTTATTTTTCGTTCGATGTTCATGTTGCAAAGTTATAAAATATACGCTGAGTTTAAACTATTTTGCAATAAATGAGTCTATATAGTCGGCATGCCTGAAAACAATAATAATTTATTAATCAGAAAGAATATGAAACGAATTGTATCAATCGCTTTAGTAGCAGTAGTGCTGCTTGGTATGGTTACGACGGTCGAAGCTCAACGTCGTGATATGAGAAAAGGAGAAATGCGCCAGGGCAAGCGCGAAATGATGTCGGCCGAACAACGAGCCGGATTTATGGCAAAGCAACTGGACTTAACCGACGCTGAAAGGCTGAAACTCCAGGCATTGTTCGAAAAGCAGGAAACGAAAGCAATGAAACACCGCGAAGAAATGCAAAAGATGCGTGAAGAGCGACGAGCTAAAATGGCAGCAGAACGGAAAGCTAATCAGGCCGAGCTAATTAAAATTATCGGTAATGATAAGTTTCAGGAGCTGCAAGCCAAGCGGATTGCCCGTCTGGAAAATGAAAATCGCAGGTTAAAAATGAATGCTGAAAAGCAGGGACGTCGGCATCCCGGAATGGCGAAGCACAAAAAACAGGCAAATTAATTTTTTATTTTGAAATATGGTTAGAAAATGGTGGTTCGTTTGCCTCCTTGCAGGCATGATGAGTGGAACAGCTGGTGCAAAAAACAAGTCATTACCCCGTGAAAAAGATATGGGGGCTTATCTGATGACTTACTTCAAGGACGATACTCATGGTTTGTACTTTGCGGTCAGTGAAGATGGCTATACTTTTACCGATGTAAATAATGGTTTGCCTGTGATTGCCGGCGACAGTATTGCTTTTCAGAAAGGAATACGCGATCCTCACATCACCCGCGGGAAAGATGGAGCTTTCTATCTGGCAATGACAGATTTACATGTGTTTGGTAAGGAAAAAGGCTTTCGAACCACCCGTTGGGAACGACCCGATGAATATGGTTGGGGGAATAATCGCGGATTTGTATTGATGAAATCGTACGATCTTATTAACTGGACACGGCACAATGTAATTGTTCAGGACCTTTTTCCCGATTTGGACGTAGCATGTGCCTGGGCTCCCCAGACCATCTACGACCCCGTGGAAGATAAAATGATGCTGTATTTCACGATGCGTATAGGCGGCAATGGCAAAACTAAAATGTATTATGCCTATACCGACGATTCATACAGCACCCTGGTATCGCGTCCCGAAATTATATTTGAATATCCCGATCCGTCGGTTCAGGTGCTCGATGCCGATATTTATCAGCTAAAGGATGGAAGTTTCGTGATGACCTATGTGGCGCAGGAAGGACCGGCCGGAATAAAAATAGCGCGCTCTAACTACATCAACAAAGGTTATGTATACGAAGCTCCTCAGATCGATTTCGAACCTCGTTCGTGCGAAGCGCCTAATATCTGGAAACGCATCGGTGAAGAAAAATGGGTTCTGATGTACGATATTTTCAGTATCAATCCCCACAATTTCGGATTTGCCGAAACCACCGATTTTGTCCATTTTACCAATATAGGGCATTTTGATAAAGGGGTGATGAAGCGTGCCAATTTTGAAATTCAAAAACATGGTTCGGTGATCCACATTACGAAAAAGGAGGCGAAAAAACTGATGCAACAGTATAAGAAATAACGATGAATAATTCCAATATTCATTTTAGATGGTGGAAAATTGTTGTTTAGAATTGGTCATTTGTTCGTACCTTTGCTGTTCAAACTTTTGGCTCAATTAACATGAATATTTTTTCGACTCCGGTCTTTCCCGAACTTTCCAACCGCTGGTCGGCATTGCAGCAGGCAATGGCAGCCAGCGGTGCCGATGCATGTATATCAACCGTCTATGTGAATGTATTTTACCTCACCGATACCATCTATAACGGATATTTTTATCTGCCCGCCGAAGGCAGTCCCCTGTTGTTTGTGAAGCGACCCGCAGGACTCAATGGCGATGGGGTTCATTACATCCGGAAACCGGAACAGATTGTTGAATTCTTGAATGAAAAGGGAATGGCTTTGCCACGCAACCTGATGGTTGAAGTGGACGAGTTGCCTTATTCGGAGGTAGAACGGTTGAAAATGGTATTTGGAGTCGATAAGCTGTCGAATGCCACCGCTGCCATACGTCGCTTGCGGGAGATCAAATCGGAATACGAGATTGGGCTGTTGCGTCATTCGGGAGCCTTACATGCCGCCTGTTATGCCGAAATTCCGGGTCTATATCGACCGGGAATGACCGATCTCGACCTGTCGATCGAAATAGAGCGTTTGTTTCGCCGGAAAGGGGCAACCGGACATTTCAGGGTGTTCGGTCAGACGATGGAATTATTTATGGGAAGTGTAATCGCGGGCGACAATGCCGTGAATGCATCGCCCTACGATTTTGCCATGGGAGGGGCCGGTAGTCACAAATCGATGCCGGTGAGCGCCAACGGTACCCGAATTGAGCCGGGCTGTACGGTGATGGTGGATATGGGAGGTACGTTTACCGGATATATTTCGGATATGTCGAGAGTATTCTCGTTGGGGAGTGTAAACGAACTCGCTTATAAGGCGCATCAAACAGCCCTTGAAATTCAATCCGACATTGAAGCTGCGGCACGACCGGGAGTGGCTGCTGCCGACTTGTATAACCTGGCGCTCACGAAAGTAAAACAAAGTGAGCTGACTTCCTTTTTCATGGGCTACCGCCAGCAGGCGGGTTTTGTCGGTCATGGGATTGGAATCCAGATCAACGAATCGCCGGTTTTGGCGCCCCGTTCGCGCGAGGTGTTGCAGGCCGGGCATGTTTTTGCGTTGGAGCCTAAGTTCGTGATTCCCGGGGTGGGTGCTGTGGGAGTCGAGAATTCGTATGCGGTACACGATAGTGGGATCGAAAAACTAACTTTACTGGAAGAAGGAATTATAGCCCTATAATTTTCCAAAAAATATACAATTTTTGCAACTTTAATAATAAAATAGAGCAATTGTAAACAATTTTCCGATTAAAACGTTAAATGTCTTGTGTAATTAAATCTATGAACGTGATGTCCTATTTGTTGCTTACGATACCTTTGCTTGCGGCCGCCTTAGCTTTTGTGATGATTCCGTTGATAAGGAAACTTGCGTTGGGTACCGGTTTAGTCGATTTGCCAAATTCCCGGAAAGTACATCAAAAGGCCGTTCCCCTTGTTGGTGGAATTGCTGTTTTTTTAGCTTCCAATCTGGCCATGCTGGTGGCCTACTTTTTCGAGCCTTCCGTAAAAGAAATCGAGTCTCATTTTATTCTGGCGCTTGTGTTGCTGGCCGTTGGTATTATCGACGATCATCGCGATTTAAGCGCCTTGCTCAAACTGGGAATTCAATTGGTACTGGCACATTTTGTATTTATGGCGGGTATCCGCATCGATTCTTTTTATGGTTTTTTTGGAGTATATGAGCTGGCACCCTGGATTCAGTATGGGATTACCCTGCTGGTAATTGCAGGGGTGGTAAATGCGTTCAACCTCATGGATGGAATTGATGGACTGGCCGCAGCGATGGCAATCGTTGCAATGAGTGCGTTTACCGTAATTGCGTTCATTACGTCTCAATTGGTTTTGGCATTGGTGTTTTTGGCTTTTATTGGTTCGCTCATCGTATTTCTTTTTTATAATTTCAGTACCGACAAAAAAATCTTTATGGGCGATGCCGGTTCGTTGGTATTAGGATTCATCCTGGTAGTATCGGCTATACAATTGCTTCAGAAAGCCGATGCACATCCCCGTATGAATCTGGTGCTCATCAGCGTTGTCGCCGTACTGCTGTTACCTGTCCTGGATTCCATCCGTGTGTTCCGTCAACGTATAAAAGCAGGAAAGAGCCCGTTTGCACCTGATAAAACTCATTTACATCATCTGGTACTCTCATTGGGCATGAAGCATTGCATAGCAACAATTACAATCGTAGGAATTTCATTGCTGCATGTAGTGGTGGGTTATGTCATTCAGCTCGTAGCCGGTCCTACGGTTGCATTGCTGGCGATGGTCCTGCTTTATATCGTCACGTTGAGTCTGTTGACTCAGACTGTGGTCGTACGTTCGGGGAAAAAGGAATTAGAAAAAATAACCGCAGCACAGGATTAAACGTACCGCTTGTTTATATGTTGCAAATCGATTACTTTTACGGTTTTCAACCTGATAAACAGTTGAGGTATGCGAAAATCCTGTGTTACTTTATTCTTCGTGCTCTGTAGTCTGATGTTTTTATGGGCACAGTCGTTCAACACTTTTCCCGTCAGTACTCAGAAACCACCGCTTCATGGCAAACATTGGATGGCAATCACCGGTAAGCCATTGGCTGCGACGGCGGGTGCAACCGTGTTCATCCAGGGAGGAAATGCGGTGGATGCCTCTTGTGCCATGTTGGCTGCAACCTGCACTATGTGGGATGTGCTGGGTTGGGGAGGGGAAACCCAGGCGTTGATTTATCATCCGGAACTCCAACAAGTGATTGCAGTGAATGCATTAGGAGTGGCGCCTACCGGAGCGACTTCTTCGTTTTTCAGGGATAAAGGTTTGAAATATCCACCACAATATGGTGCATTGGCAGCGATTACACCCGGTACACCCGGCGGCCTGCTGGTTATATTGGCCGAGTTCGGAACCATGAGTCTGAAAGAGGTTCTGGCGCCGGCCGTGCAGTTAGCCTCGGGATATCCGATTGATGCACAGACAGCTCATTCGATTGAACGTGAAAAAGACCGTATTCGTGAATGGCCTTATTCGGCCAGGGTGTTTCTGACTCATCGGGGCGATGAACGAGAGGCGCCCTATCCCGGAGAAATTTTTGTACAAACAGATCTGCTGCTGACGCTGCACAAATTGATCGATGCCGAACAGCAGGCGCTTACGGAAGGCAAGAGCCGTAAAGAGGCGATTTATGCTGCTTACGATCGTTTTTATACCGGCGATATCGCACAGGAGTTTGTGCGCGGATGCCGTGAACAAGGTGGTTTACTCACGATGTCGGATTTGAAAAATTGGAAAGTGATTCAAGAAGAACCGGTTACGACCAACTACCGGGGTGTGGATATCTACAAACTGCGTGAATGGACGCAAGGGCCTGTTCTGTTACAAACGTTGAATATCCTCGAAAATTTTGATCTGAAAGCGATGGGATATAATACTTCGACCTATATCCATACTGTTTACCAGGCTATGAATCTTAGTTATGCCGACCGCGATTTTTATTACGGCGATCCCTATTTGCCGCCCGAGGAACCTATACGCGGGCTGTTGTCGAAAACATATGCACGTGAACGATCTCGACTGATTACTGCCGAAAGAAATAATCCGGCTTTTTTACCCGGCGATCCCTATCCATACGAAGGGAAATCGAATCCCTGGCTACATTATTTGAAAGCTACGCAAAGGGATTTGACTTCAGATATCGATGAACAGTACTACCGCGATTTTGTTGCCGGGACTACTTCGGTAATTGCTGCCGATACGTCGGGATGGGTCGTGTCGATGACGCCCAGCGGCGGTTGGATTCCGGCTTGTATTGCAGGGAATACAGGTATAGGAATGAGTCAGCGTATGCAAAGTTTTGTGCTCGATCCGGCCGAAAATCCGTTTAATGTTGTGGCTCCCGGTAAACGTCCACGCGTCACATTAACCCCTTCGCTGGCATTGAAAGACGGTAAGCCCTATCTGGCATTTGCAAAACAGGGTGGCGATGAACAGGACCAGTTGCTCTTACAGTTCTTTTTGAATATTGCCGAATTTGGGATGACTGTGCAGGAAGCCTGCGAATCGGCGGGATTTATATCGCACCAGATGTTTTCGAGTTTTGGCGATCATATCCGGCAACCGGGTTCGCTGGTGCTGAATTCAAAAATTCCGGAATGGACCCGGTCCGAATTGCAACGAAAAGGATATACGCTTCAATTCAGGGATCGTACCAGCGGACCTGTTAATGCAATTCTTTTCGATTGGTCGAACGGTGCATTTTGGGGAGGCTCCAGTAACCATGGCGAGGATTATGGAATAGGATGGTAAAATAAGTCAGTTACATCACCGCAGTAGAAAGCCCGGAGCTAAGTCTGATTTTTTATAAACGGCTTACGCCTGCTTTTTTTTCAAGGAGGAAGATGGTAACAAAGCCGGCAACGATCAGGAGGATCGCACCCCAAAAGTGTATATCCATAGAAGGCAGGATACGTTCGAACCGGAATACCTTTTCAGCCGTATTCGTCAACGCTCCGAATTCGTTGACAGGAAGCAGCTCATTCACACTGTTGAACGACAATTTCCAAGGCCATATCACCACCAGTGACCCGACGATAAATCCGGTCAGAGCTCCTATGGTCTGATTTTTATGGTTCTTGTAAATCCAGGATAAAAAATGCGAAAAAGCAGGGAGCCCGATTATACACCCCAATGCTACAGCAGTCAGATTAGTGATATTCAACTCGGTGATCGAACGAAGTACCAACTCGTAGTTACCCATCAGCACCAATACGAAACTTCCCGAAATTCCCGGTAAAATCATACTGCAAACAGCTATAATTCCACACAGCAGCAGGTATAAAAAAGAATCGTTTTCACGACCCGGACTCAGTATGGTGATCGAGGCCGCGATAGCGGTCCCAAGCACCAGAGAAACGATCACAGAGCTATTGACCCGGGTGATGGTTTTTCCAACCAGCCAGATCGAGGCCAGGATTAATCCGAAAAAATACGACCAGATATAAACCGGGTAATGCTCGAATAAAAAACTCAACAGTTTGGCTACGGTAAATATACTGGCAACGACTCCAGCCAGCACCGTTGCTAAAAAAGCCAAATCGGTATAATCGGCAAAGGCTTTAAAATCGCGCTTGAGCAGCAACCTGAAAGCCTGAAGATTCAAGGATTTAAAGCTGTGGATGAGGCGTTCGAAAATACCGGTAATGAGTGCAATCGTTCCTCCCGAAACCCCCGGAATGACATTGGCTGTGCCCATGGCAAAGCCTTTCATAAAAATGGCAGTGATGTCTTTTATCGTGTTCATTTTTTTTGCATTGATGAATAAAACATTCTCAAACAACAACTTGTTCACAAAAAAATATTACCTTTGCAACGACTAAAAACGTTGGATGTTTAAAAGTAAGAAGGATTTGGTGAGGTAAATAACCCTCGACAGTTGTCAAAGGTTATCCATTGAGCATACTCGGGCATAATTTTGTCCGGGTATAAGATAGTTCACTTCATTTAACAAGCAGCAGGCATCGTTCCTGTTGCGGATCATTTAATTTTTAAACATCATGAACAACGAAAATACATCCATCCACGAATTCGACTTCAACCTGATTTGCGAATATTTTTCCGGCCTCGAACGTCAGGGGCCAGGTAGTCCCGAAGTCACCCTCAAAGCATTAGAATTTATCGATCCTCTGACGGCAGACTCGTGTATTGCCGATTTGGGTTGTGGTACGGGCGGACAAACCATGGTGCTTGCCCGGCATACTCCGGCTCAGTTGACAGGCCTCGATCTTTTTCCTGCGTTTATCGATCTGTTCAATCAAAATGCGGCAAAGTTACACCTTTCCGAAAGGGTGAAAGGGGTGGTAGGTTCCATGGAACATCTCCCGTTTGAGCAAGAGTCGCTCGATTTAATATGGTCGGAAGGAGCCATTTATAATATCGGTTTTGAAAGAGGGATCAACGAGTGGCGCGACTATTTGAAATCCGGAGCTTATATTGCCGTAACTGAAGCATCGTGGTTTACCAACGAACGTCCCCGCGAAATACACGACTTCTGGATGGAGCATTATCCCGAAATAGATACCATTCCGAATAAAGTAGCGCAGATGCAAAACGCCGGTTATATTCCCGTTGCCACCTTTATACTTCCTGAAAACTGTTGGACGGATCATTTCTATGCTCCACAGGCACAGGCACAGGAAGCGTTTCTGAAAAAATACGCAGGGAATACAACCGCCATAAATTATATCGCATTCGAACGGTATGAAATGAGTATGTATCAACGTTACAAAGCGTATTATGGCTATGTGTTTTATATTGGAAAGAAACTGTAACTGTTAACAAAAGTCCTGGTAGTCAGTTGTCTGCCAGGACTTTTTAGTATGTAAGTGAGGAAAGGGACAGGGGAAAACAATGCAAAGCAAAAAAACAAAAATGAGTTGCCGACTGTTGTTTACCGATAGAGTGTAACAGCTAAATAATGGAGAATATGAAAACCAATAAAATTATTCCCTGCCTGTGGTTCAACGCCGATGGCGGTACGATTTCGAAAATCGTGGCATATTACAAAACTATTTTCGGCAACGAATTTAGCGAAGGGGCCATTATACCTCTTGGAGAAACACCCGGCGGACATACCGAAATGTGCGAAGTACAGATTTTCGGGCAAAAATATTCTCTGATGAGTACGGCTACAGCCCATCATCCGCTGAACGACGCCATATCGTTTGCAATTAATTGTGCGGATCAGAATGAAATTGATAAATACTGGAATTATTTTACCCGTGAAGGAGAAGAGTCGCAATGCGGTTGGTGTATCGATAAGTATGGGCTTCGCTGGCAAATCATTCCCGCAGATATGGAAGAACTGATGAACCGACCCAATGCGTTTGAAGTAATGATGAAACAACGGAAAATCATCATCGAAGAATACCTCAACTAGAACCGGATCATATAAATTATCGTTATGCAAACACTCGAAGTAAAAGCAGCACTTCAAATCGCAAAACCAGCTTCCGTGATTTTTGAAGCTGTGGTGAATCCCGAACACATGAAAAATTATTTTATATCCAAAAGTTCGGGACGCATGGAAGAAGGAAAAACCCTTGTGTGGCAGTTTCCCGAATTTGAATTCGAAGCACCGGTGCGCGTCGGTAAAATAGAACAGGACAAATACATCTCATTTGCGTGGGACGGAGACGACGGAAAAGAATTATCCGTTGAAATAACACTGACGCCGCAACCGGATCATTCGACCGTAGTACGCATATCCGAAAAAGGTATGGAGAACACCGAAGCCGGAATCGCATGGCTGGTAGGAAATACCGAAGGGTGGGCAAATTTCCTTGCCTGTATGAAAGCATGGCTCGAATACGGGATCCACTTACGGAAAGGCGCGTTTGATTTTATGAAATAAAACCGAAGAGCAGCTTTTATTCGGTCATTACCAAAATGTTGGATCTTTGTTCCCGTCGGTCGGGCAGGAAGTAGATTACGGGGGAACAATCCGCCCCCGATAAGCCCTTCGGTACGATGAAGTCAAAGAATTGCCCTTAACGAATGACAACTGAAAAAAAAGATGTATGTTTGCATGCTCAAAAATACCTTGAATAAACTGTTACATAGATTTTCAAATCTAACTTCTAAATGCACAAAAATCACATTAATATCGATTACGAATTGCTGATGCAGTTGAAGGAGGGAAGCGAGAAAGCATTTTCGGTGGTTTTCGAAACCTACCACCGGTATTTGTATGTATTGGCCAGCCGGTATTTAATGTCGGATAGTTATGCGGAAGATGCTGTGCAATATACTTTTATGCGTTTGTGGGAGGGACGGGCGACTTTTGATTATAAAACCGGCATCAAGAACCTGCTGTTTACGATACTGAAAAATTATATTCTGAATGAAATCAGACATAATAATATCGTGCTTCAGAAGAATTACGAATTGGCCCAGTTTACCGAAGAAATGGAAGCCGATTTTTTGCACGATCTGGAAGATGCCGATTTCAGGACGCATTTATACCGGTTGATCGATCAGCTGGCTCCGCAGAAACGAGAGGTTTGTTTGCTGAAGATACAACAAGGTTTGTCAAATCAGGAAGTGGCGGATGCCATGCATATTTCAGTACCGACGGTAAAATCACATTACACCCAGGTTATTAAATTATTGCGTTCGCAATTAGATAAAATTATGATGATTCTTTTGGCTATAAAATATTTTATATAGAATGCGATCGGTACCTCATACCTTTTTGAATAAAAACTGTTTAATAAGATATGAGTTGCAAGGTAAAAAACAGATAAATCCGATATGATAGATCCAACGATTATCGATAAAGTACTTTCGAAGACAGCCTCTCCGGCCGAAGCGCGTAAGGTTGCGGCCTGGTTTGCTACTGCCGAAGGACAGGAATATTTCTCCCGGCGCTACGACAGAGAATCGTATTTGCTCAATGAAAACATCCTTTCCGAATGGTTGGACCATGACGTGCCGACCGACCGGATGAAGGTTCGTTTCGTGTCGCAGCTGAAAGTACGAATACGTACCTTTCGTTTCAGGGTAGTTGCTGCGGTTATTATTCCCTTTATTGTTTTGGCAGGTGCCTTTATATTTGTAGCTGATCGTACCGGTGTGTTTTCAAACACCGGTATGGCCGAGGTTATAGTCCCGTACGGAGAACAGGTACGGGTAGTTCTTCAGGATGGAACGGTCGTACAGCTTAATTCCGGATCGCATTTACAATATCCGAAATCGTTCGGGCTTTTCAGCCGGAATGTAAAACTTTCGGGCGAAGGATATTTTTCCGTGGCAAAAGAAGCCAGACCATTTATAGTGAATTTAGAAGAGATTGTTGTAAAAGTTACAGGAACGAAGTTCAATGCCAAAGCATACCTCGATGATGATCTGATTACAGTTTCGTTGGAAGAAGGGAGCGTGAATATTGCCGATAAAAGTAATAATGTATATCCGTTGAAGGTAGGTGAAAATGCAGATTATGAAAGGAGTTCGGGAATATGTACCGTGAATCGGATTGAAGATATGACTTTGCATACTGCATGGCGAACTAAAAGTTTGAATTTTTACAGAACACCGCTGAAAGAAATTCTCAAAACCCTCGAACGGCAATATGAAGTACAATTTGTTGTCAATGATCCATCCTTGTTAAATTATAAGTTCAGTATTTCAACCAGTCGTATCAATGCGAGTGAAATATTGATGGATTTAGAGAAAGTCTCAAAAATCATTTTTACGCCCAAAGATAGTAATATGTACGAAGTATCCTCATTAAAGTAGGGCCTCTGTAATTTCTGAAAGGTAGTGAAATGGCCTGTTGATTATCTGTGTGCTGGTACACATTTAATCAGCAGGTTATTTTTTTTTGCAGTGACTCATACCTTTTGAAACATCGTGTGTTTACTATACACAAAACACAAAAATAATCTTAAAGTAATAAATGCATGAAACAAACAGGAGTTATTCCCCGAATTATGTTGCTTTCTTTTTGTCTGTTCGTTGTCACCATTAATTCGACCGCACAGAAAGTTACGCTCTCGTACAAAAATGTACCTTTTGAAAAAGTGTTGAATTCCATTAAGAAACAAACAGGGTTGGCGCTTGTATTTAGTGAGCAATTAGTAGATGTGAATCGTAAGGTATCCATCAATGTAACTTCTGTTGAAGTACACGACGTTCTTAAGCAATTGCTGGCAGGCACCAATGTCGATTTTGAAATCAAAAACAACAAATTGTATTTGCTTGAAAAGAAAACGGTTGAATCCGGAATTTCCGGCAATCCATCCATCCGAATCACAGGCCTGGTAACCGATGAAAAAGGCGATCCGATAATTGGTGCAACAGTTATGGAAAGTTCAACCAATAAAGGAACGATAACAGACATAAATGGTAATTTTGATTTGGCGATTCCGGCAAAAGGAAAGTTGACGGTTTCATATATCGGCTATCAAACAAAAATAATTTCAGTTACGGAAGGAGGCTTTCTTAAAGTGTCTCTTGCGGAAGCAACAAAGGCCTTGGAAGAAATCATTGTGATAGGCTATGGTACGATGAAAAAAAGTGATATTAATGCTGCAATCGTCTCGGTCAAACCGGAAAATCTGGAAATAAATGCGGCTCCTTCGTTAACACAGATGTTATCGGGTAAAGCGGCTGGTTTGACTATTCTCGGCGGAAGTGCTCAGCCGGGAGGAGGTGCCGAGATCTTAATACGTGGAGCGGCTTCTGTCGGAGCGGGAAATGAACCTCTTTATGTAATTGACGGTTTCCCCATCTCCAATACCAATGTGGATCCCGGAAGTGGAACCCGGTATTCACAGGGGAGCCGAAATATCCTGAATACAATCAATCCCAATGATATAGCCTCGATTGAAATCCTTAAGGACGCTTCTGCCACGGCAATCTATGGTGCCCGCGGCTGTAATGGGGTGATTCTTATTACAACGAAACGAGGCGGATCCGGATTGAAAGTTGAATACAGTGGCAATTATTCGGTTCAGGCTATTGCAAAACGTCCTGATATGCTTACCAATAGAGAATTAATGGAGGAAACGAATAATTATATGTATGAAGAGTATCTGATAAGATATAAAGCATATCCTTATGGAACCCGGGAAGTAAATACCCTGCCGGCCTTTCGTCCCCGATATACAGAATCTGATATAAGTTCGGCCGGCGCCGGAACCGATTGGTATGGATTGATCACGCAGATGGGGCAAATCAATCAACAGAATATTTCCATCAATAAAGGAAATGAGGATACGAAAGTCATGTTCTCTCTTAACTATTTTGATCAACAAGGAGTCATTAAAACCTCCGGCTTGCAGCGTTTCTCCGGTCGTTTGAATTTAGATCAAAAACTCAGTTCATGGTTCGATTATGGCATCTCCTTGTCAGGCTCGGTTTTAGAAAACCGAAATGCAGCTATCGGAGGAAGCGAAAACGAAAATTCGGGTATCATTCAATCTGCATTACAGTATTCGCCCAATATTCAGCCGGTAAAGGACGAGAATGGAGAGTATATATTGAATCCGAGCCAAGCGCTGATTCCCAATCCGCTTTCATTTTTAGAAATAACGGATAATACAACCGATAAACGCTGGCTGTCGAATGCATTTATTAATATGCATTTAAGTAAATATGTAGTGCTTAAATTGACAGCAGGCATGGATGATCAACGAGCAAGGAGAAAAGTATATTTGCCCAAGACCTTTATGTATGGAAAAGGACAGAATGGGGTTGCGACAATTAATGATATAACGAAGGTAGATTATATGACGGAAGCCGTCTTAACATATAACCGGAATTTTAAGGATATACATAAATTCTCCGGGATGATGGGCTATTCGTTCCAGCAGTTCAATGTAGAAGGGCTAAGTGCGAATACATACGATTTTTTTACGGATGCCTTCCTTTTCAACCGACTTTCGATTGGAGAAGGAGATGCCAAAGTTGATTCATGGCGTTCAAGGTCGGTGATGGCATCCTACTTTGGTAGGGTACAATATGCTCTGAAGGATAGGTATTTATTTACTGTTACTGCACGCGTAGACGGAAGCGATAAATTCGGTGAAAATAATAAATACGGTTTTTTTCCGTCAGGTGCTTTTGCCTGGAGGGTATCGCAGGAAGAGTTTATGCAGTCGCAGAAGCTGATCTCGGATTTAAAGTTAAGGGTCAGTCTCGGGCAAACAGGAAATAGTAATATCGGAAATAATGCCTATGAGTATTATGCCGCAAACGGACGTAACTATTATCTCGGTGGTATTGAAACTACAGGTGTTGGTTTAATACAGCTAGCCAATCCTGATTTAAAATGGGAAACAAGTACCGAACTGAACTTGGGGATTGATTATGGATTCTTCAATAATCGTGTATCCGGTAGTGTCGAAATTTTTAAAAAACAAATCTCCGATTTGTTGTCTGCAAGAAGGCTGATGTCGAGTTCAATTTTGGGGAGTGTTCCGGCTAATGTCGGAAAAACCGAAAGCAAGGGATTTGAGCTGACATTGGCAACCAGAAATATTACCGGTCCTTTCGCCTGGAATTCGAATCTCACATTGACCTCTTACCGGGATCGTTGGGTAGAAAGAAGCCCCGACGTTATTCTACAGCCATTTGAAACGGCAACAGATCCCCTTCGTTCTGTATATGGCTTTATTCCGGACGGTATTATGCAACCGGGTGAAACTGTTTCGTATATGCCCCAGTTAATACCCGGTCAAATGAAAATCAAAGATCTGAATACCTTAAAGGATGGAAAAGTTGTTGCCGGTCCGGATGGTAAAATCGACGTTGCCGATATGGTTTTTCTGGGAACCAATACGCCCGATTTCACGATGGGAATTGAAAACAGTTTCTCATTTCTGAATTTCGATTTGAGTTTCTTCTTGTATGCATCGGTTGGAGCTTTAGGCTGGTCGCATTTAAATTATAAATACGGAACCGGCTTTGAAATTCTTAAAATTAAAGATGGCAACAATTATTTGGCCGAAATTAAAGACCGGTGGTCGAGTAAAAACATGAATTCAACTATGCCGAGTGGATTGCGAAATCCTTATCTGCTGGCCGGACATTATGCTCACGAAGATGCCTCTTTTTTAAGAATGAAAAATATTACGCTGGGTTACGACTTGTCAGAGAGAATAATAAAAAACAATCATATCAACAAGTGCAGAGTATACGTAGATGTTCAGAATGTATTTACGGTAACAGATTTCTCAGGACTTGATCCTGAAGTAGAGGATAATAGTGCTCCTTATCCGCTACAACGCACTTTTTCAGTCGGATTGAATTTGTCATTTAATTAACCACAACAAAACAGGATAGCAATCATGAAATACAAAATCTTATTTATTCTTTTCACTTTAGGAATAGCATTTTCGGCTTGCGAAGGCGATTTGGAACCGCAAATATACGATAGGATCTCCCCCAGTAATTTTTATAGAACTGTGAACGACTTGGAGGTTGCCACCACGCCAATTTACTGGGAACTTAAAAATAATGGTTGGGGACCTTATATGGTTTCCGACGGAAGCAGGTTTATAATGAATCAAGTTGCTACCGAAGAATGGACCTGTAAATGGAGTTGGGATGCCTTCCAGAATCTGAATTGGATTATCGGAGAAAAAATGGCTTACGGGTTTTATGAAATGATATTGCCTGCCGTAACAAAAGCCACCTATGTTATCGAGCGAATTAAAGAATGCCCGGTTGAGGAGGAAATCAAAGCAAAGTATATTGCGGAACTACGTTGTCTGAGAGCTTATTTTGCAGCCGATTTATACATGCTTTACGGTCCGTTGCCAATTATTGTTACAAAAAAGGAAGCTCTCTATCCCTCGTCCGATTATAAACCCGCTCGTCCGACTTCCGAATCAATTGTGAGTTTCATTGAAAAAGAATTACGAGAATGCGCGGATGCACTTCCGGTGGTTCAGCCGGAATGGGGACGGTGTACGCGTGGTGCGGCATTGGCGAAGCTGCTCAAGGTATACATGTACGAGAGAAAATGGGATAAAGCCGTCGAACTGACTGCTGAAATAATGACGCTTGGTTATGAATTGCAAAATAGTTACGCCGACATTTTTTCGGTGAATAACGAGCGTAATAAAGAAATAATTTTTGCCGTTCCGTGTGAACCTAAAGACCAATTTGGTTTGCTCTGGTTTTCCAATGCTTTACCTCCTGATTTTAAATCGAAAGTCGGAGTGAATTATACGGCATGGAACGGCTGGAGGGTACCGTGGACGTTCTACGACAGCTTTGAGAATGGAGATAAACGTAAAAATCTTATTTTGGAAACGTACCAGAATAAGAACGGTCAAACGGTGAATCTGAGAGCCATCGGAGATGTAGGAGGATTGGCAATGAAATATGGCGAAGACACTCAGAATCCCGGACAGTGGGCAGGGAATGATTATATTCAGTTTCGGTATGCCGATATTTTACTTTGTAGGGCCGAAGCGCTGAATGAAGTTAGTGCAGCTCCGACTCAGGAAATGATAGACCTCCTGAACCAGGTTCGTCGCAGAGCTTTTGATAATTATAATACTTCAAATCATTTTTTATCATTAAGTCAATTTCCAACAAAAGAAGCGTTGAGAAACAGAATTCTTAAAGAAAGAAGTTGGGAACTTTGGTGTGAAGGAGTAAGGCGCGAGGATTTAATACGACATGACCAATACCTGGAAGTTGCCCGACAGGTCGGAGCCTCCTTTGTTAGCGATAAAAACCTTCTTTATCCTATACCTACCTGGGCAATTATTGAAAATCCGAATTTGAGAAATAATCCCGGATATGATGAATAATGCCGCTAATCTCTTCAATACGCTTGAAACGTATTCTCAGATTTAGATACCCTTTTTTGTATAACTTTTATTTACTAACGAACATGAAACATACAATGAAAAAAACAGTAATCGGAATTTTCTTTCTCGTTTTCTTAATAGCGATGAAGGCGGAAGAACGGATCATTTTCTCCGAAAATTTTGAAGAATCGACGGTCGGCACCGACTTAGTAGGAAAAATGCAAGTCAAAAACTTTAACTCAGAAGGTGGGGCGAATTGGACCTATGATTTAGCCACAGGCGCTCAGGCTTTATCCGGAGCTAAATCTGCTCATTTGAATATATTAAATGCGGGAAATCAATGGTGGGGACTACAATTTAAAGTCGAAGATGCGGCATCGACTACAGTAGGTAAAAGTTTAAAGTATAAAACTACCTTTAAAATCAAATCCTCAACAGCCGACAATTTCTTTCAGTTTTATATTCAGGGGATGAGTGGGTTTGTGCAAGAAGTTCCGATCCCTGCAGGAAATGTTATTCAGGAGGTGACCATCGAATCAATTCCGATGGACAATACGGGAATGGCCAATTTTATGTGGGCATTCGGTAGTCATGCCAATGTGGGTGATATTTGGATTGATGATATCGTGATCTCCGAAATATATGAACCCATAAACTATTCGGAGAATTTTAACAACGTTGTACCTACGGCTACAACTATCGGCGATATTACTTTAGCCAATTATGGTAATGGGGCATGGACGTTCGGTGTAGAGCCATTGGAATCGGATGCCTCGAATCAATGTGCCTGGATGAATATTACCGAAAACAGTACGGATTGGTGGACCTTGCAATTCAAGATCGACAAGTTTGCGGCTATTAAAGACAAACAATATATCATTAGTTTTAAAGCTAAGTCAACAGTTCCAAACTCGTTTTCGGTAAGAGTGGAAGGGGTAAGTTCGTATGTTGCCAATATTAATACTACGGGAGGCGACACCTTCGAGAGCTTTGTATTGGAAACTTCGCCAATGGATAAAAGCGGGCTTGCAAACTTTTTATGGGGATTTGGACGTCCGACTGTATATGATAAAATATGTATTGACGATTTAATGATTCAGGAGAAAAGCGTGACCACAAAAATCCCGGACTTCCCGGAGGGCTCTGACGTGAAACTTTATTTTTCGGAAAATCAGCTTCGGATTGTAAATGGCTTGTATTCAAATGTGTATGTGTATAGCCCCGCCGGCGTCCTTTTAGCTTGTTCGCAAACCGACAATCACGATGATAGTGTATCCATACCAGGAGGACAGAAGCTGTTGATCGTGAAAATAATAGATGCCGGAGGCCGTATAACAACTAAAAAGGTAATTGCTCAAAACTAACACTATATGTACAGGGTACTGTTGTTTTTGATATGGGGTGTTTGTACGATGCTCGTTCAAACAGTGCATGGTGAGAATATATATACTGCAAACAACCCGCTGATCCGTTACATGGGGCGTATCGACTTCGATCAGTCGGATCATGCGCTGCTATCCTGGTCGGGGAGTTCAATCATCGTTACATTCAGAGGGACGAAGATCGCTGCGGTAATGTCGGGGGCTAATTCTAAAGTTGCATTGTATGTTGATGGAGTTAAACAATCCGAACTTTACCAAATCAGATCGGGTAACGATACGGTTCGTATTGCAGATCACCTGACTGATAGTGAACATGAAGTAATCATCAGGAGGGCTTCTCTGGTCGATTTGCCGTTAATTACCTTCTATAGCATTGTGACTGATGGCGAGCTTTTGGAGCAGCCGAACAATGGGAAAATTAAGTTGGAGTATTTCGGCGACTCTGTTTCGGAAGGATATGCGGCCGCTACTCCTGATGGGATGGGCAGGGACGACCGGGCGTACGATGATAATACGTCTGCGTATACATGTCTTTTAGCAGAATTGCTGGATGCGGAGTATTCCAACATAAGTATCGGCGGCCTTGCTGTTTGTGAAGGCGCCGGCTCTGTGAAGCTCGGTATGGAGAAACGTTTTGATAAATTATACCCGTTTAATTCCAATAAGCTGTGGGATTTTACAAAATATAAACCCGATCTGTGCATCATGGCATTAGGTGTGAACGAATATTATATCTCAGGCGGAATTTCCTGGGACGAATGGCGCTCGAGATATAAACAGATCGTGTTAAAACTCAGGGCCGAATATGGTGAAGATACTCCCTTTCTTTTTGCTGTAGCGCCAATGGTTTCATCACGTTCGGAACCGGTTTTGAATGTTAAAAAACTGGTGTCCGAATTAAAATCGCTGGGAATAAACGCATCGCATTACATTTATAGTTTCTTATCCTACAATGGGCATTTAATCGCTTCCGAGCATGAGCGTGCTGCAACCGAATTATATAAGTTTATTAATGAAAATAGACTTGTTTCAGGGTTGAAACCGGAAGTGGTACAACCGAAAAAGGCTGTTTATATCGACCGGAATAATCGGAAATTAATCATAAAAGGATCGGACCGGATGATCGATTCGCTGGATGTATACACCGTGAATGGGGTGGTGATTAAGTCCGCTAATGTTGGAAAATCAGATGTGGAAGTCGATATTTCTGATGTTCAGGCAGGTATATACTTCGCAAAAATAAATTACGGCAATAGATCCGAAACGTATAAACTAATCAGCACTTATTAATTCTTAAAATAATCGTCTTATGAAACAACTAATCACAATTTTAATGGCGTGCTCTATTTCGGTTTCACTTTTCCCGACAAATGGAGTTGTTTATTCGGAAAATTTTGAAAATGCAACCGTAACAGCTACCACCTTAGGCAATGGTGCTGCGATGAATTATGGTGGTGGCGCGGCATGGACTTTTGCGTTGGAAGAAAATTATCCCATAGCGGGTACTAAATCGGCCTATTTTAATATTACGAATCCCGGAACCGATTGGTGGACTCTCCAATATCGCATCGATTCAAAATTTGCAGTTAAAGAGGGGGTTCAATATAAAGTGTCGTTCAAAATTCAATCTTCGGTAGTAACCGAAATTAAATTCAAAGTGGAGGCTACCACCGACTTTACCCAAATATTTAACCTGAAAGGGGGATATACCATAGAAGAATATTCAATTATAACTTCTGCCATGGATAGAGACGGAGATAATTCTAACTTTATGTTTGCATTTGGAAGTCCGGCTGTGCCTGCAGAGATCTGGATAGATGATATTGTAATTGAAGAGCTTGGAGCAACAGGATTAGATAAAAATACATTTGAAAATGTAAAAGTATGGTCGGAGGGAAATAAACTAATCATTGATTCTCCCGAATTATATACGTTCAATGTATTCAACACGGCAGGTCAGACTATTTTCTCCAACCCGCAAAGCATTTCAGGTAAAACAAACCTGGATATTGTCCGGAACGATTTTGTGTTCGTGAAATTAACATCGGTTGAAGGATTTTCAAAAACCGTTAAAATACAAATGCATTGATGTGAATGAAAGATCATCGAATAAAGGATGGTCTTTTTTCTGATTCAGAATAACTTAAATGAAATATTCATGAAAACAACCGGTGGAGTCAAGCTTTCGCTAATTATCACTTTATTCCTGGCTTCTTTATCTGCAATAAATGCCAATGGTTATACAAACCCAATATCGAATTATGCTCCGGAGGATTATGCCAACCCTGGTGTGGTATATTATAACGGCTATTATTACGGGGTAAATACGGAAAATAACTGTTCACGAATCGTTGTCTATAAATCGGCCAGACTGGAAAACTTATATTTCAGTCCTAAGGTAACAGTTTGGACTGCACCCCCAGGTACCGATCATAGCGAAGCAATATGGGCTCCGTACTTACAATATATTCAAGGGAACTGGTACATATATTACACTGCCACCTGGGGTGGGGTACTCCAATACCACCGAATGTTTGCTTTACGGGCAAACACCCAGGATCCACAGGGAACATATACCGATTGTGGAAGCGTCTACGCTACGAATACCGATTTCTATGCTATCGACGGAAAGGTAATTGTTAAACCTACCGATGGTTCACTGTATTTTGTTTGGTCAGGTGCATCCAATCTGCCTTACCAGAATATATATATTGCTCCGATGGATTCTCCGACACATATCAGCGGTCCGGCGGTAATGATAAGTGGTAGTATAGCCGCATGGGAAAACGAAGTTCGTGAAGCTCCGGCTTATATCTATAAAAACGGGAAAGCGGTTATTGCATATTCAACCGGGCAATTGCTGAATCCGGGCGCCGCAGGCTACAAAATGGGAACCCTGACCAATACGGATGGAAATTATTTGAATCCCGGATCTTGGACGAAAAGCAGCGGACCTGTTTTTCAATACTGGAGTGGAGCAGGAGGAAGCGTTTATGCTCCCGGAGCGTGTTGCTTTGTTAAATCTCCGGATGGAACGGAAGATTGGATGGTTTATCATGCAAAACACTTCAATGATTACAATTACAACCGCGAAATAAGAGCGCAAAAGTTCACCTGGGATGCTGATAATAATCCATTATTCGATCATCCGGTACCTTCCGGAGTTGTGTTGGCAGTACCGTCCGGTCAGGATCCGTTACCGCCGGAAATCGTGTCCGGAGGAACGTATAAGATTGTTGCCAGGCACAGCTCCAAAGCATTAACGGTACAATCATCGTCACTTTCAGCGGGGACGGTAATTGAACAAAGGACCTATAATGGTGGCAATAATCAGAAATGGATAATAACGGATTTAGGAAATGGATATTATAAGATTATTGCAAAAAACAGCAATCTGGCTTTAAATGTTGCCAATTATTCATTGGATAATGGAGCTGGTGTTATTCAGCAAGTCTATACAGGATACGATGACGAGCAATGGAAAATATGCAATTTAGGTAACGGATATTATGTACTAACAGCTAAGCATAGCCAGAAATGTTTGGATGTCGTGAATGCTTCAACTTCCAACGGGGCACTTGTTAATCAATGGCCGTTTTTTGGAAATAATAATCAGGAATGGCAGTTAATGAACCTTGCCGAACCCTCTGTTTTAGGCGAAATTAGTGCCGGTCTTCAGTTGAAGGCTCTTGCAGGCATTAAAGTTTTTTCAACTCCCGCGGGTGATGAATTCGCAATAGAATTTGAAGGGGGTACAATGCCTGGAACTCTAGAAGTGTTCGACTTAACCGGTGCAACTTTGATAAGCAATGTGATAGCAGCTACCAATAATCAACTGAAAATAAACACCTCAGATTTGAAAAATGGTGTTTATGTACTTAGAATAAGCATGGATACTGGTATTTTTACCAAAAAAATCATCGTGAAAAAACAATAGAATTTAATATTAAAAACTCATCTTTCTTTAATGATTAAGGAGAATAGTCGTGAAACTACAAAGGACTATTCTTATTGATGTTAAAGTATTTATTAAAAAAATATGAAGAAACTTTTTTTGGGGATGCTCGTGTTTTCGGGTCTTATGGTCTACTCATGCAACAATAAAATCAATGAACCTGTTATAGTCGATAAAGATACTATCCCAACTATTCCCATCGATCCCAGTTATAATATTGACATTAACGATTTTTTGATGCGCGATCCGTTTGTCTTTGTTGACACAATCAGTAAAAAATATTATATTCATGGTAATGCCGCCAATAACAAAACCATTCATGTGTATGAAAGTAAGGATTTGAAGAAATGGAAGTTGCTGGGTAGTTCCTTTACGGCATTACCTGATTTTTGGGGTAAGCAGGATTTTTGGGCGCCTGATATGTTTGAATATCACGGGAAATATTACATGTCTGTAACCTTCAGCGCTCCGGGATATAAAAGGGGGTGCTCGCTGCTGGTTTCCGATTCTCCGGAAGGAACTTATCAGCCATTAATAAACGGACCGATTACGCCAAAGGAATGGACCTGCCTCGATGCAACGATTTTTATTGAAAATGATCAACCTTATTTAGTGTATTGCAGAGAGTGGCTTGAAGTTGTCGATGGCGAAATATACATCCAACAACTGAGTGCCGATTTAAAAAGTACTGTGGGTGATCCGGTGTTACTTTTCAAGGCATCTTCGGCGCCATGGGTCGGCAACATCTCTGCCTATGGAGTCACGGGCAAAGTCACCGATGCACCTTTTATACATAAGATTTCCGATAATCAATACATCATGCTGTGGTCGAGTTTTGCAAAGAAAAACGGTAAATACTCCATCGGGCTAGCAAGGTCCAATTCACTAATGGGCCCATGGACTCAAAACTCAGTGCCATTGAATGATGACGATGGCGGCCATGCAATGATATTTAAAAGCCTTGACGGTGCCACTAAAATTTCTTATCACTCGCCCAATACGCATCCGAGTTATGTCTCGATCTATGATTTAGATATATTTCAAGGGGAGATAACCATTGTAAAATAAAAAGTATGAATCGTAAAGTAATTGTATTTCAAGTAGTATTTGTGTTTCTTTCTTTTTTCTCTCTTAACGCGGCTAAGCAGTTGATCCACATTGAATGTTCCGATATAAGTTTGATTCTTAGACAAGAGGATAATTTGAAAATTTCCATTGTTTATTTTGGAAATAAATTCGAAGGTACGGATGCTTTGCTTACGAAAAGCTATCAACGTCGTCCCGATAATGAGGAAGAATTTAGTCCTGCTTTGTATCCTGCTTATGGTGGGCGTTATTATATGGAGCCGGTATTAAAAGTTTCGCTGCCGAACGGGGTTGAAACATGTGACTTCATTATTGATTCTATCGTTCAACCGCATGCCGGGTCGACTGGTATTAGCAGGACGGTGCTGATTTTAAAAGACAAAAAATATCCGCTCAAAGTGGATGTTGTTTTAGATGCCTATACGGCTGAAAATGTTATAACCCAGAAAATTAAGGTCAGAAACTATTTTGCAGCCCCTATTGTCTTAGAACGCTTTTACGCATCGTATATGCCTGTTTTTGCCGATCAGTATTTTTTAACCCAATTCAATGGTACGTGGGCCAATGAAATGCAATGCAATGAAATACTGTTGACGCAGGGCACTCGGGTCATTGAATCAAAGAAAGGTGTAAGGACAACTCAATCCGAGAATCCGTCTTTTATGCTATCTCTCGATACTGAGGCACAACCTGATCGCGGTGAAATTATTTTAGGTTCGTTGGCATGGTCGGGCAATTATAAAATTAATTTTGAGTTAGATGAATTTAATTCACTGAATATCCTGGCTGGTATTAATCCATATGCATCGAGCTATAAATTGGAATCAATGAAAAGCTTTACAACACCACAAATGATTTGGACATACAGCAATACCGGCTATGGCCGAGCGTCCAGAAATCTACACGACTGGGCCCGTAACTACGCGCTTCGAAATGGGAATCAGGTGGGTAAAGTCGTTTTAAATAGTTGGGAAGGCGCTTATTTCAGTTTCGATGAAAAAACCATTAAGAACATGATTGACAATGCTGCTGAAATGGGGGTCGAAACCTTTGTTTTGGACGATGGTTGGTTTGGGAACGATTATCCGAGAAACTCGGATCGTCAGGGCTTAGGCGATTGGCAGGTAAATAAGAAGAAACTACCAAAAGGTATTGATGATCTTGCCGCATATGCTGTTTCAAAAGGGCTGAAATTCGGTATCTGGATAGAGCCTGAGATGGTTAATCCACAGAGTAATCTTGCAAAGGAAAAACCCGAATGGATCGTAAAGAGTCCGGGCAGAGAGATTACTACTTTGAGAAACCAATGGGTGCTTGATTTAACAAATCCGGATGTTCAGGATTTTGTGTTCGGAGTTTTTAAAAACACAGTGTCGCTTTCTTCCGATATCTCCTACATAAAGTGGGATGCCAATCGTTATATCGAAAGTTTCGGATCATCCTACTTGCCGGAGGATAAACAAAGTCATTTTTGGATTGAATATGTGCACGGACTGTACTCTGTGTACGAGCGTATTGTGAAAGCCTTTCCGGACATTGAAATTCAATTATGCGCTTCCGGAGGCGGGAGGTTGGAATATGGAGCCTTGCCCTTTCATAATGAATTTTGGGCAAGTGACAATACGGATCCTTTTACGCGTATTTTTATTCAATATGCTACTAATATAATTTATCCCCCAAAAGCTACAGCATCGCATGTGTCGATTAGTCCCAATCATCAGACAGGCAATAGTTCTTCAATCAAATTTCGATTCGATGTAGCAATGATGGGACGTTTGGGTCTTGAATTACAACCGGAAGATTTAACGGAGAAGGAACTCGGGTTTTTGAAAACATCGATCAAAAAATACAAGGAACTCCGTCATATCACTCATTTAGGCGACTGGTTCCCGCTTAAAAGTCCATATGCGTCAGATAAATATACAGCAACACAATTTGTAACAAAAGATAAATCCGAAGCTTTATTTTTCTCTTATAGCTTGGATTACCATGGCAGGACCTGGATGCCGAATTTTGTCCTGCAAGGATTAGATCCGAACAAAACATATAAAGTGACTGAAATTAATGTTTTAGATAAATACTATTTCTGGGGCACTACAAAAACTTTCACCGGTGATTATTTAATGAAAGTGGGTGTCAACTTAAATTTATTGTTGCGCGGAGAAAGTTGTGTGCTGCATTTGCAGGAACAACCTACTCCCGTGTTTTAATGGTGCAGAATGATGTTTAAGTAGGGGCTTACACAGATTAGAATACGACTTGCTCGTGTTCGGACGGGGACCGGTCGCATACAAATTCATTTTCCGATATAAACGGCGCACGCGCTTGGGATTGACCTCGTAGCCAATGCCGCGAAGGTAATGTGTCATCCGGGGTACACCGTAGAACGGGGTAATCATGTACTGTTTGTCTATCTGCTTCATTAGTTTCTCATTATAAGAACCATCTTCACGGGGCGAATAGTAGAAGCTGCTACGGGGCACATCCAACAAATAGCACTGGCGTGAAACGCTTAAGGAGTGGGTCTTGTCGATTTTACTCATCAGTTCATTTTTGGCTATTTCCCCAATACTTTTTTTAAGAAATCAACCTCGAGCTGAAGCTGACCGACCTTCTTGAACAGGGCGTCCTTCTCCTTGTCATCCTCTGTCTTTGAGGCACCTCTCTCGAACACCTGATCAGCCTGAGATAAAAATTGAGTCTTCCAGGTCGAGATTTGACCCGGGTGAAGTTCATACTTCCGCGCGATCTCCTGGACTGTTTCTCTTTCTTGAAGGGCTTCTAAAACGATCTTTGTTTTAAAGCTGGCACTGTAAGTTTTCCTTTTCTTCATGACAACAAAATTAATATTATTTTTAATGATATTTGTTGTCTAAGATTAGGGGGTAATTATAGTCAATTTTGGACAAATCGTTACCGTTTTTGTCCAGAACGGAATCGGTAACGATTTAGGCACAAATTTGTGTCTTTTTGGGGCTTTTTCGTGTCTTTTGTTACGGACATATTAGATACAAAAAAACCTACAAGTTGTTGACTTGTAGGTTTTTGTCCTGTTATTGTCTGGTTTTGTCCAGACCTTTCAGCGGAGAGAGAGGGATTCGAACCCCCGGAACCTCTCAGTTCAACGGTTTTCAAGACCGCCGCAATCGACCACTCTGCCATCTCTCCATGCTTTTTCGTAAAGCGGTGCAAAGATAGTGTATTTTTCGGGATTAACAAATCCACCCGGTGTAAATCAAAAAAATATTAGATCTTTTTTGATCGGCTTATTGGATAAATGAATTTCAGATAGTACTTTTGTGCGCTAAATACCTCTGGTTATGTATTACCTTCCTCGTAACATAATTATTTACAGTCGAATCCGATTCTGAATCGGATGCGGACCGACTTGTTTTCAATTGCTGCGTCTCCGTTCCGGAGATGGGGTTTTCTGTGTAATTTAGTAGTAAAAAACCTATTGGTTATTCGTCGGCGAATGGCCATAAAATAAATTAATGTATGAGTTCAAACTGGAAAAAAGATATTGCAATCTTATGGGCCGGACAATTTTTCTCTTACCTGAGTAGTGCGGTGGTAGGATTTGCCACCATCCTCTGGTTAAGTTTTGAGACTAAATCGGCTACTGTTCTGGCCATGGCGGCCATTGCCTCCATGTTGCCACAGGCGCTTATCGGGCCTTTCACCGGTGTTTTAATCGACCGCTGGGATCGAAAAAAAATAATGATCTATTCTGATCTTTTTATAGCGCTCTGCTCGTTAGCCATTGGTATTATGGCTTTTACCGACTCGGTAAGTGTGGGCAGTATCTATGTGCTGCTGGCGCTACGGTCGGTAGGTTCGGCTTTTCATGGTCCATCGATGCAGGCCTCCGTTCCATTGCTGGCTCCGCAAGAAGAATTGACCCGGATAGCTGGTATCAACCAGATGATTATGTCGGTATCGAATATTGCCGGTCCGGCGCTGGGGGCTTTGCTGCTCACGGTGGCCAACCTGGGTTTTGTGATGTTGTTTGATGTGTTGGGGGCTATCATTGCCTTGGTATCACTTTGGTTTGTGCGTATACCTCCAGCGCCGCGCAGTGCGGAATCGATCGAAAATCCTCATGTTTTCCGTGAAATGAAAGAGGGGTTCCTGATTATTGCCCGCAACAGGGGGATGCTGTGGCTGTTTGCCTTTTCGGTGATCGTAATGTTGTTCTTAATGCCGATTGCCGTATTGTTTCCCCTGATGACGCTGGAGCATTTTAATGGAAATGCCTACCAGATGAGCGTAATCGAAGTAATATGGGGGGTAGGAATGGTGGCCGGTGGTGCTTTGTTGGGGATTTTAAAGCTGAAAACCAATGAGGTTGTTCTGATTAATGTCTCCTACATTTTATTGGGGCTGTCGTTCTTGTTGTCGGGAGTGCTGGCTCCCGATGGCTTTGTATGGTTTGTAGTTCTGACCGCGTTGGGAGGTATTGCAGGAGCGCTTTATCATTCGCTTTTCACTGCCACGGTGCAACGAGTAGTGGCACCCGAGGCATTGGGGCGTGTATTTTCCCTTTTCGGAAGTGTTTCAGTATTACCCTCGCTCGTCGGACTGACGGCAACCGGTTTTATAGCCGACAAAATCGGTGTAGTGTATGCATTTCTCTACTCGGGTATTATCATTACGCTGATTGGTGGGTTGGCAATGTTTATACCTTCGATGTTGGCGCTGGGAAGAGCCGGAGTCGGGAAGAAAGAGTAAGGAATCAGAAGGGGCGGGAGCTGAAAGTGCAACAGCTCCCTCCCTTTCGTTCATTCGACGGAAGCCAAATAGGCCGTTACATTCTTTTCTATCCGTGCGGCAATATTGTCGCTTATTGCTTTGTCGAAAGCAAGCCCGGAGATGTTTTCAAAGAGTTCGATATAGCGCTCGCTGATCCCTTCCACAATGGCATCGGTCATTTCGGGCACCGATTGGCCTTCCTTACCCTGGAAGCCATTTTCCATGAGCCATTCGCGTACAAATTCCTTCGATAACTGCTTTTGCGCTTCACCTTTCTGAAACAGTTCCTCATAACTTTCGGCATAAAAATAGCGCGACGAATCGGGAGTATGAATTTCATCAATCAGGTAAATTTTACCATCACGTTTCCCGAATTCATATTTGGTGTCGACCAAAATCAATCCGCGTCGCGCAGCAATTTCGGTTCCTCTGAGGAATAATTGCAGGGTGTATTTTTCGAGTAATTCATACTCTTCGGGCGAAACCAATCCTTGTTTCAAGATTTCTTCTTTTGAGATGTCTTCGTCGTGCATCCCATATTCGGCTTTTGTGGTGGGAGTGATAATGGGTTGCTCGAATCGTTGGTTTTCGCGCATACCTTCGGGGATTTTTACTCCGCAAATTTCACGTACTCCATTTTTATAGGCTCTCCAGGCACTTCCGCAGAGGTAGCCGCGTACAATCATTTCCACCGGGAAACCTTCGCAACGCAAACCCACAGTAACCATCGGGTCGGGTGTTGCCAGTTTCCAGTTCGGAACGATATCGGCGGTGGCATCCAAAAATTTGGCTGCGATCTGATTCAGCATCTGTCCTTTAAAAGGAATTCCTTTCGGTAATACAACATCAAATGCCGAAATACGATCGGTAGCTACCATGACCAGTAAATCATTTTTAACGGTATAAACATCACGGACCTTGCCATGATAGACGCTTTTCTGACCTTCAAACTTAAAATCGGTCGTTGTAAGTGCTTTCATTGTTTGTAACTTGATTAATTGTTGTTTGCTGATAATGAGGTCTCGTGCTGTTGCACTAAATATTGGATAACGCTGTTTTCTTTCAACAGCGGCTTTATGAGCGAGTAGGGGAGACGCACCTCGGTTTCGTAGGCATAGCTCAGCGGAGCAATTTCGTAGGGATTGAATACGTAACAAATTGCTTCGTCGTTGATATAGAAGTTTCCATTGGGACGGATCGCTTCTTTATTGTACACACTTTCTTCGAAGGTGTCGATCGTCGGCATATCGTCGTTGTCGCGACTCAGGCGCTGAACCTCCTGCTGAAGTAAATCGGCCAGTTTTTCGTGGTTCTCATTTCCGAAAATGGCTTCTTCGGTGATCAGTTCGCCCGTCTTTAAATTATAATTGTAGAAAAAGCGGGTCCGGGTGGGATGATTACCTCCGAAATCCACATCCCTCGAGATCCCGTAGGTGAATATTTGCTCATCGTTCAGCAAGGCGAACCCTTCCATTGTAAAACTGTTGTTGAGTACCAGCCGGCCCGTTTTATCCAGCTTATCGACTACAATTTCATTGTTGTGAATGTATTCTTCCTTCAGTTCACGTACGAATTGCTGAAGGATGGAATCTTTCGGTACATTGATATATTGCTCGCCTACCAGATTGGTAATAATGTGCGCCTGAATTTTTTCCAGAATTTTCTCTTCCGAAAAATCGACCGGATATTCCACCGTAATATCTATACTAAGTGCTCCCCGGGTCGTATCTTCCGTAAGGTATTGCTTATCAGTAATATGATACGTTTCGGTAAGTACATTTTGGGGAGTTTCCGGTTGAAAGATAAAATATACGGCTAGAAATATTAGTGCTAAAATGCTGATAGTCAGTAATAAAATTTTTTTCTTCATGATTGAATTTCTATCTTATTTTTCGCTGCAAAGGTACAACATAAATAGATATATTTCATTAAAAAAATAAAATTATATATTCATCAGGATGATTTTTTTGCAAGTTCATTTTATATTTGTACCGGTATGAGAAGCTATTCGAAATTTATACAATTAACAGCTTTTCTGGGAGTACTCTATTTTGTGCTCGCCGGAGTGGGGCACAACGTGGTGGATTATTGCTGCGACAGTTGTGAAACGGCTGGTATTGAATATCTTTCGAGTCATAGTTGCCACGAATTACATCATCCTGAGCATGCAGGCACCCCCGCTCACGATCAGGATGCTTTGCGAGCGACCACAGGGGAGACCGCCGGCTGCGCACATCACAACGAACATCCCTCCGCCGCTTCGGTCGACGAAACCTGTTCCATGAATGAGGGGCATTGCGAATTGGAGCGTCTGCAACTCGATAATTATCCGGTTACCGCTACCTTGCAGTTGCAGGTTGCTGCTGCCGTAATTACGCTGCCGGCAGCAGTGTTATCCGAGGAGGCGCTCACCACCATTCAATCCGATCTTTTTCTTCATTATCCGCCGCCGGAGCCCATGCTTCGGATGGGCCGCCGGTTGCTGGCTCAAAAATCGGTGCTCATCATTTGATAACTGTAAACATGCATTTTCGCCTGCGTCAACTTTATTGAGGCAAGGCCGATCGAATCGTTATGTTTTACTTTATCAAATAAACAGATGAAAAAAAATCTTCTATTTTTAGTGCTTATACTGCCATTGTCGCTTTTGGCATCCAACCTGAAAGGAAAAGTGACCGACCAGAAAGGAATACCCGTACCGGGTGTAAATGTTTACTGGATGAATACGACCAGCGGAACCGTTTCGGACACCAATGGGGAATTTCAGCTTCCCCGACCCGCTAATGCTCATATGCTGGTATTGAGCAATGTAGCTTTTCAGCGCGACACTATTCACATTGCCGAAGGGCAGACCACCCTTACAGCGATACTTAAGGAAGTGATTGAACTTCAGGAGTTTCAGGTGGTTCAAACCAGTCCCGGAACGATAAAACCCCGTTTTACCGCTTTACAAACCGAACGGATTACCGCTCATGAACTCACCAAGGCAGCCTGTTGTAATCTGTCGGAAAGTTTCGAAACCAATCCATCGGTGGATGTGGCTTACAGTGATGCTGCCACGGGTGCCAAGCAAATCAAGTTACTTGGCTTGTCGGGAAATTATGTTCAGATGCTTACCGAGAATATTCCCAATTTACGGGGGATTTCTTCCTTGTATGGAATGGGCTTTATTCCGGGTCCGTGGATCGAGAGTATTTCGGTATCGAAAGGGACCAGTTCGGTGAAAAACGGATACGAAGCCCTGACCGGTCAAATTAATGTGGAATATAAAAAACCTCATCTTAGCGAGATTGTACATGCCAATGTGTTTGCCAGCGATGCAGGAAGAGTGGAAGCTAATGTTACTACCGGAATACGATTGAACAAAGACTGGTCGACCGGAGTCATGCTACATGCATCGGACGAGTTGATAATGCTCGACGAAAACGCCGACGGGTATATGGATATGCCTAAAATTCAGCAACGTAACCTGTTGAATCGCTGGTTTTTCAATAATGGCGATTATACCTTTCAGGCTTTTGTAAAGGCGTTGTCGGAAAAACGTACGGGAGGAACGATGGATCAGACCTATCATATCGGTATCGATACCGAAAGGTATGAATTTTTCCTGAAGAACGGGTATGTTTTTAACCACGACACCGAAACGAGTGTGGGATGGATTGTGAGTGGTTCGTGGCACGATCAGGACGGCATGTTTGGACATCGATTGTACAATGGTTTGCAGAAAAACCTGTATTCCAATTTGATTTTTGAAACCAAGCTGGCCGATCATCATAAATTATCGACAGGGTTGAGTATTAATTATGACTCCTACAACGAACAACTGATCAGTAATGTAGCGTCGAGTATGGTATTACCCAATTATAGTATCAACGACGACGAGCTTGTTGCCGGAGCGTATGCCGAATATTCGCTTCACCTGCACGATAAATTTATCGGACTGGCCGGTATTCGCGCCGATTACTCGAGTGAGTACGGCTGGTTTGCAACACCGCGTTTGCACCTGAAATACATGCCCTGGGAGTATCTTCATTTACGCACCACCGTTGGTAAAGCCTACCGGTCGCCCCGTATGCTGGCCGAAAACAATAATTACCTGGCCAGTAACCGGCTTTTTATAATCGACGATAATCTCCCCTTGGAAGATGCCTGGAACTACGGAGTGAGTGCGCAGGCTTATATTCCGTTGTTCGGCCGGGAGCTGAGTTTGTCGGGCGAATGGTACTATACCGATTTCAAAAAGCAAGTGGTAATCGACACCGATCAGGATGCTCATAAAGTATTTTTCTATGCTCTCGACGGACCATCGTATGCACATAGTATTCAGGTTGAGGCCACTATGGAAGTGTTGAAAGGGCTGTCGGTAACCCTGGCGCACCGTGTTAATGATGTGAAAACGACAATCGACGGCGAATTGCGTGAAAAACCGCTTACCAGCCGATACAAAGGTATGGCTACAGCATCGTACACCACTCCCTTGAAAAAATGGCAATTCGACTTCACTACGCAATTTAACGGAGGCGGCCGATTGCCCGATCCGGATGCCCTCAATCCATTGTGGGATCGTGAATTCAAGAAATATACCATCATCAATTCGCAGATTACTAAATATTTCCGTACCTGGTCGGTATATGCCGGAGTCGAAAATTTGACTAACTTTGTGCAGTCGAATCCCATTATCGATGTGGCTAATCCGGGTGGAGCCGATTTTGATGCCACCAATATATGGGGGCCCACCCACGGACGAAAATTATACCTTGGTTTGCGGTGGTCGTTGGATAGAGATTGAACAAATAAATCATTTAAACCATTATAGTTATCGAATCAATTAACAATTTAAGTTCTCATGAAAACAAAACAAATCTTTTCCCTGGTGCTAACAGTACTCGTACTGACTTCGTCGATGGTAGTTGCACAAACCAAGGCGGGTAGTGATAAAGTTGTATTTGACGTAAACATGCATTGCGAAGCATGTCAGAAGAAAATTGAAAAAAACATTGCTTTTGAGAAAGGCGTGAAGGCCATGGAGGTAAGTCTTGAAAACAAGACTGTAGCGCTCAATTACGATGCAAAGAAAACCAGCCCCGAAAAATTGCAGGCTGCCCTTGTAAAATTGGGTTATACTGCCAAAGTAAAGGATGATAAAGCATGTTGTGATAAAGCTGCGGCTTCGGCCGGTTGCCAGGCTGCCAAACCTGCCAGCGAAGTGAAAAGCGACTGCCAGGCCAAAGCGACCGGTGAATGCAAAGATAAAGCAAAAAGCGAATGCAAAGAGAAAGCTGCAGGTTGTTGCGACAAGGCAAAAACCGCTGATAAAGCCGGATGCCAGCCAGCTGCTGCCGATTGCAAAGCCGATAAGAAATGCAGCGATAGCGCCAAAACTGCCGAAGCGCCGAAAGCTGGTTGTTGTTCGGAAAAGAAAAGCGTATAAAACCAATGAATCCGACGTTTACTACACCGGTAACGATCGCACCACTTCAAGAGCCCCTGGGTTACCATCAGCAATGGTTCGCCCTGGGCTCTTGCTTTTCTGAGCATATGGGCCGGCGGTTGCACCATGCAGGTTTCCGGGTAGGCATTAATCCCTTTGGGGTTTTGTTTAATCCGCTGTCAATCAGCAGGTCAATCACACGTTTACTCCATGCCCGACCGGTGATGGAAGAAGAGCTGTTTTTTTATGGTTCGGTCTGGAATCATTTTCAGTTCAGTAATTTACATTCGGGTGTCGATAAAGAACAAACTCTAAACCACATGAACGAACGGATTGCGAACGCTTCCGGATTGTTGCAAACTGCGGGTGTTTTGCTGCTCACGTTCGGTACTTCGTGGATTTACGAGCATAAGGAAACGAAGGAGCTGGTTGCAAATTGTCATAAGCTTCCCGGTGCTCAATTTATTCGCCGTCGTCTTACGGTCGACGAAATCGTAAACGAATATGCTCAGGTTTTCCCGGGTTTACCCAAGGCACTGAAAGTGATTTTTACCGTCAGTCCGGTTCGGCATTGGAAAGACGGTGCTCATGAAAATACCCTGAGTAAAAGTGTTTTGCACCTGGCAATCGACGAATTGCAGCGTGTTTTTCCCTCTACAGGTTACTTCCCCGCCTACGAATTAGTAATCGATGAATTGCGCGATTACCGCTTCTTCAACGACGATATGGTTCATCCCTCCGATTTGGCAGTCGATTATGTGTGGCAGCAATTTATTAATTATGGATTCACAACCGATACGCGTACCATCATTCGCGAAGTAGAACATTTCAGGCGAATGGAGCAGCACCGTTCCCTTCATCCCGATTCGGACGAAAATCAGGCCTTTATACGAAAAACCGAATTGCAGAAAGAGGTGCTTTTAAAACGATATCCTTATTTGAAGTTGTAAAAAAATAAGCTGTCATTTCGGAAAACGACAGCTTATTTTTTGTCCATCTATTGAAAATTAGTCCAATACAATGGGTTTGTATTTCGGTACCAATGTTTTCATTACCACCCAACCGATGAGATAGGCTACAGCACAGAACGAGAATACAATGAGGTATCCGGCTTTTTCGCCTTCAAACCCTAACAGTACCATCGGTTCGCGAACATATTCGATTCCTTTCTTGATGTATTCCTGGGTCATAACTACTGTTTCGCCGTCAACGATTCCGGTTCCGCGAGCATAGTCGAAGAGCATCCCCGAGCTTTTATTGATCAATACCGAACCCAGTCCTCCGGCCATACCGCCAATTCCTACAATGGTAGCAATCGCCCCTTTAGGGAACATATCGCCCACGGTGGAGAAGATATTAGCCGACCAGGCCTGGTGGGCTGCACCTGCAATACCGATGATAATGATCGGGAACCAGTACGAATACGCTCCCAGGGGTTGAGCCAATAAAGCAAACAAGGGGAAGAAGGCAAAAATAAGCATTGCTTTCATACGGCCTGCATAAGGTTCCATCCCTTTTTTCTCTACCAGGTAATTGGGCAACCAGCCACCGACGATCGACAGCAGGGTGATGAAGTAGAGCACGAATAAAGCAAGCTGAGCCTTCGGATCCGACGATTCGAGACCGTAAACCGAGCTTAAGTAAGCGGGGGTCCAGAAAAGGTAGAACCACCAGACACCGTCGGTCATAAATTTACCAAATGCAAATGCCCAGGTCTGTTTGAAGCCAATTGCCTGTTTAAAGGAGATTTTCTTTGCATCGGCAGTTTTGGATGCTTCCGCACCTCCTTCCACATTGTTGTGGTCCTGAAGAATATAATCCAATTCGGCTTTATTTACTTTCGGGTGAACCTCCGGCTTTTTATAGGCCCATTGCCACCAGCCCATCCAGATGAATCCCAGCGCACCGATAATGATAAAGGCCGATTCCCAGCCGAAATGTTTGGCGATAACCGGAATGGTCACCGGTGCGGCAAGTGCGCCGATAATAGCTCCTGCATTGAAAATACTGGTGGCCAGTGCACGGTCTTTTTTAGGAAAATATTCGGCAGTGGCTTTAATGGCTGCCGGAAAGTTTCCTGCTTCTCCTAATGCAAGTACCAAACGTGCAAATATAAACAGAACGACACTTACGTTCAGAACCCTGGATACATTTTCGATTCCGGCGATAATTTCACGTGCCTCTGCGAAGCCTACAAACCAGTTCCCGGTAAGGATACCCGAAGTGGCGATGCCGGCAAAAGCATGCAACACAGCTCCGATCGACCAGATAAAGATGGCCCACATGAATCCTTTTTTGGTGTCGAGCCAGTCGATAAATTTACCGGCAAACAACATCCCGAAAGCATAAAATAGCGAGAATAAGGAGGTGATGGTTCCGTAATGGGTGTTGGTCCAATGAAACTCAGGAGCAATAAAGTCCTTCCAGGTAAGCGATAATACCTGCCGGTCGAGGTAGTTGATCGTTGTTGCTACGAACAGCATGGCAACGATGTGCCATCGATACTGTGACATTTTTTGTGTCACTGCTTGTGCTTTACTCATTTTGTTATTTTTTTAAGATTACTTGTTTTTTACTTTCTGAATAATGGCAAGGGCATCGGCACATAACCGGCGGATTCCCTCCCAGTCTCCATTTTTGAGCATTTCGGAGGGAAACAGATTCGAACCCATTCCCACACAGGTAACGCCTGCATCAAACCAACTCTTTAAATTACTTTCCTCGGGTTTTACTCCACCGGTCACCATCAGGTTCGACCAGGGCATCGGAGCTTTCAGGTTTTTTACAAAGGCAGCTCCGAGTACATCACCGGGGAATACTTTACAAATGTCGCATCCCATTTCCTGGGCAAATCCGACTTCGGAAACCGAACCGCATCCGGGTGCATAAGGCACCAACCGGCGGTTGGCAATCCTGGCTACTTCCGGATTGAACAGCGGGCCCACAATAAAATTGGCCCCCAATTGCAGGTACAATGCTGCCGTCGGCGCATCCACAATCGAACCGATCCCCATAATCATTTCAGGGCATTCCTTGTTGGCAAACTTCACCAGTTCACCAAATACCTCGTGGGCGAAATCGCCGCGATTCGTGAATTCGAAAGCTCTGATCCCTCCTGCATAACATGCTTTTACCACATTCCTGGCCACTTCGATGTCGTTGTGATAAAAAACGGGAACCAGCCCCGTGGCTTTCATCGCCTGTATAACTTCAACTTTACTGAATTTCATTGTCGTATGTATTAGCGTGATACACGTCCCGAACCGTCGCCACCCATCAGGGCTTCGACTTCAGCAACGGTTACCATGTTAAAGTCTCCGTAAATAGTATGTTTCAGACAGGAGGCCGCTACAGCAAATTCCAATGCCTTCTGGTCGTCGTCGGTATACGTAAGTAATCCGTAGATCAAACCGCCCATGAACGAATCGCCGCCCCCTACACGGTCCACAATATGGGTGATGTCGTAATCCTTGGAAATCTTCAGGCTTCCGTCCGAATACAGGCATCCTCTCCAGGTATTGTGATTGGCATTGATGGACCCGCGAAGGGTGATAATTACTTTTTTGGCACGGGGAAAACGATTCATCAACTGGGTGCATACCGATTCGAATTCGGCAGCATTTACTTCGCCGCCGGTGTGAGCCACATCAAATCCTTCGGGTTTAATCCCGAATACTTTTTCGGCATCTTCCTCGTTGCCCAGTATTACATCACATCCCGCTACCAAGGCAGGCATTACTTCCGAGGCTTTTTTACCGTATTTCCAGAGGTTTTTACGGTAATTGAGATCGGTGGATACGGTGACGCCCATCTCGTTGGCAATTTGAATCGCTTCGAGGCAAGCATCGGCTGCACCTTGCGATAAAGCGGGGGTGATGCCGGTCCAGTGAAACCAGTCGGCTCCCTTGAAAATTTCGCGCCAGTTTACCATACCGGGCTGAATTTCGGCAATGGCCGAATGCGCACGATCGTATACGACCTTGCTGGCCCGGGCTACTGCACCCGTTTCTAAAAAGTAAATTCCCATGCGATCGCCGCCACGCAGAATATTGCTGGTTCCTACGTTGTGTTTACGTAAGTCCATAATACACGACTCGGCAATGTCGTTTTTAGGCAAACGGGTTACAAATTCGGCATTCATACCATAATTGGCCAGCGATACAGCTACATTGGCTTCACCACCGCCAAAAGTGGCATTCAATTGCGTGGCCTGACTGAACCGCTCGTATCCCGGAGTTGCCAAACGCAGCATGATTTCTCCGAAAGTCACAATCTTTTTACTCATTTTCTTTAAACTAATGTGGGTTGTTAAATTGGTTGACCAAAAATACGCTAATTTTTTAAGTCCACCAAATTAACCGCCCTTTTTAAGCATTTTACGGAAATATCTGAATATTTATACTCTAAAATTGAAAGAAGTTCTTGGCATTGTTGTAGCTGATGTCTTCAACCATCTTGCCGATGAAGTCGAGCTCCGAAGCAGGCAACAGGCCTTGTTCCACATCGTTGCCAATAAGGTTGCACAAGGTGCGGCGGAAATATTCATGCCGGGGATAAGAAAGGAAACTGCGCGAATCGGTAAGCATTCCGACAAAACGACTCAACAATCCGAGTACCGAAAGCGCGTTCATTTGTTTCTCCATGCCATCTTTCTGATCGAGGAACCACCAGCCCGAGCCAAACTGGATTTTTCCGGGTACCGTACCGTCCTGGAAATTACCAATCATCGTGGCGATCATTTCGTTGTCGGCCGGATTGAGGTTGTACAAAATTGTTTTTGCGAGTTTATTGTTCGTATCCAGACGGTTGAGGAATTTCGACATCGCTTTGGCTGTATTGAAGGTGCCTATCGAATCGAAACCGGTATCGGGACCTAACTGACGGAAATAACGGCTGTTGTTGTTGCGGATGGCACCGTAGTGGAATTGCTGAGTCCAGCCTTTTTCGCAGTCCATTTCGGCAAAAATGACCAACATGGCCGACTTGAACTTCAGAATTTCTTCGTGCGTAAGGTTCGTTCCGCCATATACCTTATTAAATATAGCCTTGATCTCGGCTTCGGTGTAGTCTTCGGCATAAAACTCTTCAATCCCATGATCCGAAAGTTTACAACCTTGTTCGGCAAAGAAATCGTGTCGTACCTGCAGCGCCTGGATCATATCGTCGAAAGTAGCAATCGTAACTCCTGAAACCTTGGCAAGTTGTTCCATATAAGCGACGAAACCGGCAGGTACTTCAACAGCCATTGCCTTGTCGGGTCGCCAGGTAGGCAGCATTTTAATCTCAAAGCCATCCCGGCGGGTTTTAATATGGTATTCGAGCGAATCAACCGGGTCGTCGGTGGTACAAACCGCTTCCACTTTGTATTTGCGCATCAAACCACGGGCTGTGAATTCCGGTGTGGCCAACAGCGCATTGCATTCGTCGTAAATTTCACGGGCCGTTTTCGGAGAAAGAAGTTTTTCGATGCCAAAGGCTGTTTTTAATTCGAGGTGAGTCCAGTGGTACAATGGATTACGCATGGTGTAAGGCACAGTTTCGGCCCATTTTTCAAACTTCTCGTAATCAGTAGTGTCTTTGCCGGTGATAAAACGTTCGTCGATACCATTCGTACGCATGGCCCGCCATTTATAATGGTCGCCCCCCAACCAGATTTCAGTAAGTGATTTAAATTGATGGTTGTTGGCTACCATTTCGGGTATCAGGTGGCAATGATAATCGATAATGGGTTGCGGAGCTGCATGCTCGTGGTACAAACGCTTAGCAGTTTCGGTCTGCAGCAAAAAGTCCTTGTCTAAAAACTGTTTCATGATGTCAGTTGATTGAAGTGATTAGTATACCTTAAAATTGTTTGATAATTCAACGTCGTGTGCGGACACGAAGATACGACATTTTTTTCAATCAGTTATTATTCAGATAGATAAAAAATATAAAAAGAATTCCCCGAATATTCAGTTGCCGTATTGAGGCTGCTGAAATTCAGGGAATTATATTCTATCCGGGAAAATGATGGTGTGTAAGAAAAAAGGGGAGGTATACCTGATACGCTTAATATTGTTCCCGTTCGTTCGGGAAGTCGCCTGTTTTCACATCGTCCACATAATGGGCTACGGCTTCCGTCATGATGGCTTCGAGGTTGGCGTATTTACGCAGAAAACGGGGCGAGAATTCGTTGTTCAGCCCAAGCATATCGTGAACCACCAACACCTGACCGTCGACCTTACCTCCTGCACCGATTCCAATTACAGGGATGGTTAATTCGGCAGCCACTTTAGCAGCCAGCCTGGCCGGAATTTTTTCGAGTACTATGGCAAAGCAGCCTGCATCTTCGAGCAGATGTGCGTCGCGAATTAATTTTTCAGCTTCTTCCTCTTCGGTTGCTCTCACGGCATACGAACCGTATTTATTGATCGATTGCGGCATTAATCCCAGGTGTCCCATGACAGGAATGCCGGCACTCAATACCCGTTTTACCGATTCTAAAATTTCTTCGCCACCTTCCATTTTCAGGCAATCGCCATGGGTTTCCTTCATCATACGAATGGCCGACGAAAGGGCTTCCCTCGAATTGCCCTGGTAGCTGCCGAAAGGCATATCAATCACCACTAATGCACGTTTGACCCCTCTTACGACCGATTTAGCCATAAAAATCATCTGGTCGACTGTCATGGGTAAGGTGGTCGAATTCCCACACATTACATTCGATGCCGAATCACCGACCAGAATTATATCAATACCGGCGCGATCGATAATACTAGCCATCGTAAAGTCGTAAGCGGTGAGCATGCTTATCTTTTCGCCTCTTTTTTTCATTTCGGTAAGCCGGTGCGTTGTGACCCGTCTTACATTTTCGTTGTGAACTGACATAATTTTTAGTATTTTTGCAGCCGCAAAGATAGCTATTTTATTTTTTAAAAAGCTTATACAATTTTTTATAGGCTCACACGTTTAAAAACAGATAGGTTTCCATTACAGATAATTAAATTGGATAATATATGCCAAAAAATTACACCGTGTTCAATAAGTCTGATTTTTTCGACAATTTTGTTTCATTAAAATACCTTCCGCGATGGGTTGTATTGGTAATTGATGTGATCCTTTCTGTTTCTGCGTTGATTATCGCCATTTTGCTGGAAGACCGAATCCGGATTTCGGCCGAAGCAACTCCTTTAATTGATCAATGGCAAAAAATTGTTGTGTTTGTGTTGCTTCAGGTTGTTTTCTACCGGATTTTTCATACCTATTCAGGTGTATTACGTTATTCAAGTTTTGTGGATGCACAAAAAATCCTGATGGCCATTTCTGTCCATGTTTTGATGTATGTGCTCGTTAATTTGTTTTACCACACCTTTACATTACGAATTCTTTTTACGTTTACCGAACTTCTCATTTACAGTATTTTAGCCTTTGTTTTCCTGTTTTTATTGCGATTGACCGTTAAAACCTTGTACGACTTTATCACACAGCGGGGCGAGGTGATTATTCCGGTTATGATATACGGTACGAAATCGGCCGCTATCGGGATCGCCAAGATGCTGATGTCGGAACAGGTCGGTTCTAAGTACGAACTGGTCGGCTTTATTGATGACGATAAGAGCGCCAGCGAAAAAATGATTATGGGAGTCCGGGTATATCATTTGCAGGACAATATTATCCACAATGTAATTAAGAAAAAAGCCAAGGCAATTATTGTTTCGCCGTTGAAACTGAACCAGGTAAATTCGATGAATATTCTCGAGAAGTTTATCGACAACAACTTAACGGTATTGTCGTTGCCTCCGATGAATATCTGGAAAAACGAAATTCCTACCATTGGTCAGATCAAATCGATTCAGATTGAAGAGTTGCTCGAACGTCCGCAAATCACCATTTCGACCGAGAATATTGCCGCCCAGTTGCGCGATAAAGTGGTGCTGGTAACGGGTGCAGCCGGTTCCATCGGAAGTGAGATCGTGATGCAGCTGATGAATTTTGACACCAAACTCATTGTGTTGCTCGATATGGCAGAGTCGCCCATGCACACGTTAAAACTAGAACTGCAGGAAAAGTTTGAAGATAAAAATGTAACCGTATTCCTGGGCGATGTCCGCAACAAGGAACGGATGGATTTCATGATGGATTTGTACCGTCCTGATATGATTTATCATGCTGCTGCGTACAAACATGTTCCGATGATGGAAGATTATCCGGTGGAAAGTGTTCAGGTCAATGTGCTGGGAACAAAGATACTGGCCGATCTGGCCGTGAAATATAAGGTCGAACGTTTTGTGATGGTTTCAACCGATAAAGCTGTAAATCCTACCAATGTAATGGGGGCCTCCAAGCGTATCGCCGAAATTTACGTTCAGTCCTTGTATCGCAAACTCCATGCAACCATGAATGGTTCGACGACCAAATTTATAACTACCCGGTTTGGTAATGTGTTGGGATCCAACGGGTCGGTTATACCTTATTTCAAAAAGCAGATTGAACATGGCGGACCGGTGACGGTAACTCATCCGGAGATCATCCGTTATTTCATGACTATTCCCGAAGCGTGTATGTTGGTGCTGGAGGCCGGTTCGATGGGGCACGGCGGTGAAATCTACATTTTTGATATGGGAAAACCGGTGAAAATTGTTGATTTAGCACGCAAAATGATCCGGCTTGCCGGTTATATTCCCGAAGAAGAAATTAAAATTGTGTACACAGGTCTTCGCCCGGGTGAGAAATTATACGAAGAGCTTTTAAACAAGAAAGAGCAAACGCAAAGTACTCATCATCCGAAAATCATGGTAGCGAACGTACAGCTGTACGACTACGATAAAGTATCGCTCCTTATTGATAAATTAATTAATTACAGCAAACTTTGTAAAGATTATCTTACCGTATCGACTATGAAAAAGATAGTACCTGAGTTTAAAAGTAAAAATTCGCTCTACGAACGTCTCGACATATGATATCTATTGAACAGCTAAGGGTTGAATTCGGAGGTAGTCCGTTGTTCGACGACATCAGTTTTCTTATCAACCCTAAAGATCGTATTGCCCTCGTCGGAAAAAACGGCGCGGGCAAAACTACATTATTAAAGCTTGTTGCCGGTAAGATGTCGCCGACGAAAGGCAATATCAGTATTCCGCGCGATCTCACTATCGGGTATCTTCCGCAGCATATGATTCACAACGAAGGTACGACGGTGATGGAGGAGACTTCCAGGGCATTCGAACATATACACGAACTGGAAAAGGAGATCGAGCAACTGGGAGTGGAACTGGCGACCCGGACCGATTACGACAGTGAAGACTACCACCGGCTTATCGACCGTCTTACTCATCAGCAGGAACACCTGCAGATTATCGGAAACGGAAATTATGAAGCTCAAATCGAGAAAACCTTAGTGGGATTGGGTTTTTTACGGTCCGACTTTCAGCGTGCCTGCAGTGAGTTCAGCGGCGGCTGGAGAATGAGGATCGAACTGGCTAAAATTCTGTTGATCCGTCCCGATGTACTGCTGCTCGACGAGCCAACCAATCACTTGGATATCGAATCGATCCAATGGCTCGAGAATTTCCTGATCGGTTGTGGTAGTGCTGTGGTACTGGTTTCGCACGATAAAGCGTTTATCGATGCCGTCACCACCCGTACCATTGAAATTTCGTTGGGTAAGATATACGATTATGCCGTCAATTATTCAGAATATGTCCGCTTGCGCAAAGAACGTCACGAACAGCAGGTAAGAGCCTACGAGAACCAACAAAAGATGATTCAGGATACGGAGGAATTTATTGAACGTTTCCGGTACAAAGCTACTAAATCGGTTCAGGTTCAATCGCGTATCAAACAGCTGGACAAGCTCGAACGCCTGGAAGTGGATGTGGAGGATCATTCCCGTTTGAGTCTTAAATTTCCACCGGCGCCGCATTCGGGGATCATTCCCGTCGAAATTGAACATCTCTCCAAAGCCTATGGCTCTCATCTTGTGCTCGATTCGATCGGCATGATTATCAACCGGGGCGAAAAGGTGGCATTTGTAGGGAAAAATGGCGAAGGGAAGAGTACGCTGGTAAAATGCATCATGAATGAAATCGAATATTCGGGTAAACTGAAGCTCGGGCATCAGGTTAAAATAGGGTATTTTGCTCAGAATCAGGCTGCTTTACTGGACGATTCGTTAACGGTGTTCCAAACCGTCGATCAGGTAGCCGTTGGAGAGGTCCGAACCAAAATACGGGATATCCTCGGCGCTTTTATGTTTGGAGGAGAAGCTTCAGATAAAAAAGTGAAGGTGCTTTCCGGCGGTGAGCGATCGCGTTTGGCGATGATTCGTTTATTGCTCGAACCGGTCAATCTGTTGATTCTGGATGAGCCTACCAACCACCTCGATATGCGGTCGAAAGAGGTACTCAAAGAGGCAATTCGCACGTTTAACGGTACTGCTATCGTTGTATCGCACGACCGTGAATTCCTCGACGGGTTGGTGACTAAGGTTTACGAATTCGGAAATAAAAAAGTCCGGGAACATCTGGGTGGAATCTACGATTTTCTGCAGTATAAAAAGATGGAAAGCCTTCGCGAGCTTGAAGCAACGACGGTAAGGGTACAAAATGAAGCTACGAAAGCTCCGTCGGATAATAAACTGAATTACGAAGCCCGGAAAGAGCTGAGTCGAAAAATCAGAAAAGCCGAGAAGGAAGTGGAAGAAGCCGAAAAAGCGATTGCTTTGCTCGAAACGGAAATAGGAGTCATGGAAAATCAGCTGCAGGATCCGGTTTACGCGTCCGATCCGACCTTTATTATGAACCTTCAATCGCAGCAGCGCGAACTGGAACATAAATTATACGAGTGGGAGTTACTCAGCGAACAGCTGGAAAGTTTGAAACAAACCGAATAAACAACATGGCAGCATTGTATTTATTTCCTACTTTACTTGGCGACACCGGGCCGAATGATGTATTACCGGCAGCCAATACGACAGTATTGGCTACTATCCGGCATTTTATTGTCGAAGAGGTGCGTACCGCCCGTCGATTTATACGAAAATGTCTGCCTCAGGCCAATATTGACGAAATGACGTTTTTTGTATTAAATCAGCATACCCGTCCGGAGGAGGTAGCCTCGTTTTTAACACCTTTGCAGGAAGGTTTGCCCATGGGTCTGCTTTCTGAAGCAGGTTGCCCGGCTATTGCCGATCCGGGTGCCGATGTTGTTGCATTGGCGCAACAGTTGAACCTGAAAGTGGTACCGCTGGTAGGCCCGTCGTCGATCTTACTGGCCCTGATGGCTTCCGGGTTTAACGGACAAAGTTTCGCTTTCAATGGCTATTTGCCTGTCCAGTTGCCTGATAAGCAAAAGATATTGAAAAAATGGGAACATCGGATTTACAACGAACACCAATCGCAGCTATTTATTGAAACACCCTACCGGAACAATAAAACCTTAGCCGATTTGCTCGCGTTGTGTCCGGCCGAGATGAAGCTTTGCATTGCTGCCGATATCACCACTCCGACCGAATTTATCCGCACCCTTACCATTCGTAACTGGAAGAATCAACTTCCTGATTTGACAAAAAGACCCACGCTATTCATACTCTATAAATAAATAGTTGTTCCTTTCGTGTTAAAGCATTGCATTTTTGCACATTTAAATTCCGATTGTGCAGAATTGATTGGAATTTCTATATCTTTGCAGCCGGTTAATTTGTAATAGTATGCACAAAGAAATAATTCTTCCGAATCAAACGCTTAAGGAGTTAATAGTTAATTCAGTAGCCCGTTTTCCGCAATTACCTTCGGTTTCATTTGTTGAAGGTAGCTCGTTGACCTATGCCCAATTAGGGGATGAGATTGAGCGAATTGCAGGAATATTGTCCTCCCTCGGATTGCAAAAAGGCGATAAAGTGGCACTTTTTAGCCATAACATGCCCAATTGGGTAATTGCATTTTTCGCGGTGGTTTCAAAAGGAATGGTCATTGTTCCGGTATTACCCGATTTTACTGCTGAAGAAATTAAGAACGTACTTGAACATTCGGAGTCGAAGGTGTTGTTTGTAAGTGAAAGGCTCGCCGGACGAATTTCAGATGATGCTGATCTGCTAAGTATCATACGGCTGGATGATTTTAAAATTGTAAAAGGTTCCGGTCCGGAAGCAGCTGTTTCTCCCCTCGACACTCCGGTTGACGAAAGCGATATCGCGGCAATTATCTATACATCGGGCACCACCGGCCGTTCGAAGGGAGTTGTGCTGACGCATAAAAACATCACCTTCGTAGCAGCGGGATCATTTCATGTATTTCCTATCCATCAAAACGATGTGTTTTTATCGTTCCTTCCGCTGTCGCACACCTACGAAAACGCTATCGGGATGTTGTATCCGATCATGTACGGCGCATCGGTGTATTACCTCGAAAAGCCGCCTACTGCCGCTGCATTATTGCCTGCTTTGGCCAGAATACGTCCTACCATGATGCTTTCCGTACCTCTCATCATGGAAAAAATTTACAAAGTTCAGGTTCAGGGAAAGTTTATGAAAAATCATTTTTCCCGGATGATTTACAAAACGCCTTTGTTTCGTATGCTGATTCACCGGATCGCCGGAAAAAAACTGTACCGGACCTTCGGTGGCCGGCTTAAGTTTTTTGGAATTGGCGGAGCCAAGCTCGATGCACGTGTCGAGCGTTTTCTGAAAGAAGCGCGTATGCCTTATGCCATCGGATATGGACTGACCGAAACGGCTCCCTTATTGGCGGGAGCGGCTCCTCATCAGACCAAGCTGCAATCGACGGGTCCGGCCCTTCGGGGTGTTGAACTGAAAATTCATGAGCCCGACGAACGCGGCATTGGCGAAATATGGGCAAAGGGGCCTAATGTGATGGTCGGATATTATAAAAACCCGGAAGCTACTGCCGAAGTATTAACACCCGATGGTTGGTTCAGAACCGGCGATTACGGGAAATTTGATAAAAAAAAGCGCTTGTATATTAAAGGTCGGATGAAAAATGTAATTGTAGGTTCGGGCGGTGAGAATATTTATCCGGAAGATATCGAGTCGGTCATCAACAATAGTCATTATGTGCTCGAATCGCTGGTTGTGGAAGAAGATGGATACCTGGTTGCGAAAATCCTGCTCGATATCGAAAATATCGAAAAACAGTATGAGCATTTAAAAACAGTGATTGACGACAAGAAGGAGCAGTACCACGAGTGGCTGGAGAACCTTAAAAGGGAGATCAACCTGAAACTGAATAAAAACTCGCAGCTAAAAAAAGTGGAAGTGATGGACAAGCCTTTTGAAAAAACGGCATCGCAGAAAATAAAACGCTTTATGTATCAGCGAAAAAAATAGCCGGGAACAACCGCCGGATATTTTAATAAACCACACTATCCCAAAAATAGGAATAATAACAGGTCCGGCTGCCACTGCAACCAGGGAGCTGCTCCAGGGAGGTCGCAGCCCCACCCAGCTCACACTTCACGGCTTTCTCGTTTCGCTTCCTTTTCTTTCAGTGCCTGTCGTTTGTCATAATTTTTCTTGCCGCGGGCCAGTCCGATCTCCAGTTTAGCCAGTCCTTTCGCATTGATATACATTTTTGTCGGAACAATCGTATAACCTGTTTCTTTTGTGGCGCGACTCAGTTTCCGAAGTTCCTTTTTCGTTAACAAGAGCTTGCGGTCGCGTCGTACTTCATGGTTGTTGTAGGTGCCGAAAAAGTAAGTGGCAATATGCATGTTCTTGACCCAGAGTTCGTTGTTAATAAACGTGCAGTAGGTATCGGTGAGACTGGCCTTGCCATCGCGGATCGATTTTATTTCGGTCCCAACTAACTGAATTCCGGCAGTAAAGCGTTCCGAGATTTCGTAATCGAAGGTTGCGCGTTTGTTTTTAATAAGTATAGATGAGCTTTTGTGCATAGGATGACCAATCATTTTGAGACTGCAAAAGTACAACAATATTTTCAACTGTTTTATAAATTCGCAAAATGAGTTATCTTTGCTCAAGTTAATTTACCTTGCATCTAACGAGTAACTAATCAAACAAATGAATGGAGAAATAAAGATAAAGGTGGCCGGTTTGGTATATAATCAGAGCGTAGCCGGTACATATGCCCTCATCTTACACGAAGAAGAAGGTAACCGGCGCTTCTCGGTAATGATTGGAGAGCCGGAGGCTCAGTCGATCGCTTTGAAATTGAATAACCGAAAATCGCCGCGCCCGCTTACCCACGATTTAATCCTGACATTGCTCAGTGTGTTTGGCTCCCAAATCGAAAAGGTGGTGATTTATGAGATGATCAATGATGTGTTTTATTCCGAATTACATTTGCGGAAAAACGACATGTCGATGGTTGTCGATGCCCGTACCTCCGATGCGATTGCCCTGGCTGTGAGGGCCGATTGCCCGATGTATATCAAAACCGACATTATGAATGTGGTCGGTATGGAGTTCGAGCCGCCGCAGCCCGATTTTGACGATGAAGAAGCAAATCAGGACGAAGTGGAGGTGGACATCAATGCCGAAGAAATGACCGACGAAGAAATGGATGCCTTGGCCGTGCAGGACCTGGAGGGCTTGTTGAATATGTCGGTTCAGGAAGAAAAATACGAATTGGCCGTGCGTTTCCGCGATGCCATAAAACGCCGTAAAAATGCCCTGAATGAGGGTTGAATTGGGTTGTGCAATTCAAAAAAAAGTAGTAATTTAGCGTGATTTTTTGAATAGCTATAAAACCTGAAAATAAAAATGGATCAAGAGAGAATTATTAAGGTGAATATCGACGAGGAAATGAAATCCTCGTACATCGACTATTCGATGTCGGTGATAGTTTCCCGTGCATTACCCGATGTGCGCGACGGGTTCAAACCGGTTCACCGGCGTGTGCTTTTCGGGATGAATGAGTTGGGCAACAACTCGGACAAGCCCTATAAGAAGTCAGCAAGAATTGTCGGAGAGGTGATGGGTAAATATCACCCTCATGGCGACTCATCGATATATGGAACACTGGTACGTATGGCGCAGCCCTGGTCGCTGCGTTATCCGTTGGTTGATGGACAGGGAAACTTCGGATCGGTCGACGGCGATAGTCCTGCCGCGATGCGTTATACCGAGGCCCGCTTGCAGAAGCTGGCCGAAGAAATGTTGGTGGATATCAATAAGGACACGGTCGATTTTCAGTTGAATTTCGACGATACATTGAAAGAGCCCACCGTACTTCCCACCCGTATTCCCAATCTTTTGGTGAATGGTTCGTCGGGTATTGCGGTAGGTATGGCTACCAATATGGCTCCGCACAATCTTTCGGATGTGGTCGACGCTACCGTGGCATATATCGATAACCGTGAAATCGAAATAGGGGAGCTGATTAAGATAGTAAAGGCTCCCGATTTTCCAACCGGAGGTATTATTTACGGCTATGCCGGAGTAAAGGAAGCTTTTGAAACGGGTCGCGGCAAGGTCGTGATACGTTCGAAAGTAGATATTGAAACCGAAGGCTCGGGTCGTGATAAGATCGTCGTGAGCGAAATTCCTTACCTGGTGAATAAGGCCGAACTAATCCGTTCCATTGTAGGGCTGATCGAAGAAAAAAAGATTGAAGGTATTGCCCATATCAACGACGAATCGGACCGGGACGGTATGCGTATTGTTATTGATGTGAAGCGGGATGCGAATGCGTCGGTAGTGCTTAATAAGTTGTTTAAGTTCACTGCCTTGCAATCGTCGTTTAGCGTTAACAATATTGCGCTGGTTAACGGGCGCCCCCGGATGTTGAACCTGAAAGACCTGATTCACTATTTTGTCGAACATCGTCATGATGTAATTATTCGCCGTACCCGTTTCGAGCTGGCCGAAGCCGAACGCCGTGCACATTTGCTCGAAGGTTTTATGATTATTCTCGACAACCTGGATGAAGCCATCCGGTTGATTCGCGAATCGAAAACGCCCGAAGAAGCCCGCAATGCATTGATGGAACGCTTCGGGTTGTCGGATGTTCAGGCACGTGCGGTGGTTGAAATGCGCCTGCGTCAGCTTACAGGTATGGAACAGGATAAGCTGCGTGCCGAATATGCCGAGGTGCTCGAACTGATTGCCCGATTAAAAGATATTCTGGATAAGGTGGAGCTCCGTATGGAGATCATCAAGAACGAACTCATTGAGGTAAAGGAAAAATTCGGCGATATTCGTCGTACCGAAATCGTGTATGCTTCGGAAGAATTTAATCCTGAAGATTTTTATGCCGATGATGAAATGATTATTACCATTTCGCACCTCGGTTATATTAAACGTACGGCACTTGCTGAATTCCGCACACAGGGAAGGGGAGGAGTAGGTTCGAAAGGCAGCGATTCGCGCGAAGAAGACTTTATTGAGTATATCTATCCCGCGTCTATGCACAATACAATGATGTTCTTTACACAGAAGGGCCGTTGCTATTGGTTGAAGGTGTACGAAATTCCCGAAGGTACCAAAAACTCGAAAGGGCGTGCTATCCAGAACATGCTGAACATCGACCCCGACGATAAGGTGAATGCTTTCATTCGTGTGAAGGGATTGGAAGACAAAGACTACATCAGCTCGCATTATATCATATTCTGTACGAAGAATGGCGTGATTAAGAAAACTTCGTTGGAAGCGTATTCCCGTCCGCGCGTCAACGGTGTCAACGCGATTACTATCCGTGAAGATGATAAGGTAATCCAGGTACGACTCACCGACGGAGATTCGGAGATCGTGATGGCCAACCGCAACGGAAGGGCGATTCGTTTCCACGAGTCGAAAGTGCGCGAAATGGGGCGTACTGCCACCGGAGTAAAAGGCATGCAGCTCGACGAAGATGGTGAGGATGAAGTTGTTGGTATGATTTGTGTTAAAAAGGAATCCGGGGAATCGATTTTAGTGGTTTCCCAGCAAGGGTACGGTAAACGCACTTTACTCGACGACGAAAACGGGGAGCCCATTTATCGCATTACCAATCGTGGCGCCAAAGGGGTGAAAACACTCAATGTAACCGACAAGACCGGGAAACTGGTGGCTATAAAGAGTGTGACCGACGAAAACGATCTGATTATCATCAATAAGTCGGGTATTACGATTCGTCTGCGAATGGAAGATATCAGGGTGATGGGTAGAGCAACACAAGGCGTACGATTGATTAATCTGGAAAAAAGAAACGACGAAATTGCTTCGGTTTGTAAAGTTCTTTCCGAAAAAGAAGAAGAGCTGACTGATGAATCATCCATCGCCGGACCTGCTGAAGAGCGTATCGACACTAATAATGAATAATAAGCATTAACAACATCACAATTTAAATTCGACAAAAAATGAAAAAAGTCATTGTATCACTTTTTTTAATCCTGAGCGTTTCTGTGGTTTTTGCACAAAAGAAAAACGTATCAAAAGCCAAGAACCTCACATTAATGGAGAACCCTGATTTTAAGGGGGCTCGTGAAGCCATACTTCCGGCACTGTCCGAACCTACTACAGCTAACCTGCCAACTACCTGGCATGTGGCCGGTATGATCGGGTACAAGGAAAATGAACGTTACTACCTGGATCTGTCGATGGGGAAAACAATCGATTTCGTAAAAAAAGGCGAGGCGGTTGTAGAGTCGTTCAACTATTTTATGAAAGCTTACGAGCTGGATCAGAATCAGGTGGATAAAAAGGGTCGTCCGGTAAAACCCAAACTGGCCAACGACATTATTGCAAAAATTAAAGAGTATTATACTGAAAAACATAATCTCTTTTATTATGCCGCAACTCTTTTTGATGAAAAGAAAGATTTTGAAGGAGCCATTAAAGCTTTTGAGCTGTATATGAGCATTCCCGAGATTCCTTTCATGAAAGATCAGGTTACAAAAGATTCGACGTACTATCAGGTGAAGTATTATACCGGATTGGCAGCCAGAAATGCCAATCAGTACGAAAAGGCGATTGCAATACATGAGGACATGAAGGACGACGATTATGAAACGCTGTATGTATATCAGTTGCTTTACGACGAGTATGTTCATATGAACGATACCGCCAATTTTGTAAAAACCCTGAAAGAAGGGTTTGAAAAAATGCCACAAGAGCCATGGTTTATCCAGAATCTGATCAATTATTATTTGTTGAACAATTTTATCGATGAATCGAAATTCTATATTTCGAAAGCGATCGAATTGTTGCCAAATGAAGCGGTGTATCATTATGTAAATGCGAAAATTGCGGAAGCTGAAGGCGATAAGGTTGCAGCACGTAAATCCTATGATAAAACATTGGAACTGGATCCTAAATATGCTGATGCATATGCCGGGATCGGAGCTATGGTGATTGAAGAAGGGCAGAAGATACTGGATGATGCGGCTTATAAATCCGATCGCGAGTTTAATGCTGCAAAGGTTAAGTCGAAAGCCGTGTTCAAATCGGCCATCGATTATTTCCTGAAAGCGGCCGAACTGAATCCTGAAGAGCTTTCGTACAAACGCAACCTGCGTATGTTGTACTACCGCCTTGAAATGAGTAAGGAATTGGAAGCTATCGAAAAGGAATTGGGTTATTAACCCGGGAGTAACTCACAAAAAAACGCTATGCAATTGTTGCATAGCGTTTTTTTGTGTAGTATGAATACCTCAAATCAGATTAAACCCAATACTTTACTTCTGGCAAGCATACATGCTCCGACCACTCCTGTCAGGTCGCCCAGTTTGCTCAGTTTGATACCGGTGTCTTTACTGACCAGATTCAGCGAATGTTTCTTGATCGAGCTCTTAATAGGCAGGAATAAATAATCGCCTGTCAACGCCAGCGAACCGCCGATTACTACGAGTTCGGGATTAAAGAGGTTGATTAATCCGGCAATGTGTTTGCCGAGCGTAATACCCACTTCTTCAATCAGGTCGATCGCCAGCATGTCGCCTTGCATAGCAGCATTGATAATCATTTCGATGGTAATCGATTCTCCGTTTTTCAGTTTCTTGTTCAGTATCGAAGTATTTCCTTCCTCCAGTTTTTCCATAAACCGGCGGTGGATATACGATCCCGAAGCCTGAGTTTCGAGGCATCCTTTTTTGCCGCAATGACAAATAATCTCGTTGTCGAATGCTGTCAGGTGCCCGAATTCACCCGAAAATCCCGATTTACCGTAATACAGTTTTCCGTCGGAAATGATTCCCATGCCCAATCCCCAACTAACATTAATAAAAATAATGTTCTTTTCGCCGTGCACTACTCCTTTCAGGAATTCGCCATAGGCCATAGCCCGTGAATCGTTATCGATCGACACATGGATTCCCAGACGATCCTGGAAAATTTCGCTTAAGGGTTTTTCGCTGAAGAAATACCTGCTGTAGCTGTGCCCTGTTTCGGTATTTACCCTGCCTGAGATATTAATGCCAATACTGAAAATCTTTTTTCGTTCGACATTAAGTCCGCTGATGAATTCCTCGATCAGATCACATAAGGACTCCAGATTAGCCTGCGTATTCTCATAATGGAATGGAATATCGGTTTTCGTCTGCATCAGATCGCCCTTAAAATTAATGAGGGCCATGTTGATACGAAAGTGTTTAATGTCGACTCCGACAAAATATCCTGAATTGGGATTCAATCCATAAATATTCGGCCGGCGACCACCATTCGTTTCCTGTTTGCCAAAATCGATCACGTAACCGTCGTCGATCAGCTCACCAACTAATTTTGTAACTGTAGGGACGGTCAGATCCATTTCCCTACCTAAATCGGCCAATGAGTTTTCACCATTGTTAATGTAATAACTAATGATTCTGATCTTCATTAAGGCGTTTTTGGAACCAAGTTCAATGTCTTCGATGAATGAGTGCTTCATAAAAAATATTTTTTTCAACTTGCAAATATAAATATTATTTTTAATAAATCTACTTGCAGTTAATATTTTTTACTTAAACAGGGGTCCGTAGGTTGAACAAGCCCGATAGTCGGCGCCTTCAGGATCCATCCCGAAGGATGCCCAGGCGCTCGGACGAAAGAGTTGGTCGGGGCCGACATTGTGCATGCTTACCGGGATACGCAGCATGGATGCTAAGGTAATAAGATCGGCGCCTATATGGCCGTACGAAAATGCTCCGTGATTGGCTCCCCAGTTGTTCATCACACTGTATACATCTTTGAAATTGATGGAGTCGTTGAGTCGCGGAGTGAACCAGGTGGTGGGCCAGGTTTTGTCGGTACGTTCGTTTAGAATGGCATGTACTTCGGCAGGCAGTTCAACAGTCCATCCTTCGGCGATCTGCATGACAGGTCCAAGTCCCCTTACGAGGTTGATTCGGGCCAATGTAACCGGCATGCCTCCTTTCGAAAGGAAGTTGGATGAAAAGCCTCCTCCTCGGAAATAGCCGCCATTGGCCGGATACCAGGTTGTGGCTTCCAGGCAGTTGTTTGCTTCTTCGCCGGTAATATCCCAGAAAGGTTTCATCGCGGGTTGTCCGTCGATGCTTTGTTCGCCGCATCCGTCGAGAGCAGCCGAACCCGAATTGATGAGATGGATTAAACCGTTAGCCGCCAGACCTTCGAGTTTGTGCCCGGTAACCCGTTCGACAGCTTCGGGGCTCCAATAGGTTCGTACATCGGCAAAAACCTGTGCCGAATTTGTTAATAACTTGCCGAACAGCATCGCCACGCCATTGAGCGCATCGTTTTCGGTAGCTACAATAAACGATTCCCGTATGCCATTCCAGTCGAATGAGGAGTTGAGTATGGCTTCGGAGAAATCGCCGTTAGGCAGAAAATCGGTCCATTGACGTTGGCCCTGGAAGCCGCAGGCAATCGCATTGTGTCCTAAGGCTTCCTCGGCATATCCTAATTCACGCAATCGCGGATTGCCGATCATCAGATCGCGGATTACCATTGTCATTTTCACTACGAACTCCCATTCTTCATCCAGTTTTGAACGGCTTTTCTTTAAATTAGCTGCATTGAAATCGGTGCCTTCGTTTTTCTTGCAATGCCGGGTGGTCCATTCCATGGCTTTTTTGAACTCTTCGGGATCATAGATTTCTAATTGAATGCGACGCAATACTTCGCTCATGTCGACATATTCGTTACGCATTCCAAGGTATTGCTGAAAGAAACCGGCATCTACGATCGAACCGGCTATTCCCATGGATACGGAACCAATCGACAAATACGATTTGCCGGGCAAAGTGGCAGCTGCAATACCTGCACGCGTAAATCGCAACAGTTTTTCTTTTACGTCCTCCGGAATCGATTGATCGCTATTGTCCTGAACATCCTTGCCATAAATGCCAAATGCTGGTAATCCTTTTTGTGTATGGCCGGCGAGCGCAGCTGCCAGATAAACGGCACCAGGCCGCTCGGTTCCGTTGAATCCCCAGATCGCCTTTGGCATGTAAGGATGGGTGTCGATTGTTTCGCTGCCATAACACCAGCAGGGCGTAACGGTGATTACAAGGCCGACACCTTCTTTCTTGAATTTAAGGTCGCAGGCTGCAGCTTCATCGACGCGACCGATGGTCGTATCGGCGATAACGCATTCTACCGGATTGCCATCCGCATACCTGAGCTGGCTGCTGATTAATTCGGCTACACGAATAGCCATTCCCATGGTTTGGTCTTCCAGCGATTCTCTGACACCGTTCTGGCGTCCATCAATCGTCGGACGGATGCCTACGCGAGGGTTTTCGCTCTGATAACGTCCCTGTTTTTCTTTTCTTTGTTGAGGGATGTCCGATTTAAATGTCTCATTAACAGTTGTTCTCATTTGATTAAAATTTAATATTTTCATTTAACATATGTTTAATGCTGAACTGTGCTGTAAAATTATTAATTTATTTTGGATCGGGTAGGGTCTGTTTTTATGTTGTGCAACATGTTTTTAGCCAAATCGTTCTGGATGCAGGGAGATTAAAAATGGGCTGTAAATTATAATTGTTTGATTTTCAGTTTTTTATGTTTTCGGGGCTTGTTTTGTTAATAAAATAAGACGACGCTATTTCTTTTGATATTAAAAATATTTATATACTTTTGCAGGGATTTTAAATGCAGAAATTCGACCTATATGCAAAAAAAGAATGTATACCCGTGGGTAGTTGTAGGATTGCTATGGATTGTGGCACTTCTTAATTACATGGATCGCCAGATGCTTTCCACAATGAAGGTATCGATGATGATCGATATAACGGAGCTGGAATCGGCGGCGAATTTTGGCAGGTTGATGGCTGTATTTTTATGGATATACGGCCTGATGAGTCCGGTATCGGGATTAATAGCCGATGCTTTGAATCGTAAATGGTTGATTGTTGGGAGTTTGCTGGTATGGTCGGCCGTTACTATGGCGATGGGTTATTCCACTTCCTACGATCAGATTTTTTGGTTGCGTGCGCTGATGGGTGTCAGTGAAGCGCTGTATATTCCCGCAGGCCTTTCGCTGATAGCCGATTATCATTCGGATAAGACCCGGTCGCTGGCTGTAGGCATCCATATGACCGGTTTGTATGCCGGTCAGGCAATTGGCGGATTCGGCGCCACTATAGCTGCATCCTTCTCGTGGCAATCAACTTTTCACTGGTTTGGCATTATCGGGATTGTATATGCATTCCTATTGATATTTGCATTGAAGGAGAAGAAAGCGGCACCCAAAGTCACTACCGGACAACAATCCGGGAGAGGGAATCCGCTTAAAGTGCTGGCGGTTTTGTTTTCCAATATTTCATTCTGGATTATTCTGATATATTTTGCAGCTCCATCGATGCCGGGTTGGGCCATTAAAAACTGGGTACCGACGCTGTTTTCCGAGAACCTGAATCTGGATATGGCTACTGCCGGGCCCTTATCGACGATTACCATCGCACTATCCTCATTCATAGGAGTGATATTTGGAGGTATACTCTCGGATAAATGGGTACAGAAGAATATACGCGGAAGGGTGTATACGGGAGCCATCGGGCTTGGTATGACTATTCCTGCCTTATTGCTCTTGGGCCTGGGGCACGGATATCTGAGCGTGGTTGGATCGGCATTGTTTTTTGGAATCGGATATGGTATGTTTGACGCTAATAATATGCCTATTCTTTGTCAGTTTGTGAGTGTGCGTCATCGCGCTACCGCTTACGGATTTATGAATATGGTAGGTGTTTTCGCTGGTGCATTTGTAACGGATCTCTTAGGTAAATCGACTGATGCCGGTAATCTGGGTCACGATTTTGCAATGTTGGGCGGATTGGTACTTGTAGCGCTTGTGCTACAGTTGTTTTTCCTTCGCCCGAAAGCCGATGCGGATCTTTCGTAAAGTTGGATGGATAGATGAAAATATATACATCTTGTTAATTAAGTGGTTTGTTTACAAACGAAAACCGGGATCCTTTGGAATCCCGGTTTTTATTTGTTCTATTTTACCACAGCGATCGTAAGTGGATATTTGAGTTGTTTGTTGGCTTGCTGTACAGCAGCTAACCAATCTTTCTGAGCCGGAAATTTCCACTGACTCCATCCGCCTCCGAAGTAATAGGTAAACTCTGTGCCGGGTTTATAATCGGAAAGCAGTAAAGCATGTGTGCCCTGTACTTTATACGCTGTTTCTTTTGTGGGTAATACAACCGCAACAAAGTTCTGACCTGCGTCCACTCCCTGGTCCGAAACGGCATTTTCGCCATAAATAATTAAACCTCCGCCTTTTTGTAATTTACCTTTACCGTCGTGCAGGAAAATTCCGGTGGCTAATTGCATCGGTTGAGCCGCACCGGTATACTTCACTACTGCCTTGTTTAAGACAGAACCGGCATCGGCGGTAATTGTAATTTCTTGTTTGTATATTTTCCCTTTGATGTTAACCGTATCATAATAAAGGGTAAATACCGAGCGTAAGGGTCCGTTCTCGTGTACCTTATACGAATTGAAGTGGCTTCCTACCCAGAGTGTACTGTCGGTGTATCCTGCAACTCCGCCTGCTCCAAGTGTTTTTCCCACTTTGTAGCAGTCCAGGCCCTGTCCATGATCTACGTGATACGATTTTCCATATTTCAATTCGCCTCTGTAAAAGCTGTCGACAACAAGTTCATTCGTTCTTTTAAGCCACAAATCGACCCCATTGGACGGATTTTCGGCTTTCAAAGCAGGCCCGTACATGCGATAAGCCGCATAGTCGTTTTCCCATGCAAAATCGTCTTTACGTTCGGCTACGAATCGCGCTGACGTTAATGGAGCTACGGGTGAAGGCGATCCGGACTGGATGGTATATACATTTTTAGTTCCTGTTTTAACGGTAACCGGAAACAGGATGGCCTGTGGGGTGGTTTTACCTTTATAGAGGAGCTGATAGGGGATTTCCTGGTCGGTTGAATCTTTAACAACCAGATTGGCACTGAGTGATCCGGCTTGAGCAGCGCTTACTTCAATTAATTCGTCGCTTCTGTCGAACGGATACCGGTTAGTCACTTCTACCTTCACCTGTGCCTGACTGAATAAAGTGGCAATAAGAAATAAATTGAGAACGTGTTTCTTCATAAATAACAACATTTTTGGAATTAATACTGCGTTAGCTTTTAAAAGCTAACGCAGCAAAAGTAATATTATTTTGGCTGTTTTCCAATATAGGCCAAAATTCCGCCGTCGACATAAAGTACATGTCCGTTTACAAAATCGGAAGCGGGCGAAGCAAGGAAAATGGCAGGTCCCTGCAGATCTTCAGTTGTTCCCCAGCGTGCGGCAGGTGTACGTCCGATGATAAAATCATTGAAAGGGTGACCCGGTTCGCGCAAGGGGGCTGTTTGCGGTGTTGCGATATAGCCGGGGCCGATTCCATTCACCTGAATGTTGTGTTCGGCCCATTCAACGGCCAGATTTTTGGTGAGCATTTTCAAACCACCTTTTGCGGCAGCATAAGCCGATACCGTCTCACGACCCAATTCACTCATCATCGAACAGATATTGATTATTTTTCCACCACCTTTTGCAATCATACCGGGTGCAACTGCTTTCGATACGATGAAGGGTCCGTTGAGGTCGATATCGATTACCTGGCGGAACTCTTTGGCGGTCATTTCGAGGGCGGGGATTCGTTTAATGATTCCTGCATTATTGACCAGAATATCAATGACCCCAACTTCTTTCTGAATTCGGGCAATCCCTGCATTTACGGCATCTTCGTCGGTTACGTCAAATACATAGCCGTAAGCTTCGATGCCATCGGCTTTGTAGGCGGCCAGTCCCTTGTCGACCATTTCCTGATTGATATCGTTGAAGACGATTTTCGCTCCTGCCTGGGCAAAGGCCGAAGCCAGTGCGTAGCCAATACCATAGGAACCCCCGGTTACCATGGCTATTTTACCTGATAAATCAAATAATTTCATTTTTTATGTTGTTTAAATGGATGATTAACGTAATTCGGTATGTTTGCGGAAATCCTGATCGCTATAATCCAGATTTTCGCCGGCCATTCCCCAGATAAATGTGTAATTGCTGGTGGCTGCTGCAGAGTGAATCGACCATTCGGGAGATATGACTGCCTGATCGCCTTGCATCCAAATGTGACGGGTTTCGGTCGGCTCACCCATAAAATGGCAAACAACTTCATTTTCCGGCACTTCAAAATAGAAATAGGCTTCCATCCGGCGGCTATGGGTATGGGCCGGCATCGTGTTCCAGACACTGCCTACCCGGAGTTCGGTCATTCCCATTTGAAGTTGGCAGGTTTGAATCACTTCCCGTACCAGCATTTTGTTGATATTCCGGTGGTTGGCTGTTTCAAGAGAACCAAGCTCCATGACGATCGCATCGGCTTTGGTCACCTTGCGATCGGGATAAGTACAATGTGCGGGTGCCGAGTTGAAGTAAAACTTAGCCGGCTTGGCAGCGTCGTTGCTCGAGAATTCAACCGTGCGGTTTCCTGCTCCCAGGTACAAGGCTTCTTTGTATGCTAATTCAATTACTTCATTATCTACTTTTACCGTTCCGGCTCCTCCCACATTATAAATACCTAATTCGCGACGGGAGAGAAAAAAAACGGATTTCAGCGGGTCGATGGCTTCCAGGGGCAGCACTTCATTTACAGGCATGGCTCCACCTACTACCAAACGATCGTACATGGTATACACCATGTTCACTTCGTCGGCACTGAAGATGGTCTCGATCAGATGTTCTTTGCGCAGACGGCTGGTGTCGTACTTTTTTGCATCCTCCGGATGTGATGCATACCTCAGTTCATAATTTGTTTTCATTGCCTTCAATTTTATATGTTGATGTGCAAAGATATAAAAATTTTCACAGAATTGGTATACCAATTTAATTGCAAGGGGTATTTTTCATATCTTTGTTGCATGTTAACAGATTTTCTAGTCTCAAAAATACGGATGGAATTGCCGTTCGAGCCTACGGATCAGCAGGCATTACTGATCGCGGAATTGGCTCGATTCCTGGCCCGTCCCGAAGAAGAAAAAGTATTTCTTCTGAAAGGGTATGCCGGTACCGGAAAAACAACCGTAATGGGCGCATTGGTGCGTGCATTGCACCGGCTTCAGCAGAAAACAATCCTGCTGGCCCCGACCGGCAGGGCGGCTAAGGTGTTCAGTTCTTATTCCGGTGTTCAGGCTACGACTATCCATAAAAAAATCTACCGCCAGAAATCCGTCTCGGACAGGGTATTTCAGGTATCGGATAATTTACATACCAATACCTTGTTTATTGTCGACGAAGCTTCCATGATTACCAATATAGGGATGGATTCCGATTTTGGTACGGGCAGATTGCTCGACGATCTGATTCATTATGTATATTCAGGGACGGGCTGTGCCATGCTGCTTATGGGCGATACCGCGCAGTTGCCTCCTGTCATGCAGGAGAGTTCTCCGGCATTGGAAAAACTTGTACTGGAAGAATATGGCCTGAAAGTGACTGATTTTATCCTCACCAGGGTGGTGCGCCAGGCGATGGAAAGCGGAATCCTGTACAATGCCACGCTATTGCGTCAGGCCCTGACCGATGAGCTGACTTCGCAGCTGCCCCGGCTAAAACTATCGCCGTTTACCGATATTGTTTCGCTCAGTGGCATGGATCTGGTGGACGAAGTGCAGCGTTCGTATGATGGGGTAGGAGCAACCGATACGATTATAATTACACGGTCGAATAAGCGTGCTGTCTATTTCAATAATGGTATCCGGGGAAGGGTGATGCAGAAGGAAGATGAAATATCGAACGGTGATTTGTTGATGATTACCCGGAACAATTATTTCTGGAACCGGCCTTACAAAGAAATAAATTTTATAGCCAACGGCGATATCGTGGAAATAACACGTATACGTAAACACCGCGAGATGTACGGATTACGTTTTGTCGATTTGTCGCTTCGTTCGCTCGATTCGGGTTGGGAACTCGATGCATTGGTATTGCTCGATACCTTACAGGCCGAAACTCCTGCACAATCGAAAGAGCTGAACGATCAGTTGTTTTCCCGGGTTGAAGAAGATTATCTGGAGATTGGTTCCCGCCGGGAGCGGTATCGTAAAATGCAGGACAATGACTTTCTCAATGCCTTGCAAGTAAAGTTTGCCTATTCGGTTACCTGTCATAAAGCGCAGGGCGGACAATGGAAAAAAGTATTTATCGATATGAGCTTAATGCCGGATATGACCATTGATCGTAATTACTACCGGTGGTTGTATACAGCCCTGACCCGGGCCACCGAAACCGTGTATCTTGTGAATTACAGAACATAAAAAAACAGGCTGTTCATATGCCGAACAGCCTGTTTTTTATACTCAACCTGCCTATTTTAATTCCCAGGCAAGCGCCGAAGCACCCAAAATAGCGGCATCAGCTTCTTTCAATTCAGAGAACATTACTTTCACCTTATCCCGCCATAACGGGAGCACATTCGAATTCATATGTTCAATAATTGGTTTCAGAATTAAATCGCCCGATTTTGTTAAGCCGCCAAACAGGACGATGGCCTCCGGAGCAGAAAATGCAACAAAATCGGCCAGCGATTCACCCAGGATCTTACCGGTATATTCGAAAATCTCCAGTGCGATGGCATCGCCGTCGATAGCTGCATCGTACACATCCTTTGAAGTGATATCGTCGGTGGGTAAATTACGCAACAAACTGGACTCTTTGCGCAGCTCCAGAATTTCACGGGCCGTGCGTGCAACGCCGGTTGCCGATGCATAGGTTTCAAGGCATCCCGATTTCCCACATCCGCATTTACGGCCGTTCCGTATTGCCGTGGTATGACCAAGTTCGCCGGCAAAACCATCATGACCGTACACCAGTTTACCATCGATGACGATTCCGCTGCCCACCCCTGTACCCAGTGTGATCATAATGAAATGTTTCATGCCGCGGGCAGCACCATAGGTCATCTCACCAATGGCGGCCGCATTGGCATCGTTGGTAAGCACCGTAGGAATACCGAATTTTGCCGACATGAGCTCGGCAAACGAAATCTGGCCTTTCCAGGGAAGGTTCGGCGCAAATTCAATCCGGCCGGTATAGTAATTCCCGTTGGGAGCTCCTACGCCTATTCCTTTGATCTTATCTTTTCCGCCTGCTTCATCGATCAGCTTAATCAATTCATTGTACAAATCGTCGATATATAAGTTGATATCCGAATGAGTAGCAGTTTTAACTGCGCTTTTCGATAGTACATTTCCACGGGCATCTACAACACCAAATACGGTGTTGGTGCCGCCCATATCGATGCCGATTACATAAGGTTTGTTCATATGCGTATTATTCTGTAGGTATATCTTTATTCACGTTTTTACTTCCAACCAATGCATACCAAAGCATATATGCCACACAAGCAAACATTACCCAGTAGCTGCTGAGGTATCCGAACGAGTCGGCTACGTAACCCTGAATCAATGGAACAATTCCGCCACCGCTAACCATTACCATGAAAATTCCCGATGCTGCTTCGGTGTATTTACCCAGCCCTTCCACTGCAAGGTTAAAGATGCTACCCCACATAATGGAAGTAGAGAGTCCTGTGAGAATAATAAAGAGGACATTGATAGGAATCTGGGTGGTCTCGAACTGGAAGTTAATAGGCATTGAAACAGTGATGCTGGTCGGAAGGAAAATTGCAAAGGTGAGGAAAACCAGACCCATGCCGGTAACCGCAATCATCATAGCCCGGCTCGATACTTTTGCACCAACCGAAGCTCCGATCAATCGTCCGACTAACATTAAGAGCCAGTAAATACCCACAATCACTCCGGCCAAACCGGCATCGATATTCAAACCCGGAACGGTTTTCCCCGTTTTAATATCTTTTGCTTTTTGATACGAATCTGCTCCGATCACTTTCTGAACATACGATTCGTTCGCTTTATTCTGTTCGTCCTCGAGCTGCAGTTGTTGTAAATACACGGCATCGGCCTGTTGGCGCTCGAATTCGGCAATTTTTTCATCGGCTACTTCCTCGGTAAAGGCGGTCATGTATAAGTTGGCAGTACTCGGAATACCGATTTCAACTCCGACATATACAAAAATTGCAATGGTTCCGAGTATAAAGTGACGGAACGAAAGCGGACTATGTTTGTCTTTACCTTCGGTGTTGGTTTTAACAACTCGTTCTTTATGAGGTTCAGGGATACGGACCAATGCAAGTACAATAAATGCAAGTGCAAAAATTCCCATGGCAAGGAATAAGGCCGGACTTGCTTTTTCGATGTTACGTCCGGCTTCGGCGCCCATCAGGTATCCTACGAGCATAGGAGTAATGGTGGCTGCAATGGAGTTGATCGAACCTCCGAACTGGATTAACTGATTTCCTTTGTTGCCACCACCGCCAAGGGTGTTGAGCATCGGGTTTACCACTGCATTGAGCATACACATCGAGAAACCGGAAATAAATGCACCGATAAGGTATACGCTGAATGTTCCCAATTGGCCTGAAAGGTATTGAACTCCAACGCCGGTAAATCCAACTGCTATGGCTGCAAGGGCTGTTTTTTTGTATCCGATTTTTTTCAGCATCAAACCGGCGGGAATTCCCATAAAGGCATAAGCAATAAAATTGGCAAAGAAGCCTAACTGCGACTCAAAGTTGGTGGCGCCAAATTGCTTGGCCACGATTACACCCATCGGACTTGGAAGACCGGTTACAAAGGCAATCATGAAAAATAACGCGAACATCATTGCAATGGGCAAAGCATTGCTACTCTTTTCCTTGTTCATTTCTTTTAATTGTAAAAAATTAGTTTTAAATATTAGTTTTTTCAGCGCTCAAAGTTAATATTTTTTATTGAACTGAAATTTTGAAGTTTTGAAAAATAAATCCCTAATACTATGTTATAAAACATATATTTTGTTATCCAATGCTGTGTTTATAAGTTTTTTTCAAGGAACTCGGTTTTTAATGTGTACAGATGCCGGCGGGTTGCCGACCCTGTTATACTATGATTTTTGTCGGTATAAATGTGCATGTCAAATTGTTTTCCGGCTTCCACCAATGCCTGGGTATACAGGTAGGTGTTTTGTACGTGAACATTATCGTCGGCCGTACCGTGTATGATCAATAATCGTCCGTTGAGGTTTGCTGCTTGCTGGATGGCCGAAGTGGTGTCGTATCCCCCGGCATTTTCTTCGGGAGTGCGCATAAATCGCTCTGTATAAGCTGTGTTGTACAATCGCCAGTCGGTAACCGGAGCCACTGAAATGCCCGCCTTAAACACGGGCCGGCCGGTACTCATGGTCCATAAAACCATCGAACCTCCGTAACTCCAGCCCCATATTCCGATCCGGTTTTTATCCACATACGATTGATTGCCCAGGTAGAGTGCTGCTTCCACTTGATCGTTGGTTTCAAGAACTCCCATTTGTTGGTAGGTGCATTTTAAAAAGTCGGAACCCCGTCCGCCGGTTCCCCGTCCATCCACACAGGCTACCACAAATCCACGCGTCGATAAGTAATACTCCCACCCGATATTCCATTGGTTGAGAACCTGTTGCGATCCGGGTCCTGAATATTGAACCATCACTACCGGGTACTTTCGGGTGGGGTCGAACTGGGTCGGTTTGAGCATCCATCCGTTTAACTGTACTCCTCCGGAGGTGGTAAACTGGAAAAACTCTTTTTGATTCAATTTTAATTGGGCAAAACGACCGGCTAGTTCCTGATTGGTTTCCAAATCGCGAACTTTAGTGTTGCGATTGGTATAAATCTGAATGCGATCGGGTTGGTCGATAGTCGATGAGGTCAATACAAAATAATTGAAATTTTTACTGAACCGGGCATTATTGAAACTTTTTCCATCGCTCAATGCTGTTTTCTTTCCTTTGGCGTCGATGGCATAAATATCGCGATTGAGAGGAGAACTTTCTGTGGATTGGTAATACACTGTTCCTTTCACTTCGTCGACTCCGTAAAAATCGGTCACGTCCCAATTGCCCTTTGTAACCTGGCGGGCAACAGTGCCGTCCATCCTGTGCTGATAGATATGCCGGAACCCGTCCTTGTCGTTCAGCGTATAAAAAAACTTCTTATCTTTTGTGTAAATTGTTCCGTCGATATCCTGATAATCGACATAGGCTTTGTCGTCTCTGCGCATGATAAGCTTGCAGATACCGGTACGAGGATTAGCCTGAAGCATATCCAGCCTGTTTTGCTGACGATTTAACTGATAAATCATAAGCTTTTCCTGGTCGTTGGTCCATTGTATTCGCGGAATGTAGCTATCAGGGTTGGTGTCCAATAGCTTCATGCTGCGTGTCGTTTTGTTAAAGTCGTCGTAGATGTAGACTCCAACAGTCGAATTGCTTTCTCCTGCCTTCGGATACTTAAATTGTTCGGATGCCGGGTAGAGCGACAATTTTTCATTTGCTGCGGTAAACCGCTGAAATGAGAATTCTTTTACCTTGCTTTCGTTGAACTTTACAAATGCAAGCAATTTACTGTCGGGACTCCATTCGTAATAACGGGTTGCACCAAATTCTTCTTCGTATACCCAGTCGGCAATTCCGTTAATGATACCGCCTTTGACCCCGTCTTTTGTAATCTGAATATCGGTTTTAAAATCCACTTTCTTCATGTACAAATTATTGTTATGCGCAAAGGCAATATACCGGTCGTCGGGCGAAAATACCGGATCCTCCTGAGGACTACTGGACGAGAGCGGATCGAATTCCTTGTATTTCACGTCGAATATAAAATATTCGGCGGTAAACGACCGCCTGTACCGTTGCTCGACATTGGTAAAGACCAATATTTTAGTCTCTTTCGGACTCATTATGTAACCACTGATACTCTTTAAGGGTGCATCCTTCAACCGCGGAAGATGAAGGAGCGTATCGGTAACCTGACCGCTACGGTAACTGTATTTCAATAGGGTTGTACCGTTCTTCATCAGGGTGTAATGTTCGCCGTCGTTCATCGAGCGAGGCATATCGGGGCGAACCGGGCGATATTTACCATCGGTAATATCGTACAATAAGTTGGCTGCGGCACTTATTGTCAGTGTAAGAAGGCTTGCTGCAAGAATAAATCGTTTCAATTTCATGTAAAAAAAATAATAATAGTGCGCAAAAATAATTCAAAAAAGTTCGGAATGCAACTTTTCATGCTAACTTAGGTAATCGAATTGTAAATTCGGTACCCTTATTTACTTCCGAACTGAAAGTAATAGTGCCTCCTACATTTTCGATTATGGCTTTCGAAATACTAAGTCCCAATCCCATGCCCGAGCTTTTTGTCGTGAAATTCGGTTTGAAAATGTTTTTTTGGGCTTCAGGTTCGATTCCGACGCCATTATCTTTTATGCTGATAATCACCTGATCGGGTCCGACCCAAAGCGTTGTTTCAACTCGACCCGATCCGCCCGACGGAATCGACTGGAGTGCGTTTTTCAATAGATTGGAAAAAACCCGTATGAGTTGCTCCGGATCGCCTTTCACCATTACTCCGCTCTGTGGCCCCGAATAATGGACCGAAACATCATCCTGATTGTTTTTAAATAGTTCTACCGACGAATACAAGCGGGCGGCAATATCGATTTCCTGTAACTGGGTTTCGGGTAGCCGTGCAAATTGTGAAAAGGTGCCCGCTATGCGCGATAAGTTGTCGATTTGTTCGATCAAGGTGGTCGATGCTGTTGAAAAATATGCATCGAATCCCTCATTCGCCTGAAGTTTGAGTCGTTGCAATTGCTGGATGGTAAGCTTCATCGGGGTCAACGGATTGTTGATTTCATGAGCAACCTGTCTTGCCATCGTTCGCCAGGCCGATTCGCGTTCCGATTTCAATAACAGATCCGTGCTTTTCTCCAGCTCGTCGACCGTGCGGTTGTACTGCTCGACCAATTGGCCGATTTCATCATTTCCTCTGTACTCGATCCGCGCATTCCGTCCGTTTAATTTCATGGTCTTCAGTTTCTCTTCCATCAGTTTCAACGGACTGGCCAGCCGGTTGCCCGCAATAATGAGTAAGAAAATTGAGAGAAGAATAATCAGCGTATAAATCTGAATAAGTGCGATCAGAAACTGATTGATCTTCTGATTGATTTCCGATTGGCTGAAATATTGCGGTATAGCGATGTATCCTAACGGTATATAATCGCCATTGATGAGTTCGGCATAGGTTGTCAGGTAGTTCAGCTGCCCTATTTTTTCGTTCAGGTGTACCGGCATGTTTTCTCCGAACACAACCGCCGGAGCAATAAGTTTACTTACCAGCTGTTTGCTGAACAATAGATTTTGCGAACTGCCCGCCAACTCGCCGTGTTGGTTGTATACATGAATATCGGTTTGGTATCGGTAGGCCAGATCCTGTAGAATGCCCGAAATCCGTTGTTCGCTCAATGCCGTAATATCGTTGACCCAGAATAAGGTTTCCTGTAAAGAAGCCTGAATATAATGTCGCTTTTTCTCGCTGAGCTGCAACTGCTCTTGTTCGTAGTTTTTTCTGAAATAGTTTACCGAAAACAGCAGGGTAGAGATAAAGCTAATCAAGATCAACGAAGTGAAAACAATTTGGAATTTGCCCGTAAGTCCTAATGAAACAGGTATTTTATGATGAATAAGCCGATTTAAAATCGATCCGATGCGTGCGGCCAGCAAAAAGAGGACAATGATTAGGATATAATAGAAAATCTTATCGATACGACCGGGATTGTTCATCTCGGTAATTACAATCTTGGTTTTTCCGTGTTGCTGCAAGAAGTAGGTGGTTCGATGGTGTTTCAGCTTAAAAAAGCCGTCGGTACTTCTTTCAAAAAGCAATCCCGATTCGGGCCAATCGTAACGGGCATCACTAAAAACCAATAGGTTGTTTTCGTACCGTGCGGTTGAGATATCTTTTTGTTGCAAAGCATTTGCCGTTTCATTGATTAACAGATCGGGCAGACTGTAGCTCCGGAAATTGCGTTTGTTTTTGAATTCAATAAGCAAGGAATATTGGTGGGCATCGAGGGGGAGCAGGTTGATAATGCCGGCATAGCTCATTTCGTATAAGGATTCAGGCAGATTGTAGAAGTTGGTTGTTCCGACCTTAATACCTGTATGCTGAAGCATTTGAATGTAATTCCATACTTGCTGATTTTGTTTGGAGACCAGGGAAATATCAATTTCGTACTTCGAACTGAAATGTTGTAAATGGTTGGTGAGGAGATATTCCTTGAATCTATCTGCAGAATCATTAGGGTTTAACAATACGGTTAGGTTGCTGTCGTTTTGCAGGTTATAAGATAAATCTTCAAGCAGTAGTTCAGTTATGGGATCCTGGCGGGTAGCGCCATTCAACCGGACGTTTTCGGTAAGGATCTGGTACTTTGTGAATTTTTTCTGTTGCTGTAAGTGATGAGTCAGTCCCAGGCTGAGTACTGTCGCCAGTACGAGGTAGATAGCTGCAGAAAGTTGGAAAGTGAAGAGTTTTGGAAATGCCACTTTCAGGATTTCATATCCGCCCATCAACATAATAAACAGTAAAACATGCACCCAGACGGTAATGAACGATATGTCGCTTAATAAATAGAAATTGATAGTTATAACTGAATGCAGCACTATATTCCGTAAAAATTCGAAAAGCAGCCATCCGTAGCTGAAAACGATTATGATAGAGACGAAGCGGGAAACCGACGACCTGAAAATGATTGAAAAACTTCTTGCGACCACAAAAAACAGCAAAACGTACGCTGAAAGATGGGTAAACGATGCAATCAACGGATTTACGGTGAAATGATGGACAGAAAAGAGCGGATTTTTAAAAATTAATTCAGGATAGCCCAGCCATAATATTACTGTAACAACTAGAACAAAGAAGAACGAAACGATGAAAAAATTACGTTTCGGATGTTTTCGTACCGGTAGGGTCAGTTGCAGATAGAGCATTAACAACAGAAGAAAAGCCAGGCTGAATGCAGTGAGTCCGATCCATTGAACAAATGAATATTCAGTTACACTTTGTTCGCTGCCGACACTAAACAAATAATTGCCCGTAGAATCGTAAACTGCAGAAGCCTTACTGGCGGTATCGGAATAAATATCCACATCGACTCCATCGAAAGGCGGAACTCCTTTGTTTTTCAAAAACTTATTTTCGTAAGGAAACGCATATTTCACAGGAATCATTATCAACAACCCTGTTGAATCGCTAACCGGATACCATTTAAAAAGTGCATGTACGTTGGAGGCACGTTCGTAGTTCCATCCGTGAAGGTTTTTCAGGTTAGGAAAACGAAACGCGTATTCGTTTGTCGACCAATAGCTTAGTAAACCATTTTCGTACCAGTAGGAAGCAAACTGCTGATCGTTGGTGAGGAAAAACTGTTTAATATCGCCCGCTTCAGCACCGAAAAACTGACTTGCATAGGTATCGGCTCCGGCCATTTCCTGCTGTGCCAGCTGTTGGATTTTCTCCGTATTGTAGCGCGGTTTTATCCCCTCAACATCAAAGGTCTGAATTACTATTCCAATCAGCAGGCAGCATGAAAAGGTCAGGATTACAATTTGTATGTTGCTGAAATTCGGTCGCATGTTTTCTCTTACTGATGATGATAGTTTTCCCCTTTAATGATGGTCATGGCACGGTACAATTGCTCGGCAAACAACAACCTGATCATCTGATGAGAAAAGGTCATGGCAGAAAGCGAAAGGAGCTGATCGGCCCGTTGATAAACCCGTTCGGAAAACCCAAACGGTCCTCCAATTACGAAAACCAGTTTTTTGGTCGATGCCAGCATTTTTGTTTCAAGAAAACCGGCAAAGCCCACCGATGTAAGGGTTTTTCCTTTCTCATCGAGCAGAATTACTTCGTCAGCCGGCTCCAATTGTTTAAGAATCAGATCAGCTTCTTTCTCTTTTTGTTCGTTGACCGGCAGGTTTTTTATGTTTTTAAGTTCGGGAATTATTCTGGTTTCAAAACCGATGTAATGCGTCAGGCGTTGATGATAGTCCTGAATCAGTTTTTGCAGTCCTTCATGGGTTGTTTTTCCTACCATTAGTACACTAATCTTCATTGTCTTATCCAGTATTTAACGTTTAATGGTCTGCTATTTGCAAAGATTTTGCGGTTTTGTGGGTAAAAATCGATCCTGATCGGCACTAAAAAGGGCGAAAGATTTTTTTCTGCCAATTAAATAGCGTATTTTTGCGTCACAAAGGCAAGGAAATGCAAATATGGGATTTTTACACGAAAATCGAGTGACAACCTTTAATGATTTGTGAACTTTTAAAATATCGAAACAATGAGACTTATTTCCACCCTTTTATTTTTAGCAGTAACAATCGGTGCACTTCAGGCGCAGCGCGATATATCACCGGCTATCACCGACGCTTTGTCGAAAGGAGATGCCGTTACCTTGTCGTCCTATTTCAACGATAATGTTGAATTGGTAATAGGATCGATCAATGATGTGTTCAGTAAGAAACAGGCTACAGGTATCGTGGCCGATTTTTTCCGAAAAAACAAAGTGAATTCGTTTCAGATTCTGCACAAAGGATCGAAGGAAAACTCCGCATTTTCTATTTGTACACTACGTTCCGGCACTACCAGCTACAGAGTATATATTCTTGTCCGGCGAACATCCGACGAACAGCAATTAATACAACAATTACGTATAGAATCATCCAATGACTGATTATTTAAACCAATTAGTACCTCTTTGGTTTGCCGAAGATATAGGTGATGGCGACCATACTACTTTATCCTGCATTCCCGAAACGGCCAGGGGCAAGTCGCAGTTGATAATTAAAGAGAAAGGAGTTTTGGCCGGTGTTGAAATTGCCCGCCGAATTTTTAATGCCTTCGATCCGGAGTTGGCCATGACCGTGTTTATTAACGACGGGCAGGAAGTAAAGCCCGGTGACATTGCATTTGTGGTGGAAGGAAAAATTCAGTCGCTTTTGCAAACCGAACGTTTGATGCTCAATATCATGCAGCGAATGAGCGGAATTGCAACCCGCACCCGCGAATATGTCCGCCGGTTAGAAGGCACATCGACCCGGGTGTTGGATACCCGGAAATCGACTCCGGGACTCCGTATGCTCGAAAAAGAAGCTGTAAGGATAGGAGGGGGCGTAAACCACAGAATGGGATTGTTTGATATGATTATGCTCAAGGATAATCATGTCGATTTTGCCGGAGGTATAGCCAATGCGATTCAAAGTGCACGGAATTATTGCCGGGAAAAGGGCAAGAACCTCAAAATTGAAATTGAGGTCCGCAATTTTGAGGAGCTTGATCAAGTATTGGCGATAGGAGGAGTGGACCGGATCATGCTCGATAATTTTACGGTTGAAAACACTCGTAAAGCTGTTGCACTTATTGCCGGACGGTACGAAACCGAATCGTCGGGGGGAATAACGCTGTCGACTTTACATGATTATGCCGAATGTGGCGTCGATTTTATTTCGGTAGGCGCCCTCACTCATTCTATCAAAAGTCTGGATATGAGTTTTAAAGCCATTTAAAAGTTTTGTAAAACCGGTAAAAAGTGTATCCTGCGGTTAAGGTTGCCAATCCGTCGCTCACAGGCATGGCAGCCCAGGCTCCGTTAAGCCCGAAGACGGGCGGCAAGATTAAAATTGCCGGGATCAGAAAAATAAATTGCCGGGTCAGGCTTAAAAAGATTGATACTTTCGCTTTTCCTATCGATTGAAAGAAATTGCTGATTACGATCTGAAATCCGACAACCGGAAAGAGCAGGATTGAAATGCGTAATGCATTGGCTGCAATGGCTGTTAATTCGTCGTCGGTGGTAAATAAGCTAACCGAAAGATCGGAAAAAAACATCCCCAATAAAAATCCTGTAGTGGTCAGGATAGTTCCAGTAATGATCGCCAGTTTGACCGTTCGGAACATCCGGTCATACTGCTTTGCCCCGAAGTTGAACCCTACAATGGGTTGGGTGCCCTGATTAAGTCCGAGTACAACCATGATCACCAGCGTTGCCAGGCTATTGACAATTCCATAGGCCCCGATCGCCAGATCGCCTCCATGCCTGAGCAATGTTCCGTTGATGAGAATGACAACGATACTGGTTGCTATCTGCATACTGAAAGGCGACATCCCTATGTTGATAATGGAATAAACAATATCCTTGTCCAGCTTGAAATTCTCCTTCCTGAATTTAATATGCGATTCGGGTAATGTGAAGTGAGCAAGCACCCACCACGCACCCACCACGAAGGAAATCACGGTTGCAATTGCAGCTCCCTGGATGCCCCATTTAAATACAAAAATAAAAAGCGGATCAAGAATAACGTTCACAACGGCACCGATAATCATGGTGTACATCGCCTTACGAGGAAATCCGGAGGCACGCATTATATTGTTGAAGCCGTACAATGTGGCCGAAAGTACTGAACCGGGTATAATTATCTGCATATAATCCCGTGCATATCCGATGGTAAGATCGGTGCCTCCAAATAAGGTTAGCAAATAATCCATCATCAAAAATGCGATCAGGGCAATACTTCCCGAAATAATGGCTGTAAGTGTGAGCGCATTTCCCAGCACTTTCTCGGCTCTGGCTGTCTTGTTTTCACCCAAATTGATGGAGATCCGCGAAGCAGCGCCGGCGCCTATCAGCATACCGAATGCCTGTAAGAGAATCATAAAGGGAAAAGTAAGTGCCAATCCGGAGATTGCTAAAGCACCTACTCCTTGTCCGATAAAAATCCGGTCGATGATATTATAGACCGACATCACTACCATACCAACAATCGAAGGCACGGAATATTCCCAAATCAGCTTCCCGATCTTCTCGGTGCTTAGTTTGTTGGCGGGTAATGTAGACATTAAAATAAGTGTGAGGAGTTGATATTGCGGCGACAAAATTACAAAAATTCCACCCAACCAACGGCCCTGTTAAGCATTATATTAAAAATTAACATATTTAGAGCCTTGCTTGCACAAGTCTTCGTTTTTAAATGTTTATATTTGCAGCTTCAATTCAAAAAAGATAAATTTAAGTTAGTTTATGAAACTTACATACGTCCTTCTTGCTCTTTCTTTCCTGTTGTTCAGCTGTAAAACACCCATTGAACCCGATTTCTCCTTCACCCCGGAAACTCCCCGGGCTGGCCAATTGGTTACTTTTACCAATTTAACCGAAACCGGTGAATATTGGAACTGGACATTTGGCGACGGGGGTGTTTCGACAGGTAAAAATCCAACTTATATTTACCGTAAACCCGGGGTTTACGATATTACGCTCCGGGCCGATTCGAATGATAATTATGTAACTACCAAACAAATCACCATCTACGATACGATTCCCACCATCTACATTAAACCCGATTCGGTGATCTATTACGAAGATGTAACGGTTTCGGTTTTAGCGTATAATCCTTATGGATACACGGTTACATACGATTGGGAGTTTTCGGATAATGCTGTGAGCGAATCGCTCACCGATGGGAAATCGTCCGCTTCAACGCTCAAGGTGTTTTTTAATAAAAGGGATGTGCAGGAGACGATTAAACTCACCATTACAATTGGCGAGAAGGAATACAAGGTGGAGAAAAAATTTACTGTTTTCAATCAACCGTCCCGGAGCCTGATTATTGCAGGGGCCGATGGAAAGATTTATCGCCAACGATTGTTCAACCGAGGATTAGAAGTTGTACAACCCACCGCTTTCACCACAGGTTCGCATCCATTTACCATTCAGGCGCTCGATAATCAGTTGTACTTGTTCAACGCCGGCTCTACCGTGTCGTCGGAGGCATCCGAACTCGCGTCAAAAACCGGTGATGGGAGTATCGTCCGTTATAATATGTCGGACAATACTTCTGTTGAATTGGTACACAACCGTAACACAACGGCCCTCAATGGTTTCTTTTCGGGGTATGTTGATGCAGCTAATTTGTACTGGTCCGATTTTAACCGTGTCGTGTACCGTCAGCCGCTGGCCGCTGGCCCGGTGGGCGCATTTGAATGGAAAGGTTCGACCGATGCGCAAACCACCTTACCTTATTACCTGGTGAAAGCCGATCGGCTTGGGTATTACGGCAACGGTCTCGATCATGCAGGTATGTCGACGGGAATCTATTCCTACGATTTCGTGTATTTCTGGTCGAAAGGAGGGACGGGGAAAGGTATTTACCGGTTTACAGCCGGCGATATACTTACAACCAATGTTGTAGAAGCAGGTACTCCGCCTGCAACCGGATCGATTCTGAACGAATTTGCCATCCGGTCGTTTAGCATCGATCACATTAATCAGAAAATCTATTTTGCAGCAACGGCACCAGCCGATAAAGCCGGTTTTTGGGTGGCTAATCTGAGCGGCAGCAATCCTGTACGGATCGATAATGCACCGGTTGACGATGCCGCCCGTTTTATTACCGGCATTGTGGTCGATCATGTTACCAATAAAGTGTATTGGGCATACCGGGCGCCGGCTGGCCTGGACGAATCGTATTATAATGAGCATCCAACACACCGGACCGGTATTAAAATGGTTCGGCTGGCTAAAAATTACAGTGTGGATACAGCCATCGAGTATTTGACTACCGGATTGGCTGCTTATGGATTAGCACTCGATGAAGTAAAAAAATATTGATGTATTCTGTTCTTATTCCGACTTATAATACCGATATCAGGCAACTGGTGGGAGATTTACACCGCCAGGCGCTGGAGCTGATGCTTGATTTTGAGATTATTGTACTGGAAGACGGATCAGAAAAATTCCTGGAAGAAAATACCCGAATTGCCGGATGGTACAATTGCAGGTACATCAGGCTTGAACAAAATATAGGACGTTCGGCTGCCCGGAACCGGCTGGCCGACGAGGCCCGTTATCCCTACCTTATTTATATGGATTGCGACGCCGAAGTACAACACGACGATTATTTACGGCGGTATGCCAATTTTTTCAGGGAGACTGATGTTATCGTGATCGGGGGAACTGCCTACGATGAATCGTTCGACGATCCCCGGTATAGTCTCCGCTTGACCTATGGGAGGAAGCGCGAAGCCAATTTATTGTATCACAACCGGCAAACTTCCTTTAACAATTTCGCTACGTTCAATTTCCTGATTTCAAAAAATATCGTTTCAACGATACGGTTTAACGAAAGTATAGCTGGTTACGGACACGAGGACACACTGTTTGGTCACGCGTTGCACGAGGCGGGTTTTTCATTTTTCAGAATTGATAATACGCTGATCCACCAGGGGCTGGATGATAATTATACCTTTCTGAAGAAGACGGAAGAAAGTGTTGCTAATTTGTATAAGTTATACCGTACCGGCCACTATCCGTTTTTAAAAAACGATTCGCAGCTTTTAAAAGCATTTGAATCGCTTAAAAAAAGACGATTAATTACCCTGGTAAGCCTGACCGGCTTAGTAATGCGTCCATTCCTTCGCTGGCAATTGAGCTCGGCCCATCCCTCTTTGCGGTTGTACGATTGGTACAAGCTGGCACACTTATGTACGGTTGCCCGGCGCGACTGACAAGCTGGCAGTATCCGGACTGACACAGGACGATTGATTCTGACAATATAATCAGAATTGCGCTTTGGCACAGAATCTGAATATGCGCTGCCGACAAATTAAAAATAAACTAACAATTTAATAGTGAATCAGTATGAATATCAAACCATTAGCAGACCGCGTGTTGATTAAGCCAGCACCGGCGGAAGAAAAGACCATCAGCGGAATCATTATTCCGGATTCGGCGAAAGAAAAACCCCTTAAGGGTGAAGTACTGGCAGTAGGAAACGGAACCAAAGATGAAACCATGGTAGTTGCCGTTGGCAATACCGTTCTTTATGGTAAATATGCCGGAACCGAACTGGAGTGGGAAGGTGAAAAATACCTGATAATGAGACAATCTGATATTTTAGCAATCATTTAATCTGAAAAAAGAGTATGGCAAAAGAAATTAAATTCGATATCGATGCCCGCGAAGAACTGAAAAAAGGGGTCGACGCTTTGGCAAATGCTGTAAAGGTAACCCTGGGACCCAAAGGTCGCAACGTTATACTGGAAAAGAAGTTCGGTGCACCTCACATCACTAAAGATGGAGTTACCGTTGCAAAAGAAGTGGAACTGGAAGATGCGTTCCAAAACCTGGGCGCACAGCTGGTGAAAGAAGTGGCTTCGAAAACCGGCGACGATGCAGGTGATGGTACGACTACTGCTACCGTTCTGGCGCAATCGATTGTAAGTGTAGGGTTGAAAAACGTAACGGCAGGGGCCAATCCCATGGATCTGAAACGCGGTATCGACAAGGCGGTGACTAAAGTGGTAGAAAGTATTGCCGCACAAGCTGTGTCGGTAGGCGACGACTACAACAAAATCGAACAGGTAGCGACTGTGTCGGCCAACAACGACGCTACCATCGGCAAGCTGATTGCCGATGCTATGCGTACGGTTACTAAAGACGGTGTGATCACTATTGAAGAAGCCAAAGGTACCGATACCCACATCGATGTGGTAGAAGGTATGCAGTTCGACCGTGGATACATCTCGCCGTATTTCGTCACCAATACCGAAAAGATGGAAGTAGAGATGGAGCGTCCTTACATCCTGATCTACGACAAAAAAATCAGCAACCTGAAGGAATTGCTTCCGGTACTTGAGCCGGCAGTACAATCGGGCCGTCCGTTCCTGATTATTGCCGAAGATGTTGAATCCGAAGCGCTTACTACGCTGGTAGTGAACCGTCTGCGTGCATCGTTGAAAATTGCTGCAGTGAAAGCTCCGGGCTTTGGCGATCGTCGTAAAGAAATGCTCGAAGATATTGCGATTCTTACCGGTGGTATCGTAATTTCGGAAGAAAAAGGTCTGACGCTCGAAAAAGCGACCCTCGAAATGCTGGGTACGGCCGAAAAGGTAACCATCAATAAAGACAATACGGTAATTGTAAACGGAGCCGGCGATAAAGAAACCATTGCTCAACGCGTGGCACAAATCAAAGCTCAGATTTCGACAACGACTTCTGATTACGACCGCGAAAAACTGCAGGAGCGTCTGGCCAAACTGGCTGGTGGTGTAGCTGTTCTGTTTATCGGTGCTGCTTCGGAAGTGGAGATGAAAGAAAAGAAAGACCGTGTGGATGATGCCCTCAGTGCAACCCGTGCTGCGATTGAAGAAGGTATTGTACCTGGCGGCGGGGTGGCTTACCTGCGCGCTATCGATTCGCTGGAAGGTCTGAAAACCGACAACGATGATGAGGCAACCGGTGTGGAGATCGTTAAACGTGCGATCGAAGAACCGTTGCGCCAGATTGTTGCCAACGCAGGCAAAGAGGGCGCCGTTATTGTTCAGAAAGTACGTGAAGGAAAAGGCGATTATGGATACAACGCCCGTACCGACACCTATGAAAACCTGCTATCGGCTGGCGTGGTCGACCCGGCAAAAGTAACCCGCGTCGCCCTTGAGAATGCAGCATCCATTGCGGGTATGTTCCTCACTACCGAGTGTGTAATCACCGAAAAGAAGGAAGATAATCCTGCTCCGCAAATGCCGATGGGCGGCGGAATGGGTGGCATGATGTAAGCCGATTCCCTAAATATTGCGCTAATCTCCGGAGGTTCCAGAACTTTCCGGAGATTTTTTTTGTTGTTTATTAGGGAAATAATTCCGCAAATAAAGCTTAATTATTTCATTAATGTATTGAAAGTAAGTAGTTAACCTTAAGTTTATAGAAACATGATTTCAGTACAGATACTTGAAGATACCGTACTCGACAGCATTGTTGAGAAGTATCGCGGAAAGCCGGGAAATTTACTCTCGGCACTTGAAGAAGCTCAGGAGGCCAATCCCTTAAAATTTCTTCCGCCGGAAACTTTAGCAGCTGTGTCGCGCAAAATGAATATACCCCTGACTCAGGTGTACAGCGTTGCAACATTTTATTCGTTTTTCAACCTGAAACCGCAGGGCCGGCATACGATTATTGTGTGCCGCGGTACCGCCTGCCATACCAAAGGCTCACGGGCATTGCTCAACGATGTGGGACATATTCTGGGATTTCAGTACGATCCCGGCGAGGGAGAACCTTCGTTTACTACTCCCGATAACGAATACACCATCCGTACGGTGGCTTGTTTTGGTCAATGTGCACAATCGCCGGTGGTATCGGTGGATGGGGTTATTCACAGTTATGTAAATGCTCAACAGTTGCTGAAGATTCTCCGTACACTTTCGCATCAGAAACTTTAATACTTATTGCCATGAATCTGAAAGAATTAGAGAAGTTGCGCGAGCAGTCGACAGGCCGGATGCTTCCCGATCGGGCTATGTTGACCGTGGGAATGGGTACCTGCGGAATCGGAAACGGTGCTGCCGGTATTTATGAGTTGCTTCAACAAGCAATCAATTCCCGGAAGCTGGCCGTTGAACTCAAGCCTGTAGGTTGTTTCGGATTTTGCGCTGCAGAACCGTTGGTGATCGCTTATTTACCCGGCGAGGCATTACGTGTTTACGGGCGTGTGAATCTGAAAATAGCAAAGCAGGTGCTCGATTCGCTTGCCGAAGGTAAGTTTTACCGGCGGCATATCTTATGCAGCATTCCGGAATGGGATCATCATACCGCTTTTTTTGAGTATGGAAAAGCGCCCGGAAATATTCCGGTGTGGAACGATCTGGCGTTTTTCAAGGGTCAGAAGAAACTGGTGTTGCGCAACGCAGGCTTTATCAATCCGGAGAGTATCGACGACTATATTGCCATAGGTGGTTATCGTTCGCTGGCGCATGTGTTGGAGGGGATGCGTCCGGCCGATGTTGTTGAAGAAGTGACGGCTGCAAAAATGCGGGGAAGGGGAGGTGCGGGTTTTCCGACCGGAGTGAAATGGTCGCTGATGTTACAACAACAGGCTCCTCAGAAGTACATTATATGCAATGCCGACGAAGGAGACCCCGGAGCTTATATGAATCGCAACGAAATTGAAAGCGATCCGCATTCGGTACTGGAAGGGATGATGATTGGCGCCTATGCCATGGGAGCCAGCCTGGGGATAGCTTATGTACGCGCCGAATATCCGCTGGCTGTACAACGCTTTAAACTAGCTATCGAGCAAGCGGTAGCACGGGGGTTGATGGGTGATAATATTATGAATTCGGGCTTTAGTTTTCGGTGTGAGGTAGTGGAAGGTGCCGGCGCCTTCGTTTGCGGGGAAGAAACGGCTCTGATTGCGTCTGTCGAAGGTCGTGCCGGCCGCCCGGCGCCCCGCCCGCCTTATCCTGCCGCCAAAGGATTATACGGCTGTCCTACCAATATCAATAATGTTGAAACCTGGTGCAATATACCGCTGATCATTGAAAAAGGAAGTGGTTGGTTTTTGCAGACAGGCACCGAGAAGAGTCCGGGTACCAAGGTATTCTCGCTCGTCGGTAAAGTGAAAAATACCGGTTTGGTTGAAGTTCCATTGGGCACCAGCCTGGAGCAGTTCGTGTACGATATTGGCGAAGGCACCGGAACTTCCAAACGTGTTAAAGCGGTACAAACGGGTGGCCCGTCGGGAGGTTGTATTCCGGCCGCTCATTTCAAAGCAGCTGTGGATTATGAATCGCTGGCTTCGCTGGGAGCCATTATGGGTTCGGGTGGCATGGTGGTGATGGATCAGGACAACTGCATGGTAGATGTGGCCCGGTATTTTCTGGAGTTCAACTCCGCTGAATCCTGTGGGAAATGTACGCCTTGTCGTGAAGGGTTATCGCAGGCACTGGCTGTGCTTACTCGTATCTGCAACGGACAGGGAACGATGGCGGACCTGAATATGTTGGAACTGCTGAGCAGTACGATAAAAGATACGGCTTTGTGTGGACTCGGACAAACGGCACCGAATCCGATACTGACGACCTTACGTTATTTCCGCCACGAATACGAGGAACATATCATCGAAAAACGCTGTCATGCCGGTGTGTGCGAACGTCTGTTCATGGCCTTGTGTGAGAATTCGTGCCCGATGCACATGAATATTCCCGGTTATATTGAACTCATCAAGGAAGATCGTATTGAGGATGCCTTTGAACTTACCTTACGCGATAATCCGCTTCCGGGTACTATAGGGCGCATTTGTCATTTTCATTGCCAGATGCGTTGCCGGCGCGATATGCTCGACGAACCGGTGGCACAGGGCGAGGTGCACCGTTACCTGGCCGATACCATGTATAAGTTGGGCAACGAGGAGCGTATTTACAAGAAACTGCTGGACGAAAAGCTACCTTCGACCGGCAAACGAATTGCCATCGTAGGAGCGGGACCGGCCGGGCTGACGGCGGCATTTTACCTGCTGAGGCTGGGTCACGACGTTACTATATACGATGCGTTCGAAAAACCGGGCGGCGTGTTGCGTTACGGCATTCCTCAGTACCGTTTGCCCCACCAGGTGCTCGATAAGGAAACCGAGCTTATCGCACGCCTGGGGGCTCGTTTTGAGATGGGCAAACGGTTGGGGACCGACTTCCGGCTTCATGAGCTGAAAGGAGATTTTGACGCTGTGTACCTGGCATTTGGTGCCTGGAAGGAACTGCCCTTGAATATTCCCGGCGAGGAGGCTGAAGGTGTTTTTCCGGGGACGGAGCTTTTAAGGCAACTGTCCGAAGGCAGGCTTCCGGAAATGGGCCGGAGAGTGGCTGTCGTTGGTGCCGGTAATGTTGCCATCGATGCTGCCCGTAGTTTATGGCGCTATGGCAAAGAGGTTACCATTGTTTATCGACGCGACAAATGTTCCATGCCTGCTAATCATAGCGAAATTGCCGAATCGGAAGCCGAACAGATTCAGTTCCGGTTTATGTCGGCTCCGGTGGAAGTGCTTGTTAATGCAGCGGGGCGTGTTCGGGGGCTGAAAATAGAGTTGATGACCTGTGGAGGTATCGATGCGTCGGGCCGCCGGAAACCCATTGCTACCGGAAAGTTCGATCGCCTGGATTGTGATGCTGTAGTGGTGGCTATTGGTGAGGGAGTGGACAACAGCATAGTGGACGAAATCAGTACAGGTCGATCGGGTACAGTTGAAATAAACGCCTTTACCGGTCAAACCAACCTCCCCAAGGTGTTTGCAGGAGGTGATGCCGTTACCGGACCATCAACGGCTGCCGAAGCGATGGGGATGGCAAAAAAGGCTGCTGCATCGATCGATGAATATTTAATGGGACAAAAACGATTCGATCGACTTTTCCGGAGATTTGTCTACCGGAATACAATTCCGCCTCATCCGGTTAAAACGCCAAAGAATGTTAGTTACAAACTGGCAGTGAAAGATCGTAACCGGAACTTCCTGGAAGTAGATGTCGGATACACCGGGTTGCAGGCGCGTGCCGAGGTAAATCGTTGTCTGCGATGTGATGTTCACCTTTAAATTATAATAACCATGCGACTAAAAATAAATTCAATAGCAACCGAAGTTCCTGATGGACTTACTGTTATGGAAGCATGCCGCTATGCCGGCGTGAAAATCCCATCGCTTTGTTACCTGAAAGATGTTTCGGCCAATGCGTCCTGTGGCCTGTGTGTAGTCGAAGTGAAGGGTGCTCGAAATCTGTTGCGCTCCTGTGTCACTCGAGCTGCTGAAGGCATGGAGATTACAACTCAGAGTGCCCGTATTCAGTCGGCCCGGAAAATGAATGTGGAACTATTGCTGGCCAATCATCCCGATAATTGTCTTACCTGCGACCGGAATCAGCATTGCGAGCTACAAACCGTCGCCTATGAATTCGGAATCCGGGAGCGGCGTTTCCCGCGTACCAAACCCGTGTCGCAGGTAAAGGACGATACGTCGTTTTCGCTGGTACGTGATCCGGATAAATGTATTCTTTGCGGACGCTGTGTGGCTGTATGCAGTGAAATGCAGACGGTAAAAGCCATCGATTTTGCAGGCAGGGGGTTGAGAAGCAAGATTTCAACGTTTATGGAGATGGGATTGGGTGTAGTGGCTTGTACCAATTGCGGACAGTGTGCGTTGGTTTGTCCCACCGGTGCTATCACCGAAAAAGATCACGTACCTGCTGTGTGGAGGGCTATTCATGATCCCGACAAGGTGGTGATTGTACAAACGGCACCGGCCGTCAGAGTAGGGATAGGAGAGGCGATGGGTATGCCTTATGGCAGCCTGGTAACCGGTAAAATGGTGGCAGGTTTGCGTCGGCTGGGATTTTCGAAGGTGTTCGACACCGATTTTGCGGCCGACCTCACCATTATCGAAGAAGGTAACGAATTGTTGCACCGGCTTAAGAACGGGGGCCGTTTGCCGATGATTACTTCCTGCTCGCCGGGATGGATCAAGTTTATCGAGCATTTTTTCCCCGCGTCGTTACCACATCTTTCCAGCTGTAAGTCGCCTCAGCAAATGTTCGGAGCTATTGCTAAAACCTATTATGCCGAAAAAACGAACCTCGATCCGCGTAACATGGTCGTAGTGTCGGTGATGCCGTGTACCGCTAAAAAATACGAAGCTCAGCGACCCGAAATGGATGGAGCGTTTGAATATTGGAAAGATAAAATGAAGCTTGATGCCAACGATCGTTTCTTTGATGTGGATTATGTGCTGACTACCCGCGAACTGGGGCGCATGTTTCAGGAAACCGGAATTGATTTCATTCAGTTACCCGAGGAGGAATTTGATAATCCGCTGGGTACTTCCACTGGCGCAGCTGTGATTTTCGGTGCCACAGGCGGTGTTATGGAAGCTGCTCTTCGCACGGCTTATGAATTGTATACCGGACAGACCTTACCCGATGTGAATTTTAAAAGTATTCGTGGTGTTCAGGGAATTCGTGAAGCCGAAATCGATTTAAACGGTACCCCTATCAGGGTGGCGGTGGCGCATACGCTTGCAAATGCACGGAAATTGCTGGAAGAAGTGGAAGAAGGTAGTTCTCCCTATGCGTTTATTGAAGTGATGACTTGTCCGGGGGGCTGCCTGGGAGGCGGTGGGCAACCCATTCCGACGAATCACGAGATTCGTCGGAAACGGGCCGAATCGATCTACGCGGAAGATGCACATAAATTCATCCGGAAATCGCACGAGAATCCTGAAATCGTTTATCTTTACGATCATTTTTTGAAAGAACCGCTCGGCGATCTTTCGCATCATTTATTGCATACGAAGTATTACGAACGAACGTTTTTCTGATACATCCGGCACCAGGGGCGGAGCCCGCATTCCTCGCACAGGGGTTTGCGGGCCTGGCATATATAGCGGCCATGCAAAATGAGCCAATGGTGTGCACGGGGAATGAGATGCTCGGGGATGTGCTTGACGAGTGTTAATTCGGTTTGCAGGGGAGTTTTTGAATGTGTGGTGAGGCCAAGTCGCTCGGCTACCCGGAATACATGCGTATCCACAGCCATGGCTGGCTGGTTGTAAATGACCGATGCGATTACATTGGCGGTTTTGCGTCCTACCCCCGGCAGTTTTTGCAACTCTTCAATCGATTCGGGCACTATTCCTCCGAATTCATCCCTGAGTTTGCGTGCCATACCGGCTAAATGCTTCGATTTATTGTTCGGATAAGAAATCGATTTGATATATTCGAAAAGTACTTCAGGAGATGCCTCGGCCATCACTTCGGCAGTAGGAAAGTCTTTGAACAGAGCGGGAGTGACCATGTTTACCCGTTTATCGGTGCATTGTGCCGAAAGAATCACGGCGACCAATAATTGAAACGGATCTTCGTGGTGCAATTCAGTTTCGGCTACCGGAACGTGTTCTTCAAACCAGGCAATGATGTGTTTATAGCGATCTTTTGTAGTCATCTTAAGTTCGTTTTAATATTATCCAGATAATTACCGGAGCGCCGAATAAAGCGCTGATGGTGTTGATCGGTAAGGTGTATTCGGGAATCTGAGAAATTATATCACATATCAATATCAATATTCCTCCCAACAGGAAAGAGGCAGGCATCAGTATTTTATGTGCCGAAGTTTTAAACAAGCCCCGGGCGATGTGGGGTATGGCCACACCCACAAAAGCAATGGGACCGGTGAAGGCCGTCACACTGCCCGCCAGCAAACCGGTCGAGAGTACCATCAGAATCCGGGTCGTTTGAATATCGATGCCCAGTCCCCTGGCGTAGTTTTCGCCTAACAAAAGCCCATCCGATTTTTTGTGAAGGCAAAACGCTACTGTACTTCCTATAAGAAAAACAGGAGCTAGAACCTGCAAATTCGCCCAATTGACGGCGCTCAGACTGCCAAATGTCCACAATACATACAATTTGATGGCATCGGGATTTGCAAAATTCTGCAGTATGCTAACGATCGACGAGGCAATGGTTCCGAACATAATACCTACGATCAGCAACGATACATTATTATGCAACCGGAAGGATACCAGAATAACCAATAATAAAATGGCCGATGCTCCTATTACGGCTGCCAGTACGCTGCCCCAGCCGGTACTGATAAGAACGGCCGGCAAAAAAGACGCGGCCATCAGGGTAATGGCCACCCCTAAGCCGGCTCCCGAGCTTACTCCTAAAATATACGGATCGGCCAGCGGATTGCGGAAAAGGGTTTGCATCAATAGTCCCGACAGAGAAAGCGACGCACCGGCAATGACGGCTGTAATGGCTTTGGGGAGCCTGTAGTTCAGAAGAATTTCACGATAAATGGTGTTTTCATGACTACCGTTGAGCAACGCGAGAAAGTCACCGAAAGGTATATCGATACTTCCCAGCATTAAATCCAGGATGAAAAAAATCAACAGCGCCAACACTGCCGGTATAAATAACCAGTATCGTTGTTTTGAAATCATTCAAAAAAAAGTTTTGACCCCAAAATTAAGCAAAAATACAGGAAGAGTATGCATGGAATCTGTTTTTTTTGTAGGTTTGTATTCAAATATGAGTTATTCAATTCGATTTCTTTATGAAACAAAAACTAATTCTATTAGCCTTGCTCGTTGCAGTGGGTGTCGGTTGTACAGCCTCGGGTAACCGATTTGAACCGGTGATTTCACTTTCCGATACCTTGCAGATCGCAACATTCAATGTACGTATTCGTACTACATCCGACAAAGGAGTACGATCGTGGCAACACCGGAAACCGCTGGTCGCCGCGCTGGTGCAGCGTAATTTATTTGATGTTTTCGGCGTACAGGAACTAATCGATCATGAGCAGGAAAAAGACCTTTCTGCTGCATTGCCTTCGTATGCCGTGTTTTCGACGGGAAGAAACAATACTGCCGGTACCACGGGTGAACGCCTCGCCCTGTTTTATCTGAAGGACCGGTACCGTCGTCTTCAGGATGGCTTTTTCTTTTTATCCGATACGCCCGATAAAGCTTCCAAAGGTTGGGATGCCGCCTTAAACCGTATCTGCCAATGGGTTGAACTTCAGGATAAAATAACCGGATTGCGTTTTTTTGTCTTTAATACCCATTTTGACCATATCGGAAAAGAAGCACGTGCACAAAGCGCCCGGTTGGTGGCAGCCAGAGTAAAAGCAATTGCCGGCGATCGTCCCGTTTTTCTGCTGGGCGATTTCAATGCCGCTCCTTCGGAGAAAAAGGTGTACAATGAGCTGACGCAAGCATTACACGATGCACGAACCATTGCAACCCGAATTGTTGAACCCAGCGTGGGCACGTTCAACGGGTGGAACACACAAGTTGATTCGTTCTCCGAAGATGTACGCATCGATTATATTTTCACTTCTGAAAACAAGGTAGAGGAATATACCGTAATTACCGGCAAATCGACCGGTAATGCGTATCCTTCGGATCATTTTCCGGTAATGATCCGGTATAAAGCCCGCTGACTTAAACCAGGTTTTCGGTTTCTGCCGGATCTTCCATGATTTGAATTGCTTTTTGCAACAATAGGTTATTGGGGAAAATCTGCAATTCTCCGTCCCGGGTTCTGAGGTGCGTATAAAATGCGAAAATATCTTCTATTTTTGCTTCGGTTGGCATGTCTTTATCTAGAATCCGGATATAATTTCCGATTCTGTATGCCGGCGAAAAAAAGAGAATAACGCCAGCGGTAACGTTACTTAATACCGACCATTGTGCGAAAAGTGCTACCCCGATCACCGCAAATACGGACGATAAGGTCACAAAAAAGTTTTTCGTGTCGACTCCCCAAATGACGATTAAGATAATTAATGCAGCAGCATTGACAAAAAATTTGGTTAACCGGTGTACCTGGTAAACTCTCAAATCGGAATGATCGTGAACATTGGCGTAGGTAATCACCAGTTTTCGAATAACAATTCGAATTACTGCCGCGGCGATAATGATGACAGCAGTACTGATTACCTGCGGTAAATTCTCGATGATTATTGAGAAATTGATACGCTCCAGAAAAACTAAATTATCCATATTCACTGATTTGTTGCAATTTTTTTTTGTTTATAATTTTAAACACTTTTCCGTCAATTTCGATTACCCGATCATTTTTAAACTTGGATAAGATACGAATCACACTTTCGGGGGTCAAACCGGTTAATTCGGCCAGTTCTTTGCGCGACAAGGGTAATTCGAATTCATCCATTTTAAAAATATTGTTCGACAAACACATCAGCGTATCGGCAATTCTTCCAAACGATTGTTTTTGTGTAAATGCAAAAAAACGCGTTTGTGTCTGAATCTGATTTTCGCATAACAAATTGATTACCTGATTGGCAAAACTGTTGTTTTGCCGGATCAACTGCTTGAAAACCCGGATATCGATAAGGCGTAATTTGCAATCCTGATAAGCATACGCCGAATAACGGAAAATATTATTATTATCGAGCAAAGCCGATAAACCGATCAGATTACCCGCCGGTAATACCTTCAGAATTAAGCTCCCGGCCTCACTCTCCATGTATATTTTGACTAGGCCATTGCAAATATACATGATATGTGAGGCTAAAGTTCCTTGTTTGCAAAGGATTTCACCCTTTTTATAGTTTACGACTACCAGATTGTTTTCCAACAACAACATTTCATCATCCGTCAGTGTTTGAAAACAATTTTCAACTGCTGTATTCAGCGTGCAACTATTCGTCGATTCTTCTCTTTTCATAACAGTATTCTATTAAGGATATAATTCATGATTAAAATCTGCATATTTATTGATCTATATCATGTCTTATACTGATGCAAATATAAGCAATACTTGTAATATATCACGCATCTTTTCATTGTGGCTGTGCAAAATATCACAATCTTTGCCAGTGATTCATTAACTAAAAATTTCAATAATATGGAAATCAAAATGACCTTAGATTGTAAAGGCCTGTCGTGCCCAATGCCCATGATGAAAATTGCAAAAGCAATGAAAGAGCTTAAGTCAGGAGAAGTACTGGAAGTTTTCGGCACCGATCCGGGAACCAAAACCGATTTGCCGAGCTGGTGCGCCAAGACTGGAAACGAATGCCTCGGGATCTCCGATCTGGAAGGTGGAGTGAACCGTATGTTAGTGAAAAAAGCATAGGAGGGAAAGTAATGTCATCGGAAGAAAAACATCCGTTGCTGGAGTTGTTCAATACCTTTTTTGGTAAACACTGGCCGGTTTGGGTAGGCGGCATTGTACTGGGGCTGCTTAATATCCTGTTGTTTGCCATCAAAAGTCCCTGGGGCGCTAGTGGCGGCTTAACCAATGTAGGCGATAACCTGTACTCGGTGACCGGAATTTTCGGCGAAGCAGTAGTACCCGTTAGTCAGAATAATTATGGTATGCTGGTAGTGCTTATTGTGCTGGGATCGTTTGCCGGAGCATTGTTTTCAAAGGAGTTTGCTTTACGTGTGCCTCCCCGGGGGGAAATGATCAAAGGTTTTTTAGGCGGAGCGCTGATGGCAGTCGGAGCCACTGTAGGTATTGGCTGTTCGATCGGCTCCTTTTTCAGTGGAGTTCCTGCCTTGTCGGGTGGAGCTTTGATTTTCACAGCAGGTATGTTTATAGGAGTGATATTAGCACTGAAATACCTGATATGGGAAATGGAGAATAAACCGGGCTGGAGTTCGGGCAAAAGTTATACCTATCTTGCCGCCGGACCGGGTAAGGGGCAGTGGCAGATTTATGTTGGAATGGTGGTTGTGCTGGGTGTGATAGTACTGTCGTACGCTTATGCGAAATCTAACCCGGTCATGACCTGGTTCATTCTTATTGCCGGATTGATGGGACTGATTTCGCAACGTTCTCGTTTCTGTATTGTGAAATCCTTCAGAGATCCGTTCATGAGTGGCGAATCTCAGGGATCAGTAGGTGTAATTGCCGGTTTACTGGTAAGTTTGATAGGCTTTACCGTTATTAAATACTTTGGAATTGGCGCGATGGGTGAGGCCGGTTTACGAGCCCGCGAACTTACCTGGGTTTTTCCGCATTTCTGGGCCAAAGCCGGAATAGGCGGTTTTGTTTTCGGAGTCGGGATGACGGTGGCGGGAGGCTGCGCGGTAGGAACGCTCTGGAGAGTAGGCGAGGGACAGATTAAATTATGGTTTTCGGCACTGGCCATGGTCTTGTTTATGCCTCTTTCTTCAAAATTTCTCGTACCACTGGTCGACGGTGTTTTGCCTCAAAGTGCAAAATTCCGTCATTATCTTCCCGATTACCTGGGATATGATGGTGCTTTCCTGCTGATCGTCGTATTACTGGGCCTTTGGTATTGGTTTGTGAAGTGGAATGAGCGTACCGGTAAATTCAGTGCATTTTAATAAGTAGAACCCATGAAAAAGATAATTCAATTGATTATGTTACTCGTGCTGACCGGGCAATTTTATTCCTGCCGGGGCATTTACGAGAATGGCGGAGAGATGGCTGCTGATTGCAGATCGGATATTAACCAGCTTTCAGTAAAAACATTACAGACTAAAATTGATACCGGAGGAGACTATTATCTCATCGATATCCGTCAGCCGTCCGACTACTATACCTCCAATATTCCCGGTTCGGTATCGATTCCGAGAGGTATCTTGGAATTTAAAATCGGGGATGCCGGATTCTGGTCGGAGCAATACATTTATCCTCCCGAAAAAAAATCGGAAATTATTCTATACAGTTCAGATGGAGCATTGGGGATTTTAGCCGCCAAAACTCTTATGCAATTAGGTTATACCAATGTCTACAACCTGGAAGGCGGCTATACTGCATTTAATCCCCATCAAGACCCGAATGCCGTAGCTGTAACCCCGGGTGCCGGATGCGGAGGTTGATTTTTCACTTCAAACACCTTTTAAAAATAAATATTTTATGAAAACCACAATTTTATTCAAAACACTGATTTTGTCAGTTTTAGTTTTTTCCTTTGGTCTCACATCGTGTATCGACCCGGTAGAGGAAGTAAAAATTGATCATTTTAAAAAAATGACCGATTATATGAAAGCCAATAATTTGGATCTGAACCATATGACATCGCAATGGACCATCGATGCTAAAGATGTTGCAGCGGCTCCAACCAACTTTTACATAATCGATTTACGTTCGGCAGCCGATTTTGCAACCGGTCATATACAGGGTGCCATTAATACGACCTTACCCAATATTGTTGAAATGGCTAAAAATGCAGGTTCGAAACCTATTGTAGTCGCTTGTTATACAGGTCAGACCGCCGCCCTGGGCCATGTGGCCCTGCGATTGAGTGGCCATCCGACCTGTAAAATCCTGAAATGGGGAATGAGTTCATGGGCCCCCCAGTTTGATCGCTGGACAGCCAATATCTCCGACCGTGCGCTGAATCATGCCAATTGGTCGACTACCAATGCTATTGTACCTTCGGTGAACTTTACCTTACCGGCATTTGAAGCAAACGATACTACGGGCGCCGGTATTTTGAAAGAAAGAGTAGCTGTAATGCTGGCCAAGGGGTATGCGGCCATGTCGGTAAAAGCAGAAGATGTGCTTACCACTCCAACCAATTATTTTATTAACAATTACTGGACGAATACGAATGTAAACGATCACGGTCATATTAAAGGCGCCTACCGCGTAAACGAAACGCTGACCCTGGCAGCCGACGGTTTCAAAAATCTTGATCCTGACGCGACCATCATCACCTATTGCTGGACAGGCCAGACATCGGCGCTGGTTTCTGCCTATCTGACTGTTTTGGGATACACTAATGCCAAAAGTATAGGTTTTGGAGCGAATGCATTAATCAATTCTACATTGAAAGCCAACAAATGGTCGGCTGCCAATGTAGGGAATTATCCGGTAGTGACAGGTAATTAAAACGAATCATTCATGAAGCGGGCCGGTTGAAATACAACGGGCCTGCTTCTATCAATAAGTAATAATGAAAAAAATAAGAATTGTTTTAACAGCAATAGCTGGCTTGCTGTTGGTGTTGCCCGTGGCCGGTCAGGGCTGTATGGGTGGAGGAAGCGATTTAATAGGAGTTTCCGGGTTTATTCAACCTCAATATAACTTCAATCTGAACGGTACCGATGCAAATGGTAATAGTTTAAATACAAATAATTTTACCTTCAATCGTGCCCGGTTGGGGGTAATGGGATCCATTCCTTACGATATTGATTATTATTTTGTAGCGGAATTCAGTAGTTTTAAAACGCAGCAAAAGAATGTGCATCTACTCGATGCCTATGTGTCGTATACCCGGTTCAGCCGGTGGGCTAAGTTGACGCTGGGGCAGTTTAAATCTCCGTTTAGCATGGAGCAAAATACCTCATGTTCGGGATTATACACCATTAATCGTTCCGAAGTTGTCAATCAACTGGCCGGTCCCCAGCGGGATATGGGACTGTTGATCAGCGGAGGTAGCGATACTACTCTCCTGCAATATAGCCTTGGAATTATGAATGGAACCGGAATGAATGTCGAAGACGACAACCGTAATAAAAATATCGTAGGGCGTATTCTTCTTCATCCTTTCGCTGGTCTTACTGTCGGGGGAAGTTTTAATGTAGGCAAGATTAATCCTACGGATATGGCCCAGAAGATGAATGATATTTATCGTTTTGGGGGCGAAGTACACTATAAACTTGGCGATTTATTCCTTCAGGGTGAATATATTCGGGGGATAGATCAATTGCATTCTGCATCGCGTGTGCCTGTGTATGGTGGTTGTGGCGGTATAGTGGGTTACGAAACAAAAACTGCTGGTAGTTATACCAAAGATGGTTTTGTGGTCATGGCCTCGTATATGACTCCCTGGAGCCTGGAGCCGGTGCTCAAGTTCGATACCTATAATTCTGATGTCGCTGTGGCCGGGAAACGCACCAATTACACTACCATCGGTATCAACTATTATGTCAACGATTATTCAAGAGTGCAGGTAAATTATGTGAATGTCGCCGAATCGGCCGGTGTGATGAACGATATGATCATGGTACAGTTACAGGCAAAATTTTAAAATGGAACGAAAATGAAAAAAATGATTGGTTTAATACTGGTTGTACTGGCTGTAATGTCGGTTAGTGCACAATTGGTAAGTGTCGACGACTTGGCGAAAATGGTTAAAGATCCGGCGGTAATAGTGATCGATGCCCGTCCGGCAGGCGATTATATGAAAACACATATCGACGGTGCGATCAATATCGACGCATCTACACTTTGTAATGCAACTCCGGTTGAAGGTAGCCTGAAACCTGCGGCCGAGTTGGCAAAAATTATGGGCAGTCATGGTGTGGCCCGAAATTCAAAAATAGTGGTATATTGCAAAACAGGAGTCAATGCCGGTCGTGTATACTGGATTTTAAAATACCTGGGTGTTTCCGATGTAAGTATGCTCGATGGACAAATGGACGCGTGGTTTGCTGCCCGGAAACCCATTACTAAAAATCCTAAGAAATTAACTGCTACTACGTTTACTCCGGCTGTCAATGCAGCCATAAATGCAGATAAAGCTTATGTGAAGAGTAAAATAAATACGGCCGTATTAGTCGATTCCCGCAAGAAAGAAGATTATGCTGCCGGTAAAATCGGAAATGCGATCAGTGTTCCAAGCGACGATATGCTGACAGGTTCGAAGCTGAAACCTGCCACTGAACTTACCAAGTTGTTTGCAGCCGTCCCGAAGGACAAAGAAGTGATTATTTATTGCAAAACCGGAGTTACTGCAGGTTTTACCTACTTTGTAATGAAATCGATCTTAAATTACCCGAATGTTAAGGTATATGAGGGAGCATGGGTTGACTGGAATCATTAAACAATAAAAAATCATGAACGTAAAATTTATTTCTTTGCTGGTGCTTCTTGCGGGACTTGCCTCCTGCGGAAGCAACGATACGAAAATATATGCCGGTGTTGAAGAAATGGCAGAAGCTGCCCGGTCGAAGGTCGATATAATTAGTCCGGCCGATTTCAAAGCGGTTTTAGAATCAGAGAAACATTTTTATCTGATCGATTGTCGCGAATCCGAAGAGTTTGATATAGCCTGCATTAAGGGGGCCATCTCAGTCCCACGGGGTGTTTTGGAGAATGAGATTGCGGATCAGGCACCTAAAAAACGCGTTGCGGTATATATTTACTGCGATAACGGACAACGTTCGGCATTGGCTGCAACGGTATTGCCCCGATTAAAATACACCAACGTACAACTTATTGATGGTGGCTTTGACGCCTGGCAGCAATTGTATCCCGAATTGGTTGAGCAGTCGCCGGTACGCGGTGCAATTAAAAAAGCAGCGGCAGCTCCTTCGGGAGGGTGTGGTGGATAATTCTAACATTTTAAATGAACTGTAAATGGCAAAATTAGTTGTCGGATTGTCATCCGGAAGTATCGACAAATTAGTCGGTTTAGGCGTAATGCTCAGTGGGGCTGCCGCCGACGATATGGAAATTGAAGTGTATGTGCTGCTTACGGCAGCAAGGGCATTCTTGAAAGAAAATGAGTTTATCAACGATTCTTTCGTTGAATATCCACACTTGAAAGCGCAGATGCTTGCGAAAATGAAAGAGTTGGACGTTCAGCATTGGGCCGACTCGTTTCGTCAGGTAAAAGAGTTTACCGATTGTAAATTCTTTATTTGTTCGCTTGCCGGCAAGATGTGGGATGGGGTTACCAAAGAACAATTTATTGATGTAGTAGACGATTTCAGTGGAATTTTTCAATACATTGAAGCCGCTCAAAAAGCCGATTTACACATCAATATCTGATAATGATTCGCTATGAAAAGCCGAAACGCCATTTCGTTGCTCTGAACGAAATGGCGTTTTATTATAGCTTACGTGTTACGGCATAATTGGGGAGGCTTTCCTCTTTATACCTGTTGACGGCTGTCACCACAAAGGTATAATAGCCTTTTAGTTTTTTCAGTTGGTTTAATCTGACCATATTTTCGGTAGTGAGCGTCAGAATGTTTTCAGGATTTTCCAAATTGCCAGGTTTCTTTCCTTTGAAACAATATACAACATAATAAGCGATGGCGTCGCCGCCTTCAGCTACCACCGAGTCCCAGGTTAAAACCACCTCCTTGTTATCTTTAAGTAATCGAATATTTTCAGGCTGGATAGCCTTGTTTCGGCCTAAATTTCGGTTGAATGGCTGAAGTGCCTTGTAAGTGAACAACTGAGTCTGTAAACTATCCAACAAGCCCTGGGGATTGTTCAGAAAAGGCCTGGCACTGTAAAATATTGCACCATCAACCTGTTTATTCTGCCGGTTCATCCTTATTTGCCGGGCAAGTTCGTTGGGCTTTTTCCACGCAGCTTCATTACGTAATGTTAACCCCGATGCATAAAGACCTATGTAAACATTTTTGTTGAACGAATGTTTTGTCCACCATTCTAACAATATTTCATAATCGGCAATTTTTTTACCTATTTCCCAATACAATTGCGGCGCAACATAGTCAATTGTTCCTTCTTCAAGCCATTTAAGAATGTCGGCATATAAATCATCGTAATTTTGAATGCCTGCACGGGTTGCCGAACCTTTTGGATCTACAGTATTGTTTCTCCATACTCCAAAAGGAGAAATTCCAAATTCTACCCAAGGTTTGGTCGATTGTATGGTTTGTTTGAGCTCAGCAATTACCATATTCACATTGTTTCTCCGCCAATCGGCTTTATTTGTAAAGCCCCTGGGATATTTTCGAAAAGTATCGTGATCGGGAAACTCCTGTCCTGCAACCGGGTAAGGGTAAAAATAATCGTCAAAATGAATTGCGTCGATATCATATCGTTCTACGATATCTTTCACGACCTGATTCAGGTGGGCGCGTGTTTCATCTAATCCGGGATTGAAATAATACTTACCTCCGTACTTCAAAAAAAGCTGAGGTTTCTGAAAATATAAATGGGTTTTATCGAGACTAGCTATCGCTTCATTATTCAAGAGCCGGTAGGGGTTCAGCCAAACGTGTATATCCATACAACGTTTGTGCGCCTCTTTGGTAAGGTATTCAAGCGGATCGAAATAGGGCGTGGGCTTCCGGCCTTGTTTTCCGGTGAAATAGGCCGACCATGGTTCATACGCAGAATAATAAAAAGCATCAGAAGTGGGACGGGCTTGAAAAACGATGGTATTTATATTCAGTTTTTCCAATTGATCAAGCATTTCACGGAGTTCTTCCCGCTGTTGATTGGCGTTCGTGCTTCTGGTTGCAGGCCAGTCGATGTTAGCTACGGTAGCAATCCATACCCCTCTCATCTCTCTTTTTAAAGGATGATTTTGGCTTTGTGAAAACGACGTAATAGTAAGAAATACAAGTAGTAAGCTTGATTGTAAATAATTTTTAATCATGTTAACATTGAAAAGTTGACTGCAAAAATACAATTTTCAACTCATATTTCATTTAGTTCATTTCATGTAATATTCGATTTTGAGTTTTTTAAAATCCCAATTATAACTAACTTTGCGGCTCTAAAAAAGCTAAATATGATTGAGATTATTCCTGCAATTGATTTAATCGATGGTAAATGTGTGCGCTTGTCGCAAGGCGATTATAACCAAAAAACCATCTATAACGAGAACCCACTCGAAGTCGCAAAAATGTTTGAGGATGCGGGGATTCGTAGGCTTCACCTGGTTGACCTGGATGGTGCAAAAGCGAACCATATTGTTAATCATAGGGTGCTGGAACGTATAGCCAACTCGACTGATTTAATAATCGATTTTGGTGGAGGTCTGAAATCGGACGATGATTTACGAATAGCCTTTGAGTCGGGAGCCGCGATGGTGACGGGAGGAAGTATTGCGGTTAAATCACCCGAAATTTTTGCTTCCTGGATACAAAAATACGGCTCTGAGAAAATTATTCTGGGAGCCGACGTGAAGGAGGAGAATATAGCAGTAACCGGCTGGACCGAAACTACTTCGCTGGAGCTGCTGCCTTTTATAGCTTCCTATTCCAACATGGGCATAAATAAGGTGATCTGTACCGATATCAGTAAAGACGGAATGCTCCAAGGTACATCGGTTGCGTTATACGAGAAAATTCTCAGCGCATTTCCCGATTTATTTCTTATTGCCAGTGGGGGGGTCGGTTCCGTGCAGGATATTCTGTTGCTCCAAGAAAAAGCGGTTCCGGCTGTGATAACCGGAAAAGCCCTCTATGAAGGACGGATATCATTGAAAGAATTATCGGCTTTCTTAGCCTGACTATTTTCTTTTAAACAACCGGGCCAGGGTTTTCCCCATTTCGTCCAGCTTTTCAATGGGTTCGAGCATGGAAGGATTGTTGAAGTTATCATGATCGTCGGATAATATCCCGGTTTGTATGGGGAATATCAGTATGTAACTTTGATTTTCAAAATATTTTCGTAAATAAACGGGGATACGTTGCATGCTGGAGTGATACGACATTGTTTTTTCCCTGGCAAGAATTATAATGAGGTTATCGTCAGGACGAATGTCGCGTGATAAAATCAAAAAATCGTCCCAATCGTCGAAGTTATTAAAACTGGCTTCAATAGGGTGTTTTGACATTACTTCCTGAATAAGTCCGATGGTTTTCTCCTGTCCGTAAAATTCGACTGTGGCGCCTGCATTGCGGGCAATATTCCACACTTTAAGTAACCAAAAGGGAAAGCCTATTTCTACTTCTGCATTTTTGGGTATCACTACGATGTGACGCTTAATGGTAGAGATGGGCTGGGCGGCTTTGTATACAAAGGTCGTTACATTGTTTCGCGTCAAAATACCTTCGGTCAGTTTACCGAGAAACGAATCGGTCATTCCTTTCTTCGTATGAAGCGATACGATCAGGTCGGTGATGGAGTGCTCCCGTATCACGCTGGTGATTGCATTCACAACATTTACATCGTAACGCAGTAATTTGTTCATCCGAATATCCACCGACGAAGCATTTTTGACCGCTTTATCCAACAGTTGATTGGCTTTTTTTAAGTCGGTATCGTTGGTTGTATTATTACTGATTACGTTTAAAGCATGAATGCCGTCGAGATTATGTTTTGACTTTATTAACGAGCTGAGATTAATTAATTCATCAATTGTGTCGGCATACTTGATAGGGACGAGAATCTGTTCGGTGCCATCCGAATCGTGCGGTTCAGCGTTAGTGCTATCTTTGAGCGATAAGTTGACAGCAGCCTTTTGAGTTACCAGCGATGCAATGGTACAGGTGACGAGGATCATGACAATCGTACCGTTCAATACACTATCGTCGAGCAATCGAATGGGGCTGCCATCGGCCGCATAACCGGTGATAACATTATAGCCTACCAACACGGCAGCCAGGGTTGCTGCGGCCTGAGCGTTGCTTAATCCGAAAATCAAATTACCTTCGTCTTTGGTGTAGCCATACATCTTTTGAGTAATAAATGCGGGAAGGTATTTTGAGAATGTTGCTGCGGCCGACAAAACAGCTGCGACATATAATGTATGCGTGTCGTTGAAGAATGCTCTGTAATCAATGAGCATCCCGACGCTAATCAGAAAAAACGGAATGAAAATAGCATTGCCGACAAATGAGATGCGGTTCATTAAGGGCGATGTGACCGGTATCAAACGATTCAGGGAAAGTCCGGCCAGAAATGCTCCGATGATCGATTCGACGCCGGCAGCCTGTGCAAGAACCGCACCTAAAAAAACCATTACCAGTACAAAGATGTATTGAGAAACACTGTCGGAATACTTTTTAAAAAACCAACGGCCGATGAACGGAAAAAGTAATAATACAATGGCGCTGAACAGGACGATTGAACCCGAAAGCCGTGTCCAGAACCAGGAATCCACCTCCCCGGATTGCATGCCGATAATGACAGCCAAAACCAGTAATCCCAGCGTGACTGTAATAATAGTCCCCCCAACCGTAACCACTACAGCCCGGTTTTTAACAATATCGAGTTTAGTCACTATTGGGTAGGTAATTAAGGTATGTGAAGCAAACATACTTCCAATCAGTATGGAGGTGGGAAGAGAAAAATTCAGCAGATAAACGCCGGCGAGAATACCGGAAAGCATAGGGATGATGAAGGTCAGTAAACCGTAAATTAAGCTTTTGGTGCTGTTTTTTTTCAAATCTCCCATATCGATTTCCAACCCGGCAAGAAACATGATATACAAAAGCCCGGCAGTTCCCGAAAGAATGATACTGCCGTCGCGCTGAAGCAAATTGATACCAAAGGGACCGATGATTGCTCCCGCAATTATCAAACCTAATATATGGGGTATTTTAAGTTTGTTGAAAATAATGGGCGCAAAAAGGATGATGACAAGTATCACCAGAAACTTCAGTACCGGATGTTGCAGTGGTAAGGTGAAATCGTTGATTAGTAATAGATTCATGCTCCGTTTTCAGAATTGAGGTTAAACTAATAACTCTTTCATTTTATTCAGATCGATAATGGTATACACTTTACGATGAATTGAAATAATGCCATCCTGCACCATTTCCGACAAGCTGCGGGCCAATGAAGGGCGGGCGACACTGAAGAATTCAGCCAGTTCGCTTTGAGTTTTTGATACCGTAAAGGGCTTGTCGGTGTTTTTTGCCTGTTCCAATAAATAATGAGCCAGCTTACCTTTGATTGTTTTAATCGACAATAACTGCAGTCTGCTGGTAAGAAATTGCGTTCGATTGGCATTATGAGCAAGATAATTTTGCATGAAATCAGGATTCGTCATCATCATGCGCATAATTTCGGATTTAGGAATCACAATAATTTCAACATCATCTAAGGCAATTACATTAAACTGAAAACGGTTGTTGTCGGAAAAAAGGAGTGCTGCCGCAATTGGTTTTGGGGCCTCAATCGTTTCAACACCCATGATATTCCCGTTTTCAGAAACCATTTCAGTTCGAACGCTACCAATGGTAAGCATATAAAACGCTTCACACAATTGCCCTTGTTGAATAATCAGGTCGTTTTTGGCGTATACCCTGAAGGTGCATTTTAAATCGTCGAGAAATGCTTCCTCGTCGTCAATGTTTAAATTGTGGCAGATGGGACAAGCGTTGAGATCTCTTTTCTTCATATATCTATGTTTACGATGTAAATGTACGAAAAATCCTTATTTCGTCAAAAATAATTGTGGAAGTGTAACAATTGTTACACTTCCATTGTTTTACATTCTCTACCTTTGCATTTAAATAAAATTCTTATCCCTATGACAACATTTAAATACACGCCCCAAAAGGAGCATAAAGGATTTCCTAAAGGGGAAAAATTCAGTTTTAACGAAAGTGTGGCTTATGCCGAAGGATCGATTGTGAGTAAAATACTGGTACGTAACGATAAAGGAAACGTTACTATGTTTGCTTTCGATCAGGGAGAATCGCTGAGCGAACATACTACGCCCTATGATGCCCTTGTACAGGTATTTGATGGTGAGGCTGAAATTAGTATTGCAGGCGTTTCGCATTTAATAGGTGCCGGCGAGAGCATCTTAATGCCTGCCAATGTACCTCATGCCGTAATGGCTACTCAGCAGATGAAAATGCTTTTGACCATGATTAAAGGCTGATGGGTGATTAACAACTCAAAGGCCCTCGTTTCCAATTCGAGAAACGAGGGCCTTTGAGTTGTTAGTGCTTTTAGAAGCGCAAACTTACCGTTGCGATAAATGAGAGATTGGTGGTGCTTACAGCAGCTGTTGGCATTTTGAAACCATCAGCTACCTTGTTGATGTTGTAGGCATAAAAAGTTTCGTCGTACATCTTATTGACTACAGCGAAATCAAAAGCCCAATCTGCATCTCTGTATCCTATTCCGCCGGTAATATAACTGGTGGACGATGGTACCATGTACTCAAGATCGGTACGGTTGGTGTTGGGATTCATCTCTTTTTGCATCCTGCTCTTTACCGGTTCCGTCGAATAGGCATATCCCGCACGGATAGCAAATTTATTACTCACCTTATATTCGCCGCCAAGTTTTACGGTATGCTGGGCATTAAATACTGCTCCGATACTGTCGTTTTCGTACTTGTAATTGAAACTGTTGTTGTTTTTATTCATGAATTTTGCAGTATTGTTGCTGCTATTCATGTATTCGATTCCGATCAGACCTTTTTTACCCTGAATCAAAGCGGCGCTCAGATTAAAAACAAGCGGGCTTTGCAATTTGAAATTGTTGTCACCTTCAGGGGTATAAATGGTGCCAAAGTTGTCAGCGCCGTGATTATAATAAACATCCGCATAATTTATGTCCTTTGTTGTGTAAATAACCGGTGCCTGCACCGATGCTCCTATACGGATATTATCAGCCGGTATGAAAATACCTCCTAACCGGAATCCAACTCCGGTAGCCGACGAACTCAGGTAATTCTTGAGCGACATGCCACCTACAACGGAGAAGTTTTCCTTATATTCCGAATTGATCTGGTATTTCATATCATAAATATTAACCGAGGCGCCTAAAAACACTCGATTATTGAAATTTCCCGACCAGCTAAGTGAATATTCGTCAAAATAGCCCGATTCGCGTAAGAAATAACTAGGCGATACTGTTTCGTTATTCTCTAAAAGTGTCTGCCAATAGGCCGTTTCACCCGTATCATCGTATACATATTCGCGTATTAATCCGGCATTTGCGGCGACAACCGAAATCCAGGGAACTGTTACATTATTGTACGGATCGTAGTTACTGGTTTTGTAGAGTTCGTCTCCAGGAATGTCGGCAGTAAAATAACCTATGTAATCGGTCACCGAAGCCGACACATTGCGACCGCCGGCAGCACTCAACTGGCGATTAAAGTCTTTTAGCCGGTTGTATGAAAAGGCCCAATTAGAACGTTTGATACCGGTCGATCTGCTGAATTTTGAAGAAGGAGTGCTCGATATGATATAGGAGAGCTGATGAAAGCCTGCTTTGAACATCCCTTCTGACGAGCTGTGCCTATTCCAGTCCACTTGTGAGTTTTGCGAAAGAACATTCATTGTAGCCGATAATTCACTGCTTCGGTATATTCCCAATCCTGCAGGATTGTCTTTAATTGCCGAAGGATCGGCTCCCAATGCTCCGAAAGCTCCTGCCATCGCACTGTACCGGGCAGTTCCAAAGATATTGGGCTGCAGGTATTTAAGGGCGTCGAATTCCGACTGTGCTGTAAGTGAGAGTGAGATGCAAATAATCGCAACTACTGCTTTATATCGTTTCATATTCGTTAATATTTAATTCGATTGTGTTTTTGATTTTTATTCTGCAGGTATATTTATCTTCTTCCTCCCGAACTGGAACCGCCCGAACTTCTGGACGATCCGCCCGAGTAGGACCCTCCACTGCTGCTACTACTGGTACTTCTACTGCTGCTGCTGCTACTGCTGCTAGAGGAGTAGGAAGAAGAACTCGAGCTTCGGCTGGAGGAGGACGACGAACTGGAAGAAGGCGTGTACGAAGAACTTCTGCTTCCAGCAGAGCTCGACGATGAGGAGCTTCGTACTGTCGACGGTGTGCTGGTACGGGATGTTGTCACTGTTGAACGCGAGGTGGCGGTCGATGTACGCGGCGTTGCAACAGTGACTGTTTCTCCCCTGCGATTGCCTCCCGAGATTTCAGTCGTTCTCGGACGTGTGCTGATAATATCGGAAGTGCGCGAAGTTGTCGCTCTGGTGCCGGTCGATCTGAAAGTAGATTCATTTCTACTGGCTGTATTGTCCTGTGAACGAACAACTGACGAACCTCTGGCGGCAGTTGATACCGATCGGTCGACAACGCGAACCGACCGGTCGGCCGATACTACCGAATTCCGGGTGACAATGGTACTTTCGTTGGTTCTTCCTACCCTGGTCGAAGAGCCGGATATGGTTTGACGCGTACCGCCATTGTAGTATTGCTCCCTGCGGGTCGATTCATTGTAATTCCTGTTTCGAGGTTCACGGTGGGTAACGTAAGTACTTCCCCAATAAGGGTATCTACCGTAGTATCCGCCATAATATCCTCCGTAATATCCTCCGTAATAGCCACCATAATAACCTCCGTAGAATCCGTCATAATATCCGCCGTAGTACCACGGATTGTACCAACTACTATATAAAGAATAAGGACTCCATAAACTGTTGCGCCAGTACCAGCTGCTATACCCATAGGGCCGGTAATGGTAATCGAACCAGGAAGGGTTGGTCCATGTTGGAGTGATCCATGCATACGAACCATCGACATATACATTCCAATCGTTGGAATTTAGAAAGTAAATATCGGTATACTGAGGATCGGAAATATGAATGGCGTACTTGGGATTATGAAAACGACGGATTCGTTCGGCATACTCATAATCGGATTCTGTACCGTTGAAGTCATTCAAATAATACCCTTCATCGTCGGCGTATATGCTATCTTTTAAATTGGCAAGGCTGTCGTTCATTTCGGAAAGAACAAAAATGGTATCGCCTTTATTGATGATTTTTTTTGCCTCGTCCGATTGAATGAAGATAATTTCTTTAGCTCCGTTTTTATAAACGGGCTTCTTTTGTACTTTCGGCTTAGTAACCGAGGTCTCTTTTTTTGCTTCCGAAGGCGTGAAATACACATCATCAAAAACCTGCTGAGCTTGTAATCCATTGAGGATCAGCGATAGCATAAGAATAGTAATACTAAGTGGTTTCATGACTCTATTGCTTTAATTAACTACTTCAATTTTTTTTAATTCAAACGATACGATAGTAACAATTATTATACCATTATGAGTTAAATCGATATGCTTTACAGCTCATAAAAAAAAACGTATCTTTGTCTTCAAATTTACGATTAAATCTGAAGTATGCAGTATATTGAACTAAAATTAACTATTCAGCCCAACGAAGAATACATTGTCGATTTATTGGCCTCGTACCTGGGCGAAATTGGTTTCGAAAGTTTTGAAGAAGATGTGGATGGAATGGTCGCCTATATACAACGGGAAGAGTTTAACGAAGATGCCTTGAAGCATTTATTGGCGAATTTTCCGTATACCACTGATATACAGTACGAAATAATAAACGTAGATCAGATAAACTGGAATGAAGAATGGGAAAAGCACTATTTTGAACCTATTGTAATCGGTGATAAATGTGTGATCCACAGCTCGTTTCATACCGATGTTCCGCAAGCCGAATACGATATAGTGATCGATCCCAAAATGTCGTTCGGCACAGGACATCACGAAACCACCAGTTTGATGATCGAAGAAATTCTCTCGGTTGATTTGAATGGTAAGCTGGTACTGGATATGGGATGCGGTACCGCCGTACTCGCAATTCTTGCAGCCAAGAGAGGTGCAAAACCCGTAATCGCCATCGACATTGATCCATGGTGCACCGAAAATTCGGCCGAAAATATTCAAACCAATGGAGTGAACTGGATACAAATAGAATTAGGTGGAGCTGAAAAATTAAAAACGGTAAAAGCAGATGTGATTTTTGCCAATATCAACCGGAATATATTGCTGGAGGATATGAAACAATACTCCGCAAGCCTCAATGAGGGCGGAGTATTGTACATGAGCGGATTTTACACTGCCGATATTCCGGTATTGGAAGAAGAAATGAATCACAACGGGTTGAAATTGATTTCGTCTCGTGAGAAAAATAATTGGGCAGTTGTTACAACAATTAAACTGTAAACGATTGAATCAGATCCATTCCCGTATGGATTGCTTTTTCGTTCAGAGGTAATAAATGATGATGACGGGGAGGCAGTGTTTTCTTCAATCCCTTCAACACATTTTCGATTTCAACAATGGGGCGGACCTTTAGCAAACCACCCAATATGATCATGTTGATGGTTTTGGATGCATTATTGGCGTAGGCATATTCGGTTGCATTGATTTGATATACACGTATATCGGTTCGTGTGGGGAGTTTGTGCATCCCGTTTCCGTCGAATATTAATGTCCCGCCCGGTTTTACCATCGGTTCAAATTTCTCGAGCGACGGTTGATTGAGAACAATGGCAGTGTCGTATGCATTTAATACAGGCGAGCTAATCCGTTCGTTACTCAAAATAACGGTTACATTCGCCGTCCCTCCACGTTGCTCCGGCCCGTACGACGGCATCCAACTTACTTCCTGACCCTGAACCAATCCCGAATATGCCAGGATTTTACCCATCGACAGCACACCTTGTCCGCCGAAACCAGATATTATAATTTCTTCTGTCATAACTTAAATATCTTTTAAATCGCCCAAACCATACACCGGGAACATGTTTTCTTCCATCCAGGTATTGGAGTCGGCCGGAGACATTCTCCAGCCCGAATTACAGGTCGATACAACTTCAACAATCGAAGTTCCTTTGTTTAACATTGAGTTTTCCAGCGCCTTGCGAATGGCTTTTTTCGTTTTACGAACTGCACCTACTGTATGTACACTCTGACGGGTTACATAGCACACACCATCCAGCTGTACCAGCAGTTTCGACATGTCGAGTGCATGCCCTTCCAACTGTTGGTCGCGTCCGTTGGGCGAAGTAGTCGACTTCATTCCCGGAAGTGTAGTAGGGGCCATTTGTCCACCCGTCATACCATAGATTCCGTTGTTGATATAAATAATGGCAATGTTCTCGCCCCGGCTGCAGGCATGAATTGTTTCGGCTGTACCGATAGCTGCCAGGTCGCCATCGCCTTGGTAAGTAAATACATAGCGATCGGGAAGTAAACGCTTGATCGCCGTTGCCACTGCAGGTGCACGGCCGTGTGCCGCCTGCTGCCAGTCGATGTCGAGGTACTTGTAGGCAAATACCGCACAACCTACCGGAGCCACTCCGATGGTTTTTTCCTGTATACCCATTTCCTGAATGATTTCACCTAAAATTTTATGAACAACCCCGTGGCTGCAACCCGGGCAATAATGCATGGGTGTGTCGTTCATTACCGTTGTTTTTTCGTAAACCAGATTGGCTGGATCGACGATATCTTGGATACTACTCATAAGAATTTTGTTTTTAAGGCATTCAACACTTCACTCGGAGAAGGAACGATTCCTCCCATTCGTCCGTAAAATTCAACCGGCACAGTTCCCGATACGGCCAGACGAACATCTTCCACCATCTGACCGGCACTCATTTCAACCGATAAAAATCCTTTTACCGTTTGTGCCAGCACGCTTACTCGTTGAGTAGGGTAGGGGAACAGGGTGACCGGACGCAATAAACCTGCTTTAATTCCTTCGGCCCGCGCCAATTCTACCGCTTTCTGACAAACCCGCGCCATTGTCCCAAAAGCAACAAAGATATAGTCAGCATCGTCGCATTGGATTTCTTCGTATCGAACTTCGTGTTTTTCAATTTCGCGGTAACGGGCTTGCAGCCGGAGGTTGATCTTTTCCATTTCCTCGGAACGTAGTTCCAGCGACGAAATATAATTCGGATCCCGTTCGGGGGTCTTACCTAAAGTAGCCCAGGGACATTGCTCACGAATTTCATCCTCTGTCCGCCGGGGCCGGAAAGGGGGTAATATTACCTTTTCCATCATCTGACCGATAATGCCATCGGCCAGAATCATCGTAGGCGTAAGGTATTTAAAGGCCAGGTCGAATGCTAATACCGTGAAATCCGCCATTTCCTGTACCGATGCCGGCGCGAGTACAGGCATACGGTAATCGCCATGTCCTCCGCCTTTTACTGCCTGAAAATAATCGGCCTGACTCGGCTGAATAGTTCCTAATCCCGGACCACCACGCATTACATTGACGATCACACCGGGTAATTCGGCACCCGCCATATACGATACTCCCTCCTGCATCAAACTTACTCCGGGACTCGACGAGGTAGTCATTACTTTTTTCCCGCAACCGGCACCTCCATACACCATATTGATAGAGGCAACTTCACTTTCGGCCTGCAGAACCACCATACCCGTAGTTTTCCAGGGCTCAATTTCCATAAGGGTTTCCAGGATCTCCGACTGGGGAGTAATAGGATATCCGAAATACCCGTCGCATCCACATCGCACTGCCGCATGAGCCACCGCTTCATTCCCTTTCATGAGGGTTATTTCTTCGCTATGTTTTGTCATATCTTAATTCGATAAACTGTTATACACGCATCGGGACATACATGGGCGCACGCAGCACATCCCGTACAATTCTCTTCTTTTTCCATGAACGAAAAGTTGTAACCTTTGCTGTTGGCATCGTTCGACAATGCCAGCGTTTCGGTCGGACAGGCTACCACACACAGGTCGCAGCCTTTACACCTTTCCGTATTTACGACTATAGCTCCTTTAAATTTTGCCATGATAATTGAACGTCTTTTTATGACAGTTTTTTATTTGTGATTAAAGTTAACGCAAAGTAAGGGGTTTCAAACCACAGATGTGTTAAAAACGGGAAATTCCGGGTTTCATTGGGCCTAAAAATGATTATTTGGGGTAAAGAGTATGCATATGGGGTAAAAAATCCGCTGATGAATTACCTTTTGCATAGTGTTTTGTAATCACAATAGGAACAAGCTTCCTTTACCGCTGTTTGTACAAACGGTACCTGAGGATTAAAAATCTCCTCCACACAGGCACGGATGCGCGGAATAAATTCGTTTTCAAAATCATAATAGTTTTCGATGGTGTTTTTTACATTTTGTTCGTCTTTATAACTTAAATTGGTGGTGAATTGTTCGTCGAAGACCTTTTTTGTGAAAAAAAGCCCGGGTGTTATGACATTATGTTCGTTTTCCGCCGCATATAGATAACCATAAAGAAAGGTCTGCAAGATGTGCTTGGGACGATCGGCAGGTTTTAAATTCCGGTCGAACAGGCTGTCCCAGTTTTTCAAATCCAATGTTCCGCTACCCGTTTTGTAATCGAGAATCCTTACGCGATTTTCTTTCCGGTCGATCCGGTCGATATAGCCTTTCAATCGGATCGTTCCGTGCAGGGTAGGTAATACAGAGCTAACTGGTTTTTCACCTCCGAGATAAGTGAAAGGGGCGTATTCGATGTCTTTACGAACAACTCCTTTAATGTATTTAAGAAGTACTGTTGCTATTAAAAGGTTGTTTCCTTCGAGCTCCACAGTCGCACCTTTGTCCTTTTTGAAGAAATAAAAAGCAAAAGCCTGCGATAATAACCGTTCAATATGCGATTCGTTTTTTAACATACCTTCTAAGGTATCGCCGGTGAGCAGTCGGCCGGTAAAGGGGGCATACAATTCCGACATCACGTAATGAAATATATTTCCGAAAGTATCGTTTTCGACTGTTTCGGCAATTGTGTCGAGCTTCTCGACATCCTCCAGAACCGATAGGTAGAACGCGAGCGGACATTTGATGTAAGTATTTATACCACTGGCCGATAACGCCCTCGTTCCATTGCATTCAACCTTATATTCGTCAAGCAGCCGGAGTAAACGTTCGTCTTTTTTCACAGTGAGTAACTGCGGTGTGGCGAAGGATACATTCACTGCCGGCGACGATGTGTGAATATCGATTCCATAATAGTAGCAGAGCTGATAGAAAAACCGGCTTACTTCACCGGTAGAGCCGCTCTCGGCACGACTGTCGGTAAGAAAATATATATTTTCGGCGTGATGTAAGAGCCTGTAAAAGTTATAGGCGGTTACTGCATCCAATTGTTCATAGGTGGGTAATTCGAAACCTTTTCGAAGCTGATAGGGTATAAAACTGTTCGTAAAACTTTTTTTAGGATAAATACCTTCGTTAAACGAACAGATTATGACGTTTTTAAAGTCGAGTCCGCGGGTTTCCAAAACACCCATCAATTGTAAACCATCGAGCGGTTCGCCAACAAAAGGAACCGTAATGGTGGAAGTCAACTCACGTACAATGCGTAGCAGCGTATCAAGATTCAGTATTTCGATGTCCGAATGTTGCTCGATCAATTGCTCAAGTCGGGTAACGGCATTATAATACTGGTACAGAAAACCTGCTTCTAATGAATTTGAAGTGCTTTCGTGCTTCCATTTCCACGATCTGTATAGTAGAAATAAAGTGTCTTTTAAGTAAGGTAGAAACTTGTGAACATCAATATCGGCTTGGAATAATGCGGTGAAAAGATCATTTGTGTGCAAATAGGTATCCTCGATATAGATTTTATTTTCAGCAGTAATTTTTTTTATAAGATCCTTACTTGCCCAACTTTCCACTTCTGCTATAAACTGATGGTTCAGGATATTGGTAACGGTTTGGTGATAAAATGAATACACATTGCCTTTCTGTTTTTTCCGGCGGTGCATTTCAAAAATATGATCCATTAGCCCCGACACCGGAGTCAGTTGCATCGGATAGCCCATGGTAACATTAATTTTTTTAATGTGAGAAGGGATCGAGTACAATAACGGCATTAATAATTGTTCGTCGGGCAACACGATGGCAGTTTGCAAAAACGACTCTTCTTCACTTCCTTCGGGATACAGGGTGTTCAGAATTGAATAGGCCTGTTTGGCTTGCCCCACTCCCGAAGGCACATTGATTAAATGTATTTTTTTGTCCGAGAGCGGTCGGTTTTCACGGGATATAGTGAAGTTGGAGGGAAAAAGCGTGGTGTTTTCAATAAAAAATCGTGAAGCGGGATTTTCAGGATCCTGCAATGTGTCGGCTTCGTAATCCCAGTAAAAATCGGCTTTCCCCATTTTTTTGAGTACGGTCATCATCGCTTTTTCGCAGGGATTAAGCGCATTAAATCCAATAAATACGAATTCCTTGTTGGCTAGCCAGGCTGGAATGCGATTTTGCTGAAGCATGTCGACCACTTCCCTCATCATCATTCCTTCGTAGGCTAAGCCCTCTTCTTTAAGCGAATTGCGGAACAAGGTATATAAGGCATGGAGCACTTTCCAGGTTTCGAGGAATTCCAGCTGGCTTTTTTTATCGGGCAGGGGAGTGAAGTTTTTCCAAAATGAACGAATAGCCTCCAATTGGCTCTCGGAAAAGTAATCGAACTTTTCATCGATATTTTTTAGATCGGCAATATTCCCGAAAAGTTGTTGGGCATCCGCGAGGTATTTATCTACCTCATTGAAATCGTTGAGTATTATTTCACCCCAGAAAGCAAAACTGTCAAATGTTTCGGGCGAGTTGCTCTCTTTTTTGAATAATTCGTATAAACGGAACAATTGAAATAGCTTGTCGGCAGCGACGTAACTGGACGCATTTTCAAACCATTGTTCGATCGTGATAATGGAAGGCGAAAAAAAAGGTCGGGCAGCTACTTCGGCCAGGTATTGCTGAAAAAAAAGTCCGGCCCTACGGTTGGGAAATACAAACGTAAAGCGGTTTATTTCAGATGTATAATTTTGAAAAAAGATTTCTGCAACCCTATGTAAAAAGTGTTTCATCCCACAATCGCCTCAAATGAATTTTCTTGCAAATATAATGAATTTTCGCATGTTCTAATCATTTTAAAAGTAAAATATCTATCTTAGCGTCCCCAAAAAACGTAAAAAAAATTGATATGATTGGCACACTTGTAAATACAGCGGCAGTGATTGCGGGAGGCAGTTTGGGTATGTTGCTGAAAAAGAATATGCCTGAGCGCATGACTTCCATTTATTTTCAGGCTATCGGTTTGTTTACCCTGGCTATAGGTATTTCGATGGTGTGGGAACTAAATCATATTTTGATTGTTGTAGGTAGTCTGGCACTTGGTTCGATAACCGGCGAACTACTGAATTTAGAAAAGCAAACCGATCGGCTCAGTGAAATGTTAAGAAAAAAACTTCGGATCGGAAGCGACCGGTTTACCGAAGGACTCGTGACAGCATTTCTACTGTTCTGTGTGGGTTCGATGACCATAGTTGGAGCGATTCAGGAAGGAACCGGAGTTTCGTCGGATTTGTTACTGACGAAATCCTTGATGGATTTCTTCTCCGCATTGTTACTCGCATCAGCCCTGGGGATAGGAGTTGTTTTTGCAGCAATACCATTATTGCTGTTTCAGGGATCGATCACCCTTTTATCGATGTATGCAAGCCGGTTTTTTACACCGGATATTATTCATGGATTAACCAATACCGGTGGAATTTTATTGCTAGGTTTAGCAATTAATATTTTGGAAATTAAAAGGTTAAGAATCATGAATATGTTACCTGCTTTGCTAATTGTAGTAATTTTAATTTGGATAGTTGTTTAATTCTGCACAAAATTACTATTTTTGTGCGATTTTTCTTTTAACTAAAGAAACGGCATTTTCAACATAATAAATGGATATGAATAAAAACGATATCTTTGAAACACGCCTTAAGGCGTTGCAAGAGATGGAGGACAATGCGGTGAACAAGCAGCACCTCAAAGGTAAGCTCACGGCTCGTGAGCGTTTGCATGTATTGTTTGACGAAGGAACTTTCTTTGAACTCGATGCTTTTGTATCGCCCAGTCAGTCGCCGCTGAGCAGTCGACAGATCAATTTTGGCGATGGGGTGGTTGTTGGCCGTGGGTTGGTGCAGGGACGGAGTGTGTTTGCTTATGCACAGGATTTCACGGTATTGGGTGGATCGTTGGGTTTCGCCCACGGTACCAAAATAGCCAAAGTGCAGGAAATGGCTTTAAAACTGGGTGCTCCGGTAGTAGGTTTGATGGATTCGGGCGGTGCCCGTATTCAGGAAGGTGTGAAGAGTTTGGCTGCCTATGCCCGTATTTTCAAGAATAATGTACGTTCGTCGGGTATTGTGCCGCAAATTTCCGTAATTTTAGGTCCGGCTGCCGGTGGGGCTGTATATTCGCCGGCTCTTACCGATTTCATCTTCATGACCAAGAAGACTTCTTATATGTTTGTAACGGGGCCCGATGTGGTAAAGGAAGTTCTGAACGAAGATATTGATATGGACGGATTGGGTGGGGGAGATGTACATGCCAATAAAAGTGGGGTCGCCCATTTCGTTTCAGACGATGAAGAGCATGCTATTTTGCTGGTTCGCAAACTGTTATCATATATACCATCGAATAATTTTGAATCTTTACCCGTGTCACACCTTGTGAAATCGTATGAATCGAGACAGAAATTCCTCAATAAAATTATTCCGGACGATCCGAACCGACCGTACGATATGAAAGACGTTATAAAAATTCTGGTCGATAAAGATACGTTTTTTGAGGTACACGAAGGTTTTGCTCAGAATATTCTGGTAGGTTTTGCACGATTAAACGGAAAAACGATTGGTATTGTTGCAAATCAGCCGAAAGTGATGGCGGGAACGCTCGACATTAACGCCAGTGTCAAAGGAGCCAGATTTGTACGCTTTTGCGATGCGTTTAACATTCCTCTGCTGATACTTGAAGACGTACCAGGGTTTTTACCTGGCATCGAGCAGGAGCACAACGGGATCATCCGTAACGGAGCCAAATTGTTGTACGCTTTCTGTGAAGCCACTGTTCCCAAAATTACTGTAATAACCCGCAAAGCGTATGGCGGAGCGTATATTGTGATGAGCAGTAAGAATACGGGGGGCGATTTCAATTTTGCGTGGCCTACGGCCGAAATAGCGGTAATGGGACCGGCAGGTGCTATTAAAATTGTGAATAAAAAAGAACTTGCTCAGGCTGATAATAAAGCCGAGATGGAGCGTATTTTAACCGAGAAGTACAAGGCTGAGATTGCAAATCCTTACCGGGCCGAGGAAATCGGGCTTATCGATGAAGTAATTGAACCGTCAAAAACCAGAGAGATTCTGATTACGGCTTTTGAAATATTAGCCAATAAGCAATATAATAAGCCCGAGAGAAAGCACGGAAGTATTCCATTGTAAAAAATTAGGAAGTATGAAGAGAAAATTATTAATAGCGAACAGAGGAGAGATTGCCATACGCATCATTCGTGCTGCGCACAAATTAGGTTTGATTACGATTGTATTTCAAAGCGACCGTGAGCCGGATGCATTGTATCTGCAATTTGCCGATGAAGTGATTCAGGCCGGCGATGCAAACGATGAAAAGCCGATTTTTCTTAATCCGGAAAAAATTGTTCAATTAGCACTTGATCACCAGGCCGATTTACTCCATCCAGGTTACGGTTTTTTATCTGAAAATCCTGATTTTGCCGCATTATGTATTTCAAAGGGACTGAATTTTATAGGTCCGTCGCCCGAACTCATCCGTGATATGGGGTTGAAAACCGTGGCGAAAAATATGGCGGTCGAAGCCGGATTACCGTTGGTACCCGGATCCAACGGGCCGGTAGGCAATGCCCAGGCTGCGAGGGATTATGCCGACAGTATTGGGTATCCCGTAATATTGAAAGCCTCGGCAGGTGGAGGCGGGCGTGGTATGCGTATTGTTGAAAAACCTGAAACGCTTGAACGGCATTTTAAATCGGCATACGACGAAGCACTCGCAGCGTTCGGTAACGGCGATATTTTTGTAGAAAGATACCTTCAAAACCCTAAACATCTTGAATTTCAGATATTAGGCGATAAACACGGAAATGTAATTCATCTGGGGGAGCGCGAATGTTCGTTACAACGTAAGCATCAGAAGATTGTTGAAGAGGCGCCTTCTGCTTCTGTTTCGGCTGCACTGCGCGACGAAATGGGAGCGCTGGCCGTAAAATTTGCTCAAAAAATCGGTTATTTTTCGGCAGGTACCATCGAATATATTATGGATGAGGATGGATCGTACTACTTCATGGAGATGAATACCCGAATTCAGGTCGAACATCCCGTAACAGAAATGATTACTGGTGTAGACCTGGTGGAGTGGCAAATAAAAGTAGCATTGGGGGAAATCCTCACACTATCTCAGACCGATGTGAAAATTCAGGGATGGGCGATCGAATGCCGGGTTAATACCGAAGATCCTCAAAATCGTTTTAGTCCTCAAACTGGTTTCATCGATACGATTCATTTTCCGCAGGACCCGACGATCCGGATTGAAACGGGTGTGGTAAGCGGCTCGGTAGTGACACCCTATTTCGATTCGATGATTGCCAAAATAATCGTACACGGCAGTTCGCGTGAAGATGCGATAGCCCGTACTCTGAATGCCTTGAACCATTTCAGTTTAATCGGATTGAAAACGACTGTCCCGTTTTGTAAAGCAGTTTTGCAACATCCCGATTTCGTGAATGCCACGTATACAACCCGTTGGGTTGATCAGGTATATACTCCTGAAATGCTTGAGAATGACGACGACGAGCTTATCGGCGCGCTGTCGGCTACCATTATGTATGCATCAGAATATCTTCAGTTGCAGGGCGATATACCTGCCTACGAAAATGATGCATTGAATGTATGGGTATTGAATAAACGTTTAAATTACTGATTGAATGGGAACTTCGTACAAATATAAAAGAGATGCATCGCGATTGTTTATTGCAGTACGCGATAGTGGCAAACGGTATAAAATATATTTACCAAAAGAATCGAGCCCGGTTATTAATGGAAATGAGATGGATATCGATTTTGTTGAACAAGAGGATTTTCATTACGCATTCGACTGGAAGGGTAAGCGTTTTCAATGCGAACTGGTAGCTCGCGATCAGAATAAAGCCGTCATTAAAGTGAATGGTGTCGAATATAAATTCAGCCTTGAATCTATTTTCTCGTACGTTCGCAGAGGTATGATTTCAGGAGGAGCCGATAAAGAGCAGGATAACAATATCAAAGCTCCAATGCCGGGAAAGATTGTTGATCTGTTCCTGAGTGAAGGCGATCTTGTCAATGCCGGAGAACCGGTTCTGGCACTGGAAGCGATGAAAATGCAAAATGAAATTACAGCGGATTGTAATGGAGTAATCCGCAAAATCCGGGTTGCAAAAGGACAATCGGTAATGAAAGATGAATTATTGATCGAAATTCAATCGATCGACGTTTAATTCGTTTTTTCGAGTAAGTATGCACTACACACCCCAAAGGTAAAGCTCTTATATTTTAGCAGTCTGAAGTCATGATCTGTAAGAATTTCAATAAGGGCTTTACCTTGTGGAAAGTAGTGCATCGATTTTGTGAGATAGGCATACGCTTCCTTATCTTTGCTCAATAAACCGGTAGCCAGTTGAACATACAATTTCACGTATATTTTATATAAAACAGCCAGCGGCCCTTTTTGAGGCTCATTCATTTCAATAATCAAAAACCTCCCGTTGGTTTTTAAAACGCGGTTGATTTGTTCCAGCGATTGGGTAAGCCGTTCCAGATTGCGTATTCCAAAAGCTATGGTGACCGTATCAAAGGTAGAATCAGCGAATTTCATTTCGGCACAATCCATTACTTCCAGTTCCGTCTTGTGATCCAACCGGTGGCTTTTCAACTTTTCCCAGCCAACATTCATCATTTCTTCCGAAATGTCTATTCCACGCAATACCTCAGGCGATAAAAGCTGGTCGGCTAACAACAGCATATCGGCAGTTCCGGTAGCGATATCCAGGAGTGTTTCGGTGCGATAATCGTGTAACCATCGCATGGCCTTGCGTCTCCACAAATGTGCTAATCCCCACGACATCAAATTGTTGAAAAAATCATAATCCTTTGAAATCGTGTTAAACATGTTGCGCAACTGATGGGTCTTGCTTTCACGATCGTTATAAGGCTTTACACTATCGTTTAGTACTTCCTTGTGTGCCATGTGGTGAAACTGCGGATTTGTTGCTATTGATAATCAATAAGATACCCCAAATAATAAATGGAATGCTTAATATCTGGCCCATATTGATGAACATTCCGGCTTCAAAAGCTTCCTGGTCGTTTTTAATAAACTCGATCAGGAATCGGGTAAAAAAGGTACCGATCAGAAAAATACCGAAAATCAGTCCGTTCTTTTTACCGGCATCTTTTTTCCAGTACAACCAATAAGTTATACCAAAGGTAATTATTCCATAGAGCATTTCGTAAATCTGGGTCGGATGCATCGGTTCGGTTTGTCCGTCGCGTACAAAAATGAATCCCCAGGGGAGGGTAGTAGGTCCACCGTATATTTCCGAATTCATCAAATTACCGAACCGGATCAGCATACCCGTTAACGATACCCCGATTACAAGCCGGTCGAGTACCCAGATAAAACCCTTCCTGGAAACATTCTTATGGAACATCCAGGTGGAAATTAAGATCCCGATTGCCCCGCCATGGCTGGCCAATCCTCCTTGCCAGATAAACAGCATTTCCCATGGACGGGCAAGATAATAGCTGGGGTTATAGAATAAGCAATGCCCCAGACGAGCTCCGATCACTGCTCCTAATACGGTATATATGAATAACTTGTCGACCCATACATCAGGATGATTTTCATGTTTGAAAATTTTTTGGGTTATCACCAATGTTACCCAAATACCTAAAGCCCACAATAATCCATACCAGCGTACATGCAAACTCCCCAGACTGAAAAGTTCCGGATCAACGTTCCATACAATGTAATTCAGCATATTATCCCGTTTTGTGCGTCAAGGTGGTGTTATGCACCGTGACAATGTTTATACTTCTTGCCGCTACCACAGAAACATGGCTCGTTACGACCCGGCCGTTTTTCAGCATGAACAGGTTCGACCCGTTGATTTTCACGTGTATCCTGTTTGGTCGGGTCTTGCAGTGAATTTCCAGTTGCAGATTCGTCTTTTTGAGTTTTGTATCTGCTCATATCCATTCGTTGAACCGGCCGGGCTTCGCGCACTTGTTCGGGTTCGCGCATCGGAATCTGACCCCGCATCAGTATTGCTATTACTTTACGATTGATGCTGTCGATCATTTCCTTGAACAAACCATAGGATTCCAATTTGTAAATCAACAGCGGGTCTTTTTGTTCGTACGATGCATTCTGTACCGAATTTCTAAGTTCGTCCAACTGACGCAAATGTTCCTTCCATTCATCGTCAATAATGTACAATAAAGTTTGTTTCTCAAACGCCTTAATTATTTCACGCGCTTCATTATTGTAAGCCGTTTCCAGATGAGTCGAAACATTGAACATCCGTTTACCATCGGTAATCGGAACCAGGATGTTCTCGTATTGCTTCCCTTGTTTTTCGTATACCTGCTTGATTACCGGATAGGCAATCGCAGCAAGTTTATCCATTTTCCGTTTGAATGCGGCCATGATTTCAGCAATCAGCTTAGAGGTCAATTCGTGTTGTTTTCCACCAACAAATTGTTCTTCGGTAAAAGGCACATCCAGGGCAAATATTTTTAATACTTCTTCTTCCAGGTAAGGATAGTCGTTGGCAGTCTTCGCATTTTCAACCATGCTTTCGGCCACTTCATAGATCATGTTGGTAATATCCATGCCGATACGTTCGCCCATCAAGGCATGGCGACGACGCGAATACACAACTTCACGTTGTGAATTCATCACGTCATCGTATTCAAGTAGCCGTTTACGAATTCCAAAGTTGTTTTCTTCTACCTTACGTTGTGCCCGTTCAATCGATTTGGAAATCATCGAATGTTCGATCATTTCTCCTTCCTTGAATCCCAAGCGGTCCATAACCGAAGATATACGTTCCGAGCCGAATAAACGCATCAAATCGTCCTCCAGCGATACATAGAAGATGGAGGAGCCCGGATCGCCCTGACGACCGGCACGCCCGCGGAGCTGACGGTCGACACGACGACTTTCATGGCGCTCGGTACCGATAATGGCCAATCCGCCTGCTTCTTTCACTTCGGGCGTAAGCTTGATGTCGGTACCACGACCTGCCATGTTGGTAGCAATGGTGACCGTACCTTTACGTCCGGCTTCAGCAACAATATCTGCTTCCCGTTGATGCAATTTTGCATTCAATACATTATGTTTGATTTTCCGGGAAGTCAGCATCCTGCTCAGTAATTCCGATATTTCGACGGAAGTCGTACCCACTAAAACAGGGCGTCCTGCATTAACCAGACTTTCAATTTCTTCAATTACCGCGGTGTACTTTTCACGTTTCGTCTTGTACACGCGATCTTCCATATCGTTACGCGCAATAGGCCTGTTAGTCGGGATTACCACTACATCCAGCTTGTAGATATCCCAAAGCTCGCCCGCTTCGGTCTCGGCAGTACCTGTCATACCGGCCAGCTTACTATACATACGGAAGTAGTTCTGTAATGTGATCGTTGCAAAGGTTTGAGTTGCAGCTTCCACTTTAACGCTTTCTTTCGCCTCGATCGCCTGATGTAACCCATCGGAATAACGGCGGCCTTCCATAATACGGCCCGTTTGCTCGTCGACAATCTTTACCTTGTTCTCGAGAACCACATACTCCACATCTTTTTCAAAAAGGGTATATGCTTTCAGTAACTGATTAATAGTATGTACACGTTCCGATTTGATGGCATAATTCTGATTGATCTCATCCTTAAGGTTTTGTTTTTCTTCCGCCGAAAGACTACTGTTGCGTTCCAGTTCGGCTATTTCGGACCCGACATCAGGCAAAACAAAAAACTTCGGATCTTCCGAATTACCGGTGATCAGATCAATACCCTTATCCGTAAGATTGATTCCTTTATTTTTTTCGTCGATCACAAAGTACAGCGGATCGGTGGCTATATGCATATTGCGGTTATTCTCCTGCATATAGAATTCTTCCGTTTTCAACAATTGCGCCTTGATACCTTGTTCGCTGAGAAATTTAATTAAGGGTTTGTTTTTAGGCATCCCTTTGTAGGAACGAAACAAAGCCAGTGCACCTTCCTCCCGTTTCTTTTCGTCGTCGGACTTAAATAATTCGCGTGCTTCGGCTAAGTATTTAGTAACGAGAACTTTCTGTGCATTCACCAATTTCTCGACTTTCGGACGGAGCTCTTCAAAAAGCTGATCATCGCCTTTGGGAACCGGACCCGAGATAATCAATGGAGTACGTGCATCATCGATCAACACCGAGTCAACCTCATCCACGATGGCAAAATTGTGTTTACGCTGCACCAGGTCCTCGGGATGAGTGGCCATATTATCGCGCAGGTAATCAAAACCGAATTCATTATTGGTTCCAAAAGTAATATCGGCCAGGTAAGCCGACCGGCGTTCTTCCGAATTGGGTCGATGCTTGTCGATGCAATCTACCGATAGTCCGTGGAACATATACAAAGGTCCCATCCATTCGGAGTCACGTTTCGACAGGTAATCGTTCACGGTAACAACGTGAACACCCCGGCGTGTCAGTGCATTGAGAAAGACGGGTAGGGTAGCCACCAGTGTTTTTCCCTCACCGGTTGCCATTTCGGCAATCTTGCCTTTGTGCAGTACCGTACCTCCAAACAGCTGCACATCGTAATGCACCATGTCCCATTTAATGGTATTGCCACCTGCAAGCCATTCGTTTTTGTAGACGGCCTTGTCGCCTTCGATGGTAACAAAGTCGTACTTAACCGCCAGTTCCCGATCGAAAGCTGTTGCTGTAACCACAGTGGTTGTATTTTCGGTGAAGCGACGGGCTGTTTCTTTGACTATTGAAAAGGCTTGTGGTAAAATCTGTTCCAGTACTTCTTCCAGCTTGACCGTAACTTCTTTCTCGAGCTTATCGATCTCCGAGTAGATTTTCTCGCGCTGTTCCAGCTCCGTGGCTTCTACCGATTCTTTCAATTCCTGAATCCGGGCATTTTCTTTCGAAACATAGTCCTGAATCTGCTTTTTGAGTTGTTCGGTTAATTGACGAAGGTCGTCGTTGGAGAGTTTTTTAATATCATCGTATGCAGCCTTGATCTTGGCCACAAAAGGCTCAATTTCTTTCAGGTCGCGCTGGGCTTTATTGCCAAAAACTTTTTTAAGAAGATCGTTAAATCCCATTTTAGTGAAATATTTTAAAATGAATATATGGATTCTGTATAAGACTTGCAAAGATACTATTTTTTTTTTTGAATTATACAGCTGCAAACTCAAACAAAATGAGTATTTTTGTAGTAGTTATACGACTAGAAAATTAAATTACGTTAATATTAAATCTCAATGAACAAACAGCTTTCTATTTTTTTTTCTGCTTTATTTTTGTCGGGGACAATTTTAGCTCAGGAAGTAATAAGCTCCTGGAATTTTGATAACGGACTTCAGTTTCCGGCCACCGGAAGTGGTACACTGTCGCTTACAGGGGCTATAATTGTCGATTTTGCTCGTACGGGCATCGATCCTGGGTTATCGTTACCGGCAGGATTGAAGGAAACCGATGATCACAAAAAAGGTAAATCGTGTAATACCTATAATTATCCGGCTCAGGGAACGAATCCGAAGTCGGCCGGCGTGCAGTTCAAAGTCAGTACCGCAGGCTTTAAAAATATCCTTATCAGTGCCGATGTTCGTCAGGGAGGCACTTCGGCAAACAAGTTGATGCTGCAATATACCATCGATGGTACCACCTGGGAAAAGGCCATTACGTATACCACCGACGACAACGATACCTGGTACCTGAGAAATTTCAATTTCAGCAATATCCCCGAAGTCAATAATAATCCGCTGTTCGGAATTCGTTTTGTTACTAATTTTGATGATGATGTGGTGGGACAGGAAGTATATGTACCTGTATCGGGATCGAATGTGTATTCTTCAAGTGGTACAATACGCTACGATAACATCATTATAAGAGGAGAGAGGCTCGCAACCCCGGAAGACGACAGGACTACTGTTGCTTATTGGGAATTTGATAATCAAGATCTTACGCCTGTTGTGGGCAATGGATCCCTGGAGCTTACCGGAGGTATTTCCTACGAAACCGCATGGACGCGGACAGGGATAATTCCCAATCAAACTATTTTCGATCAGGGGGTGTACGACTATGCCGCTGTAAAAACCGGCTTTGGTTTGCAAACGATAAATTATCCGGCTGTAGGAAGCGATAAATCGGCAGGGATCCGGTTAAATATTAATACTTCCAATTATAAAGATATTAGTTTTTCGGCCGATATTCGTCACGGCGGTACAGCAGCTAATCGTATACTGCTGCAGTACACTACAAACGGCAACGATTGGACCGATGCAATTACTTATAGTGCTAATTCAGGCGATACCTGGTATAAACGCAGTTATGATTTTTCCACCATACCGGCAGCGTTTAATAATCCGCAGTTTGGTATCCGATTGGTAACCACTATGGTCGGCAATGCCTATCAGGCAACCGGATTCGGTAAGATCTATTCAACGACCGGCCCGATTCGTTATGATAATTTAAAACTGATCGGTCGTGTCATTACCGGCATTGAACCCGGAGCACAGCTCGGTTCGTTTATTCAAAAAGGGAAAGTGATTGAGTTTGAGAATCTTGCTCAAAATTCGGTAGTACGCATTTATACTACTGCAGGAATCGAGGTGTATTCGGGCTTAAACCCTGCAACAATCGATCTGAGCAATTTTCAGACCGGCATTTATATTGTCTCTATCAACAACGGCAGTGTACGAAAATTGATAGTACAATAAAGTTCTGTAGGGGGAAACCAGTGAGAGGGTGTATCACAATGTGATTTCACCCTCTCTTTATTCGGATACCTATCCGAGAACAAATCCGAATATTCAATTCTCGGAGACTTAATTTCTAGTTGGAGACAGAGCCTCTTTTTTATGATCGAATTGCAGGAATCTATTTTTCCTATAATTTACATTATGTACAATAGAATACAGCAATAAAAAAAGCGCCACTCTTGCTGTAGACGGTGGCGCTTTTTTGCTGTCTTATTTATTGTATAATAAATCTTCTGATTCTGCAGGATTCAAATACCAATTGGTAAATTCTTTCCCACCCGAACGGGCCCAGTCGTTAAATTTCGGATATGCAGTAAATATTTTAACGTTCTCGGCCGGATATTTATAATTGGATGTTGGCAGCATTAATGCCCACACCATATTGTTTTCATCCTTGTAGCTTCCTACCTGACGCGAAACTTTACTGCTCGGCGCATAACCGGCGAGGTGAATTTCGTGACGGTCAGTTGTTTCCACTTCGCCGACAATGGAATAGAAATTTAATTTATCTACACTAACCGCCGATTGGTCGACCGGAGTTGCAAAGGTAATTTCAAATGTGTAGGTCGAAGTTTCAATTTTATCAATGTTATTGAATGTATTTACAATATCATTATTATCGAGCCCGAACAAAGCGTGAACATTTTCAAATAAAATGACATTCGCCTTGGTATGGCCCAGATCGAGTCGGGCTTTATTCAATGTGGAAACGACGGCTGTAGCACCACCCTCTGCTACTCCGTCCAATTGAAGTGCAGCAGTTAAAACTTTGGTCGATCCTGATGCCAGTGGCGTCAGCTGGAAGGTCATTTTTTCCACTTTGTTGCTACTGTTTACGAACTTTGTAATTGCATGAATTTTAAATACGAAGTCGTTCATGTCATAATCGCCCATATGCGGCCATAAATCTTCCATCGAGTAAATATAATCGGTGCCCTCAACTACCTGAATCGGAAAGCTGGGATCGGTTGGAGGAACTCCACCACCACCGCCGTTATCATCATCCTCGTCGTCTCCGCCGCCGGTACCGCTGTTCACTCCTCCCAGATTACACGGACTCGAAGGAATTACCGACACAGGTGAGGTAGAAATTGTCACCGACGGTTCGATCAGATTGAAGAAGGTATTACCCGGTACACTGCCTGTCGAAACCACGAACTCTAGAGTTCCTTTTAACGAAAGGACTTTGTGCCCGTTACGATCTTCGATTTTCCAGTTTATAAAGAGCGGAGTCACACCTCCGACAGCAGTACCGTTTACTTCTATTCCATGCTTGAAATGAGAGCCGCTGTATTTGGTTTCGTCCACATTATTGTACCCCAGGTCTCTTGCATAGATCATGGAACCACCGGATAAATTAAAGGTCGTGTTGTTCATTTCCATATCCTGGCAAAGAATCAAAGCTCCGTCTTCGTTGTTGATGATTGATCCCTCGGTGATGAAGTCTTCGCATTCGAGCCGGCAGGCATTGTATAAAACTCCCCCACCCCTTGCAAAATCGAAGAAAGGGGTAATCAGTACATGGTTATTATAAATCGAGGCTGTTTGATTATTGGAAGTAAAAGCCGTTTTTGCTTCTAATGTACCGTTATTAACTAAGGTAGCATTAGAGTTCATGACAACATTATTATTCAATGTCATAGTGTTTTGGTTAACAACGAGTCCTCCATTGGTGATATCCAGAGTTCGAGCTGTAAAGCTGCCGTTGTTCACCAGATAGGCACCGTTGGTACGCACCTGGAATTGTTTAGCAACAGTCACGGTACCATCATTGATGAGTTTTGCAGTATTACCAATGGCGGCGTTTTCAAGAAATTCAAGTGTGGCACCTTCGTGTACCGCAACTATATTGTTGGGTTGCTCAAAATGGACTTCATTCCGTTGCGAGAAACTAACTTTTGATCCGGGTAATAAAACCAGCTTGAGTCCCGGAGGTGTGTTCGGGAAATTATTAGTTGTATTATAAATCAGGTTACCGGCAACGTACAGTTCAATATTCTGAACCCAGTTGATCGTTAAGTTCGTAATGGTCGTTCCGGCCGGTACATAATAAACACCGGCGCCAATAGCCGCATTGGTGGTTATGGTTGTATAATTGGCCGGTAAGGTATAATCACTGGCTTTGTCGGTACGTACCGGAGCGGCTTTTTGTTTTACAGCCTGATTGGTTACGGCCGGATTAAAATTACATCGGGCTATTGTACCCGGACTTAACTGTTCGATGGATACTGCCTTGACAAGCGATTTTTTCTTGGGGTCGGTTTGACGTACAAATAAAGTTGTAACGTACTGGGGAACCACGACACGCGTTGTGTACGATTTCGTTGTGTTGGCTACTCCGGCAGCAAGAAGATTTACCACTGTATCTGAAGTAAGAGGATTCTGATCGAATACTTCTACTTTGTAGAGATACTGGCCGGCATACTGGTCGTTCACGTCGACCTGCAAGTCGATTGTTTTGACAGTCAGATAGTTGAAGTCTGATGGAATTTCATTGCCAGTGTAATCTGGTCCTGAATTGTCATCGCAACTCTGCAATAAGAACGGCAGTAACACGATGCCGGCAACTAACAAAATCCGATTCTTAACTAGTTTCATTTTTTTTATGATTGATGTTTTATGCACTCTATCTCAAATTCGGTACAAAATTAGAAAGTTTTTTTCAATCAATACTAAATTCTATAGTTATATCTTGTTAAAAATAAGGGGTTATCGAATAATAATCCGATAACCCCTCAACTGCAAATGAAATTAGTTTATAATATTAATTTTTGATTCATTTTAGCCCCATTTGCTGAAATTATGTTAATTATATAGATTCCCCGTTCTAAGTCGAGCGGTAAAGTGTGATGATCCGAAGTTACCTGAATCGACATAATCCGTTTTCCGGACAGATCGTGAATCGCCAGTTTTGATCCCGTTGCATTTAGTATATGCAATTCATTATCAATAGTATATGCTCTCAGGTTATTAGTTGTGAATGCATTAAAGCCGGTAGGTGTGCCGTAACGGATGGTGAAATCGTAGGCGGTGCCGTTTCTGATTATGTTATTATTCCAGATTGATATGGCCCAATCGGTTGCCGGTGTAGCCGATTCATGGTAAATTAAACGTAAGCGGTAGTCGCCTTCTTGTAAACCTTCCGGAATACCTACTTTGCGTGTGTAACCTAAGGTATCTATTAATCGCTGATCGGTGGAGTTGCCTGAATTTCTTACACCTGCCTCATGCTCATCAAGAAAATCGAAATCTTTGTTCCAGTCCACAAAAGCGTTCTGTTGAGTCCATTGGAAGTTTTCGATGGTCTGGCGGCTGCCAAATGTAATCAATTCAAACGTATCGGTGTTAAGGGGTATCAGAATCGGATTGAATGTATAATCGATCACTGCGTCGGGAATGATCTGATTGCGTACGACGGAGGTGTCGACCGGATTGGGGATGGAAGCAACATCGTTCATAATAATCTGTTCGGTTTCGCCCACCCGGACGATAATGTCGGTAAGATAACGGTCGGCCGACTGTACTGCAGGGCTGGCACCGGTATAAAAACGCGACATTGGACGATAATAGCCTGGTTCGAAATGTGCAATCAGAAGGATGTCGGCCGGACCTTTATAGATATAGGTGAGCTTATTGCTCAGGCTGTCGCCTGCTTCGTTGGTCCATTTAACAAAGAAATAGCCCGGTACAGGTTCGGCAGTTACCGATACGCTTTCAAGGTCGGTAGATATGGAGGCTTCCCGGGTGTCGGTTATAAATGCCGCTCCCTGGGTGGTATTCGATGAGGTAACCGCAATCGTTCTTGCATTTTCGAAGCGAGGTATTTTAGGCATTTCTTTAACAAAATCGAAGACCCACGACGAAGCACCTCCGGCCATATAAAGCCAATTGGTTATCGAACCGTTGTCGTCGGCACGCAACGGAGCTAAAGACGTAGGTTTGATCCAGAATGCAATACCATCGCTCTGAGGTTGAATCTCAAAGTCGTTGCCTTGAGTCGATGTACTGGCAATCCCGCCGTTCGCCGACATATAGTTGCCTTGCCGGTCGATTATGTGAAGAACTCTGGATTTATCTTCGTTCATCTCAAATCTGAAGATTTGACTGTCGGTTAACGAATCGGCGGGTAATTCGTAAAAATACTTCTCTCCTACTGTTCGGTTGGTGTATGAAATGACATGGTTGAAACAGATGGGGGTATCGTAACCAAAATTACGAATACGGTACCATCGATAGTTGTCGGGATTGGCCGATTCAAAAACAGCAAGATGCACATTGATGGTAGCTTTATAGGCAGCAATGGCTTGTGTAATATATTCAATCATTACATTGATGTCGTTGATAGTGCTTTGCGGGTACTCGTAAACAGCTTTTGCATTATCGAGATCTTCGGTAAGCTGGACGCGGCTGTCCGAAGGATACTGGCCGATATCTTCGCCTTCTTTCGTCGCATTCAACAAGGTGGTTGCTTCGTTTATCTTATTATTCAGGGCTGATTTCAATGCCGTTTGCAATTTTTCGGGTTCTGCAATAATAAAATACCAGGCTACCAGGCCATTGGCAACCATTCCTGAATTGCTCCAGCGGTCGCATAAGTTGTTTTGCCAGGCAATGGTGTAACTGCCTACTTCGGCCGTCCGGAGCAGGAATTGGTTCTGACCCAACGTTTGAGTTTTAAATTCGTTTGTTTTTGCGATCGTATCGGCCGAATGGCTGCCGATCATGTAAAAGCCGGTGGCTTTATTTTTCAAATACAATTTTCCATTCAGATTCACAACTGCCCAAAGCGCATAATCGGGATTTGGCGCTGAAGCCAAAGTGTTGTGAATAAGTTTGGTACCCCTTGTTTCCGGTGAAATAATCACTTCACCTCGAAAATCTCCGGTGTATTGCACACCGCCATACTTTACTGAGCCATCGGAGGCCGATTCAATGAAAAAATAAATCGGGTCTTCAAGGGTGGAACTGATCGGATCGATTGCCGTTCCGTTGACCTGTGCCTGAAGTGTGGGGCCGAAGCAGGTAAAAAGCGAAAGCAGCATCATAAAAAAAGTAGCTCTTTTCATAATAATTACTTTTTAATTAATAACTTGTTTGATAATTACGGGGCTTTATTATAATTATATTTAATAATACTCCGCCGCAAATATAATAATTTAATTTAATTGCAGCGATTAATTACAAAAAAAAGGTGTGAAATCCTTCACACCTTTCAAATAATTTCAATTAGTATCATCAATTCGTTGCAGGAGGAATTAAGGTCAAATGTAATTCTTCCAGTTGCGAAGCATCGATTGCCGAAGGAGCATCGATCATCACATCTCTTCCCGAGTTGTTTTTAGGGAAAGCAATACAGTCGCGAATCGAGTCCAGTCCGGCAAACAGCGAAACAAGACGATCGAGGCCGAATGCGAGTCCTCCATGCGGAGGTGCACCATATTTAAATGCACTCATCAGGAAGCCGAATTGAGCTTCGGCCTTTTCGGGAGTAAAACCAAGCAATTCGAACATCCGGTTCTGAAGCTTGCTATCGTGAATCCGGATCGAACCTCCTCCCAGCTCAACGCCATTCACCACCATGTCGTAGGCATTGGCTCGTACCTTCCCGGGATCCGTATCCAGAAACGATAGATCTTCTAATTTCGGCGAAGTAAACGGGTGATGCATAGCATAATAACGCTGTGTATCTTCGTCCCATTCGAACAAAGGAAAATCGACCACCCACAAGGGTTTAAATACGTTTTTATCTCGTAATCCCAACCGGTTGCCCATTTCCAGGCGTAATTCATTCAGGGCTTTTTGAGTTTTAGCAGTATCGCCGGCCAGAATCAGTATCAGGTCGCCGGGCTGTGCATTAAATAATGCAGCTATTGTTTTCAACTCATCCTGATTATAAAATTTATCGATCGACGATTTGAAAGAGCCATCGTTTTCGACTTTAATATAAACAAGGCCTTTCGCTCCAATTTGCGGGCGTTTTACGAACTCGGTCAATTCATCGATTTGTTTACGGGTATACGTAGCACAACCCGGGGCGCAAATTCCTCCGACATAATTGGCCGAGTCAAAAACCGCAAAGTCTTTGCCGGATACAACTTCTTTCAGTTCTACAAATTTCATATCAAACCGGATATCCGGCTTGTCGGATCCATAAAATTTCATTGCATCGGCGTAAGTCATCCGCGGAAAAGCGCCATCAAATTCAATTCCTTTTATATAATTGAAAAGGTGCCGTATGAGCCCTTCAAAGATTTGCAATACATCTTCTTGTTCTACAAACGACATTTCGCAGTCGATCTGGGTAAACTCCGGCTGGCGATCGGCCCTTAAATCCTCGTCGCGAAAACACTTGGCGATTTGAAAATAACGATCGAAACCCGACACCATCAATAATTGTTTAAACAATTGAGGCGATTGTGGCAATGCGTAAAACTGTCCGAGATTCATGCGCGATGGGACCACGAAGTCGCGGGCGCCTTCGGGCGTCGAACCGATCAGAATCGGAGTCTCCACTTCCAGAAAGTTTTGCTGATCCAGGAAACGACGTGTTTCAAAAGCAATCTGGTGCCGAAGCATCATGTTTGACCGGACTGCATTCCTTCGTAAATCCAGATAGCGGTATTTCATCCGGATATCATCTCCTCCATCTGTATTATCTTCAATAGTAAAAGGCGGAGTGACCGATTCGTTCAGAACAGTAAGGTCGCTCACTAAAATTTCGATATCGCCCGTGTCGAGATTGGCATTTTTGCTGCTGCGCTCGGCAACCATTCCGGTTGCTTGTATAACGAATTCACGCCCGAGTTTATTGGCCCGTTCGCACAACTCGCTATTCGATTCCTGATTGAACACCAACTGTGTAACCCCATACCGGTCGCGGATATCAACGAAAGTCATCCCACCCATTTTTCGTGTGCGTTGTACCCATCCGGCCAGCGTTACGATTTCGCCGCTATTCGTACTGCGGAGTTCACCGCATGTTTTCGATCTATACATTATTATGACGTTGTTTGTAGATTATTGAGTGCAAAAGTAGTAATTTTTATGAATCTAAATACAGATGGACAGGTCTTAAAGCGGCACATAGACCACTTTTTTCGTTTTAAAATATTCTTCTTTAAAAAATTCTCTGATCTCGAAGCGTTCGGCGGTGTTTTTAAACGGAAGTATTTCATGCTCCAATTCTCCACCTTTCAGGCATATGAGTCCGTTCGGAAGTGCATTTTGATGTTTTGAAGCAATATTTTTTCGGACTAATCCCACTAAATCGCCGAGGGGCATTACGGCTCTGCTGACTACGAAGTCAAATTTGGATTTTTCGTCCTGCACCCTCAGGTGCTTCAGGATGATATTGGATAGCCCGATCGCGGAGGCCACTTCCTGGCCAACGCGTATCTTTTTGCCGATTGAATCGATGAGTGTGAATTGACATGAAGGAAACAAGATGGCCAGCGGAATGCCGGGAAAACCGCCCCCGGTGCCCACATCCAGTATACAGGAGTCTTTCTTAAAACGGATGATTTTAGCGATTGCCAATGAATGTAATACATGATGCAAGTAAAGATTTTCGATATCTTTACGGGAAATCACATTGATTTTTGCATTCCAGTCAAAATATAAATCATATAGTTTTGAAAATTGAATTTGCTGATTTTCAGAAAGTTCAGGAAAGTACTTCAGAATTGTTTCCATATTAATAATAAATTAGGGTGCAAAAATACTAAAAATCTCAGGCATAATTTATTTGTGAGTTATAAAATAATAGTGTATCTTTGCAGCCGCTTAGGCGATTTCGGGGTGTAGCGCAGTCCGGTTAGCGCACCTGCTTTGGGAGCAGGGGGTCGTGGGTTCGAATCCCGCTACCCCGACGAAAAAAAGAGGTTACATGCATCAATTGCCTGTAGCCTCTTTTTTTGCTTGGTAAAATTGTAGTATCTTTGTAACCCGTATATTATAACAAATCAATAGAATAAAAGATGAAAGCTTATGTTTTTCCCGGGCAGGGAGCACAGTTTGTGGGAATGGGTAAAGACCTGTACGACAACTCACCGCTGGCAAAAGAATATTTTGAAAAAGCCAATGAAATTCTGGGATTCAGAATTACTGATTTAATGTTTGAGGGCACGGCAGAAGATCTTAAACAAACCAAAGTGACCCAGCCGGCCATTTTTTTACATTCGGTAATCAGTTCGTTGGTATTGGGTGACGATTTTCGTCCCGATATGGTGGCAGGACATTCACTGGGCGAATTTTCGGCCCTTGTGGCCGCTAAAGCATTATCGTTTGAAGATGGGTTGGTTTTAGTCTCGAAACGTGCGATGGCCATGCAGAAAGCATGTGAGTCGGAACCGTCGACGATGGCTGCAGTTCTGGGGTTAAGTGATGAAGATGTCGAAGAAGTGTGCGATGCTATTAAAGATGAGGTTGTCGTGCCTGCCAACTACAATTGTCCCGGGCAGCTCGTTATTTCGGGATCCATTGCCGGAATCGACAAGGCCTGCGAAGCTTTGAAAGCCAGGGGTGCCAAAAGGGCATTAAAATTACCTGTAGGGGGAGCGTTTCATTCTCCCTTGATGCAGCCTGCTGCCGAAGAATTGAAGGCTGCTATCGATTCTACTGCCATTTCCGCTCCGGTTTGCCCGGTTTATCAAAATGTGAATGCTTATCCACAGACGGATCCGGCTTCCATTAAAGCAAATCTGATTGCGCAGCTGACCGCTCCTGTTCGTTGGACGCAGACTGTTAAAAATATGATTACGGATGGTGCCTCCGAGTTTATCGAATTGGGCCCGGGCGATGTTTTAAAAGGTCTGGTTAAGAAAGTTAATTCCGAGGTAGTTGTAGGATAAGCATTGAAATTTTGGCAGGAATTTATCTTCATATTCCGTTTTGTAAGCAAAGGTGTAATTATTGTGATTTTTATAAGGAGACATCCTTACAGCACACCGATCGATTTACAGAGGCACTGATAACAGAATTGCGTTTGCGCGCCAATTATCTGAACGGTGCCTCTGTTCATACTATTTATTTTGGAGGAGGTACGCCCAGTGTTTTGTCCGGGGATCAGTTTCAACGTATTTTTAGAGTGCTGTTCGATCGGTATGCGATAACCGAAGATGCGGAAATCACATTGGAAGCGAATCCCGACGACTTAACGCCCGCCTACTTAACTATGCTTACCGGTTTACCTTTCAACCGGTTAAGTATGGGCATTCAGTCGTTTAGCGATACGGAGCTAAAAGCGGTAAACCGCAGGCATACTGCCCGCCAGGCCCTGGAGGCTGTAAAGGATGCTCGGCAAGCCGGTTTTCAGAACATCAGTATCGATCTGATTTATGGATTGCCCGGCCAAAGTTTTGAACAATGGATGCAGAATCTGCAGTATGCTTTTGAGCTGGAGCCCGAACATATCTCGGCCTACGGCTTAATGTATGAAGAAGGGACAGGGCTCTGGAAGCAACGCGCCAGGGGCTTGGTAAGGGAAACTCCGGATGAAGTAATGCTTAAGATGTACCGGTATATGCTACTGCAAATGAGTAGTAAAGGGTACGAGGCCTATGAAATATCGAATTTTGCGCTACCCGGTTTCCGTTCAAAACACAATAGCGCTTATTGGGACTTGACTCCCTATCTCGGTGCCGGACCTTCGGCGCATTCGTACGATGGGAGTAGCCGGCAATGGAATATTTCAAATCTAATGCGTTATATGGAGGGAGTCGAAAAAGAGATGCTGGCATTCGAGCGTGAGCTGCTTTCAGAACGTGATTCATACAACGACTACGTGATGGTACGTTTACGCACCCGGGCGGGAATCGGTTATTCGGAAATCGTTGAACGATTTGGACCCGAAATGCTGTACTGGTGTAAGTTGCAGGCAGAAAGGTATATACAGACGGGCCATTTACAACTTACAGCCAAAGGCATTCAGCTGACGCTCGAAGGCATCGAAATTTCCAATTCGATTATAGCCGATCTGATGAAAACAGACTAATTTTCATTAATCAGTGTTAATCCTTAGCTGTTTGCTTTTTTCAAATTAATAATGTATGGCAAAAAATTGTACATTTGCCGTTTAAATACACAAATTTATGGCTGGAGTTAAACAGACGAACCATTTCAGAAGTACATTCAACAGAATTTTTTGGTGGGCCTTCGGAGGTATTCTCGTATTTATTGTAGCATTGTTTTTCTTCATCAGCATGGGTTGGTTGGGTTATTTGCCGGCCATCGATCAACTCCAGAATCCGATAAATAAATATGCCACCGAGTTGTATTCGTCTGATCTCAAGCTGATCGGCAGCTTTTCGGAAAGTACCGACAATCGGATTAAAACCAATTACAACCAAATTTCTCCTCATGTAATTAATGCGTTAATTGCAACCGAAGATGAACGTTTTTACGACCATTCCGGTATCGATGGCCGTGCATTGGCACGCGTTTTAGTGAAACGGTTGATTTTATTTCAGAAAAATGCAGGTGGAGGCAGTACCATTACGCAACAATTGGCCAAACAATTGTATTCTCCCGATGCCGATAATGCCATTCAACGGGCTTTGCAGAAACCCATTGAATGGGTAATTGCAGTTCAACTGGAACGTATTTACACCAAGGAAGAAATTATTACCCTTTATCTTAACCAGTTCGATTTTTTATACAATGCAGTAGGTATCAAATCGGCAGCTAAAGTGTATTTCAATACATCGCCGGATCGGTTGACGATTGAACAGGCGGCTACTTTAGTTGGTATGTGTAAAAATCCGTCGTATTTCAACCCACGTCGTTATCCGGAGCGTTGCCGGGAGCGCCGTAATGTGGTATTGGATCAAATGAGAAAATCGGAACAGCTTACCGAAGAGCAGCGCGATTCGTTGCAGAATTTGCCGTTGGAGCTCGAATTTCAGCGGGGCGATCATAAAGAAGGGATAGCTACGTATTACCGTCAGTTTTTACGGTTGACATTAACTGCCAAAAAACCAGTCAAATCTAATTATGCCAGTTGGCAGGAACAACAATATATCGAAGATAGCTGGCAATGGGAAAACAATCCTTTGTATGGGTTTTGCAATAAGAACACCAAAACGGACGGTTCTCCCTATAATATATATACCGACGGCCTGAAAATTTATACAACTATAGACTCCAGAATGCAAAAATATGCTGAAGAAGCGGTCGCTGAGCATCTTAAAGATTTGCAACGGAGTTTTTTCAGGGAAAAAAAGGGACGTTCGTATGCACCTTTTTCCAGGCATGTATCGCCGGAAGAGATTCAGAATTCGCTCAACCGGGCAATGAAAGACTCCGAAAGATACCGGATGTTGAAAAAATCGGGTGCTTCCGATTCTGAAATAAAACGTTCGTTTGCCACCAAAGTGGAAATGCAGGTGTTTTCCTATGATGGAATGATCGATACCGTGTTAACCCCGATGGATTCAATACGCTATATCAAACATTTCCTGCGAACGGGCTTTATGTCGATGGATCCCAAAAATGGACATGTGAAAGCATATGTAGGCGGACCTAACTACACTCATTTCCAGTACGATATGGCAACTCAAGGAAAGCGTCAGGTAGGTTCAACCATAAAACCCTATTTGTATACATTGGCGATGGAGGAAGGTTTGTGGCCCTGCGATAAGGTGGTGAATCAACCCATTACTATTAAAGATGGTAATGGACGCGACTGGTCGCCGCGAAATTCAGGTCGTACCCGCATCGGACAGGAAGTTACGTTACGGTGGGCACTTGCCAACTCCAACAACTGGATTTCGGCCTACCTGATGAATATGTTTACTCCGGAAGCGCTTGTTAAACTCATGCGTTCGTTTGGAATTCGAAGCCAACTCGATGCTGTAGTATCGCTTTGTTTGGGTCCGGCCGATATATCGGTGGCTGAAATGGTGGATGCATATACAGCCTTTCCCAATAAGGGAATACGTGTAGAGCCTCTGTTTGTAACGAGAATTGAAGATGCCAATGGGAATGTTATTGCAACATTTAATCCGCAAATGCATGAAATTTTCAGTGAATCGACCGCGTATAAAATGATTTATATGATGCGGAGCGTAGTGGATGGCGGTACCGGTGGCCGCATACGAAGCCGATATGGACTGACAATGCCAATGGGAGGAAAAACGGGTACCACGCAGAATAATTCCGACGGTTGGTTCATGGGCTTTACACCTTCGTTGGTGTCGGGTGTCTGGGTCGGTGGCGAAGACCGTTCAATTCACTTTGATGGCATTGCCGACGGTCAGGGAGCAAGTATGGCACTGCCGATTTGGGCCTTATACATGAAAAAAGTACTTTCTGATAGTTCGCTGGGTTATTCATCGTCGGAAGGTTTTAATATTCCCGAGTCGTTCAATGCCAATGAAGGATGTGAAGAAAACACTTTTGATGAGTAAACGGTTAAAATATCCGCTACTTTCATTTCTACTGTTACTGCCCTTGTTACAGGGCTATTCGCAGTTAAATACCGATCGTATTCTGACGATTGGTCGTAATGCCCTTTATTTTGAAGATTATGTTTTGTCGATACAGTACTTTAACCAGGTAATCGATATCAAACCATTTTTGGCAGAACCGTATATGTATCGCAGTATTGCAAAAATACAACTGGGCGATTTTGAAGGGGCTGAGCTGGATGGAACGGAAGCGATTCAACGAAATCCTTTTTTGCCGGAGGCCTATTACGCAAGAGGTTTCAGCCGGATGCGCCTGGGGAATTATAAAGGTGCTGCTGACGATTTTACAAAAGCAATCGAATTTAGCCCTACCAGTCAGCATCTTAAATTGAGCCGGATGGATGCCAACGAGCGTTTGGGCAATTATGAAGCAGCCTTACAGGATGTGGAACAGATGATGAAACTGAATCCTCGTAATTCGCAGCTCTATTATGAAAAAGGCCGCATCCAGTTGTCGCTCAAAGATACTTTAGGGGCTGAACTTAGTTTTACCAAATTGATTCAAGCCGACAGTTCGTCGCATATAGGATGGAGTGCCCGTGCTCTTTTGCGCCATCAGAAAAACGACTTAAAGGCTGCATATGACGATTATTCGAGGGCGATAGGTCTGAAATCGCCTCATTTCGGCGACTATATGAACCGCGGTATAATCAATGTACAGGAACGGCGGTTTATGGAAGCTTTAAAAGATTATGACAAAGCCATCGAACTGGAGCCGAAAAGTTTGCTCGCTTTTCTTAATCGCGGGATACTTCGTTCGGATTTGGGAGATGATAATAATGCCCTGTCCGATTTTGTTCAAGTGTTGAAAATGGACAGCACACTAATGGAAGCGCGCTATAGTAAAGCAGTGCTGGAACTCAAACTGAAAAACTACAGAGAGGCCATCCGGGATTATCAGTTGATATTAAAACAGCACGAGTTTTTTCTTCCAGCCTATTGGGGGATTGCGCAGGCATACGATGGATTAAATAATGTCCGGGAAGCTTATCGATTCCGACAAAAAGCATACGAACTCGATCGTGATAAGGATAAAATCCGTCAGAAAATGAAGCAGGATCTGGCTGCTAAGAATAAAATAGCAGAAGAACAACCGGGTGAGAAAACCAGTAAGAAAACCGATGTCTTTAATCGTTATGCTACGCAGAATATTGACGAAAACACCTATGAATCCAAGTATTCGGATCTGCGCAGAGGACAGGTGCAACGTCGGTTTGTAGATGTGGTAAACGAACGAAATTTTGTAATCAGTTATTATTCAAAAGACGACCAATTAAGGCGTACTACCTTGTATCATCCTTTAATAGCGGAATACAACCGAAAAAAGATTTTACCGGCAACAATCAAAATTACGGCGCTTGAAATCCCGCTGACCACTGAATTAATCCAACAGCATTTTGATCATATTAATACCATTACGTCACAATTGCGTGAAAAAGAAGATGATGCCGATCTGTATTTTTACAGAGCATTGGAATATGCTCTTATTCAGGATTTTACCAATTCGATCGAGGATTTGAATAAGGCTATTCAGTTACGTGGCGATTTTGTGTTGGCCTATTTTATGAGGGCCAATATCCGGTATAAATATACCGATTATCGTAAAAACACGGCCCGGGAGAACCAGTCTTCTACGTTTGCGGATAACCGGGAGCCACTTGTTCCCGATAACGAATATAAACTGGATATAGAAATGGTGCTCCGCGATTTAGATAAAGTCAATGAGTTACAACCTGATTTTTCTTTTGCATACTACAATAAGGCCAACATCCTGAGCGCTCAGAAAGACTTTAAAACGGCCATTCAATTGTATTCGAAAGCAATAGACCAGGATCGAAATTTTGCAGAAGCCTATTTCAACCGGGGCTTAACTTATTTGTTTACCGGTGAAGAAACCAAAGGACTTGCCGATCTCAGTAAGGCTGGAGAATCCGGTATTTATGGAGCTTATAATTTGATACAACGCTTTAAAGAACAGTAAGCGCCTCTCCTACTACAAAATTACTTCCTGTGATTAGAATAAGATCGTCGGGTCCGGCTGCTTGCAAAGCCGCTTGCAAAGCGTGCCGGATAGACGGATAGTCGTTGCCGTTGAGCCCTACCTTGGTAGCGGCCTTTTTTAATTCGGCTGAAGGTAAGGCTCGCTTCACCTGAGCGTTGGTGAAATAATAGGATGCAGCTTTGGGTAATAGGTGAAGTACCCCGCTTACATCTTTATCGTTAACCATACCAATTACTATATGGATTGATTTGTTGTAGTTGCTAAGTTGTTGTACTACAGCATTTATTCCTTGCACGTTATGACCTGTGTCGGCAATTAGCAAGGGATTTTCAGCTAAAACTTCCCATCGTCCTCGTAATCCTGTAAGTTTACATACATTGTGCAGCCCTGTTTTCAGGCTGGTAGCAGAAATGTAGTATCCGGACAGTCGTAATTCGTCGACAGACGCCAGCAATGCGGCAATATTTTTAAGTTGATAATTACCTGTCAGGCCTGAGATCCAGTGGTCGACTCCATCGGATACGACAAGTTCATTGGCTGTGGTTCCAACAGCATGCAACCTGTACTTTTCTTCAGCAAAAACCAATTTACTTGCTGTTTCAGTTGCTTTTTGTACAAATACAGGTCTGGTTTCAGCCAGTACTTCTCCAATCACTACCGGAACTCCGGGTTTTATGATTCCAGCTTTTTCAAATGCAATTTGCGATAAAGTGTTGCCCAGAAATTCGGTATGATCGAAACCGATATTCGTTATAATACTCAAGTCCGGGCTTACAATATTGGTACTGTCGAGCCGACCTCCTAAGCCGGTTTCAATTACAGCTATGTCGATCTGTTGTTGAGCAAAATAACTGAAAGCCATCGCCATAGTGAGTTCGAAAAAGGAAGGTTGCACCTGTTCCACCAAATCCTTGTGGTTTTCGACAAATTGAACCACATACTCCTGGTCAATCATGTTCCCATTTATGCGGATACGCTCACCGAAATCGACCAGATGGGGCGATGTGTACAATCCGGTTTTGTAGCCCGATTGCTGCAATACTGCCGACAGCATATGTGAAACAGAACCCTTGCCGTTGGTGCCGGCAACGTGGATTGTTTTAAATTTCCGGTGCGGATTATCGAGGGCCTCCAGTAGCCTGATGGTGTTGTCGAGTCCAGGCTTGTATGCAGCACCTCCTGTTAAATGAAAAACAGGCAGACGGTTGTACAAATACTCTAACGATTGCTGATAATTCATGGATAGGAACGATGACCAAAGATTTTACTTCCAATGCGCACCATGTTGCTTCCTTCGGTAATAGCCAACCGGTAATCGTCGGACATCCCCATCGAAAGTACATCGAATTGTTGCAAACGTCCGGAAAATTCTGATTTTATGAGCTCAAATAAATTTTTCAAGGATTTGAACTCTTTGCCGACCTGAACCTCATTATCGGTAAATGTAGCCATCCCCATCAGACCGCGAATTCTGACATAGTGAAGGTTCCTCCAATCGTCCGACCTTAAGTAGTCGAGTAATTCAGCTTCAGAGAACCCGAATTTGGTAGCTTCACTGGCAATATGAACCTGCAGCAGGCAATCGACAACTCGTTGGTATTTAGCTGCTTGTTTGTTAATCTCTACAAGTAGTTTAACAGAGTCAACACCGTGAATCAACTGGACGAACGGGACCAGGTATTTAACTTTGTTGGTTTGTAAATGCCCGATGAAATGCCACTGAATATCGTCGGGTAAATTTTGCTGTTTAGCAGTCAGCTCCTGCACCTTGCTTTCGCCGAATACACGTTCGCCGGCATTATATGCTTCCAGGATAGCATCTTCACTGTGGAATTTTGACACGCATACCAAAGTCACCCCCTCGGGGATGGATTGCCGTAACTGCTGTAAATTTTGAGTGATCATGATTCGGGAGAACTCTTTTTAAATTCAGCATCGTAGCGAAACACATCCATGATGGTTGTTTCGGAAATCACAGCTACCTCCCAATCAGCCATTGTTCCTTTCATGCCCTCGGTAAGTCCGTCGAGAGCCGCTCTGAAATCGCCCGCTTGAACCATCATTAACACAGGACTTCGCTTTTCAATCCCCTTTTCTTCGTCGAATGTAACAAAATTTACTTTACAACGATACCATTTATCACCATTGTCGTTGAAAAACAATTCACTGATTTTTACTCTTTTAATGTTTGCAATCTGGAATTCGCCACTGATAAACGGTTTCATTTCTTCCACCATACGCTCTTCAGCTTCGGTAAACGAAAGCGCATCTACCAAATACGACTCACCCACTTTGACGATTTTACCGTCATCCACTGTTTTTTCCAGTTTTACTTTACATTCAAACCAATTGTGCATTTTATTTTATTTAAAAATTACCGAAACCCCAGATTAAACCCATCCGAATATAGGGTAGGTTGCCTTTAAAATCGGGGCTTACTTTTTTTGTAACAATATCATAACCTATATCCAGTTTTAAACTTATATAGCTGGTTGTTTCCATACCTGGCATGTAACCATAATAATACGGATTGAGTGAAAACTCAGTTAGTTTTAATTCGGTATGCAAACCGGGACCGAATACGAACGAGTCAAAAATCTGAAATTCCTGATTATCCGAATTACTGTCTGCATATAATGAACTTTCGAAGGTATAGCCCCCTAGATTAAGATAGGGGGCGATCTGAAACCGATCGTTACGTAGCAGGAAATAGCCTGCGTAAATTCCGCCGCCCATAAACGAAAAAGAATCGCCGGCCTTAAAACTTTGAACCACCTGCCCCATTTGATTGGTAAAGTTAATGGGTATTTTCAGATCCAGCAAACCTCCATCGACGTGAAAACCGCTGTAAAGTTTACCGAAATTGAAATCAAAAGTAATATTAAATAAGGTACCGGGCTTATATACTTTGCCTAAATTACCTGCGGGAGCTACAAAAGTAGGGCCCATGCTCATGCTAAAAGCGCCTTTTACCTTGGGCTTCGGCATAAAGCCGGTTATAAATTCATTATAGGCTGAAGCCGGATAATGGCGTTTAAATGCTTTGTAACGTGCCGAATATATTTCGTCGGGCGTTTCGGCTTTTAAAAGTTGTAAAAACAAGGCAATCAATTCCGATTCGTCGGAGGGCAACGATTGTTGTTCCAGTTGAGCCTCGATACGTGATAAATTTTTCAGGGTTAATCTGAAAAAACGTTCGACGTAGTCCTCTGTAAACTGGTAACAAGCGGTTAATTTGTTTATTTCCTTGTAATTACGTGCTATCGCGAACCAATTATCCAAATCGGTAATCAACAGGCTGATATAGAGTTCTTCATTGAGGGTGAAGGCATAGCAATGGCGTTGAGCAGCTTCTTCTTTCAGGTAGTAATATACTTCGGTTGCCTTCTGAATATCGCCTGCAGCCAGTTTCTGATAAACCATTCGCCTACCATTATTAAGAATGACTTCGGTAGAGTCGATATAGTTTTTAAGTTCGTTAACCAACTGTGCCTTTGCTGGCATAAACGAAATCAATGCAAGTACAAATAGCGGTATTATTCTGATTTTCATTGATTTATTTGTTTTATTTTATTTCTGCTTATCAATTGTAAAAATAATCTTTAATTGTGACAAAACACCGGCAAAACGATTTTTTTTCAAAAAAAAATAATATGCATAAAAAAGATATCTTTGCAGTATGAATAGTACAACGCTTCAATTTATAATAAAACATGCCGACGACGATCCGTTGCAACTTTCATTGCAGGCTCATCGTTATCCTGAAGTCGATATGGCAATGGCCGTAAGACAAATAGCATCACGAAAGAGAATTCGTACCAAATTACCACAGTTTTACAATGAGTTAAATGTATTGTATCCTGTTCAATTGTCGCTTGAACAATGTTCATCGGAACAAACTGCGGTACATAAGGCAAAAATTGCAAAAGGTAAAAGTCTTGTTGATTTGACAGGTGGATTTGGAGTCGATTTTTATTATCTGGCACAAAATTTTGAAAGTAGCACATATGTTGAAAGACAAGAAGAACTTTGTGCACTTGCAAGGCATAATTTCAGGTTGCTGGGTTTGCAAGGTTATCAGGTAGTCAACCAATCGGCCGACGATTATATTGTTTCCATGCCCTCGGTCGATTGGGTGTATATTGATCCGCATCGTCGCGATGCATCGGGGCATAAAACGGTACATATAAGCGATTGTGAACCTGATCTGACCCGGATGCTCCCCAAGTTGCTGGTAAACGCAAAAACTGTAATGGTAAAACTGTCGCCCATGTTGGATTTGCATAAAGCGATTGTAGATTTACCCGGTACCCGGCAGATCGATATCGTGGCTGTGGAAAACGAATGCAAAGAGCTTATATTTTTACTATCAAGCGATCAGAAACAGAATAATATTAAAATCAGATGTTTCAACTATCTGAAAAACAATGTAGTTCAGCAATTCGAACTGGATGAATCGGAAAACCCGCTCCCTATCGCCTATGCATCGGTTCCTCTTGATTACCTTTATGAACCCAATGCCGCCATCCTGAAATCGGGAGCATTCAATGCTATTGCCCGTCACTTTAACCTGCATAAATTTCATCCAAATACACACTTATTTACATCAACCGCATATATCCCCGATTTTCCCGGGCGAATTTTCAATATACGGGAGACAAAACTGCTCACCAAACAAACCTACAGGTATTTGCAACAGGTATATCCGGCTGCCAATATCAGTGTTCGGAATTTTCCGATGAGTGTCGACGAATTGCGGAAGAAAGCTAAATTACGTGATGGCGGAGAATGGTATATCTTTGCCTTTAAAAATGCAGAGAATCAAAATCTTATTTCAATATGCACAAAACCATGAAAAAGCTTGTAGTATTAACTGGTGCCGGAATGTCGGCCGAAAGTGGACTTTCAACTTTCCGCGACAGTGGAGGCCTGTGGGAGCAATACAAAATAGAAGATGTGGCTACACCCGAAGCCTGGTCGAAAAATGCGTCCTTAGTACATCGTTTTTACAATTTACGAAGGCAGCAGCTAATGCAATCGAAGCCCAATGCCGGCCATTTAGGATTGGTGGAACTGGAACAATATTTTGATATACAGATTATTACGCAAAATGTTGATAATTTGCATGAACGTGCGGGAAGTAAAGCTGTTTTACATTTACATGGCGAACTGATGCAAATGCGGTCCACCGGTCCCGACGAAACAGTCTACGATGTAAGTCCGGACAAATTGAATTATTCCACTACTGATTTATGCCCCAACGGTTATCCTTTACGTCCGCATATTGTTTGGTTTGGCGAGATGGTACCAGCAATGGATGTAGCTGTCGAAATGGTTCAAAAAGCCGATATACTCGTAATTATAGGTACGTCGATGCAAGTTTATCCAGCAGCAGGTTTAATCCGTTATGCTGGCCGGCAGGTGCCTGTGTTTCTTATCGATCCGGGTGAAGTATCGGTTGGATTTCGATCCGTTAACCATATTAAAAAAGGCGCTTCAGAAGGCGTTAAAATTTTAAAGGAGCTACTCGAGTCCTTACGATAAAATTCTTTAAAGTTATGTATATTAGTTGATTAATTTCAACTGAATACGTTTTCTGGTTAAGTCGGCTTCCAGAATCCTGACCTTTACATGCTGATGAAGCGCTACTATTTCGGCCGGATTCGAAACATAACGATCGGCCATTTGAGAAATGTGCACCAACCCGTTTTCTTTAATACCAATATCTACAAATGCGCCAAAATTGGTAATATTGGTGACGATACCCGGGATTTCCATTCCAGGTTTAAGGTCTTCAATCTTTTTGATTGACGGATCAAATTCAAAGACCTTCGCCGTATTTCTGGGATCTCTTCCCGGTTTTTCCAGTTCGGCAACGATATCGTTTAAGGTGGGTAAGCCCACCGCATCGGTAATGTATGCTTGTAAGTCGATGGCGTTTATCAACTCCTTATTACAAATAAGCTGATCGACTGTCACATTCAGGTGTTGTGCCATTTTTTCAACGAGTGGATAGCTTTCGGGATGTACAGCCGAATTATCCAGCGGATTCGTACTATCCGGAATGCGCAGAAATCCGGCACATTGTTCGAAAGTCTTTATTCCCATTTTGGGGACTTTCATTAACTCCTTTCTGTTTCTAAAAGGTCCATTTACAGCGCGAAATTCAACGATATTAGTTGCCAGTTGAGGGCCCAGCCCCGAAATATAGGTTAATAAATGCTTTGAAGCAGTATTCACATTTACGCCCACTTTATTCACTGCATTTTCGACCGTCTGATCCAATGACTTTTTCAGTAATCCCTGATCCACATCGTGTTGATATTGACCCACACCAATCGATTTAGGATCAATTTTTACCAATTCGGCCAGCGGATCCATTAATCGGCGGCCAATCGATACCGCTCCACGGACGGTTACGTCGTAATCGGGGAACTCATCGCGGGCGATTTTGGAAGCCGAGTAGACAGAGGCTCCATTTTCGCTCACTACAAATACCTGAACTGGCCGAACGTAGCGTGTATTCTGCACGAATTGTTCGGTTTCGCGCCCTGCAGTACCATTTCCGATTGCAATGGCTTCAATCTGGTATGCTTCAACCATTTTTTGAAGCTTGCGGGTAGCCTGGGCATATTCATGCTGAGGAGGATGGGGGTAAATCGTTTCGTTGTGAATCAGATTGCCCTGGGCATCAAGACAAACGACTTTGCATCCCGTGCGAAAACCGGGATCGATGCCAAGCACCCGCTTTTCGCCTAATGGAGCCGCCAATAGCAGTTGACGAAGGTTTTCGGCAAATACACGAATTGCTTCGATGTCGGCTTTTTGTTTGCTTTCTGCTGCATATTCGTTTTCGACAGCAGGTTTCAACAGCCTTTTGTACGCATCTTTGACAGTTCCGGCAACAAATTGGCCGGCTTCATCAGTTGACTTGACAAATAGCCGGTACAATTTATCAAGGCATTTTTCATCATCAGCAGGCGCAATCGAAATTCGTAAAATACCTTCAGATTCACCCCTACGCATTGCCAGAATCCGGTGTGAACTGGAACGGCTCAATTTTTCCGAGAAATCGAAATAATCGCGGTATTTCTGTCCCTCTTCCTCCTTGGATTTCACCACTTTTGAAGTAATTACAGCTTCGTAGCCGAAAATGCGCCTTACAGCGTTCCGTGCAGCTTCATTTTCATTCATCCATTCGGCCATGATATCGGATGCCCCGGCAAGAGCTTCCGCTACTGTTGTGACTTTTTTAGTGATATAGGGGGTTGCAAGTTTTTCCAATAAACTTACATTTTGCTTCATAATCATTCTGGCCAGCGGTTCCAACCCATTTTCACGGGCTATTTCTGCACGTGTTCTCCGCTTTGGTTTATACGGAAGGTAAATATCCTCTAATTCGGTCAGATTCCAGCAACTGTCAATCCGTTTTGCCAGTTCGGGAGTAAGTTTCTCCTGTTCTCCAATCGTTTTTAGAATGGTTTCCTTTCTTTTGGCTATTTCGGTCAGTTTTTCAAACTGTTCGTGAACGGAGGCTATCTGTACTTCGTCGAGCCCTCCGGTCATTTCTTTACGATACCTGCTTATAAAAGGAATTGTAGCGCCTTCGGTTAGTAAGTTAACGGTATTGAGCACACTTTTCTCGCTCAGTTGTAATGATTGGGAAATGAGTGAAATAAATATTGTTGGGATTGAATCCTTAGACATGTAGGGTTTAATGTAATATTTTGAAAATCAGTTCTTTGTATAAATCCTTATCGTCAATGCCGGTTGAATTAACACCTTTGCTACGGGCATCGGTTTCACGAATATAGCCCAAAATATAAATTGTTTTCCAGGCATTGAACGACTGAGCGGCTTTAACGTAATTTTTGGCAATAAACGGATGAATTTTAAATTCGGCAGCTGCCGCATCGGCAGTCTTCTGGGGTAAATAGTGAAATAACATCAGATTACTGAAAAAACCAAATAGTTGAGGTAGAATCATCTGCATCGGATTTGCTTTTTTATTATCCGCAAAATAATTTACGATCCGATTTGCTTTTACCACGTCCCGATTAATTAAGGCATCCTGTAGCTCAAAAACATTATAGTCCTTACTAATCCCGATATTCCGCTCAATTAATTCGGGGGTTATCCGGTTTGATCCTTCAGGCATAGTAATTCTGAGCTTATCGATCTCATTGGCGACTTTGCTCAGATCGGTGCCCAAGAAATCGGTAAGCATTATTATTGCCTTTTCGTCGAGCTGTAAATTTTTACTTTTTGCATATTTGCCAATCCACGCAGGCATTTCATACTCACGCAGCTTGGATGATTCGAAAACAACTCCTTTTTGCCGAAGATCTGCAACCCATTTTTTCCTTCCATCTACAGTGCCATATTTATAGCAGATTACCAGTAGTGTTTGTGGCGACGGATGACTCAGGTAGAACTGCAATTTATCCAGTTCCTTGATATTCTGTGCTTCTTTAAGGATAACTATCTGGATGGGCGACATCATTGGGAAACGTTTAGCCGCATTTATTACCGTTGCAATGTCGGTATCCTTTCCATACAACACGGTGAGGTCAAATTCACGTTGACTGTCGTCAAGTAACTGATATTGAATTACATCGGAAATCTGATCGATATAATATGGTTCGTCGCCCATCAGAAAATAGACGGGTGCGAGTTTACGATGTTGAATATCACGGATAATCTGTTCGTGCGACAAGTCGTTTTTGGCCATTACTATTCGAAACGGAGGTGTTTAATCGTTTTGCTGTTGTTGATGAGCGAGCTCAATGCTTTTACTCCTATTTTAATATGCTCATCAACGTAGTTTGTAGTTACTTTTTTATCGCTGTCGGTCGTTTTGATTCCGTCTTCTTTCATAGGCATATCCGATACCAGCAGTAAAGCTCCGGTAGGAATGCCATTGTGAAAACCCACCGAAAACAAGGTAGCAGTTTCCATATCGATAGCCATGGCTCTGGTCGAACGCAGGTATCTTTTAAATTCTTCGTCCCACTCCCAGACACGACGGTTGGTCGTATACACGGTGCCTGTCCAGTAATCTTTATCGAAGTCACGAATATTCGAGGATACTGCACGTTGCAGGTTAAATGCAGGCATAGCAGGAATTTCAGGAGGAAAATAATCGTTAGAAGTACCTTCTCCGCGAATTGCAGCGCTGGGAAGGATATAATCGCCCATTTTGTTTTTATCTTTCAGTCCTCCGCATTTACCCAAAAATAATACTGCTTTGGGCTGTACAGCCGACAGAATATCCATGATCAGTGCAGCATTAGGGCTTCCCATTCCAAAATTGATGATTGTGATTCCATTGGCCGAAGCATTAATCATATTTGCATCCCTGCCCAAAACAGGAACATTAAACCATTCGGCAAACTTTTCAACATAATTATTGAAATTGGTCAGCAGGATGTATTTTGTAAAATCTTCCAAGGGTCGTTTGGTATACCTGGGAAGCCAGTTTTCAACAATTTCACGTTTTGTTCTCAACATAATCGCACAATTTAAATTGTTTTTTATACTTTAGCCGATCAAAACAGGTTATCAGATTCCGATCAGACCGATTAAATTCTGGCAAATATACTAAAAATATGTGGCAATTAGCACTCCCCGCTTATCAATTCAATGTTAAAAAAACAGGCAATCGATGGATGATTTTTGATTCGTTGCGCAAGAAATTTGTAGCATTGACCCCCGAAGAATGGGTAAGGCAACATTTTTTACATTTCATCATTAACCACAGAAACTTTCCAGCCTCATTAATTGCTGTCGAACAACAAATTGAAGTGAACGGACAATCGAAACGCTGCGATGCTATCTTGTACAACAAGCAGATGCAGGCGATCGCCATATTTGAATTTAAAGCCCCGCAGGTGGCCATCCATCAGCAGACCTTTGATCAGGCAGCTGTTTATAATTCAAGATTAAAACTGAAATATTTTTTTATTAGCAATGGGATGGAGCATTACTTTGCCGAAGTTATTGATGAAAATAAGCGTTACCGGATTGAACGGGAAATTCCTGATTTTCAACAATTGCAACAATAAACGTCGGACGATCAGTTCGTAACATCGGGCGCCGGTGCCGTATTAAATTTCCAGTGCTCCGATTAAATCGGTTACCCGGTTTATTTTATGCCTAAGCATATACGCTTCTATACCCTCCAGCACCTTGACAGGGGCAGTGGGATCGATGAAATTGGCAGTCCCGATTTGAATGGCTGCTGCTCCGGCGAGTAAAAATTCGATGGCATCGGCTGCCGTCATGATCCCCCCCATACCTACCACCGGGATCTTCACCGCCTGTGCAACCTGCCACACCATTCGTAATGCAACAGGTTTTACAGCAGGACCCGATAAGCCTCCGGTTACCGTCGAAAGCAGGGGTTTCCGTGTTTCTGAGTCGATGGCCATACCCAATAATGTGTTAATCAGCGATACCGAATCTGCCCCTTCGGCTTCAACAGCCAATGCAATGTCGGAAATTGATGTTACATTTGGCGAAAGCTTAACCATCAATTCTTTTTTATATACCCTTCGCACTCCCTTAACTACCTGAGCAGCAGACGGACAGCTAGTTCCAAAGGTCATTCCACCTTCTTTCACATTTGGACATGAAATATTGAGTTCAATACCAGGAATATGGTCTAATTCGTTGATTATTTCGGCAGTTTCGACGTATTCTTCAACAGTAGAACCCGAAACATTCACAAATATACTTGTATCGAGATCTAACAGTGTGGGATAAATTTTTTCAGCAAAGTAATTTACACCCTTATTTTGCAGTCCCACAGCGTTTAACATGCCCGAAGGAGTCTCTGCCATACGGGGATATTTATTTCCCTGACGATCGCGAATGGTAGTTCCTTTAACAACTATACCCCCTATTCGCGAAACATCGAAGAAATCATAATACTCTGTACCGTACCCAAATGTACCGGAAGCGGTCATTACCGGATTTTTCAATTGTAATGTACCGAGATTTACCTTTAAGTCTACCATTTTAGTTTTGTAATATTAAATACAGGACCTTCAGTACACACACAAACATGACCATCGGTAGTATCGGTTACACAGCAAAGGCAAGCGCCGAAACCACAAGCCATGGTATTTTCAAGTGATACCTCACAAAATACGGCGTTGTCGGCAGCATAGCCGGCAACTGCTTTCATCATGGGAGTGGGGCCACAGGTATAAATTGCATCAAATTTTTGATTTTGTAACAAGGAATGATGAATAACAAATCCTTTTTCTCCTGAGGATCCATCTTCGGTTGTACAATAAACCTCTCCATACTTCTTAAATTCGTCGAGAAGGAGTAGATTTGACTGTGAACGGCCTCCGATAAGGAAATTACAATGAAAGCCCTCAGCAGCTAACTGAGCGCCCCAGAATAGCATTGGAGCGATCCCTACGCCACCACCAACCAAAAGCAGATTGGCGTCCTTTCGGACAGGGTAGGTAAAGCTGTTGCCAAGAGGATAAATCAGGTTCAGCAATTTGCCGGGCCTTAATTTGCTGAGTTGTAGTGTTCCGGGGCCTACAATTTGAATCAGCAACCATATTTCGTTGCGATTTCGATCGACATAATTGATTGAAATAGGGCGACGGAGAAATGTTGAAGGTGAATCCTCAACCTTCACCTCTGCAAATTGCCCGGGCATAATCACCGGCAGTTCGTTTTCCGCCTTTAATTTTAATAAGAAATACTGATCGTTGAGTGGAGTATTTTCTGTGACGATCAGATCACTCATAAATTTCTTCATTCAAATTTATATTAGAAGTTCCGACTGCAAAAATACTACAATTATTTTGATTCGAACTCCTGAAATGTATTATCGGTGAAATACAATATTACTTTGGTTACTTTACGATCGGATTTAATGCCGGTATGCTCGGGACTGAAATTGTCGGGCAACCGGATGGCTTTTGGAACAGACTCCATATTTTTAGGCGGTTGTTGTTCGCCGGCAGATTGCTGGAGTCTGTTTGACAGTGCAGTTTGATGCTCTGATACATTTCCGGGTGCAGTTGCAATATTTTTTAACATTTCGTCACGGATGCTTCCTGTAAGTGATGCGTTTTTTGGGACATTTCCGGAAACTGAATTATCTGAAAGTGAGCTATTTTCATCCATCGAATCGAATAATGTGGGCTCTTTAGATTGCTTTTCAAAGCGCAACATAGAGCCTTGGCCTAAAATAAGCCAATCTGCGCTAATCTCAGTAAACCGGCTCAGTATTTTTTTCAGTACTTCCAGACTCGGATTGTTTCGATTATTCAGGATGTGAGAGAGGGTCGAATTTTGTACCCCGATTTCAGCAGCAAATTGACCAGAAGTCATTTCTAAATACTGAATCACTTTTTCAATTCTATTTTTTTCACTCATAGCACCGTGAATTGTAATGTTCGTAATGTAAAAAAGAGAGACTACAAATGTAAAACAATTATTTCACAAATGCAAATTCACAGTTATACAGGGCTGATTCACAAAAATATACAATAGGAACATTTGTGATATTACATTTGTATTATACGTGATGCAATAAAGGATATAAAATAAGCCTGTCTCTTATATGAAACTTCTGTGCTGAATACAATGAACAGCTCCGCATATCCATCTTTTCTATCTCTTGACTAAGAAGAGAATAATGGAATTAATTAACTGATTTATATGCATTATACACTGTATTTTAACCAATAGATTCAGCACTAATCAATCGAATAGCCAACCGAATGCGTATATAGAAGAGCAGCATTAGAATGCAAAATCAGAATAATTAAAGTATTACATTATATATGTCATATTATTTTTATTGATTATCAAAGTTTTAGACATATACAAATGAGTATATTTCACAAAAAACATAGAAATTGATCGTCCTGCCAGCCAATAATTAAACTATTAATCTAAATTAAATTTATATTTCACTGATTAATAGCATTTTATCATTGTTATATTTTACAAAATTAATTTATAATACATAATTCACATACCGATAAAATAAGTTTAAATCGGTTTGTGAATCTCTATGTAAAAATGTAATTCTACATTTGTGTAAGTGACTATGTTTACATATGTATTTGTGAAATTCTTATTATATTCTCATAAAAAGTACTTTTGTGAATAAAATTGGATGAAGCAAAGAAAAATGAGACAAAAAAATGCTATGAATTGCGGAGCCAGGAAACCTTATGCAGATTCTAAAAAAAAGAAACTATGAATTCATGCGTAAAAAACTCATTATAAATAACTTAATAAGAAAAACAATGTTTGAGAATTGAATATTTCAAGGTATTTACCCCATTCTGTGTGTTTATGCAAGTATACAACAAAAAAGCCCGGTTATAAACCGGGCTTCCATCTCTTTATGCGCTTCTTTATAGTTTAGACTTGCTGATCAGCGTTGGGGTCTACCCCTGCTAATTGCTGATCGACTAAGATACGTCCGCAATATTCACAAACAATAATTTTTTTACGTTGGCGAATATCCAGTTGCTTCTGTGCAGGAATTTTGTTGAAACATCCTCCACATGCATCACGGGTAACATACACCACAGCTAGACCATTCCGTGCGTTTTTGCGAATACGTTTGAATGCAGAAAGCAAGCGAGGTTCGATTCGTTGTTCAATTTCTTTTGCATGTTCACGGATTTTCTCTTCTTCCTGCTTCGTTTCGGCAATAATTTCATCCAGTTCGCTTTTTTTCTGATCCAGATCGAGTTTCCGTTCGGCCAACTGCGCCATAGTAGCCTTTTGTTCTGTTGTTTTCTGTTCTTTGGCAGCTTTAAACTCCCGAATATGCTTTTCGCAAAGTTCAATTTCGAGCGATTGGAATTCAATTTCTTTTTCCAGGTTTTCGTGCTCGCGGTTGTTACGAACATTGTTTTGTTGTTCCTGGTAGCGCTCGATTTTAATACGCGATTCTTCAATGGCAATTTTCTTACCTGCAATCATTGAAGTAAATTCGCTTATTTCCCGTTCAAAGTGTTCTATACGTGTATTAAGACCAATGATCTCGTCTTCAAGATCTTGAACTTCAAGAGGTAATTCACCACGTAATGTTTTAATTTCATCGATTTTGGAGACAGCTGTCTGAAGTTCATAAAGCGCTATCAGCTTTTCTTCAACAGTGATTTCCTTCTCAATCTTGTTTTCAGTTGTCATTTTGTTACAAATATTGAATGGGATTTGTAGTTACTTTTGAAATATGGAGTGCAAAGGTAGGAAATTTTTTCGAAATAATCTCATACATCAACTCTTTTGTATATTGTTCAGTTTCATAATGTCCTGCATCCACGATCACCAGCTTTCCACCGGCTTCCATAAATTCGTGGTACTTAACATCGGCAGTAATAAAAATATCGGCTCCGGCATTGATCGCTTCGCGAATAAGAAAACTGCCTGAACCACCGCAAATTGCAACACGTTGGATAGTGGTTTTGACAATTGCCGTATGCCTGACGACCGGAACCTTCAGCACTTGTTTGACTTTAAGTAGGAAATCACGGACATCGGTTTCGGAGGCAAGGTTGCCCACCATGCCGGCGCCGGTCCGGTCCCAACGATTCATTAAGGGTACACAATCGTAGGCCGGTTCTTCGTACGGGTGGGCCGATTTCAGTGCTTCGATTACTTCGGAGAGCTTATAACGCGGCGCTATCACCTCCAATTTCACTTCTGGTTCGTAATGTATTGTATGTTGTTGACCCACAAAAGGATGTGTATTCTCTCCTGCCCTGAAACTTCCATATCCTTCGGAATTAAAGCTACAGGCATCATAATTTCCAATCTTTCCGGCTCCTGCGTCAAACATAGCCTCCCTTACTTTCTGAACCAGTAATCCGGGAACAAAAGTAGCAATTTTACACAAGGATTCGGAAGCAGGTGAAAGAACCCGGCGCTGAACTAATTCAAGTTTATCAGCAAGCTTTCCATTTACACCCTGTTCAACATTATCGAGATTTGTATGAGCGGCATAAATGGCAATATTATTCCGTATTGCTTTCGCGACACACCGTTGCACTTCGTTTTGTCCTGTCAGCCGTTTTAATCCGCTAAAAATCAACGGATGATGAGAGATAATCAGATTACAGTCCAAGGCAATTGCTTCGTCGATAACCGCTTCGGTAATATCAAGCGTGATAAGAGCTCCCCGGATGGTGTCCGAAGAGTCTCCTACCAGCAAGCCCGCATTATCGTATGCTTCCTGCAGCGATAAAGGAGCAATATTTTCAATTGCCGAAGTAATATCGTGAACTGTCATACTGATTATACTGCTGGCTCTTCAGCAAGGTTTTCTTGTTTTTTAGGTTCCTCAAATTCAGTTACGCCACTATTAATCAGTATATTATACCAGCTAAAGAGCTTACGCATATCACTAGGATAAACCCGATCGCGGTCGTAATCGGGAAGAATTTCGGCCATATATTGTTTCAGCTGATGATTGTCGGCTTTAGGATCAACCGGGCACAATCCTCCGTTTTCTTTTACTTTAATATTGGTAAGTACCTGACGAAGAGGAATTTCTTCGGTTTCTGTAAACATCGCAATATCGCCCAGTGAAACTACTTTATCACGTGTATACGTAGGTATCCTTTTCCCATCGAGCAGAGACTCAACCACTAACATATTCTTACCCTGCGACACTAATTTGTAAAGACCCGGTTTTCCCGAGATTGATAAAATTTCTTTCAACATATGAATATATTCAATTATAAAATTTCCTTACCTTCGTAATAATTTATAAATGCTTGATTAACAAGTCGGTTTCCGCCAGGTGTAGGATAATTTCCCGTAAAATACCAATCTCCGGTATGATTCGGACACGCCTGATGAAGACCGTCAATTGTTTGATATACCAATTCTACAGGGCAGTCTACTTCGTCGGGGGTCAGCATTTTCGCTATCTGAACAGAGACCTCTTCCTGTGTGAAAGGAGCATAAATTTCCTTTACATAGTTGACCACCAGTTCTTTCGGTAACGATTGCTGAGCTTTCGATTTTCGGTAGACATCGTCGATAACCGATTGCATACCTCTGTCTTTCAACAGTTGAATAGCCGCTCTGAAGGCACAAAACTCCGACATTTTCGACATATCGATGCCATAATAATCGGGGTATCGCACTTGGGGTGACGAAGATACAATAACAATTTTTTTCGGCTCCAGTCGATTCATTATTTTTAACAAACTTTGTTTTAAGGTAGTACCCCTTACAATCGAATCGTCGATAGCCACAAGATTATCGATGCGGCCACGTCGCGTGGAGCCATAGGTAACGTCGTAAACATGTGTTGCCAGGTCGTCGCGTTCTTTGTTTTGGGAAATAAAGGTACGAAGTTTAATATCCTTTATCAATACCTTTTCGGTACGTAGCGCTTGCTTCACTTTCTTCTTGATACCATCCACCATGCCATAAAAAGCAACTTCGGCCGTGTTCGGTATAAACGAGAAAACCGTATTCTCGACATCCTGATCCACAGCATCCAGGATAGTATCGGTAAGCGACTCCCCCAGCCTTTTCCGTTCGCGGTAAATATCATAATCGCTGCCCCGGGAAAAATAGATTCGTTCGAACGAACATTGTGTGAGTTCATCGGAAGCCTCCCGGATGGTTTCGAAATGAACCGAACCATTTTTCTTAATAATCAGGGCTTGGCCGGGTTGCAGTTCGATCACCTGCGCTTCGGTAACGTTTAAACAGGTTTGAATAACCGGTCGTTCGGAGGCTATTACAACGATTTCTTCGTCCTTATAATAGAAAGCAGGTCGAATCCCTTTCGGATCTCTGAAGGCGAAGGCGTCGCCATGGCCCAGCATTCCGGCAATGACATAGCCTCCATCCCACAGGTGTTCCGATTGTCGTATCACTGATGCAATATCCAATTGATCTTCAATCTTTTGTGTGATTGTAAGATCATTTGTATAGCGTTGTTTGATACGATCGTATTCTTTTTGCACTTCCATGTCGAGCTTAAAACCAAGCTGTTCGAGCATCAGGAATGTATCGCTGGTATCGCGCGGATGTTGTCCCTTCAGGGTCAGATAATCGAACAACTCATCGACATTGGTCAAATTAAAATTCCCGGCCAATACCAGCGTACGATTTTTCCAATTGTGCCTGCGCAAAAAGGGATGAACGTGAGTAAGTCCGGCTTTATGCTGTGTGGTACTGTACCGCAGGTGACCCAGATAGAGTTCGGCAGCAAAAGGAACCCGTGATTTGATGTTGTTCACATCGTTGAATTCCTCGTTCGATAAAGTACTCATCTCAGCATTCACATTGGCAAATATTTCCTGGATAGCATTTTTTCCTTCTATACGATCTCTCCAGATGTATTCTTCCCCCGGAGGCATATCCAGTTTTACTCCTGCGATACCAGCACCTTCCTGACCTCTGTTGTGTTGTTTTTCCATCAGAAGATACATTTTCTGCAATCCATATTGCCAGGTTCCGTACTTTTGATGATAGTACTCCAACGGTTTAAGCAACCGTACCATTGCGATTCCGCACATTTTTCTCTACAAATATTTAAAAATTAATGACTGTTTTATTCTACAGTAACCGATTTTGCCAGATTCCGGGGCTGATCTACATCGCAGCCTTTTACAACAGCGATATGATAAGCCATTAACTGAAGCGGAATGGTTGCCAGTAAGGGAACCAGACACTCTTCCGTATCCGGGATTTCGATACAGTAATCGGCAAGGTTTTTCACAACCTCGTCGCCTTCGGTTACAATAGCTATAATTTTGCCTTTTCGAGCTTTAATTTCTTGGATATTGCTAACTACTTTTTCGTACATGCCCGTATTGGGAGCAATAGCCACCACGGGCATTTCCTGGCTGATGAGTGCAATAGGACCATGTTTCATTTCGGCAGCCGGATAACCCTCGGCATGGATATACGATATTTCCTTCAGCTTTAAAGCACCTTCGAGTGCTACCGGGAAATTATATCCCCGTCCGAGGTAAATGAAATTCTGTGCATAAGTAAAGGTTGTTGCAAATTGGGCTATACGTTCGTTCTGATTGAGCAGAATTTTCATTTTTTCCGGAATACGTCCCAGTTCGCGTACAATCTGCAAATATTTTTCTTCCGGTAATGTTCCTTTTTCACGCCCAATCATCATCGCCAGCATGGTGAGTACTGTAACCTGAGCTGTAAAAGCCTTAGTTGAAGCGACCCCGATTTCAGGTCCCACATGTGTATAAGCTCCTGAATGTGAGCTACGCGGGATGGATGAGCCCACCACATTACAGATTCCGAAAATGAAAGCCCCCTGCGACCGGGCCAGTTCAACGGCAGCCAGCGTATCGGCTGTTTCGCCCGATTGAGAGATGGCGATAACAATATCGTTAGGGAAAATCACGGGCTTACGGTACCGGAATTCGGACGAATACTCCACTTCCACCGGAATGCGGGCAAACTCTTCAAGCACATACATCCCAATAAGTCCGGCATGCCACGAAGTTCCGCAAGCCGTGATAATAATACGACCGGCATTCAGAAACTTTTCTTTATTATCGATAAAACCAGAAAGCACCACATTCGTTTCGTCGATGTTTACACGGCCTCTCATGGAGTCGGCCAAGGTTTGAGGCTGTTCGAAGATTTCCTTGATCATAAAATGCGGATAACCCCCTTTTTCCAGCTGACTCAGCGTGAGTTCCAGTTTGTTGATTTCAGGTGTTTTCTCGACATTCGATATCGTCATTATTTTCAGTTCTTTGCCTCTGCGGAGTGTGACAATCTCTTCTTCGCCCACATACACTACCTGATTGGTATATTCCACAATAGGAGTGGCATCGGAAGCCAGGAAGAATTCGTCGTCGCCCAATCCTACCACTAAGGGCGAACCTTTACGGGCAGCAACCAAGGTGTCGGGTTGCGATTTTTCGAGCACAGCTATGGCATATGCACCAACAACCTGATTCAGTGCAAGTTGAACAGCTGTTGTCAGATCTACACTATTTGTTTTCTTGACAAATTCGATCAGTTGAATCAGCACTTCGGTATCGGTTTCACTTTGGAAGGTAAAACCATTTTCGATAAGTCCCTGTTTCAAAACAGCATAATTTTCGATGATACCGTTGTGAATAATGGCCAGCTCTTCCGACTGCGAGTAATGGGGGTGCGCATTCACCGTGTTGGGCTCACCATGGGTAGCCCAACGGGTGTGAGCTATACCGATTGTTCCTGTTATATCTTTTTGTTTTGCGAAGTCGACCAATTCGGCAACTTTTCCTTTTGCTTTGTACACGTTCAGGTTTCCTTCGCTGATCAGAGCAATACCTGCACTGTCGTAGCCCCTGTATTCCAGGCGCTGTAATCCTTTAATAAGAATTGGATAGGCCTCTCTGTGACCAATATATCCTACAATACCACACATCTTGTTAATTCTTGGTTAAGTTATTATTAATAGTTTAAAACTGGTTTTTAATTCGTTCGAGAGCATCAACGGTATCTTCATAGCTGCTAAAGCCAGTGAATCGCATATACCCTTCACCTGCCTGTCCGAATACGACACCCGGCGTGGCAATAATTTGAAAATCGTAGAGTAAAGTCTGGAAGAACTTCCACGATGTGGAGCCATCGGGAGTACGGAACCAGACATAAGGAGAATCGACTCCCCCGTAGACTTTGTAACCTTCGGCCAGCAACTGATTTCGAATAAGGCTGGTATTTCGCTGATAATAAGCGATTAACTCTCTCATTTCCGCTTTACCTTTCCGTGTATAGGTAGCCTCGGCGCCACGTTGCACCACATACGAAACTCCATTGGTGTAGTTTGCATTCCGTCGACTCCAGAGTTTTATCAGCGGGACTTCTTCGCCCGACTGTGAAAACACCATCAGTTCTTCGGGAAAAATAGAAAACCCGCAGCGTAAACCGGTGAAACCATGACTTTTAGAGAAACTTTGAATTTCGATGGCCACTTTGCGGGCACCTTTAATTTCATAAATGCTGCGCGGCACATCGGGTCGTGATACAAATGCCTGATAGGCTGCGTCGAAAATGATAATACTGTGATGTTCGAGTGCATAATCGACCCATTTTTTCAACTCCGTTTTCGTAAGGGAAGTACCGGTCGGATTGTTGGGGCTGCATAAATAAATTATATCGACTCTTTCGTCGGGGAGTTCGGGAATAAATCCGGTTTCTTCGCTGCAACGGAGGTATACAATATTGCTCCATTTCAGGTCGTCGGTTAAGGTTCCTGCCCTGCCGCTCATAATTGTAGCATTTTCGTACACCGGATATACCGGGTCGGCAATGGCAATAATATTATCGCGTCCGAGTACATGTCCGATATTACCGATATCGGATTTGGCGCCGTCGCTGATAAAAACCGAATCTTTCGAAAGCGAGATAGCTCTCGAGCGATAGTCTTTCAGAATTTTTTCGATCAGAAAATCATAGCCCTGAGGGGGGCTATAGCCTCTGAAAGTATCGGCGGCCGATAATTCATCCAACGCACTATGCATCGCTTTTACGACTTCAGCAGGCAATGGACGGGTGACGTCGCCCACTCCCAGTTTAATTATCCGAGCCAAAGGATGTAAGAGCCGGTAGGCATTGACGCGTTTATCTATATCGTCGAAACAATAGATTTCGGGAGTTTTAAGATAATTTTCGTTTGCTAATGCCATCAGAATGAAATAAAAATAATCGAATAACGAACTTTTTGATACCGGTTACAAAAATGCACTTTTTTTCCGGAATATAAAAACGTATAGCAAAACCGACTTATTGCAGCAAATTGATAATGGTGCGCCCCTTCAGTTTTCCTTTCAGAATTTCCTCAACTGCAGCCGGAACTTCATCGAGTCGGATCTCGTTATACATTTTCAGGAGCTGGCCGGGTTTAAATTCACCGGCAAGTTGCTTCCACAGTGCCGGACGTAGGCCGGCAGGATAATTCTGAGCCGAGATACCGACTAAACTGACCGCCCGGAGAATAAAGGGAAAGACATTCAGCTGGAGCGAGGTGGATGAAACACTACCACATGTGGTTACCAGCCCGTCTTGTTGGACCGATTTAATCATATTCACCAGGATCTCGCCTCCTACCGTATCGATGGCCCCTGCAAATCGGCCGGGTAACAATGGCTTCGGGTTAGGCTCCTGAAATTCGGAACGAGGAAGAACCCGTGATGCGCCAATTGCAGTCAGAAATTCGCTTTCCGACTCTTTTCCTGAGATGGCGTGGACCTGGTAACCTAATTGTGCCAGCATAGCAACAGCCATGGAACCTACACCGCCGGTAGCTCCCGACACCAGAACAGGACCGTCGGCCGGCTGAATTTTATCACGTAATTTACCTACCGAAATGGCAGCTGTAAAGCCGGCTGTTCCAAAAATCATCGCCTCTTTTAAGCTCAACGCATCGGGCAAAGCGACAATCCAGGAGGCCGGAACACGAATAAGCTGTCCCATGCCACCCGGCGTATTCATCCCCAGGTCAAACCCGGTAACGATCACTTTCCGGCCGACTTCCACCTCCGGTACCGACGATTCTTCGACCACCCCTGCCGCATCTATTCCTGGAGTATGCGGATAGTGTTTGGTTACCCCTTTGTTGCCTGTAGCCGACAATGCATCTTTGTAGTTGAGCGATGAATAATGTACGCGTACCAATACTTCACCTTCGGGTAAGAAATCGTCGCTATTCAACATCGTCACCACGGATTTGAAACCTTCGGAACTCTCTTCGGTGAGCAAAGCTTTATATACCATAATTGATTGATAATTAACAGATGTAAAAAACTGGAATTAAATTCTTTTTTTTAAAATAAAAAAAGCGTTGAATTTCAACGCCCGGCCGCAAGTTCATCCTGCGTTTGTTTCATGCTGCATGTCCCGTTGAAGACCGCCGAAGGTTCAACCACCAGCGATTTGGTCTTCACATCGCCCTCGATAAATGCCGTAGACCGTAAGGTGAGCGTTTCGGCTACCGTGATATCGCCGGTCACCTTGCCTCCGATTTCGGCATTCACACAGGTAATTTTTCCGAGTACACTGGCCGATTGACTAACCACCACTTTTCCGTTGGATTGCACATCGCCCTGCACTTCACCATCGATTCGAAAATCCCGTTCGGCGACAATATTACCGACAATCCGACTACCTGTTGTGAGTGCATTGTAGAGTGAACCGGAAGGTGCGACGACTTCTTTTGGCATATTTTTTAATTGTTACAAGTTAGTAGAAACAGCCCTCAAAATTACATCCTTTTTTTTAAAAACGAAAAAATAATTTTCTTAATTATGAAATTATGGCTAAATAATGTACTTTTGTTGTATAATCAAACGGAGCAGGTGTATGCAAATCGAGTATATGGATCATTCGTCGATTGACAAGAAAAAGTGGGATGAGGCTATCTTGTCGGCCGATAATGGGCTTCTGTATGCCTGTTCGTGGTACCTCGATTGCATAGCTCCCAAGTGGGACGCATTAATTGCAAACGATTACGAGTATCTGTTTCCGATCACCGTCAAGCATAAGTACAAATTACCTTATCTTGTACAACCTTTTCTGGCACAGCAACTTGGATTATTTTCAAGCAACAGGATAACAGAGTCGATTCTTCACAAATTCATCAATAAGCTCCCTTCCTACAGTTACGAAATTAATTTGAATTATGCCAATACAACTCAGGAAGGCATTCAGATGACGAATTTGGTACTGGCATTGGATAAGCCTTACGAGCAACTGCAAAGCGCCTATTCAAAAAATACGCTTCGCAATATTATAAAAGCCGGCAGTAAAGGGTACAGATTCTCCGATCTTAGCTTTGACGCGTTCATAAAGTGTTATCAGACCATCGATCACCGCGATAAAAAGGTGAATCAACTTTTGATCAGTAAAGTGATAAAGGCAGGTTTCGATCGAGGGTATATCCATTGTTGTGGTTTGATTTCGCCGTATGACAGCGTTGATGCCGTTTTGGCATTCGGCAACTTCAACGGCCGGATCAGCTATTTATTTCCAGCCTCGTCGGAACAGGGAAAACAAAATTCAGCCATGTTTATGCTGGTCGACGAACTATTGAAGCTCTATGCAACCAAGGCCGGTTGGTTCGACTTCGAAGGTTCGATGATCGAGGGCATCGCCCGCTTTTACCGTGGCTTTGGCGCCATCGAACAGCCTTACCGGGTACTGAAACAACTACGTCCTTCGTTTTTAATAGGAAAAATATAGAACAAGATGCCGAATCAACGTATCCATAGTTTATTTTTATCGGCCTGGTATCCCAATCGCGACGATGCCATGTCGGGACTGTTCGTACGTAAGCATGCCGATGCAGTGAGCCGGTTTTGCAAGGTGACGGTGTTGTATGTGCATGCCGACGCGCGGATTACCAAGCGGGAAGTCAGGTTTGAGAATTACAATGCCGTTCATGAGGTTTATGTTTACTATCCTGCGGGAAAAGGAATAGTCCGGTTGTTTTGGAAGCCTTTGCAGTTTATTGCAGCCTACCTGGTGGGAATCAGGAAAGTATTTTCGCGTTACGGACGGCCCCATATCGTGCATGTAAATGTCCTTACACGTACGGCCTTGCCCGCATTATACCTGAAGCTGACCCGTGGTATACCCTATGTGATCACGGAGCATTGGTCGCGCTATCTCCCTTCCCGGAATTCATTTCACGGCTGGTTGCGTAAGTGGTGTACACGAAAGGTTGTGAATCATTCATCGGCACTGATGCCGGTGAGTACCAGCTTATCGGAAGCCATGGGGCAGCATAAGATCAGAAACAAGAATACTGTGATTTTAAATAATGTAGTTGATGATTTTTTTTTCGAATCGATACAATCTAAGTCCGATTCAACGAATCTGAAGCATATTTTGCATATTTCATGTTTTGATGACGAACCTAAAAATATATCGGGCATGCTCAGGGTTTTTGCAAGGCTATGCGACGAAAGGTCCGACTTCAGGCTGACCCTTGCCGGTACAGGTAAAGATTTTGATAAGATAAAATCGCTTGCCGACTCACTGTCAATTTCTTCTAAACTTGATTTTACAGGTGAATTATCGCCTGTGGAAATTGCACAACTACTGCACGCAGCTGATTTTACAGTGTTGTTTTCGAACAACGAAAATGCACCGGTGGTGATCAGTGAGAGCTTGGCCTGCGGTAAGCCGGTAGTCGCAACCCGTGTAGGAGGGATCCCTGAAATGGTGGATGATTCGAATGGGTTATTGGTGGATGCGGGTGATGAACCCGCCTTGAGAAAGGCGCTTCATACAATGCTCGACAGTTTTGAAAACTACCCTTCATCGATCATTCAGGAACGGGCACGCGAGAAATATTCCTATGCCAGCGTTGGAGAAACTCTGTTTAATATTTATAAAAAGGTATTATCATGATATTCAGTCCCGAAATTCAATCTTATATCCGCGGCGAACGATTTTCAAATGCACTTAAAATTCCATACAGCGGAAAGTATACTGAGCAGAATCGTATTGAATTATTACTTCAGATATGTAATGGTAAGCGGATTTTACACATAGGATGTGCCGATCATTTGCCTCTGATAAAACAAAAAATGGAACAAGGCAGGTGGTTGCATTCGTTGTTGTGCGAGGTAGCGAGCGAATGTACCGGGGTTGACATCAATGCCGATGCAGTGAATTACATAACCCAGGAGCTCAAACTGAGTGATGTACATTATGCCGACATTACTCATGAATTGCCCGAGGCACTTCGCGAACGGCAATGGGATGTAGTAGTGATGGGTGAAATCCTGGAGCATGTCGATAACCCTGTTGGATTTTTGCAAGCCTTAAAAAAACAGCTTCAATCCCGGGCCACAGAATTGGTAATCACTATTCCCAATAGCTTCAACCTATTGTTGATGAATGATATAAATAGCAACACAGAAGATATTAATTCTGATCATATTTATCATTTCACTCCCTACACTCTGGGAAGAGTAATTTATAAAAGCGGTTTTACGTTGCAGGAACTTTATTTTGCCGACCGGGTAGCACTGCCTTTTCCGATGAAAATTGCTAATCGTTTAAAAAAAATGCTTGGTATTACCCGTCGATTTACCGCGAAATATTTTGCAACCCTGATAGTAGTTACTCATTTTTAGCACCGATGAATGGATTTATAGTCACCCTGAGCACCGATGGAAGCCCGCTTCCGGGACAGTACTGTTGGAAGCCCTTGTTTAACTTTCAGCAGGAGCATCGCAGCAAAAAGTACGTCCGTCCGGGGGTGATGGCCGGACAATTTACGTCCGATCGGTTTCATCGGCATAAATTTTTTGAGGAAACGGAAGCGGGATTATTGATAACAGAAGGTCTGATTACCAATGTCGAAGTGTTGTATAAAAAACATCACTGTAGTACTGCCGGCAGATTAATCTATAAATTGATTAAAACCGGATCATTACAGGAGTTGCACGGTAATTTTGCAGGCGTCTATTACGATCATGCAACGCAAAAGCTCACCGCATTCAACAATCATACAGGCACACAAAAGGTCTATTATTTCCGAAGTGATAGCTACACAGTTGTAGCCACTGATTTAAAAGTACTTACAACTACTCTTCGTTCCCTTGGAATAACGCTGGCTCCAGATTATGATGCTGTAGAAATGTTGCTCAGCTATGGATTTATGCTCGAGGACTATACCTTTGTAACTCAAATAAGACAATTAACCGCAGGTCAGCTGCTTCACGCCAATAAAGAGCGCTTGCAGCTAGACCGGTATTTTGAGTTAGGTACAATTGAACGTAAACAATGCAGTAAAGAACAATTTATAGAGCAATTGGAGCAACAGTTTCAACAGGCGGTACATGAAGAATACGCACTGGATGAGGCTTACGGTTATACATCACTAGCTACTCTTAGCGGAGGATTGGATTCGCGCATGACTACTTTGGTTGCCCATAAAGCAGGTTATCAACAGGAATTGATCAATTTTTCACATAAAGGATATGCAGATGAAGTGATAGCACGGCAAATTGCCCGGCATTATCAACTCCGGCTTTCGACTGTTGAATTATCGGCCGAGAGTTTGACAGCTATCGATGATGTAGTGCGGGTCAACGACGGAATGACGTTGTACAGCGGGGCCAGCCATGTATTTCAGGCACTTCGGCAGCTTCGACTCCTCAACAGCGGAATCGTACATACCGGCATGTTAGGTGATGCGATTATGGGTAGTTACCTGAGCGCACCGTTCGATACTCTTCCCAAAAGCAGCTCCGGTGCTTATTCCAATCGCATAAGTAACCGGTCAGAGCAACTGTTCAATACTATTGTATCGCGCTATTGCACCGAAGAACTCTTTAAATTTTATAACCGTGCCTTTCAGGGCATTAACACAGGTTATCAGTATTTGTACCTGGTGGGCGAAAGCTTATCTCCCTTCATGCATCCGGATTTCATACAACTGGCACTCAGCATACCCAGGGAGTATATGTATAAAGAACGGCTTTACATAGACTGGATGAGAAAGAAACATCCTCAGGAAGCTGCTTTCTGTTGGGAAAACATAGGCGGAAAGCCTACTAATAACGACGTAATGCGAAGGTTGTACCGTTTTAAAAGAGCGGTAATTAAGCGATTACCTGTAGTTACGATGTGGAAAAACAGTATGACTCCCGAACAAAGTTGGTACGAGAATTCGGAAAAAGTACGAAAAGTATTGGATACTTACTATTACGATCATTACGCACATTCCGTTATTGACAGTCACTTACAAAAGCAGCTCAACCTATTGTACAGTCAACGCGACTTCACCTCAAAGGCACAGGTATTAACAGTTCTGGCGGCATTTAAAAGTTTATTTCCATGACATGGACTTCGAATGACATAGGAAAGTTTTTGCAACAGCTCCGTGTGAAGGGATTTTTTCATTTACTATCGGCCAATGTATTAATTCAAGTGGTAGCATTTGCCTCTCAGCTGTTTGTAGCCGGAATATTAGCACCTGATGATTTAGCACGCATAAAAATTATCCAAACCTATCTGGCTATTTTCTCTATTTTAGCAGGAATGGGACTTAATGCATCAACTTTAAAAATTTGTTCCGAGGGCAGGTCGGCTGGTGAGAACAGGCGATACTTCAATACTGCTTTTTTCTTTACCTTGTTGAGTTCAACCGTTGTATATCTTATTTTAATCATTATCAACAACTTTAATTTACTTTCAAGCGATCGGTTAATTCAAGCACTTCTTCCCCTGGGATTATTTCCTCTTATCAGTAACTCTCTGTTCATGGTTCTGATGGCCTATTTTCAGGCAGGAAAAAACATCCGACTATTTTCGATCCTGACAATCATCAACAAGTTGCTGTCGATAGGTGGAATCATACTCCTGACCTGGTACATGGGTATTAAAGGCTATTATATAGCTTACAATCTGAGTTTTCTATTGATGATTGGAGTAGCTATGATGGTGTCGGGAGGATTATTCAGCCGCGATTTAGTAACCCCGGAACTTAACTTACTGAAGCATCACCTGCAATATTCGCGTTCGTCCGTATTTTCGAATATAGCAGCCGAAGCATCCGCCTATATCGATATATTGTTGCTGTCGTTTTTAAGTAAGGATTTACACGAGCTTGGTTATTACAGTTTTGCATTGACATTGACTATTGCATTACGGATTTTTCCTTCCACGGTACAACAAATCACCCTGCCTTATTTTTCGGAAAAAAGTAAAAACAGAGCTGGTTTTACGGCTTTATTCAGGCGTTATAACCGATTATTGTTTGGGGTGGTTGCAGTGAGTTTACTTGTATTTGCCGGCTTGGTTCCCCTCGTCTTAGAGCTGCTCTTCAACGATAAATATGCTTCATCGGTACCCTATTTGTATGTTCTTGGAACAGGTTGGAGCATAAGGAGTCTGGTCCAGTTGCGAAGCAGCGCATTGTTTGGACTCGGGAAGATTGAATACAACGGATACACATCGCTCATTACTCTGAGCTTTAATCTATTTTGTTTTCCGGTATTGATTTATTTTTGGGGATTGATGGGAGCTGCTGTTGCTACCATTCTGAGTGGCATTGTAATCAACCTGAGTGCCGGTTATTATTTTCGCAAAGCATTAGCTACAACTAAATGGGAAGAATAAATTCTGATATTCAGTTAAGAAAAAGCTATCTTATATGATTTATGTGGTTTTTTATAACCGTGTAAATCGTATAAGATAGCTGAAGTTGTGATGAGACTTTGCTGATTTTTATACCAACCGTTTGATAAGCTCTTCTTTCTCGCCGAACAACATATCGATCACCGGAATTTCGACCATGGTATAAGCACCCGGACGGGCTTTTGTAGTAGCCCGGGCGCAGGAAACCAGGATTTGACCGGTAAGTGCGGGGTTATTGATTTTCATATTGAATTCGAACAACTGGTTGTAGGTAGTACCCGACACTCCTTTGCGAACCAGGTTTACACCATGGCCCATATCGATGAGGTTATCCACATCGGCTACTTGTTTCACATGGGTTTCGTCGTGAACGAAATAGGCGTCTGTTTTAATTGCATTGGCTACTTCGTCAAAATCGTACCCCTTTTCCACTTCTATATAAACCATACGGCGGTGAATACCGGTACCGGTGGGAATGGTCATGGATAATGCTTTTTTTACGCCTGGTACGGCTTTTACGGCTACGGTATGCCCCATGCTCATTCCGGGGCCGAAGTTGGTATAGGTGATCCCTTTAGGGGCCATGGCTTCGAGCAGGGCACGCACTACAGAGTCGCTACCCGGATCCCAGCCTGCCGAAACTACTGCTACCGAGTTATTGGCCCGAGCAATGGGTTCGAGTTGCTGACGGAGTTCCCAGATGGAACTATGGATATCGTAGCTATCGACCGTATTGATTCCCAGGGCGAGGATTTCGGCGGCCTGGGCCGGTACGCTGCGCGTAGGCGAACATAGTAGGGCAACTTGTACGTCGTTCAGCTTTTTAATATCATCCACAACGGGAATGCCGGTAAGTTCGAGCGGATTATTTCCGATAGAACCGGCACGACGAACCACACCCGCCACTTCAAAATCGGGTGCCGACTGTAAAGCTTCGAGTACGGCTTTACCAATATTGCCATATCCAACGATGGCAGCACGAATTTTCTTCATTTATCTTTTAGTTTTTATTGTTTCCTGTTCGGACTGCAAAAATAACAAAATGAGCCGGGATGTTGGCTTCAACTTGTAAAAAATGATTTCATCCACCTGTCCAACTTATAAAATGTAAGCTTTTAAAGTTAAATTACTTATCAACGGGCAGCAATATAGAATTCAAACTAACAATTTATCAACTTATTTCAGCAGTTTTTGAATTAAATCGGGCCGGTTTATCTTTTGCAGGGTTCGGTAGATATCTTTTTTATATTCGGGTTTATACCAGAAAAAAAACTGCCGTTGTTCGAGTTTTTCCTGTTTGGTACGGGGCGTATACATTGGTTCCAGGGTATAGGGATGATAACCCGAATAGTAAATTTCGGTAGCTACGGTCATAGGGGTAGGCGTAAAGTCCTGCACCTGTTCGAGCTTAAAATCGAGATTCTTGGTCCGGATAGCCAGATCGGCCATGTCCTCGGGACCACAATTGGGGTGACTCGAAATAAAATACGGAATCAGTTGTTGATTCTTGCCGGTCTCGCGGTTGAGCCGATCGAACATCTCCTTGAATTTATAGAAATAATCGAACGAAGGTTTTCGCATTACTTTCAATACATTATCCGAAGTATGTTCCGGAGCGATTTTCAACCGTCCTGAAACGTGTTTGGTAATCAGTTCGCGGGTATATTCCTCGTGCGAGCGGTTCGATTTTTCATCCTTGGTATCGGTCAGCATGATGTCGTAACGGATTCCGCTCCCGACGAACGATTTTTTAATACCCGGGATTTTATCCACCGAACGATAGATATCGGTAAGCGGCGAATGATCGGTATTCAAATTAAAACATACCTTGGGAAAGATACACGACGGTTTGCGGCAAAGTTTGCAGATCTCCATATCTTTACCGCGCATTTCGTACATATTGGCCGACGGCCCGCCCAGATCGCTCAGATAGCCCTTAAAATCGGGCATAGTCGTAATTTGCTTGACTTCGTTCAGAATAGATTCCTTGGAACGTGAAACAATAAACTTTCCCTGATGAGCCGAAATCGTACAGAAGGCGCATCCGCCGAAACATCCCCGGTGCAGATTGACCGAAAACTTAATCATTTCGTAGGCCGGGATCTTTTTTCCCTTGTATTTCGGGTGAGGCAGCCGGGTATAGGGCAAATCGAACGAAGCATCGAGTTCGCCCTGCGAAAGCGGTTGAAAAGGCGGATTCACCACGATGTATTTTTCGCCGGTTTTTTGCACCAGCCGGTCGGCATTGTATCGATTCGATTCGATTTCGATGTGCTTAAAATTGGACGAATAGAGCTTTTTATCGACCAGGCAAGTCTCGTGATCGACCAGTGTTTTCGTTTTCCATTTCGGATGTTCCGGAATTTCTTTTGCAAGATACGAAGTTTGAGGAATATGTTGCAGATCACGCAAGGACTTCCCCTTTTTCAATTCCTCCAGAATTGCCAACAAGGGCTTCTCCCCCATCCCGTATACCAGCAAATCGGCTTTGGTACTGAAGAGAATACCGGGCATCAGCTTGTCCGACCAGTAATCGTAATGGGTGAAGCGGCGCAGAGAAGCCTCGATACCTCCCAATAAGATGGGGACATCGGGGAATAGCTTTTTCAGCGTATTGCAGTACACCACCGAAGCATAATCGGGGCGAAAATGCGGTTTGCCATCGGGAGAATAAGCATCGTCGGAACGGAGGCGTTTGTTGGCTGTATAATGGTTCACCATCGAATCCATATTACCGGCCGTAACGGCAAAAAACAGACGGGGGCGTCCCAGCTTTTTAAAATCGCGCAGGTCGTCCTGCCAGTTGGGTTGCGGCACGATGGCCACTTTCAGGCCCTGTGCTTCCATCATCCGGCCGATAACAGCGGCTCCAAACGACGGATGATCGATATAGGCATCACCCGAAAAGAGGATCACATCCAGTTCGTCCCATCCACGTAATTCAAGTTCTTTTTTTGTTGTGGGCAGAAAATCGGTCAGCCGGTACTCTTTCGGGATCATACATTCTTATGTTTTGTTAATAAAATTCAAAATAGCTTGCTCCACTTCCAATTGTGCTTTATGCAGATCGTCGTTCACGATTTTCAGATCAAATTTAGGGGCAAACGATAGTTCGTACTCGGCCTTAGCTACCCGCAAATCAATCATTTCAGGACTATCGGTCCCTCTATTGGTGAGCCGGTTACGAAGTTCGTCGATACCCGGAGGCGCAATGAAAATAAGCAATGCCTGGTCGCCGAACTGTTTTTTAATGTTCAGCCCACCTATAACATCTACATCAAAAAGAATGTTTTTACCATACTGCCCGATTCGGTCGATTTCGCTTTTCAGGGTGCCGTAATAGCAATCTTTATACACCTCTTCGTACTCTACGAACTCCCCGTTTGCAATTTTAGCACGGAATTCGTCGGGCGTGAGGAAATAATACTCAACACCATTTTGCTCGTTGCCGCGGGGTTTACGGCTTGTGGCAGAGATGGAGAATTCGATATCCAGCCCTTTATTGATCAGGTAGTTAACGATTGTGCTTTTACCTGCTCCCGAAGGCGCCGAAAAAATAATGAGTTTACCAGCCATATAGTAGTTCATGAAATTTCACGTAAAAAAACAGTAGTCCTGTAAGCCGGGTTCTGTTCTCCGGTTACCCGGAGCGTTTGTCATTTATCTCGAACAACTGTCGCCAGTTGCCTCCAGCAATCTACCCCCCGGCATCGGACGGGCCGTCCTACTGCGCCGGTATACATGATCTTGCAACCCATATGGCGTACGGCCGGCTATGTTGCCATAACCGCCGGTGGGCTCTTACCCCACCTTTTCACCCTTACCTTGCCCATTCGGGCAAGGCGGTTGTTTTCTGTTACACTACACTGCCCTCGCGAACAGCTTCCCGTTAGGAAGTATGGTGCCCTGTGTTGCCCGGACTTTCCTCCCCGTTGAAGCAACGGAGCGACAAACCGGACTACTGTTTTAGCCTGCAAAGATACAAAAAATAGAGGGAACAGAAAATGAAGGAAAAACACTAACTTTGCCGGCAGAACTTTTGAGGTCGACAATGAATCTGAATCCATTCCGTAAATATTCCCGTGAGCAGCGCGAACTACCGCCCGATCAGGACATTCATTTTGTAAATAAGGTGATCAAAGCCATATTAATTATAGTTGGAACACTATCGTTGGGCTTGGGTATTTTAGGCATGGTATTGCCGGTGTTGCCCACTACTCCCTTTTTATTGTTATCGGCTGCTGCCTATGCCCGCGGATCGCAGCGGTTTTACCATTGGCTGCTGGGCAACAAATGGTTTGGGCACTACATTAAAAATTACCGGGAGGGCAACGGTATCCCCCGAAAAGCAAAGATTACCGCTATCGCGATGTTGTGGACCACTATCCTCAGTTCGGTTATCTTTTTTATCGATAATGTTTATCTGAAAGGACTGCTGATCGTTGTCGCGTTAGCGGTAACCTGGCATTTACTGGTTATAAAAACGTCTCAGACCAACTGATCGAGTTTAGCCACGTTTTTATCGATATCTTCCTGAGCGAGCGAATAGTTCATCAGATCGCCGGCCAGATACTGGTCGTAGGCCGACATATCCACAAAGCCATGTCCCGAAAGATTAAACAGGATTACTTTCTGTTTCCCTTCCTCCTTGGCCAATTTGGCTTCGCGTACAGCGGCTGCGATAGCATGCGCCGATTCGGGGGCCGGCATAATCCCTTCGGTTTGAGCAAACAGAACACCCGCTTCAAACGACTCGAGTTGCTGAATGTCCATGGCTTCGATAAAGTTATCTTTCAACAACTGGCTTACCAGCATACCGGCGCCATGATAACGCAGGCCGCCCGCATGAATATGTGCCGGAGCAAAATCGTGTCCCAGCGTAAACATCGGAATCAGCGGCGTATATCCCGCTTCGTCGCCAAAATCATAGTGGAACTGGCCGCGGGTCAGTTTGGGGCAGGAAGCCGGCTCGGCCGAAACGAAACGAGTTGTAGCATTTCCTTTAAAATTATGGCGCAGGAAGGGGAACGAGATGCCCGAAAAGTTGGACCCACCGCCAAAGCATCCGATGACCACATCGGGATACTCACCGGCCATTTCCATCTGCTTTTCAGCTTCCAGCCCGATGATCGTCTGGTGCAACGACACATGATTGAGTACGCTTCCCAGGGTATATTTGCAGTTGGGAGTGCTCATAGCCAGCTCGATAGCTTCCGAGATAGCAGTACCCAGGCTCCCCTGGTAGGTAGGATGTTCGGTAATGATTTTACGGCCGGCCCTGGTCGACATCGACGGCGAAGCTATTACCTGAGCTCCCCAGGTTTGCATGAGCGACCGGCGATATGGTTTCTGCTCGTAGCTAATTTTTACCATATAAACGGCCAGCTCGACGCCAAACATTTTGGTGGCCAATGCCATAGCGGTACCCCACTGTCCGGCCCCGGTTTCGGTGGTCAGGTTGGTGACTCCTTCCATTTTATTGTAATATACCTGAGCAATAGCCGAATTCAGTTTATGAGAACCCACCGGGCTCACACTTTCATTTTTAAAATAAATGTGCGCAGGTGTATCGAGCGCTTTTTCGAGATTGTAGGCGCGCACTAGGGGTGTAGGACGATAAATCTTATATTTTTCGTATACCTCCTCCGGGATATCGATCCACGCGTCGCTGGTATTTAACTCCTGATGTACCAGCTCTTTGGCAAACAAAGGATACCAGTCTTCGGCCGTCATGGGTTGTTTGGTGCCCGGATGCAGGGCCGGTAGAGGCTGATGGGGCATTTCAGCTAAAATGTTGTACCACTGCGTTGGCATCTCTTTTTCGGAGAGCATAAACCGTTTTTGTCTTTCCATTATCGTAGTGTTTTGTGAAAATTTTGATGTTTTATGCGCAAAAATACTAAATCATTCTGAGAAATTAAAATATTTACAGTAGCAATATTTATATTTTGATACATAATAAGTGAAATTTGTATCAATCATTCACACGGCTAACTTTTTATCTCATTTAGAATAAAAATGCTTACTTTTGCAATAAAAACGGAACATATGGTACAATCGATGACCGGCTTTGGTAAAGCAACGGGAGAATACAACGGTAAGAAGATCGTTATAGAGATTAAATCACTAAACAGCAAGCAGTTAGACATCTCCACGCGATTAACGGGCGTTTACCGTGAAAAAGAGATCGAAATTCGCAACGAATTATCGCAATCGCTCGAGCGGGGTAAAATCGATCTTTCGATGTATGTTGAAAATGCCGGGAGAGACGGAGTAAGTCAGATCAACACTACCTTGTTTGAGTCGTATTACGAGCAGATTAAAGCCCTGGCAGCCCAGCATTCGCTTGAAATTCCTTCCAATTGGTTTGAAATCATTCTTCGGTTACCCGATGTAATGAAAGCCGAAACCCCGGAACTGGACGAACAGGAATGGAAGATTGCCAAAGGGATTTTGCAGACCGCGGTGGTTCAACTCAAGCACTACCGGATTCAGGAAGGAAAATCGCTCGAAACGGTGTTCAGAGACCGGATAGCCGACATCCGGAATTTGTTGTTGGAAATAGAACCTTTTGAAGGCGAGCGGGTTGAAAAAATCAAGGCCAAGCTGGAGGAAAACCTGCAGAATATTTCCGAAAAATTTGATTACGACAAAAACAGGCTGGAACAGGAATTGATTTTTTATATTGAGAAACTGGATGTTAACGAAGAAAAAGTGCGTTTGCGCACACATCTCGATTATTTTATCCAGATCATGGAAACCGAGTCGGCTCCGGGGAAGAAATTAGGTTTTATTGCGCAGGAGATGGGACGCGAAATCAATACCCTGGGTTCAAAATCGAACCACAGTCAGATGCAAAAGATAGTTGTTTTGATGAAAGACAATCTGGAACAAATCAAGGAGCAGGTGCTTAACGTTTTATAAACCCGTTGATACCATGAAACTTACCGAATACATCCGACTTGCCTATCAGTTTGTTGTGCATGATTTGTGGCGCATCACCGATGCTGAACTATCGAAACACAAACGTTTGCCTTTCAGGCTGTTGAAAGTAATCGTCATTGCCATCAAGGGCGTCGGGCGCGATAATCTGTCGGTCAAGGCATCGGCGCTTACCTATTCGGTAATGTTTGCACTGGTACCTTTGATTGCTTTGTTTATTGCCATTGGTAAGGGATTCGGGATCGAAGACAGCATTAAAACATGGCTTACCGAGGCTATGGCTGCCCAAAAGGAGCTTATTCCGTTCATCATGGGTTTTGTGGACCGGTACCTGGCATCGGCTCAGGGCGGGCTGTTTATTGGTATCGGGATTGTGATTTTACTGGTTTCGGTGATGAATCTGTTGAACCAGGTGGAGCGAACTTTTAACGATATCTGGCAGGTTCAAAAATCACGTTCGCTGCTGCGCCAGTTTACCAGTTATTTTTCATCGCTCTTCGTAATTCCCGTACTGATCGCACTTACCGGGGGGATCAATATCTACTTCAACAATTTACTGAATCAATACGAATTGATGCAGGTTCTCACTCCCCTATTGTCGTTGGGCATGAAGTTTACTCCCTATCTGGTCAGTTGGTTGGTGTTTACTGCCATATACATATCGGTGCCCAACACGAAAGTAAAATTTCAGAGCGGATTTATTGCCGGAGTCGTAGCCGGTACTGCCTTTCAGTTTTTCCAGGTTTTATACATCGAAGGACAAAGCTATTTGTCGCGTTACGATGTGGTGTATGGAAGTTTTGCTGCTATACCCTTGTTGCTGTTGTGGTTACAGATTTCGTTTACCATCATTTTATTAGGTGCCGAAATTTCGTACGCTTCGCAAAACCTTCAGAATTACGATTACGAAGGCGATACCAAGAACATCAGCATACGGTATAAAAAGTTCATCAGTCTTTTTCTTACCTATATTATTGTGAAACGATTTGAGAGCAATGAAGCCCCCGTACGCGATGAGGAATTCTCGACCAGGTATAAATTACCCATCAGGCTCATCAATCAGGTGCTGACCGAATTAACAGCCGCCCGTATCATCACCGAGATTGTCGATGCCGATGAGAAGTCGAAAGCCTATCAGCCGGCAATGGATATCCATCAGCTTAGTGTCGACGCGTTGTTTGAACGCCTGGAAACGGATGGCGCCGAATTGTTTTTAAGCAATAAAAGTGAGGAACTGGACCGGCTGTGGAATAAGTACGAAAGCCTGGGGACTGCTCTTAAGCTGTCGGACGGACGAATCTTAATTAAAGATATTTTGAATGAAAAAGCCTAAGGTTATTGGGATTACCGGCGGAATCGGAAGCGGGAAAAGCACCTTATCGGACTTACTCCGTGGGCAGGGTTATCCGGTATACGATACCGACATGGAAGCGCGAAGACTTCAGAATACCGACGAAGCATTAGTGCATTCCACCAAGGAATTATTGGGTGAAGAAGTGTACAGAGAAGGCTTACTTGATCGATCGAAAGTTGCAGCGATGGTATTTGCCGATTCTGTTTTACTCCGGCAGTTGACAGCCCTGGTGCATCCTGTAGTGAAACATGATTTTAAGGAATGGTTAGACAAACAAACTGCACGATCGGTATTTATCGAAAGTGCCGTATTGTTTGAAGGAGGATTCGATGCATTGACCGACACCGTAATTGTTGTTACAGCCCCTGAGGAACTGCGCATTCGGCGTGTGATGGATCGCGACGGAATTTCGCGTGCACAGGTGATGGCCCGGATACAAAATCAGCTTCCCGAAGCCGAGAAGCTGATGAAGGCCGATATAATTATAACGACTGACAAAGGGATTTCAACCGATGTTTTTAGCAGGATCACCTCCCTTTTCAAGCGATAAAACCATTACATCCCGGAATAGCGTAAATGCTGTTCAACATAGTTTTCGTCGTATCTCACCGTCACGTCCGTCACCACCCCGCTGTTATCTTTTACGAGTGTATATACCGGATTTACAAAACCACGATACGGAGCAATATTGAGTTTAGCATACCTATCGAGCACTTCCTTGTGGATATCCT